>FWPV01002397.1_pt1 | contig 46395 bp, 32 predicted proteins | sample 2228371 | NCBI WGS metagenome assembly FWPV01 (sample SAMEA103939776, study PRJEB20133) | metagenome | reverse complement strand
GGAGGGGAGGAAAATGCGGCGCAGCCGCATTTTCCTCCCCTCCCAATAATAACCTGAAATCCGGTGGCCGAGCGAAGTCGAGGCCATTTTGAACTACTGGCAAAGAAGCGGATAATCAAAATATTGAATATCGAATACTGTAATCCAAATTAACTTACATGATCCTCATCGACGGCAAAAAAACCTCCTCCGAAATAAAATCCGAAATCGCTGCCCGAGTAGCAGAAATCAAAGCCGAAGGAGGAAAAACTCCTCACTTGGCTGCAGTTCTGGTTGGAAACGACGGCGCAAGCCAAACCTACGTGGGTGCTAAAGTAAAGGCCTGCGAAGAGGTGGGTTTTCAGTCTACACTGGTTCGTCTGGAATCGGATATTTCAGAAGCTGAACTCCTAAAAGTGGTAGAAGACATCAATGAAAATCCCGATATCGATGGATTGATCGTGCAGCTTCCTCTTCCCAAACATATCTCTGTAGATAAGGTGACCAATAAAATCAAGCCGGAGAAGGATGTGGACGGTTTCACCCCCGCCAATGTGGGTAGAATGACGCTCAATTGGCCAGCTTATGTAGCTGCAACACCCTACGGGATCGTGGAATTGTTGAAGCGATACAATATTGAAACCTCGGGCAAACACTGCGTGGTGATCGGCCGAAGCCATATCGTAGGTAGCCCCATGAGTATCCTGATGGCGAGAAACGGCTATCCAGGTAACGCTACGGTGACTTTGACCCATTCCAAAACACAAAACTTGGCTGAAATCTGCCGAACTGCCGACATTCTGATTGTGGCGATCGGTAAGCCTGAGTTTGTGACTGCAGAAATGGTGAAGCCAGGTGCCGTGGTAATCGACGTGGGAATCCATCGAATCGAAGACGCTAGCAAAAAGTCAGGTTTCCGATTGATCGGAGATGTGAAGTTTGACGAAGTGGCTCCTTTGGCGTCTGCAATTACTCCCGTTCCGGGGGGAGTTGGTCCGATGACCATCGCTGCCTTGCTCTATAATACGCTCCAATCAGCCGAAAAGAAGGTTTTTGGATAAATTTCAAAAAAAGTCGAGAAAAGCCTCCTCGGCTATTGCTTCGAATAGGGGAGGTTTCTACTTTTGCAGACCCTAAAACGCGCATGTGGTGAAACTGGTAGACACGCCACTTTGAGGGGGTGGTGCCCGTTCGGGTGTGGAAGTTCGAATCTTCTCATGCGCACAAACCCAGTCAGATTTGGCTGGGTTTTTTCTTTGAGTGGACTTTTTGAAGGATGATTTTTTCTTACCTTTTCCGCAAATATCCAGTTCATGAAAAAGTTTATATCCTTTGGCTTTTTTGCCTTAATACTTCTCTTGTCAAATAATTTATTTGCTCAGACTGCTCACTTTCCTATCGTAAAGGGGTTCGGCGGAATCTATGAAGTCCCCGATGCTGAAGAGCGTCCGGATGGATCGCTGGAATATAAGATCTTGGTTGACTTGACCTCCTCTGCAGAAGATCCAAAACAGATTTCCCGGTTTGTGGACAATGTAGCCAGATTGATGAATTTGCACGGTTTGGCTGGGGTGACCAAGGATCGAATCAAAGTCAAAGTAGTGGTTCATGGAGGTGCGGTTTTTTCTATTTTATCTGATGAGCAATATCAGGAGCGATATCAGGTAGACAATCCCAATCTGCCTGTCCTCAACGCACTGAAGGAAGCTGGAGCGGACATTATGGTTTGTGGTCAGTCCCTTGTAGTTCGCAAGCTTGCCAAAGAAGATCTTTGGTCTGGGATCAAAATTGCCCACTCTGCCTTGACCACCATTACAACCTACGTTCCTCAGGGATATATTTACCTCAAATTCTGATCGGATTGGAATAGTTATTGGACTTGGCTGGCCTCATTGAAGATATGAAGCCGCTGAAGTCCATAACCAATACCGGGAAGAAAGTAGTTGCCGGATTTTTTGTCGTTACCTTGTTTTTGGTAGTCATGGCAGGTTTGACCTATGTCACCCTCAATCGGCTCGCAGGTTCGGTGCAGCAATTAGCCCAACCCAACCAAAAGTTGAATCTTTTAAACAGTCTTCAAGGGGAAATTTTTCAGATTACTCAGCTCGGTGCAGATAGTCTTGCACAGGATGTTCGTGTAAAGGATTCGTCCATCCTTTCGTTAGAATCCAAGCTTAATGGCCTGGATACGCTTGCATCTGATTCACTCGAGCGTATCAATATTCAGGATATCCGAATAAACATTGCCAATATGATCAATGGGTATCTGGATCTCTATGAGGTAAAAAAAAGTATGGCCACTCGCAACTTCTCCGAAGAAGCTCTCCGCAAAGTGGAGGTAGGCATCCGAAGAAGAGCCGCCAGCATGGAATTGCAACCGCTTCAAAACTTAAATCCGAGAGATTTCATCTACAATGAACTCGAGCAGGAAGTCACCTCACGACAACAGTCCAGGTCCACAGAGATCATTGCACCAGATGAAGACAGGTTGATTTCCTATCTGAAAAACCTTCAGAGGCAAAATACAGCTACGGCATCCAGCAGTTCGGAGGCGAATATGGATAGCTTGCTTTTTACTATTCGGGGAGTGATTCGGAGAATCTATCGGGAAGAAAGCAGTCAGCGTCAACAGTTGGCGATTTTAGAAGCTGATATTTCCCGACGTCAGGTGGAGATCGTTTCTACTATCCAGGGATTGCTCGGCGATCTTCAGACCAATGCGATCAATATTTCTGATAATCAGAGCAATCAAGCGACAAAATTGGCGTCTGATGTTACTTTCTTTTTAGTAATTGTCGTTGTGCTCGCCATATTAGGTTCCCTGAGCCTGGTTTTTTCCATTTTAAGAGAGATTCGACTGAACAAATCCTATCAAGAAGATTTGGAGATTGCAAGGAAAAAATCTGATGAACTTGCCCGATCCAAGCAGGAGTTTTTAGCAAACATGAGCCATGAAATCCGAAATCCACTTCACGTCATCCAGGGTTATTGTAAAGTCTTAGAGCGATCAAATTTGCCCACAGAACAAAAATCTCACTTGGGAATGATTGGTTTTGCTTCGGATACCCTCATGGAAATCGTGGATGAAATCCTCGATTTCTCGAAGCTCGAGGCCGGCAAACTCAAACTGGACAAGCATCCTTTTGATCCTTACGAGCTCTTTGGATCGATCCAAAATTTCTTCGAGCTTTCTGCTTCTGAGAAAAAACTATCATTTCAGTGGTGTCTCGAACTCCCAGAAGATCAGTGGCTCAACGGGGATGAACTGCGAATCAAACAAATTCTGAATAATTTGATTGGCAATGCTTTTAAGTTTACATCCTCCGGAGGAATCGAAGTGGCTGTTTCCTGGGGAAATGAAATCCTAAAGGTTCAGGTCAAAGATTCGGGGATTGGTATGAATCCAAGGGAATTGGCAAAGGTTTTTCGGGAGTTTGATCAGGCGGACACCTCGATTTCCAGAAAATATGGGGGGACTGGATTAGGTTTGGCGATCGTACAGCGATTGGTGGTACTGATGGGGGGAGAGATCCGTGCAGAAAGTGAAAAGGGTAAAGGAACTACCATGTTTGTCGAAATCCCAATGTCCACCTGTCCGCCTGATGTCCATGAGTTAACTGAAATTCAGGCTGAATCTATTGATCTCAATGGACTGAGAGTTCTCCTGATAGATGATGACTCGGTTGGGTTGCGGTATCTGGAAACGCTTTTCGCATATTTCGGAGCAGAGACCATCAGCTATCAAGGGGGTAAGTATTTCCGGGACAATTATCGGGGTGAAGCTGTTGATTTAGCTTTGGTCGATATTCAGATGCCTGAGGTGTCAGGTTTTGAAGTCGCCAAGTTGATTCGCGATCATGAATCCATCGGTAAGGTCCCGCTTATGGCTATGACTGCCAATGTATTTGTTGAAGAAAAGGAGCGGCTTGCCCAAGAGGGTTTTGATGAGTTGATTCTCAAGCCTTTTGACGAGCAACGGATGATTTCCAAGCTCGCTAAGTTTTTTCCTGATCGAATTTCCCTAGAAAATCTGGAACCAACAGCGGTTTTGCCGGGGAGAAGCGAGTGGTTTCAGTTAAGAGACCTGTCCCGATTCTGTATGGGTGACGAAGCATTGCTCATGGATATTCTAAGGGATTTGATCAGGGATACAGAAGATGATATGCAAAAGCTTACCAAGGCTCGATTGAACAACCACTGGGAGGAGGTACTGGGAATTTGTCATCAGCTCGGAAGTCGGCTGGGACAGATCAAAAGTCCCGCTGCACCACTAGCTCAAAAAGCAGAAAACAACCTTAAGATCAATAATACCCAAGGGATGCAAAGCCTTTTGGCCGAACTTGATAATAAAGTAAAGGCAACCCTAAGTGCATTGCATCAAGAACTTACTGAGAAAGCATAAGTGACTGATTTTTAAGATTTTTACTAATCGGATTCTTTTCGATTTTTCACTAAAGGTCTCTGTGATTTTGGCAGATTGACTGAGCTTACCCAAGCAGTCATTTTACGATCTGATTTTTAAAGCTTATTCCAAACCGTATTTTTCCATTTTGCTGTAGAGCGTTTTGCGATCCATATTTAGGATGCGGGCTGTCTTGGACTTGTTGTAGCGAGTGTCTTGGAGTACTTTGAGTATGAGGTCTTTTTCCTGTTCCTGAAAATGTGATTTGTAATCGGCCAAAGGAATGGTCTGAGTTGAATTGGCAGAAACAGGTGATGCTATCGGTTGATTACTGATACTTATAGACTTTTCCATCATCATACTATGGTCGTACAGTTCACTGGGAAGTGCTTCTTTCTCGATTCTGTCTTCACTGGAGAGGAGTACGGCGCGCTTGACGATATTTCGCAGTTCCCGAAGATTGCCCGGCCAATCGTATTGATAAAAAATGTCCCAAACCTCCCCACTTAGTCCACGGATGGATTTTTTGAGGCGTAGATTACTTTCTTCTAGAAATTCTTTGACAAAATGCTCGAGGTCACCTTTCCGATTTCGAAGAGGAATGGCATTCAGGGTAAATTCATTGAGTCGATGGTAAAGATCTTCCCTGAATGTGCCATCTCCGGCTTGGGTAAGCAGATTTTCATTTGTAGCGGCAATAATCCGGACATCGATTTCGATTTCTTTATTGCCTCCGATTTTTCGGATTTTGCGCTCTTGGATAGCCCGTAGAAGTTGGATTTGTACCTCGTAGCTTAGGTTACCCACTTCGTCGAGGAAGATGGTTCCGCCATGGGCCATTTCGAAGTGGCCGGTTTTATTGTCCAAAGCACCGGTGAATGCTCCTTTGACATGGCCAAACAGTTCGGAACCTGCGAGGTCTTTGGGTAGAGCCCCACAGTCCAATGCCACAAAAGGTCCGTTTTTTCGGGATGAGTATTGGTGAATACGTTTGGAAATGAGTTCTTTACCTGTACCGGTCTCTCCAAGTACCAATACACTTAAGTCAGTAGGAGCGACGAGCTGGATATGTTTTTCCAGTTTTTCTGCTTCCATCGAATTACCGATCACATAGGCGGGATTTTTGACTGGCAAATGGGTCTCTCTTGATGTTGAGGGGATGGGGGTCTGAGATTGCTTGGGATTTTCGGTCTTTTGAGCCAAAGATTCCTTGACCGTGGCTAGGAGCTCATCCGGATTGATCGGCTTAGTGATGTATTCAAAAGCGCCGAGTTTCATCGCTTTGATGGCGATACGGATATCGGAATAATGAGTGATCAAAATGACCTGAAGCTGGGGGAAATTGGCTTTGGCCCACTGCAAAAGCTCCATGCCTGTACCATCTGGCAATCTGAAGTCGGCGATAATGAGCTCATATTTTTCTCCGGAGAGGAGATTTTGAGCTTCTTTGACTTTGGTGGTGGCGGTAACCGAAAAGTTGTTTTTCTCCAGAAAAGTCTTTACGATTCTGGAATAAGTCAAATCGTCTTCTACTAATAAAATCTGCGCCATGGTTCTTGATTTTGTGGAATGATAGGGATAAAAAAAGCACCGGACAAGATGCCAGGTGCTTTTTCAACATTAGAGATCTAGCAACTTATTCTCTATTCTTTGATTTCGTTACCTTCTGCATCGTAGGTTTTCCAGAATTTATCGGCGGTGCCGTTGTCAAATCCTACTTTGTAGTGATACGTTCCGTCTTCTTTTTTGATTTGCCAAGCTTCAGCTATAGGCATATTCATTACCGTCTCGTCTCCGGCAATCCTTTGTTTTACCGGTACAGGTAATTCATCAGGTTTGATTTGAGTTTTTTCTTCCTGCTGGGAAATCTCAATTGCAGGCTTAACTGTGGAAGCTACTACAGGAGCTGTTACAGCAATTCCTGCTGCCAACATAACGGACATAATCATGGACTTGTTCATGGTACTTTAAATTTGTGGTTAGGTTTAGTTAAAATCGATCGAATTCCGGACTTCGATCTCATGAGGATTTTACTCCTGATGTGCTAATCTGATATGCTATTGCAGTGCCAAATCGGTTTCAGCCCATTTTAGCTCTATTTTCCTCAAAAAGCCTGTGGGAATGTCGGGGATTGATTCCCCATTTAGGGATTTGTCATCCTCAAATTTGTCGTGCCAATGTTTGATCCACAGGGAAGAATTCGTTTACAATTCTTTACCACAGAACTTTTTTGGCCAAAATTTTCTTCTGAAATCACTTACCTTTGATATCTCAAATATAACTTCCCCATCCTCCCCAAGATGAGCGACGCCATCAAACATGAATGCGGAATCGCAATGATCCGACTTCGAAAACCAAGTCAATACTATATCGATAAATACGGGACAGCTTCCTACGCAGCTAATCGGCTGTATGTCCTGATGCAAAAACAGATTAATAGAGGGCAAGACGGTGCCGGAGTGGCAAACATAAAAATTAATACCAAACCCGGAACTAGGTATATCAGCCGTTACCGATCTATCGAACCCTCCGCAGTCAATGATATTTTTGACAAAATCTCCAAGAAATTTAAAAAGGCAAAGAAAATAGGAGGTCCTGAAGCTCTACATGACGCAGATTGGCTCAAGGAAAATATTGCTTTTTCCGGCGAAGTGTGGCTAGGCCACCTGAGGTACGGAACGCACGGGGAAAACAGCATCGAAACTTGCCATCCCTTTCTCAAACAAAATAACTGGAGAAGCCGCAACCTGGTCATGGCTGGAAATTTCAACATGACCAACAACGAGGAACTTTTTGGGAAACTCGTCCAACTCGGACAGCACCCTAAAGAAAAAACCGATACCGTCACCGTGATGGAAAAAGTCGGACACTTTTTGGATGAAGAAAATCAGCGAATCTTCGACAAGCACAAGCATCAATTTACCAATGAGCAACTGACCCATATCATCGAAGACGAACTCGACGTGGCTCGAATCTTAAGAAGATCTTGTAGGGACTTTGACGGAGGCTATGCGATGGCCGGAATGATCGGAAATGGGTCCGCATTTGTAGTTCGGGATCCTTCGGGAATCCGTCCGGCGTTTTATTACGCAGATGATGAAGTGATCGTGATTGCCTCTGAAAAGCCCGCCATCAAGTCCGCTTTCAACATCGACTTTAACGCCATCAAAGAAATCAAACCCGGTCACGCGATCGTGATCAATAAGGATGGTTCGTATGCAGAAGAGGAGATTTTGCCCGCTCGGGAAAAGAAATCCTGCTCATTTGAGCGTATCTATTTTTCCAGAGGAACGGACCCGAATATTTATCAAGAGCGGAAAAACCTTGGTAAAGCCCTGATTCCGCAGATTCTCAAAGCGATTGATTTTGATCTGAAAAACACCGTTTTTTCCTACATTCCCAATACGGCTGAGACGGCATTTTTGGGTTTGATCGAGGGATTGGACGAATATCTGGTGACCAAAAGGAAGGAAGTCCTCCTTGACGGCAAGCCTCATGTGGGAGACTTGGACGAGCTGCTCAGCTTCCGCCCTCGAGTCGAAAAACTGGTCAGCAAAGATGTCAAACTACGGACCTTTATCACCAACGACGAAGACAGAGACACCATGGTGGCAAGTGTGTATGACACGACCTATGAGGTGATTCGTCCGGGTATTGATACAGTGGTCGTGATCGATGACAGTATCGTCAGGGGTACTACTCTGGAGAAAAGTATCCTGACCACTTTGGATAAATTGAATCCCAAGCGGATCGTGATCGTATCCTCCGCACCGCAGATTCGCTATCCGGATTGCTATGGGATAGACATGTCCAAGATGAAGGAGTTCATCGCATTTCGGGCTGCTATTGCGCTGATAAAGGATCGAAAAATGGAAAATGTGCTCGATACCGTATATGAGCAATGCGTGGCTAATCCTATTGCACCGGAAAATTTTGTCAAGGGAGTTTATAGCCAATTTACAGATGAAGAAATCTCCGACAAAGTAGCCGAAATCGTCACGACCTCGGAAATAAAGGCGGAAGTCAAGGTGATTTTTCAGACGGTGGATAATCTGCATAAGTGTATCCCCGACCACCTGGGAGACTGGTACTTTACCGGCGATTACCCGACTACAGGCGGTATGCGCGTAGTCAACCGTGCTTTTGCCAACTATATGGAAGGCAAAGCCGTGAGAGCATATTGATTTGAGCGTTGGAAATTTGACTTCAAAAGCCTCTGGACCTTTGGGTTCAGTGGCTTTTTTTTTGACTAAAAAATCTCCAAGTGAATTAAATCATCTGGTTGACTATCAATAGGTAGGATGGATTTGGAATTGATCGAAAAACAGTATTTTTTAGATCAAAATCAGTTTTACCATGAGCAAATCTGTGTTGATAGTGGATGATCATGATCTTTTTGCCGGGGGGCTAAAGATTATTTTGGACTCGATGTCGGAATTTTTCTTTTTGGGCCATTACAAAAACGGCAAGGAGTTGGTGGATTTTTTGGAAACTGGCAAAACGGTTGACCTATTGATTCTAGACCTTCAGATGCCCTTGATGGATGGGATGCAGGTTTTGCCATTTATGCGTAGGAAGTTTCCTCAGGTGGGTATTTTGGTGGTGTCAGGCAATCATACTACCGCCAACATGGAGCTTTGCAAAAACCTCGGCGCTTTGGGTTTTGTGGGAAAAGACGCCAGTTTGCAGGTGTTTCGGGATGCGCTTCAAGCAGTAAGTGCGGGCCAATTTTATTTTCAGGAGATCACTAGAGAACAACAAAAATTGATTCCCAAGAATGGAGACTTGGACAGGCTGAGGGAGAACTTTCAGCTTTCTCCAAGAGAAATGGAAATCATCCAACTGATCCTCCATCAACTCCAAACCAACGAAATCGCCGATCGACTTCATCTCAGTCCCTTGACGGTCAAAACCCACAGGAAGAATATTTTTTCCAAACTCAAAGTGCATAATGTGGCCGGTCTGCATGGATTGCTGAGAGATCTCTGATTTTCGACCTCTTATTTTTCGGCACTAATCTCCGGTGATTGGTGACCAAACAGGATTGCTTCTTACTCCCGTTGAGTTGAAGGTGAGGGGCTGAGGTGTCCCGTTGATTTTGCTTTTTGCCAGGTAGTTATTAAGGTCAACCGAAATAGCAAAGATGAATTCTGTACCATCCGGGGAGACACTGAAAGAGGTTACTACTTCCGATGCAGAGAGCCCCAAGCTGCTGTTTATTTTTTGATCTTCGGTCCCATCGCTGTTCATTTGCCAAACTTCATTCCAAACACCAGGGACATTTTCCCTTTGGATATAGGTCAGCTTATTTCCTTGGAGTAGGGGAGAGGTAAAGGACAGATTGACCCCTTCTTTTAGAAACTTCAGGTCTGACCCATCCCGATTGATCGTGGCTATTTTTTGTTCTACAGGCTCTCCCGGTCTGGAAATCAGAAAAGTGCCCAAGAATTTACTTCCATTTTCTATCACCTGACTCACTACAAAAACTTCACCCGGATCGAATTCAATTACAGTTCTTTGGCTGGTTTCCATATCGTAAGTTACCGTCCTGAATCCATTTCGAAAGGTCAGTTTTTTGCCATCGGGATGCCAAACCGGGAGAAACTGGGAAGTCAAAGCCGGGTTTTCATTGGGCTCAAATGGAATCATTTCCAGGTTTTCTCCATCGACATCCATTACGTAAACCTGTTGGATTGTAGTGCCTTCTATTCGATCAGAAAAAGCGATTTTCGTTCCGTCAGGAGAGATAGCCATTCGAAATGGTAAAATCACCTTATCCAAAATCACTTTTTCATCTGTACCATCCAACTTGGATGAGTGAAATTTAAAATCGGTAAAGTTGACTGTCCCTTTACTGTAAACTATTCGATCCCTAAGTATGGCTTTGCACCCTACCTCAAACTCCACGGTAGCGGTACCATTTGCTGTCACGGTGGCCTCTCTCACCATAGTGCCGGTGCCAGTGCAATGTCCCGCTATGCCCGATAGCTCGACCGCATAGGTTCCCACTCTTTTGTTGGTGATCCGGACCTCCTCGACTGGGCCGACCTGCCTCGTACCACTTCCCTCCACGATCAAGTCGTATCCACTTGGATCCTCATCTTTACCCACTGTGTTGATTTTGATCAGAATGGTGCCGGTAGGATCGGGTTCATTGGTAATGGGGGCAGGGGCTTGGTCTTCAGATTCGCAGGATGCTACTGTGAGCATGATTCCAAAGAGAATAGTCAAGATGCTGATTTTCTTTTCTTTAGAGGAGAAAAAAGGAGATCTTGATTTGTTCAGAGAATTTGTTTCTGCTGTAGCGTTTAAACTGGCTGGAGATAGATTTTTCATAAAAGCAAGGGACTAGAATTTGGTTGATTAAAAATCTGCTTGATGATATAGTCCAAAATTCCAGCTCTTGGCTGATCCTTAAAATACCTCCTAGGGAGTATTCTAAACTTAAATTATACTGTCGAAATACTCCGTTTGGGGTATTTATCTCATCCTGCCGGACCTATTTCTCCCTTTTGTCTATTTTTGGTAAAAGGCTGATTTCGATTTCTAAGAAGTATTACTTCTATTTCTTTAAAAGCTGGAATTGAAGTAAGCTTTTTTGGACTGAAAAAATGAAATCTGTAAGAAGTGGGTAAGGAATTGATATTCAGTCTAATTTTTCTATTTTGAAGAAAGCTCAATGTTAGTAAAACTTACTGGTGATAAATGTGGTGATTTTTGATTTGGGAAATGATTTTCAGAAGAAGAGAAACCTGCCAGCTAAGCAATTCGGTTCATTAAACTGTAGAGGCATTCAATGAGTGAGATCCGATTTTTTCCTCCAGACCCATCTTTAGTTTCCTTTATCAACGGCTATTTATTTTCCAGTTTCACCTTAGATGGCACCGAAAAGCCCTTTTTTACCCCGAAAGGTACTGCTGCGCTGGTCATAAATATAGAGATCAGCGAAACCTCCTATCTGGAATATCCCAACCCAAATTTCAAGCTCTATTTTGAGAAGCATGTCCCGTATCTTTTTGGGCAGATGAGCAGACTGGGTAAGTCCCATCTCGATGGGCAATTTGCTCCGTTTGTGATTGTATTTACCCCGACTGGTTTATATCAGTTTCTGGATGAACCATCCAATCAAATGACGGACAAAGCCTTCAAACTGGAACAATTGGGATACCAAGAGATAGCAAAAGGAATTCAACATTTATTCGCAACCGCTACTCGGGTTGAGGATTGCATTCCGGAAATAAACCGGATTTTGAGTGATTATTTTAATTCCAAAACATTCAAAAATCCTGCTTTTGATATGGCTCCTGTCGCCAATGAGATCCTTTTGAGTAATGGGTTGGTTAGTTTGGATGCGCTTATCGATCGACTGAAAATCAATCCCCGTACTTTCCAGATTCAATTCAAAAACCAGGTAGGCTTATCTCCCAAATTGTTTTGTCGGATTACGCGTTTTAATTCACTTCTTGTGGCTTTGGATCAAAATCCAAAAGCAGATCTTTTGGAGCTTGCTCTTGATTTTGGCTACTCGGACAATCCTCATTTGTACAAGGATTTCAAACAGTTTGTCGGCATGACTCCCAGGCAATATCTGCGATTGATTTTGAATATCAATTCCAAAGTAGAACTGGAACTCAAAAGGAATCCTCCTAAACTCAAACCATCCTAGCGAAAAGGACTGAATGTTTCTGTTTTTTGAATTTTCTTTCAGAATTGCCTCCTGAAAAATCTCTAATTCGCTTTTTTACAATTTTTCTATGGAGTTACTCCCTAAGATTGAATGATTTTGATAATTATTCTTTTTTAGGCAAATATTATTCGGTATGGGGGTTTCGGTTTTATTGGCAGATGATCACCGGCTTTTCACTTTGGGAATCGAAAGAGTCCTCGAAAAACATCCTGAATTTCAATGGATAGGTACGGTCGGAAACGGGAAAGAAGTGCTCTTATTCCTTGAGAAAAATCAACAGGTAGATGTTTTGGTACTTGACCTGAATATGCCTCTGATGTGCGGAATGGAGGTTTTATCCCATCTCAACACGATCTATCCCGGATTGAAAAAACTGGTTCTCAGCAGCGAGCATACGCCCACTACGGTGGAAGCCTGCAAAACCTTGGGCGCAAATGGCTTTATCGGCAAAGATTCCTGTTTTGACCGTTTTCGGGAGGCTTTGGATACGGTAGCCCGGGGAGGGGAGTATTTTCAGTCGGTCGGAGGATCGGGTGGAAGTATAGATGGGCTGCGGAATTGTCCTTTTCAAAAGCTTAAATCGGAATTTGGACTGTCTGAGCGGGAGATGGAAATCACTCAGCTGATTATGCAACAGCTGGAGACCAAACAAATCGCCGACAAGCTTCTGCTCAGTCCATTGACAGTCAAAACACATCGGAAGAATATCTTTTCCAAACTCAAAGTGCATAATGTGGCTGGATTGATGGGGCTTTTGAAAGTCTAAAATTGGTGTTTTCAGTAATGTAAGTTATTGGTTTTAAGAGGATTTACCTTATTTTGATTCAAATGGTTTGTAAGCAATACTAACTTATGATTTTTCAGGTTCTTTTTTGTTTGGTGACGCTTTTCCAAACCGGAGATTTCCGGCCCGTTCCGCATGTGATTTTAGAGCATGAATTGCAAGAGCCTTGGAATATCCATCATGCCACCATTCACAGCTCGGTTTATTTCTTGGAGGATTCTGGATTTTCTTCCGAGGAAGCTTTCGCTAAGTATAGCCAAGGTGAGTTTACTCAGATTAAAGGAAGAGCGAAGTTCAATAAAGGATACCAAACCGCAGATTGGTGGTTTGGAATTACTATAGAAAATGCAACCGATAGTGAGCAGATTTATGCCTTAGCGCCCTTCAATGCAGCGATATACAAAGTGGATTTCTTTGAATTTGATGGGCAGGGGAATATAGTTGATACGGATTCGGCTGGGTACTCGATACCACTTTTATTGGGAAAGTTTAATGCCAGAAACGATGCTAGTCCTGTTTTTCTTCCTCCTAAAACGAAGAAAATATTTTTGATGAAAATCGATTATAATGGAGGGAGGTCCGGAACTGTTTTCTTCCTGCCCAATGCCCATTTTAGTTTTATGGATGACGTTTGGAGGGGGTATTATGAGGGACATTTTATCGGTATTTATACAGCCGTTGTTGCCATTGCCTTTTTGGGTTTTCTGTTTTTCAGGAAAAAAGTCTTTCTGTACCTCTCCGCCTATTCTTGTTGTGGCTTGGTCAATTCCATGGATAATGACCGTATTTTGTTTATGATTCTTGATAGCAAAACCTACACACCTATCGGACCTTGGTTGTTTCCGGTTATTTTTCTTTTGTGGATGCTATTTATCATTCTATTTTCCATTGAGATTTTTAAGGTTTTTGGAAAAAGGGTGAGGCTAATTCCCGGACTCTATCCGATTATCTATGTGCAGTTTGCATTTCTTATCCTATTGGTTGGCTCCCATTTCTTTTTTGAATCAAAACAACTGGTCTTTTTCTATAGTATCTGTCACTATTTGGGCTTTTTGGATATCGCCTTGTTTTTGGTCTTTTGTGCACTTCAGGTCAAAGTAAATCCCGGCCTTACCGCCTTTGTCTTTTTTTCTAAGGTCATTCTTCTCATTGACATTGGCCTTGTGTTTTTTATCCATTTGGGGAGCACCTTGATTTTGCCTATTGAGTTGTATTTTCTTCAGTTTGGATTGCTCCTTGACCTTTTGCTGATCACGAGTGGCATGCTTTACAACTATTTCAGTTCGCAGGAGGAAAAGGACCAATTGCTTATAGAACAAACAGAAACAGAGAAGAAGATTTTGAGGCTTTCTATAGAAGCTCAAGAGGAGGAAAGGCAACGTATCGCCAAGGACCTCCACGATGACTTGGGTTCAAACCTAGCCATGATCAAACTCCGCATGGAGCTGATGATGGAGCATCAGCAGCTACTCAACGGAAACAATCAATCTTTGGAAGAAATCCATCAGATGCTCGATGGGGCCTGCAAGGATCTGCGCTACATCTCTCACGAACTCATGCCTGCCGACCTCTCCACCAAGGTCATGCGCACAATGGTCGAGGAACTGGTAGAAAAGCTCTCCGTACAGCGAAAAGTGGCTATTCATGCCCAAGTTGAGGATATTCCCATTCTCTCGGTAGATACTAAGGTCAATCTCTTCCGGATCATCAAAGAGCTGATGAACAACATCCTCAAGCATGCACAGGCTACCCAATCCACGATTCGCCTTGCTCAATCTTCAGATGGAAACTATATCACCTTGGAGATCAGTGACAATGGCAAAGGAATACCCAAGGAGGTTTTGGAAGGCAACTCCAAAGGCATGGGATTGAAGAATCTCGAAAAACGGGTGGAGTATCTTAAGGGGAAACTGAATATAAAGAGCAATAGATTGGGGACTAAGGTGAGAATAGAAGTGCTGTTAAAGACTAGTCAGATGGCTGTTAATTGATTGGTAATCAGATTTGAAATTATATTTTTTAGTTTACAATACCCCCTGAGGAGTATTTCAGAATCTTGGTATTTGGGCAAACTTACTTTTCTAAATCAAAGTCAATTTTTCCACTTTCTGATATGGCAAAGATTCTTCTCTCAGTGGGTATTGTCGAAGGGCATACCTTTCCAGTACTTCCCCTGGCCAAAGGATTGATCCAATTAGGGCACGATGTTCATTGGGTAGGGACAAAGGTTTTTAAGGAGAAAATCGAAAAAACAGGTGCAGTATTCCATCCTTATCCCGAGAGTTTGGATTATCCATCCAAGGGTTTGACTACTTACCAGCAGCGCCCAGCCTTGGTCAAAAAGAAAGGATTGGATCAAATCAAAGAGTATTTGAGATGGTTTTTTGATATTGATGAAGAAGGACATGATAGTTTTCGGGCACTTGCAGATCGTATTGAGCCGGATATCTATATCGCTGACCCTGTGACTTTTAGTCCCTTGTTTTTGGGTGAAAAATTGGGAATACCCACCATCAATCTCCATGTCATTCCTCCTTTGATACTCAGTCAGGATACCGCACCTTTTGGTTCTGGTTTATTGCCTGGCAAGAGCCCGCTGATGCGGATAAGAAACCGATTTTTAAACTATCTCATCGATCGGGTGCTATTCAAGGATGTGACAGCTTATGGAAATAAGCTTAGGGAAAAACGCGGGCTTCCTCTTTACCAAGGCTTTTTTGGTGATTTCAACAAGTACGTCGATCGTGTACTGATCTTTTCGGTTCCTGGATTTGACTATGAGCGGTCCGATATGCCGGACAACCATCAGTTTATCGGTCCACCTTTGCCGAAGCCTGACCCCAATTGGGAAGAGCCGGATTGGTGGGGAGATTTGAAAAAGGCCAAAAAAGTGGTGCTCGTGAATCAGGGAACCATTGCCAATGATATTCAAGACCTGATCATGCCCACATTGATCGCCTTGAAAGACGAACCGGATACCTTGGTCGTGGCGGTTCCTGTCAAAGAGGAAATCCCCAACCTCCCTAACAATGCCTGTGTTGCACCCTTTATCCCCTTTGCCCATCTCTTGCCCCATGTAGACCTGCTCGTCACCAATGGAGGATATGGAGGAACCAATATGGCTTTGGGTTTTGGGATTCCGATGGTGATTGGAGGAGCGACCGAGGATAAAATGGAAGTCGCCCAACGGGTAACGGTCTCGGGAACAGGCATCGATATGAAAACCATGAAGCCTAAGCCGGAGAAGTTGAAAGCCGCCATCCATGAAGTCTTCACAAATCCCAAATACAAGCAAAACGCCCTTCGCCTAAAAAATGAAATCGAGTCCTACGATTCGGTCGCTTTGGTGGACCAGGCGATTCAGGAGCTTTTGGCGAAGTATGCTAAGAAAAATAAAGTCCTTGTTTGATATCACTTAACACAACCGATTATGAAAAATGTATTGATTACCGGCTGCAGTACCGGAATTGGGTTTGAGACGGCTGTCCACTTAGCGAGAAACGGCTATCAGGTCATTGCCACCATGAGAAATCCCTCCCGAAGTCCCGAACTCGGCGAACTGGCCAAAAAAGAAGGTTTGCCCATCGCTATCCTTACGATGGATGTGGACGATGATGCTTCCGTCCGAAATGCTTTTGAAGAAGCAGTGGATCGCTTTGGTCCCATCGATGTCTTGGTCAATAATGCGGGAATCGCATCCGACTTACCCTTGGAGGAGACTTCAATGCAGGTATTTCAGCAGGTTTTTCAGACTAATGTATTTGGGGCTGTGCGCTGCATGAAAGAAGTAATTTCTCCCATGCGGGAAAGAGGAGAGGGGTTGATCATTAATGTCTCTTCTATCTCAGGGAAAACGCAAACACCAAGTCTTGCTGCCTATGGTGCTTCCAAGTCTGCCCTGAACTCGGTAAGTCTAAGTCTGGCAGGGGAGGTTGGACGTTTTGGGATTCGGGTGGCGATCGTCGAACCGGGATTTATCGATACCCCTATCCTATATAAATATGATGACACCTTCCAGTCCATCTATCCCAACCGAGAGCAATTGGTTGCCTTAGGCAAGGCATCCGTAGCTTTGACTCATGCGCATCCCATCGTGGTGGCGGAGAAAATACTGGATATCATCACCGGGAAATCCAGCACTTTTTCCAATGTGGTAGGGCCCGATGCCGAACCGCTTTTGGCCTTTAGATTCTCGATGAACGATGAGCAATGGATTGAAAACGGGAAAATGGATACCGAAACCTTTGCAGAAGGGATGTTGCAAATGGGAATGGATGTCAGGCCATATTTGTCGGCAGTCCCAAAATCTTGATTTTTTTCAGTACGATAAAGGGTGATTAGCAAAAAGGCCATTCCGTTTTGGGATGGCCTTTTTATCAAAAACCTTGACTAACTTAAAGAGGATGAACGGATTGGTTTTTATAAAACAATAATTGCTATGAGAATCTGGCTCGCTTCTTTTTGGATATTCACTTTTTGCCTAGTCTCTCTGGGTGGATCAGCTTTGACCCAGACTATCAAGAGTCATAAAATCGTAAAGCCAGACACCGAGCAAAAGCCGGGTTTTTTGAAATCCTGGCCTTATTTCAATTTTTGGATGGAGGATATGGTCTATTTTTTGGAAGAAAAGGAGCCCTTGGACTGGCAGGAAGCGAAGACAAAGTTCCATTCCGGTGAATTTGAGTTGCTTGAGGGAAAGGTATTCAATAAAGGATTTACCGAATCCATTTGGTGGTTTGCTTTTCGATTGGAAAATCCTCTCGATTCGGATATTACCTTCATTTTCAACCCCTATTCTTCCAGCCACACTTCGTCGGACTTATTCGTGATGGATGAATCAGGAGAATTGCTGGAGGCATCCAAATCAGGTCACCGGGTTCTGCAACAAGATAGGCCCATCAAATATTGGGTGGTAAATTTTGATTTGCATGTGCCGGCAGGTGAAAGTCGGGATTTTCTCCTGCGTGTGGATACTCGAGGCAGACCTACCTTCACTACTTTTTACCTGGATTTGGACTGGGACTATTGGTGGAATGAGATCGAAAGAGGATTTGCTTATGGTGAAATAGCAGGGCGAACTTCTTTAATTATATTCTTGGGGATTATTCTATTGTTTTATTTCAAGAAAAAGCTTTATCTCAATTTTGCCTTGTATCTGACAGCCTACTTGGTGATCCTGCTGGATATCGACAATTATATTTTTCACCGATATGAAGGAGAAGTCTATTTACTGTGGGGCCCAATTATTTTGCCCTTTTTTAGCTTGGTGATGGCCATGTTCTTTATTGACTTCAATTTGGAGTTTTTCTCAATCAGAAAGATTAAAATTTCAATATATCGTTACTTCAAAGGCTGGAAAAAAATCCTGTTGGTATTGGCTGTATTGGTTTTTTCCACCTTCGTCTATCCCGATTGGTATGGGGTAAAAATCTTGATTTATGAAGTTGCTATTTTGGCGACTATGGCCACATTATTGGCTGTGCTTTGGCTTTGTATTCGTCAATATTACTTCCGTAGAAATGAAGCACTATTTGCATTTGGAGCTCACTTTTTCCTATCCGGAGGCATGATTTTCTACTATGTTTCGATACTGGGTTGGTATGAAGCCCATCCCTTGGAAATGTATTTTCAGGGCTATGGAGGATTTTTACATGCAGCAATTTTGATGGTAGGAATGGTGCATCAATACCACCGAACCCAAAAGGAAAAGGATAAGATAGCCCAAGAGCAGATCAATACCGAGCGTGAGATTTTGAAGCATTCCATCCAAGCCCAAGAGACTGAGCGGCACAGGATTGCCAAGGACCTGCACGATGATTTGGGTGGAAACCTCGCCCTGATTAAACTGAAAATGGAGCTATTTGCGGATAAGCATCTTGGGAAAACAGATACTGATGAGTTTGATGCATTGGTCAGACTAATGGAGGATTCATGCAAGGATCTTCGCTATATCTCCTACGAATTGATGCCTTCGGACTTTTCCTCGAAAGTTTTGCGGACGATGATTGAGGAGTTGGTGGAAAAAATCAATACGCAGAAAAAGCTGCGGTTCAGCTATGAAGTAGGGGATTTTCCTTCCTTGGACATGGATGTCAAGATCAACCTCTTTCGGATCATTAAAGAACTGGCCAACAATATCTTGAAGCATTCTCAAGCCACCCAAGCCAAAATCAAGATTGAATTAAATGAATCATCCAAAGAATTGAAGTTGGTAGTCGAGGATAACGGGAGGGGAATTCCCAAAGAAATCTTGGATGGTAAAGTAACCGGCATGGGACTTTCCAACCTGAAAAGCCGGGTGAATTTTTTGAATGGACGACTGGATATTCAAAGTAGTGGCTTGGGCACGAGGGTGAGTGTTTGGGTGCCGGTGGGGGTAGAAGTTCATCCATAAAAAAAGCCGCAATTTCTGCGGCTTTCTTGGATCATTCTTAATTTCAATCCCCCGGATACAGCCCCATTTGGATCATTTGATCTAATTCGTTGTAATAGGTGAGTTTCCCGATAATTTTTCCGTTGTCGATTTTTAAGGCCTCGTGGACATCGAGTTGTATTTCCTTCCCTGAAGTTCTTTCTTTCACTACATAAACTGCCCATACCATAACCCAATTTCCGTTATACTCTGGGATTTCGTCTCCGGAAACCGTAACGGCTAACATACGAGGACGATCGTATCTCAAATCACTTGCGAATTCCCAGATATTCTTAAATGCCTGAACTATTTGATTGCGATTGCGAGGAGAATCCCAACGAGGACCATATCCCACCACATCAGAGGCGTGGATGTTTTCTATCTTTTTGGAATCTCTGGAGTAAATAGCTTGCTCGTATTCTTTCACTACGGCTAGGTCTTTTTCCCCATTTGGGTTTACTTTAAAATTCCCCTGTGCTTGAATGCCCATGCTGATCAGGATCAAGAGCATTGTCGAAATAATGTTAAGTTTTTTCATGGATTTTTGTTTTTCATGAAAGCTCTTTAGAAAAAAAGGGAAATTAAATACTGCCTAAGGGGTATTGTTGCAAAGGGTGTTAGTTGAGAAATCAGATTTTGGGTATTTCGGGATTGGTCTTTTTATGTGATTGGAGTGTGGCAATCTGACCATTTGACTTAATTTCAGGTTCGAAAATCTGATCAAACTATATGGAAATAAACGTCTCCCTTCTTAAGCAAATCTGTGAAATTGCCGGGGCTCCGGGCTTCGAAAAGCGTGTCCGAGACTTGGTCATCGATCTAGTCAAGCAGCATGCTGATGAGGTTAGTACTGATAATCTCGGCAATGTCATTGCCATCAAGCGTGGGAAAAGAAATCCGGACGGCAAGCGTGTCATGGTCGCTGCCCACTTGGATGAAATCGGCTTTATCGTCACCCATATCGATGAGCAGGGCTTTTTGCGGTTTCATACCCTTGGGGGCTTTGATCCCAAAACACTCACCGCACAGCGCGTGATCGTGCATGGTAAAAAGGACTTGGTTGGCGTGATGGGTAGCAAACCGATTCACGTGATGTCGGTCGAGGAAAGAGCAAAGCTTCCAAAGACTACGGACTTTTTTATCGATTTGGGCATGTCCAAAGAGGAGGTTGAAAAGTACATTTCCATCGGCGACCCGGTTACCCGTGATCGCGAACTCATAGAAATGGGTGAATGTGTCAACTGCAAATCGATCGATAACCGAGTAGCAGTATTTATTCTGATCGAAGCGCTGAAAAAGCTGGAAAATCCCGCATACGATGTTTATGCCACCTTTACCGTTCAGGAGGAAGTAGGCATCCGTGGAGCCAATGTCGCCGCGCACAGCATCAATCCGGATTTTGGAATTGCATTGGACACCACGATTGCCTTTGACGTACCGGGAGCAGCTCCTCATGAAAAGGTAACTGAACTTGGAAAAGGAACTGCGATAAAAATTATGGATGCGATGACGATCTGTGATTATCGCATGGTGGAGTTTATGAAGCAGACAGCCACGAAGGAAGCCATCTCTTGGCAGCCCGAGATCCTGACTGCCGGAGGAACCGACACTGCAGGTGTGCAGCGTATGGGCAAACAAGGCTCGATCGCAGGTGCGATTTCCATCCCAACCCGCCACTTGCATCAAGTCATTGAGATGGCACATAAAAAAGATATCGCGGATTCAATTTCACTTCTCGTTGCCTGCCTCGAGCAGATCGATGGGTATGATTGGAAGCATTGAAAAAAGCAGAAGTATGAATTTAAAAATCTGAAAATTTTTACAACAGACCTGCCAGGTTTCAAAAACCTGGCAGGTCTCTTATTCTCCCATCTGATTTTTGACGATCCCAAAAAAACAATAACCTCTCCCCAACCTATGAAATCCATTCTTTTTCCTTTTTCTATCTTTCTCCTTTTCTCTTGCCATAAAGGTGAAAAAGAAGCTGTTGTCACTGAAACCACAGAGCCCGAATGGCAAGTCCTTTTCAACGGAAAAGACCTGACCGGCTGGACTCCGAAGATTCATCATCACGAGGTGGGAGACAATTATGCGAATACTTTTCGAGTGGAGGATGGAGCGATTGTGGTGAATTACGATGGGTATGAAAAATTTGAGGATCGATTTGGACACCTGTTTTATGTGAAGCCTTTTTCCAGCTATCACTTGAGATGGGAGTATCGATTTACGGATCAGTTTATGGAGGATGCTCCAAGCTATACCTATCGCAACTCGGGGGTGATGTTTCATTCACAGGCTCCGGAGACGATTTTGAAAGAGCAGGATTGGCCGATCTCGGTAGAGTATCAGATGTATGCAGAGGAAAAGGAGGGCGAACCACGGCCAACCGGAAACATGTGCAGTCCGGGAACTGACGTGGTGTTTGAAGGAAAAATCGATGAACGCCACTGCATCAATTCCTCCGGACCTACTTTTAAATGGGATCAGTGGGTGAAAGCCGAATTGATCGTGTATGGCGACTCCATCGTGCATCATTTGGTCAATGGAGATACCGTATTGACTTACAGCAAACCTCAAATCGGTGGTGGAGTGGCTAATCGTTTTGATCCTGCCATCAAAGTGGACGGCACCCCGCTCAAGTCAGGGTATATCGGCCTGCAAAGTGAAGGGCAAGGGGTAATATTCAAGGAGATTAAGATTAGGGAGCTGTAAAAAAGTAGGTCATGCTCGAATCTATCATTGGATCGATGATTTTCGAATGGATTGGAGCTTCCATTAAGTGGTTGTTTTTTGGATTGATAGATTTTTTCAAAAAAAGGAAGCCAAAAAGCTTAAAATATTACTTTGAAGGAAAGTCTAAAAATCACTCTGAAATGGTATTTACTGGCATATCGAATATTATCCTTGGGATAGTTGCATCCGTAGCATTGATACTTTATTTGATAAAAATCTTACCTGGTTGAGGTCTTTATATTTCAATTTTACTTGACCAGTTGTTTTTCGAAAAGTGGTTTTCCAAACTCCTGAATATGTTCTATTAAATCCGGATTGTCAATTTGATGGAAAATGGAAAGGTCAATTTAGTAGGGCAAGAGCAAATCAACCAACTCGTTTTCGATTTTTAGAAGCTCTGTAAGGGAAAGTTTTTTCCCGAAAAGGCTTAGGTCAATATCAGAGTTGTATCGATGATTTCCCATGGCTCTCGAACCGTAAATCACGCATTTTTCCACTTCTGGAAAAGATTTTAAAACCTCCCGAATCTGAGCGAGAGTTTCCTGTTTTAGCCCAAAATTACCTTCATCCCTCATCTTTAAGTTGATTCATTTTATTTTCCAAATCCAAAAATAAACCGAAATAGCTAGAGGATATTTTCTCTGCGATTCCTTCTGCGATTTCCTGATTGTAGGTATGGGAAGACTGGTTTCGGCTTTTGATCATTTCCATCCAACCATCTCTGTCTTTGATAAGTCCTTTTCGAAATGCCTCTCGTGATGCATCCCGAGATCCTGTAATGTCAGGATTGCCTTGGAAGGCAAAATAATCTTTCAGTACATTCCAAGCCAATTCATGCGTAAACTCAAATGCTTGAATCAATCCTTGTTCCTCCAAATCTGATAAGGGACGTTTATTTGACAGATTCACGGCATTCTCCAACTGTCGAAGTGCCTTTGAAAAGTTTGCCAATCGTTGCTGCCAGCGAATTTTGGTATTCATAAAAACAAGTTAACGGATTATTCTTTAACCCTCCAAGGGTTCAAATCCCTTGGAGGGTTGTGAAAGAAAAATCCAGGGCATCTCAACTCTGGATTTTATTTTATCCGCGGAATTCCGCGACTTTTTCTGCGATGATCAGCGGGAAATAAGATTTATCAAACAAACCTTCGAGGTCTAAAAGACCTCAAAGGTTGTTAGCCCAACTTTGCCAGACTTTCCTCCAAAGCCTTGATCTTGGCCTCGGCGTCTGCCTGCTTTTTTCGCTCCATTTCGATGACGTTGGCAGGAGCTCCGGATACAAATCGCTCATTGCTGAGCTTTTTCATGACTGAAGCCAGGAAACCTTGGGCATATTCCAGTTCCTTTTTCAGGTTGGCCTTTTCCTCTTCGACATTGATCGAGTCACCCATTGGGATAAAGCATTCGTCAGCCTTGACGACAAAACTCATCGCATTTTCCACTTTTTCGGCAAAGTTGAGCGAAGACAAATTAGCCAGCTTGGTCAAGACCGCAGCAAATCGGCTGTAGAGTTCAGGATTCTTCGCATTGATACTGAGGTCAAGCGCTTCTTTTGGTGACATACCTTTCGAAGCCCGTAGATTTCTCACTTGAGATACTACTTCGAAAACCTGTGCTGCTTCTTCGATGATTTTGGGATCAAAGGTTTTTGCCTCAGGCCAAGCCGCCAAAATCAGAGATTCTTCCACGGATCTTTCGGTGATCTGATGCCAAAGTTCCTCGGTGATGAATGGCATAAACGGATGGAGGATTTTCAGAATTCCTTCGAAAAGCTCAATCGTTTTGTCATAAGTCACCTGATCGATCGGATGCTGATAAGCGGGTTTGATCATCTCGAGGTACCATGAACAGAAATCGTCCCATACCAATTTATAGGTAGCCATCAAGGCATCGGAAATTCTAAACTTCTCAAAATGCTCGTTGATCTCCGTCAAGGCTTGATTGAAACGGCTTTCAAACCAAGCGATGCTCGATGTGTTCGCAGAACCGTCCAAGTTTGGATCGATCTCCCAACCCTTCACCAATCGGAAGGCATTCCAGATTTTATTGGCGAAGTTTCTGCCTTGCTCGACCAATTTGTCATCGTAAGGCAGGTCATTTCCGGCAGGAGAGGAGAAAAGCATTCCGATTCTCACCCCGTCCGCACCATACTGAGCGATCAATTCCAGTGGATCGGGAGAGTTGCCAAGAGACTTGGACATTTTTCGGCCCAGCTTGTCCCGTACGATACCGGTGAGGTACACGTTTTTGAAAGGCTTTTCTCCGGTATATTCATAGCCGGCAATGATCATTCGAGCCACCCAGAAGAATAAGATCTCCGGCGCAGTCACCAAGTCATTGGTTGGATAATAATACTTCAGTTCCTCATTTGGTTTGCCAGTAGAAAATACCTCCGTGTCAAACACAGAAATCGGCCACAGCCAAGAGCTAAACCAAGTGTCCAACACGTCTTCATCCTGCTTGAGATCAGCTAGTGTGTAAGCGGTGTTGAATTGTGCATTTGCCTGTGCCAAAGCTTCCTCAGCTGTTTTGGCTACCACAAATTCCCCGTTGGGAAGGTAGAATGCCGGAATCCGGTGTCCCCACCAGAGTTGACGGGAGATACACCAGTCGCGCACATTTTCCATCCACACCCGGTACATGTTTTTGAACTTCGGTGGATGCAATTGGATTACGTCTTCCATCACCGAGGTGAAGGCAGGCTTGGTGATTTCGTCCATTTTGAGGAACCACTGCAAAGAAAGCTTAGGTTCGATTACCGCATCGGTACGCTCAGAATGCCCTACGTTGGACTTGTAGTCTTCGATCTTTTCGAGTTGACCCGCTTCATCCAGGAGCTTACCGATTTTCTTTCGAGCGATAAATCGGTCTTCGCCAACTAGAATTTGCGCTTTTTCATTCAGTGTACCATTGTCATTCAGGATGTCAATGACCTCCAGCTTATGCTTGATGCCGAGTTCGTAGTCATTGATATCGTGTGCCGGAGTTACTTTGAGGCAACCTGTACCAAATTCCATATCCACATATTCATCTTCGATGATGGGGATGGCTCGGTTGATCAGCGGGATGATCGCTTTTTTGCCTTTGAGGTGGGTAAATCGAGGATCGTTGGGATTGATACAAATCGCCACGTCGGCCATGATTGTTTCCGGACGTGTAGTAGCAATGGTCAGGAATTGATCTTCACTTCCCTCGATCTTGTACTTGATGTAGTACAGTTTTGAGGAGATTTCCTTCATGATCACCTCATCATCCGAGAGGGCAGTTTGACCTTTCGGGTCCCAGTTGACCATGCGGATGCCTCGGTAGATTTTTCCTTTTTTGTACAAATCGACAAACACAGAGATTACGGCATCGCTGAGTCCAGGATCCATGGTGAAAGCCGTACGGTCCCAGTCGCAGGAAGCACCGAGTTTTTTGAGTTGTTCCAGGATGATGCCTCCGTATTTTTCTTTCCATTCCCAGGCATGGGTTAGGAACTCTTCTCGGGAAATGTCTTTTTTCTCTATCCCTTTTTCCTTGAGGAGTTGGACTACTTTCGTCTCCGTAGCGATGGAAGCGTGGTCAGTTCCGGGTATCCAGCAGGCGTTTTTGCCTTGCATGCGGGCTCGTCGGATGAGTACGTCTTGGATGGTATTGTTCAGCATGTGGCCCATGTGTAGCACGCCAGTGACGTTAGGCGGAGGAATGACGATGGTGTACGGTTCCTTGCTGTGGTCGATTTGGGAGGAAAAGAGCTTGTGCTCCATCCAGTAGGCGTACCATTTGGCCTCGGCGGCTGCCGGTTCGTATTTGCTGGCAATAGACATACTTGGTTTGTTTTTTCGAAGGGGCAAAAATAGGTGAAAAAGCCCAAAAGGCCTTGGTGGAAGTTGGAGTTTTGGTTCTCGCTAAGGCGCAAGAGACGCAAAGGGGTTTGAAATCTTTGCGAATTACAATTATTGCGAAAACCATATTTGAACTGTAAACAAAAAAAAGACCGGCAGCGATGCCGGTCTTTTTAGGATTTAGATCTGAGGATTAATTCCCTTTGTACTGATCCCAGCTCAATTCTGCCTGTGGATGAGGGAATTGGGTGAAGATCGTACCGCCGTCAAAGCTGGTAGGGATTTGATTCAGGCGCTCATAGCGGCGAGCGTCGATCCATCGATGTCCCCAAGGCTCTGCCCAAAGCGAGTATCTTCTTTGGTAGAGAATCTCATCGATCAGTGCGGCTTGGGTGGTCGCTCCTGTGTATGGGCCGATTCCTGCTGCATTTCTGATGATGTTGATGGCTTCTACTGCCTCATTTGCCTGATTAAGGTTGGCATGAGCTTCAGCTTTCAACAAGATCAATTCTTCATTTTTGATGAAAGGAATAGAAGCTGTATTCGCTGGCCATCTAGCGTCCTGATGGGTGCCTACCAATGCACCTGCATCGGTGGTTACCGTCACAGGGTTGGTACGAAGGAAGAATTTGGATCTTACCCTCAGGTCTCCTGCCGTGGTATCTGCTAAGACAGATGGATGCACTACAATGATGGTATTAATTGCTGCATTGGGCACATAGTACAATGGGTTGAAAACATCCGGTGCCGCTCCATAGGGATGGGAAGGTCCTGCATTGAGGTCTCCTGAAAGATTCATAAACGAGCCTTCCAAAGCAGATAGGACTCCGGCCCAATCTTTACGATATGCATTCAGACGAGCTGCAATAGCCCGGTTGACTTGTCTCATACCTGCAATGGTATTGAAGCCGGTGAAACCTCTGGTCAGGGTGAAGGGGAAGTTTCCACTTCCAGCAGCTTGAAGATCTGCATCACCTGCGTCCAAGATTCCTTTGATTGCATCAAGCGCCTGGGTATAGGGGACAAAAGGCCCTGGATTTTGTGGGTCTTTGACATCGATTCGGATTCCGTTGTTGTAAACAAAGTTTGCAGGAATCATGAATTGATAGCCTTGAATTGTTTTTGCAAATCCTTGTACAGCTTTTTTGGAAGCCTCCGGAATCAAGCTGGTATTGTTTGCAGCCTCAATCAATACATCGGCTTGTTTGATGGCTTGATATGGAGCAGCCCATGAGCCACCTCCGGTATTTCCAAATCCAAAATAGGAACGGTCAGGAACCCGGCCATTTTGGCCAAGCCAATCCGTTTGAAACCGGGGATCTGAAGCGTTCAGATACCAAATCTCACGGCCGAAGGTATTCCAGGCTTGAGAAATATTGGTCACATATCCTCTGTGTCTGGACTCCAATCCAGTTACCAAAAACTGGATTTGCTGGGGTGTGGCATTATTGGATACTGATCCTACTGAAGGGTTATTGGGGTCTTGCACCTCATCGAGTTGCAAAGGATTACAGCTGGATAAAACCGCGGCGAAAATCAAAGCTGAAGCGAAATAATTTCTTAAGTTTTTCATGATTTAGCCGGTTTAGAAATCAATGGTTAAATGAAAGAATACACGTCGAGGTGTCGGATATGGAGCGATGTCCACGTTATTAGCAATCGCCTGAGCACCAAAAGTGGATGTCTCCGGATCATATCCTTCATACTTGGTAAACAAGAAGGCGTTGTTGATCGAAGTACCCAGCTTAATGCCCTGAACGGTGCTGCCAAACATGCTGCTTACAGTCTCTTTAGGGAAAGTGTAGTACAAACCAATCTCCCTGATTTTCACAAATGAAGCATCCTGTACCCATCTGCCAGCATTGTTGTATGGCTCAGGCGCTCGCTGACGACCGTTAGGAATACCGTCACCGTTGTCATCGTCAAACCATCCGTTGGTAGTGCCACCGCCGTCGGTCAAGAAGGAAGTCAGGTTGATGTTGTCCCCGCCTTTTTTCCAATCCACCAAAACAGAAAGATCCAGGCCTTTCACGATGTTGAAGCTGTTGAAGAAGGACATATTAAACTTAGGCTGAGCATTTCCCCATACGGTAAATCCACCCGGATTTTCTGCATTAGCAGGAGAACCTACGATGGTCGTCGGAGAGAATCCCTGAGCATACAAGAATGTACCCAGACCAGAGCCAAATGCGCCCGCGATATAGGTCGGAATTCCCAGTCTTGTCATGTTCAATCGGTTTTGCCAGAACATCACACGTGTAAACCATCTGAAGTTAGCCTTCTCGATAGGTGTACCAGACAAGCTCAATTCAATCCCTTTATTTTGCAATTCCGCCTCATTGGATGGAGTTGTATTTACCCCGGTAGAAGGAGAAAGGTTGAGGTTCTGAATGTTGTTTTGGGTGTTTTTGATGTAGTAGGTAGCTTCGAGTGCAAGGCGATTATTAAAGAAGCCAGCGTCCACACCAAATTCCAATTCAGTTGCTGTTTCAGGTCTGATCAGCGTGTTTCCGATCTGAGTTCCTACCACAGATCCAAGCAATCCACCGATATTGGTGCCTCCAAGCGGAGTGAATGTCGCACCGAAGTTTACCGGGCCTGCTGTCTCACCATACGCAATTCTTGGCTTCAACTGATTGATGAATGAGCTGTTCCAGAATCCGAAATTACCCAAGTTGAATGCGACTGAGGCTCTTGGGAATGCATAATACTCGTTTGGATTGCCGTTAAGTGTGGATTTGTCCCATCTCACACCTACCGTACCGATGATTTTGTCCTCGAAGTTGGCTTCCTGCTGAAGGAAAATACCTGCATCGGACACGGTGGAGCTAAAGTCCTGATTGATCTCTTGGATGGCCGCTTGGTTGAGGTTTCTCATGCCGGGTACCAAGCCACGACCGCGATTAAACAGTGCATTGTCTCGGAAATCCAATCTGACCAAACCTGCCTGGGAGTTCATATTGACTCTACCCAGATTCCAGTTGTAAACCAAAGCAGCTTGGAAGTTAGTATTGAAGCTTTCCTGACGTCCTACGAATAGATCACCTGGGTTTGCCTGTCCTCTTTGGAACTGAAGAAATTCAGGTAAGTAAACCAGTGTGGAGTTTTGGAGAAAGTCCAAACCACCAGCGATGGAAGCCTTCAAGAAGCTATTTTGAGTTTTTAGCAGGTCAATATCCAAGGTGAAAGCTTGGATGAATCGGTTTACTTTAGAATTGTTGATCCCATTATCGGTAACGGCCACAGGGTTTTCGGAGAAGTAAGGGTTGACCGGATAGCTTCCGTCGTCATTTCTTCTCAGGTCAAAGTAGTTTGGTACATAAGCAATACTGTAGCCGATGGAAGCTCCAGAGTTATTCTGATTTCCTGTAAAACCACGATCAGTATCTGACTGAATGTAATTGGAGGAAACGCCCAACCGGATAGCATTGGTGATTTTATGATCGACATTGGCACGGATCGAGTAACGCTTAAATCCTGTTCGTCTTACTGTTCCCTCTTCATCGGTCAAATTTCCCGAAATGAAGAATTTTGTTTTTTCATTTCCACCGGAGACATTCAAGCGTGTATTCAAAAGAGTTGCTTGATTGTTGTAGAAATAGTCTTCGTAGTCGATGAAGGTATTGCTGGCTTGAGCAGCTCTAAACCTTTCTAATTCGATCGGTCTTCTGGCAGCAGGGAAAAAGAAATTGATCTTTTCTTCGCTCCAATCGTCCACACCAAGCAATCTTAATGGTTTAGCAAAACCAATATCTTGAGAAAGGGAAACGTTGGTTCTACCCTCAGCACCTCTTTTGGTGGTAATGATAATTACCCCGGCATTGGCTCGCGTACCATAGATCGCAGCTGCAGATGGACCTTTGAGAATTTCGATGTTTTCGATATCGGCTGGGTTGAGGTCAGCGAGTCGGTTGGCACCATCATCCTGATTACTTCCACCAGCTCCGGATACACTGGCACGTCCGGTTCGTTGGGAGGAGTTATTGATATATACTCCATCCACGATGATCAAAGGCTGCGACGCACCGGTCAAAGAAGAAATACCACGGAGCTGAATCGAGATACCACCTCCTGGTGCACCACCGTTTTAGCGGATGGTCGCTCCGGCTACTTTTCCATAAAGAGCGCCGTCGGTAGTCTGGATCGTGGTAGTTCCGGTCAGATCTCTCGCCGAAACGGAAGAAACAGCATTTGCCAGATTACTTCGTTTTACGGAAGATGCCAGACCTGTAACTACTACTTCCTCCAGGTTGGTAGCATCTTGTTTCAACTGAATGTTGAGGATGGAGACACCTGGAGCCACATCCACAGACTGGCTCAGGTAACCTATCGAAGAAAAAACCAATGTCGCCCCCTCATTGGTAGGGACGTTGATCGAAAATCCACCGTCCAGGTCTGTGACTGTTCCCGCGGTAGTCCCTTTAATCAAAATACTGGCGCCAATCAATGGTTAGCCGGTACGTTCGTCTGACACTTTTCCGGAAACAGTGTATTGAGCATAAGCCCAGCCCACAGATCCCCACAAAAATGCCAGGGAAAGGAGTGTTTTGTAAAGTTTGAACATAGGATAAAGAATATTTTGTTTATGCGTAATTAGTGAAAAAAAACGGATCTCTAGCTCGGATAGGGCAGAAGTAAGAAAAAAAAAATTATAAATGGATTTTTAGCCTGATAAGGTAAAATGTAGTTTTGCTCCAGCCTTTGATCTTGATAAAAAAATAAAGGCAGGTCCATAAACCTGCCTTATAAATTAAATAGTCTTTACTTACTTTTTGATCATCGGAAGTATGATTCTGCTCTGGAATTTGCCCCCGTGGTGGATGTTGTTGGTGGCAATTTTTCCTTCGGTCTCGTCGTAGTTATTGCCTCCGGTATTCATATTTCTGTCAAATCGAGGGAAGTTTGACGAACTGACTTCGATTCGGATTCGGTGTCCTTTTTCGAAATAGTTTGAGGTACTCATCGGAGTCATTTTGATTTCATACACTTTTCCGTTTTCCATCATCACTTCCTTGTCATAGCCTTCGCGATAGCGTACACGCTGAATCGTTTCGTCGAGGTTGTAGGCTTTACCTTCGGTATCGACATCGATCAGCTTGATGGTGACATCCGTATCCAAAACATCTGAAGACAGATAAAGGTAACTTTCGATAAATCCGGAGACTTCCACCCCTTCTGCCAATGGCTCGGAGGTATAGACCAAAATATCTTCCCTCAATTCCATTTCACTTTGGTCAAAAGCCCCTCCTTGAACGGCATTTCCTGTACAGCAGACATTGCCGCCATAGGAATTTACCGGGTTCATGGGGTCGTATTTGAAGGTGTCTTTTGCTTCTGTTTTCGGAGCTTTTGCTACCAGTTTGCCATCACCGTTTCGGGTATTTGCTTTTCCCTGAGAATCGAGGAAGAAAGAGGTCATCACCGCCTCTTTGGGAGGCCACACGTCTGAGGATTGCCACTGGTTGATTCCCATGGTGTAATAGGTCACTTTTGGTAGTTTGGCGATGGTGCCGCTTTCGTCTTTTCCTTTCAGCCAAAGGTCAAACCACGCCGTGATGACCTCATCATAGTTCCATCGGGCATCACCGACACTTCGCTCGCCAACGATGGTGTTTTCAGTAGCGCGGGTAAATGCACAGTGAAGGGTAGGTGCAATGACCAAATATTGATTATCGCGAGCCATTTGACTGATCGCATTTTGACGGGCGTGATTGTAGAGCGCGATGTTTGGTGAGGATGAAACATCATACCAAGATACAAACCACATACTTGGGGTATTGAATGGCATGTCGTCGTGATACAATCCACCCTGATACCATCGGGCACTATTGGGCTTGCGGGTGATCATTTCTTCATAGATTCCCATCGGGCCGTTGACATTCTTAATGATGTCTTGGACAGGAAGATGAGCGAGTCCTTCTTTCCAATCCACTCGAGGATATTCTGGTGCCATATCGTAAAAGCGCTGCAATCTCAGTAGGTCTTGTTGCGCGATGCCAGGCTGAAGTCTCGGCGCCATTGGATCATGCTGGGTGCTGTAAAGCCAAGCGGTGAAAAGCATCTGTCCGGCACCTCCACGATACCAGTTTCCCTGCTCGTAAAATTCCCCGATTCGACCTACACCGGCCCCATATCCCTGGGGAACCATCGCGCCCAAAGCCGGGTGCTGAAGCGATGCTGCAGCCATCTGCCACTCGGCAGTAGAAGAGCAACCAAGCAAACCGATTTTGCCATTGCTCCAAGGCTGAGTGGACATCCACTCAAAAGCATCGTAGCTGTCAGTAAGGGGCGTACCCAGAATATCCCAGTTTCCTTCCGAAAAGAATCTGCCACGTTCGTTTTGGACGACGTAGGCATAGCCTTTTTTGACCCAGGAAAGGGCAGTTTGCATAGTACGCTCGTTCATTTCACCGTTTCCAAAAGTGTTGAAATTGTACGGCGTACGGGAAAAAACGATCGGTACTTTGGCATCTCCTTTTGGTCGATAGATGTCGGTGGCGAGGCGTGTGCCATCACGCATGGGCATCATGACCTTTTGATCGATAATGGCAACTTCGTCCAGCTGAACGAGGATGGGTTTTTCCTGGGCAAAAACAGTCGGAGTCAGCCCGAGGATTAAGAAAATAGCGAGAATTCGAATAAATGATCTCATAGCGAATAGGGTTTACATCGGGAAGTTAATGTCCAAAATTTAATTCGGTTTTGAAATGTGACAAGTGGTTTTAATTCGGTAAGATTCATGCGCTTTTATTTGCCACATTGTGGCGGACATTTTTGAATTACGGGGATAAGGCTAACTTTGCGACCTCAAAGATTTTTACCATGAGCGACAGTTCGATTACTGCCCTGAGTACCTGGGTAGAAGTTCCAAAAAATTCAGATTTTACCATCTATAACCTCCCTTTCGGGGTGTTCAAAAACAAAAAGTTGAGCCCTAGGATTGGTATCGCGATCGGCGATAAGATTGTTGATCTCAGTGTTTTGGATCAAGAGGGTTTCTTCTCTTCTTTCTTTCTGCCGGAGGGTATTTTTCTTAAAGAATCACTCAATGAGCTGATTGCTTTGGGAAAAGTCCAGACTAAAAAAATCCGGGAACGTGTCCAGCAATTGCTCCTAGCAGATAATGAGGAGCTTCGGGATCATTCGGCCCGAGGCAAAGTTATGGTCAATCGGAAAGAAGCCGAAATGCTCCTGCCGGTAAAAATCGGAGATTACACGGATTTTTACTCCAGCATCGAGCATGCCACCAATGTGGGGAAAATGTTTCGAGATCCGGAAAATGCTCTTTTGCCGAATTGGAGACACCTACCTGTCGGCTATCATGGCCGTGCTTCCTCGATCGTGGTGTCGGGTACACCGATCTATCGACCAAAGGGCCAATTCAAGGATCCTGATATGGAAATGCCGGCTTTTGGTCCAAGTCGAAGATTGGATTTCGAGTTGGAATTGGCCTTTATCACCGGTAAGCAGACCCGCTTAGGGGATACAGTAGGCACTGAGGAGGCAGAAGAATATATTTTTGGTTTCGTCCTCTTCAATGACTGGTCAGCCAGAGATATTCAAGCTTGGGAATATGTGCCTTTGGGGCCTTTTTTGGGTAAAAATTTCGGTTCTTCAATATCACCTTGGGTAGTGACACTCGAGGCCTTGGAGCCATTCCGAGTACAAGGACCCATCCAAGACCCTCAAGTATTGGATTACCTCAAGTGCGAGCAAAATCACAGCTTTGACATTAATCTGGAAGTGATGATCCAGCCTGAGGGCAAGAAAGCCTCTAAGGTCTGTACCTCTAATTTCAAATACATGTATTGGAATATAGCCCAGCAGCTCGCACACCACACCGTCAATGGTTGTAATATCAATGTGGGTGATATGATGGCTTCGGGTACGATTTCAGGCCAGACAGAGGATTCTTTTGGATCAATGCTCGAATTGAGTTGGAAAGGAACCAGGCCCGTTAAGCTGGAAGACGGAGAGGAGCGAAAGTTTATCGAGGATGGAGACACCGTGATTATGAAAGGATTTGCCGAAAAAGAGGGTATCCGAGTTGGATTTGGAGAAGTATCCGGACAAATCTTACCTGCGAAATAGATAAAAAAGGCCTCGATTTTGGAGGCCTTTTTTGCTTATAGAATGGAGGGATTACTTTCCTTTTTTTACGAGTTCCAAAAGGATTTCCGGTTCATCTGTGGTGATGAAGGTGATGCCTCGGTCTAAAAGCCAAGTCATGTCATCCGGATTATTTACCGTCCAAGCATTGGTGGTGAGCTCGAGATCAAAGGCTTCCTGGATCCACTCCGGCTTCAATCTCAATACCCGAATATTGTAGTCAAAACCAAAGAATCCGTCCGATTTGAGTTGAGCGGGAGTTTTGTCTCCGGTCAGGTATGCGACATTAGCATTGGGATCAGTGGCTATTGCTTTTTTGCCTCCCTCATAGCTGAATGTAATGTAATCGACCCATTTTTGTGCGCCTAGTTTTTGGACGGTTTTCACAGCTAGTTCACCTACGCGCTCACTTCGCTCCACACTGATTCGGGAAGGTTTGAACTCTAAAATCAACTTGGTTTTGTTTTGCTTCATTCCTTCGGTGAGGTACTCTTCGAGCGTGGGGATTTTCTCTCCGTTCACCATTTTTTTGGTCAAAAGCTGTTCGTAGGTGGAGGTTTCGATGTCAAGTCCCTGGAAATCATGGTCATGATTGACTACCAAAATCTCATCCGCCGTCATCCAAACATCAAACTCGGTTCCCTCGCAGCCCAGTCGGATGGCTTCCTGTAGTGAAGCGATGGAGTTTTGGGGTAAGCTTTTTGCCTTCCAGGCACCCCGGTGTGCGATGACTTTATTTTGGTGGAAGGTAGTTTGGGAAAAAACAGCGGTTAAACTCATAAGAAAGAAGCTGAGTGCTAGGAGTACTTTTGGCATGAGCGGTTGATTTGATTCGATTTTGGCTTAAAATTATTCAATTTGTGTAATGCGGCTTTGCCGATCCTGTATTTTCATCAAAACTTAATATTTGGTGAGATTGCCGGGTTGCCAGCGGTTTCCATGCATGGTTAGCCAAAAGAATTTTCAACCAATTTTTCAGGTGTTTTTGTAGCAATAACAGATTGATTATCTTTTGGTTGAAATCAGTACCTCTTGACGTTTTTTAGAGGAGCTTTTCATCGATTGTGTTCTATCTGTTTTTCTCTAAAATTTTCAATGCTATGGCCCAGCTCAAAGTCAAATTTCGCGGAAATCCCGTTTCCGATGAGCAAATCAAAAATGTCGAAGACTTCGAAACCGTACAGATCTACGAGGTACAGCGCAGCACTCGGGGAGATGTGAATCTGATCGAACCCATTACGTTGGAGGAAGATCAGATTATTCAGTTGGACTTTACCGATGATACCACTTGGGTCGGTGATATGGCAACTTTGGAACAGCTTTTTCCACAAAGTATCACTCGGTCCGGAGATTCTGGAGAGCTTTTTTTGGATTCGCTGGAGATCGATTCGGATGACCGCAATGCTGTCAAACGTATCGGAGTCAAGCTTTTTTCCCTATTCAAAAAGAAAAAATCAGCCATCCAGAATGTAGTAAAGGATGCTGCGATCCGAGTGGAAAACTCCCAACTGAGCATTGATGGGGTATTTGACTTTAAGTCTATTGGAGCAGGTGTGCTTGCGCATTGCGAGGTGGATTTTTCACTTAAAAAATTGAATGATAAAGCCGTGGGAAAAAGGGCCCTACTTTTTCTGCATGGCACAGGCAGCTCCACCTCGGGATCTTTTGCCTCGTTGTATCAGGTTAAGGAAAAGATAAATGCCAGCTGGCCCGGTATTTATAAAAATTACGGAACAGGAAATGTTCTCGCATTTCAGCATCGAACCCTGACTTGCAGCCCTTTAGAAAATGTCCTTGAATTGGTCACCCAACTGCCTTCAGATATCGAGTTGGACGTGGTGACACATTCGCGTGGAGGCTTGGTCGGGGATGTGTTGGCCAGGTTTGCTACAGATAGTGCGGGATTTGACAAGACAGAGCGTGGTGTTTTGGCCAATTCCGAACGTACAAAAGATCTCGAAATGATCGATGCGATCCAGCAGATCATGATCAGCAAAAAAATCAAAGTCACCAATATGGTCCGAGTAGCCTGCCCGGCAAATGGAACCACGCTAGCTTCTCAGCGACTCGATCTGATTCTCAATGTGTTTCTCAACTTGATAGGGACCATGGTCGGTTCGGCTACCAATCCGGCTTTTCAGGCCTTCCGTAATCTGGTGATGACTGCTGTGGATTCCAAAGACAATACAGAAGTGCTGCCCGGACTCGAAGCGATGAATCCGGATTCTCCATTTATCAAGGTTTTGAATTTCCCCGGTTCCGAGATCAAAGTGGATAGTCAGCTACATGTGGTAGGAGGGAGCTGTGAATTGAGTTTGAGTTTTCAAGGCTTGATCGCCTTGGTTGGCAAGCTGTTTTTCAGAGGAAAAAATGACTTGGTTGTGGATACAGAAAGTATGAAATGGGGAGCGCCAAGAAAAGAGGGGAACACGTTCATTTTCATCGATGAATCCAAAAAAATCAATCACATCGTCTATTTCTCCACCGACAAAACACAAGAAAAAGTCTTCGAAGGACTTCAGAAAAAGGACACCTCTGAAAAATTGGGCTATCTGCCGCTTCGACTAACCAAGCCTGTGGATCAAGACCGTGGAATTCTCGGACTTGAGGGTGGCCGTACCATCCGGGAAAAAGTCAGCGGAAAGCGTCCCATTGTGATCCTGATGCCCGGCATCATGGGCTCCAATCTGACCGTAAGTGAGGATATGATTTGGATCAATTATTTCAGATTTATTTCAGGTCAGCTGACCCGCTTGAAAAATGATCCGAAAAACAATCTCCAAGTCAAAGCCCACTCACTGGTCAGGACCTCTTATGGCAAACTATCGGACTACCTGGGCAAAAGCTACGACGTAGTCACCTTTCCTTTTGATTGGCGGATGTCCCTGCTCGACAGTGCCAAAATCCTCAATGATCGGCTTCAGGAACTGATGATTTACGGACAGCCGATCAAAGTGGTCGCCCACAGTATGGGTGGCGTGCTCTTCAGAGATTTCATTCTTCATTATCCGGACACTTGGATGCGACTCAATTCCGGTGTTGGTTTTCGGGCAGTGTTTTTGGGGTCTCCGCTTTTGGGTTCCTATCGAATCCCGTACGTGCTGTTTGGTCAGGATGACATCATCAAGCTGCTCGGCAAGATCGATATCTCCAATTCGCTGAAGGATCTTCTTGAGGTATTTTCCCAGCTGCCCGGATTGCTGAATTTGCTGCCTATACAAGTGAGTGATAATGATCCTGATTTTTCCAAATCAGAAACTTGGGAAAAGATGCGGCTGGCTTTTGGTGATCCCAATTGGCCGATTCCGAGCCAAGAACTGCTGGATCAGTTTGGTGCGTATCAGGCCAAGGTCAAAGCAGGTGCGGCATTGATCGATCACACCAATATGTTCTATATCGCTGGCCAAAGTCGAAAGGACAAATGCACGATCAATTCTTTTGAGATCACCGACGGTAACAAACTTGAATTCTTTGGCACTCAAGAAGGAGATGAAAGCGTCACTTGGGCTACAGGAATTCCGTCTGCCATTCATGGGCTGAAGCAGGTTTATTATGCCAATGTCACTCATGGGGCCCTTTCTACAGAAGTGTCGATTTTTGGCTCCATCGAAGAGATTTTGTCCCGTGGAAAAGCCTCAGCACTTGCCAACCAACTCCCCAAACTTAGAGGCGAAGGCACCCAAAAACTCAAGCCAAAAACTGAGGAAATTTTTGACCTCAGTGAAGCTAATGTCGAAAATGTACTTTTGGGTATTTCGGCTCAAAACGAGGAAGATTTCAACCCTCCGATCAGAGTCAGTGTGGCTCACGGCGATTTGAAATTTGCCAAATTTCCCGTGCTCGCCGGGCATTTTGAGCTCGATACGATCATGGCAGCGGAGCGGGAGATCGATCGGCAGATGGGAGGGGAACTGTCCAAACTGATGGAGCTGAGCCTCTATCCCGGTCCAATCGGAACCAATCAAATTGTCCTGAGCGACTCTTCCAAATCAAACAAGTTTAAGGGTGCAGTCATCGTAGGTCTGGGTGCTCCCGGCCAATTGACCGCCTTCCAGTTGACCAATTCCGTTGAAATGGGGATTTCGAGGTATTTGACCATCCTGAATCGAAAAGAGGGAGATAAAAATTCAACTCTAGAACCCATTGGTATTTCGGTAATCGCTATAGCCAATTCTTATGGCGGCTTGAGTAGTGATACATCGATTAGGGCTATCCTGACCGGTATCATCCAATCCAATCAAAAAGTCCGAAATGCTTATCAAGGCCGCTTGAGACAAATCGAGGAGGTGGAAGTCATCGAATTGTTTCAGGACAGGGCACTATCCATTCTCAAAACGGTCAATCGCCTACGAGGAAATCCGGATTTCCAAAATAGTATCATTTTCGAAACCCCTTCTCTGACGCTGAAGCACGGGCGTAAAGTCAGAATTCCATTTGAAACAGTATCTGACTGGTGGTCAAGGATTTCGGTGTTTCAAGAGAAAAAGGAAAAAGGAGAAAGCATGCGGGTAAAAATGGCCCTTGCCACAACCGGTGCCAGTCAGAAGGTCGAATTTTTGAAAATCAACGTCAGAAATCTCGATTCCCTGCTCATGGAAATGACTGAACTCAACCAAGCCAGTCCAGAAATAGCCAAAACGCTTTTTGAGCTTTTGGTGCCGATTGATTTCAAGGACGAACTCAAGCGTCAACCCAATATTTCCTGGGTCGTAGATGAGGTGACCTCGGCTTTCCCCTGGGAAATGTTACGTGAAGACCTCAAGGGAAATCCACTGTCGATCAACTCCGGGATGGTCCGACAGATGGCTACAGAATCCTATCGAAAAGGTCCTGCAACTGTCCATGACTATCGGGCACTGGTAATCGGAGATCCGGTATTGCATGGATTTATGCCCCAACTGGGACAGGCTGCCCGAGAGGCTTTTTCTGTCGCTGATAAACTTCAAGATCAGGGTTTTGAAGTCAAAAGCAGAATCAATAGCTCCACTTCGGGGATTTTGCTTGATTTCTTTTCGAACTCATATAAAGTCATCCATGTGGCTGCCCACGGTGTTTTTGACCCCGATGACCAAGAGCGTACAGGCATAGTCATCGGTAAAGATGCCATCCTGACCGTACAGGAAATCGCCCAAATGAGCACAGTGCCCGAGTTGGTTTTCGTAAACTGCTGCTATCTGGGAAAATCGGAAAAGGATGCCGGTCAATCCTCTGAGCAGCGCAATAAGCTCGCTGCCAATATCGGAACTCAACTGATCAGAAACGGGGTCAAGGCAGTCGTAGTGGCTGGTTGGGCAGTAGATGATCGCGCTGCTTTGGAGTTTGCGGAGTCATTTTATGAGGAAATGTTCGCTGGTTACAAGTTTGGAGTGGCTGTTTTGCGTGCTAGGAAGAGGATCTTTGAGCATTTTGGACAGTACACCAATACCTGGGGTGCCTATCAGTGTTACGGAGATCCTTTTTATCAACTCTCTGCAGGAAATGCCTATGGAAATGAAGAATCAGAGTTTCTGGTCAAGGAGGAAGTGGAGATCGAAATGGAAAATCTCGTTCAGCTGCTCGATGCCAAAAGCTTGGATGAGTCCAGCGCAAAAGAGCGGCTTGGAGCGTTGGAATCCAATCTCAAAAAGTCAGGGATCCACAGCGAAAAGATCACAGAAGGCTTCGCGGTCCTCTATTCCAAAGTGGGCGAGTATAATCTGGCGATGCCGTATTTCGAAAAATTGTTCAAGCTTGAAAAGGCAGAATTTTCCCTCCGGGCAATGGAACAATGGTGCAATATTCGCTGCAAGCATGCCGTGGAGATTTTTCACCTCAGTGCGCAAAAGGAAAAAGACAGAAAGCTCGCGCTTGCTGAAATCGATGATGCCATTGTGAAGCTTCAAAGCCTGATCGCATTCGGAGGGACTTCTGAGCGATATAGCTTATTGGGCAGTGCGTATAAGCGTAAGCTGATGGTCTTATCCAAGGATGCTCAAAAAGAAATTGAAAACTTGCTTGGATTAGCGGCAGGAGCCTACCAAGAGGCTTTCAGCATAAAGGAGAAAAACGACTACTATTCGTTGATCAACTGGGCACAACTCCTGAAGTTGAAAAGCTTGTTCGCCGATTCGGGTAGGTTAAAGGAAAAGAAACAGCTTTTTGAATATTTGGAGTCCCATGAGGAGAGCTTATCTGCCAATTTAGGCAAAGAGGGGAATATTTGGGATAGATTCGGAATTGCCAATATTAAGCTCGCCAGGTTGGTTTTGGAGGAGGGAAATCAAACTGCTGCCGAAGTAGCGAAAGCATTTAGTGAGGTGCTTGAGAAAGTAGGTGCCTCAGGACATCTCAAGGCACAGATCGAGCATTATGATATCCTGATCAAGTGCTTGGAAGCTTCACAAAAGCCTAAAGCCCAAAGTCTTGTATCTAAAATCAAAGCCATCAAAATCAATCTCTCGGAATAAGAATCCGAAGGAGTCAAAAAAAAGGAAGGGGCTACTCTTCCTTTTTTTCTGGATCTTCAGCTGGTTTGCTGTTGATTTTATACAACAGATATCCGACGCCGATCAGGAAGTGAGCGGCTAAGATGATCATGACCCAAATCACGGTGGAGTTGCTGCTCATGACGTTTTGCTTGAGGAATTTGGGCTTTTCACTGCGATAGCTCCATAGATTCAGAAATATCCGATTATTCGGATTTCGAACGTGTGACTTTTGTCTTCCATTGGTCGAAAAGTACACTCAGTTCCTGGACTTTTTCAGGGCGGGATCCTGCTAGATTTTGAGTTTCATGAGGGTCGTTTTCTAGATTGTATAGCTCCCAAGCCGCATTTTTCCCAAACTTGACAAGCTTCCAACTTTCCGACCTGATAGCCTGACCTACTGACCATTCCCAAAAGAGAGGTTGATTTCGTTTTTGGATAGTTCCTGAGATTGCAGGAATTAGACTTTGACCTTCCATCGGTAGGATTTTTTTGCCTCCAAAGCTGTCAGGGTAACCAGCGTCGGATAGATCCGCCAGAGTGGGCATGATGTCGATCAAATGTGCGGGGAAATCCAGGATTTGATTTTGGTTTCCTAGACCCTTTGGCCAAGATATAATCAAGGGTGTTTTGATACCGCCTTCGTGGGAGTAGTTTTTGTAAAATCTCAATGGGGTATTTCCGACATTGGCCCAATCGGGGCCGAGGGAAGTCCACTGACCGACGGTTCCGATTTTCCCATCGCCGGGGATATTGACCATTTCGGCAGAGGCCCCATTGTCCGAAAGAAAAATAAAAACCGTGTTATCCAATTTGCCTTGATCTCGTAGTTTTTGGATGATTTCGCCGATTTTTTGATCCATTCGGTCGATCATGGCGGCATAAACTTCCATTTTCTGTTCTTCTACTAGCCTGAGTGAATCGCTAAGACTTGACCAAGCAACATGAGTAGAAGGGGGAAGAACTGCATTTTCAGGAACGAGTCCCAGTTTTTTCTGCTTTTCAAAGCGTCGCTGCCTGATGACCTCATAGCCTTCAGCATAGTGGCCTTCGTACTTTTTGATATCCTCCGGCCAAGCCATCAAAGGATCGTGAGGAGCGGTATAGGCGAGGTAGAGAAAAAAAGGTTGGGAATCAGATTTGTATTTCTCAAGCCACTGTAGGGCGTAGTTGGTGAAATAATCTGTCGAATAGTAATCCTGAGGTGCGTCATAAGGCTGGAGAAGTGTGCGATCTTCATAAAATGGCCGATCGGGACGTTTTTGAGCGGGATGAGCTTCTCCATCTCGTCTTGGTCCGGGGTTGAAGTGATTGGAAGCTCCTTCTTTCAATCCATAATATCTATCAAATCCCCTGTCCATAGGATGATCAAAACCATGGTGCTTCCCAGACCAAAAGGTGCGATACCCTGTGGATTTTAACAGTTCTCCGAGGGTGATTCCGTTGATCAAAGGCTGTTGGTAAGTGGATCCATAGCCGACTTGCTGCGCATACAGACCGGTAAGAAGAGCGGCTCGAGAGGGATTGCATTTGGCTGTATTGTACATTTGGGTGAATCGGACACCATTTGCCGCCAGCCAATCCAAGTTGGGAGTTTCCACCTCACTCCCGTAGCAGCCGATATCCGACCATCCTAGATCATCTGCCAAAATCAGGACAAAGTTGGGTTTTTCTTCTTTTGGAAAATCCTGAAAGAAAAGACTCAAGAATCCGAAAAGTAGGGAAGGCAGCAGCATAGGAAGATCATTTTGGGAAAGCAAAAGATAACCAGTTTCTAGAAATTACGAAGTACGATTTATGAATTATGAGATAGAATCGAGCTTCAACTCTTTATTGGATTTGAGAATCTTTGGGGTTTAAAAAAAAATATATCTCAAAGGCTAATTTTTCAAACCCCTTTCCGTTTCCTTCATCGGTCATCTGACATCGGACCAACTTTCCATCTTCCTACTCCTTCAATCCACATCCTGAAAATCATAAACCGGATCTTTGCCCTCTGATTTTTGCTTTTGGTAATCCTTGAGTGCTTTCAAGGCAGGTTTGCGCAACAGAATAATCGCGATCACATTGAGCCATGCCATCAACCCCACACCGATATCTCCCAATGTCCAAGCTACCTCGGCTGTCCGGATCGAACCGTAAAATGTAGCCACTAAAATCAAGGCTCTTAAGAGATAAACTGGCCATTTCTGTTTACCGTCTTTTTGAAGAAAACTCAGATTGGTCTCCGCGATATAGTAGTAGGCCATGATCGTGGTAAATGCAAAAAACATCAAGGAAATCGCTACAAATCCAGCTCCAATAGTCGGGAAATGCACGGCAATGGCCATTTGGGTAAATTCCGGGCCGATGCTTACGCCTGGGAGATTTTCCACAATAAAGCCTCCCTCAGGATTGACCACATTGTACTGTCCGGTAAACAAAATCATAAACGCCGTGGCTGTACAGACAAAAAGCGTGTCGATGTAAACGGAGAAAGCTTGAACTAATCCCTGCTTGGCTGGGTGGCTGACTTCGGCGGCTGCTGCGGCATGCGGGGCGGTACCTTGGCCGGCTTCATTTGAATAAATTCCTCGCTTAATTCCCCAGGCAATGGCCAAACCAAAAACTCCGGAAAATGCGGATTCCAGATTAAATGCGGACTTGATGATCAATAAAATGACTCCGGGGATTTCAGCATAATTGATGATCATGATGATCTGAGCGATCAATATATAGCCCAAAGCCATAAAGGGAACGACCAGCTCAGCTACTTTGCCGATCCGCTTGACTCCGCCAAAAATGATCATGGCCAAGAAAACCACCACGATCCCACCTGTCCACTCCACCGGAACGCTGAAGGCATTATTCATACTCAGTGCAATGCTATTACTCTGTACACCAGGCAGTAGCATGGACATACTGATGATGGTGACTACTGCAAAAACGATCGCATACCACTTGATTCCCAGTCCTTTTTGGATATAAAAAGCAGGCCCACCACGGTATTGACCATCTTTGACTTCCTTGTAAATCTGACCTAAAGTGGCTTCAATGTAAGCCGATGCCGAACCCAAAAAGGCGATCACCCACATCCAAAAAACCGAACCCGGACCTCCCATCGCGATGGCGGTGGCCACACCGGCGATATTTCCGGTACCGATTCTACCCGATAGTGCCAAAGCAAAAGCCTGAAAAGAAGAAACTCCCTGATCGGAGGATTTTCCCCCGAAAAGCAGCTTGATCATTTCTTTGAAATACCGAACCTGGACAAATTTGGTGACGATCGAAAAGTAGATTCCCGCTCCAAGGCAAAGAATAATGAGGGCATTGCTCCAGATGAGCCCGTTGAGGGAGTTGATGAAATCAACCATAGAAGTTGAGTTGGTTTAGAATTGTAAATTTTGGCTTTAAAGATATCAGTCTCTCGCTTAGAATATTATTTGATTTTGGTACAGTGGTCGATTATTATTGGTTTTCGGTATGATTGTCGATTTGGCGGATAGAAAAAAAAAACCAGCCCCAATTGGCTGGTTTTTTATCAGTTTACAAAAGTTTTGTCTCCTAACCGTTGGGTGTCAAGACGTTTAATCTAGATTCCATCCGGACTTTTGGGGGGAAGGAATCGATTGGACAGGAGAGCTTTCCTGTGACCTGAAAGTCCTCCATGTAGATATTTCTGGTCGTGGCATCTATTTTCATCCCGATGACCATAGGAGGTTGGTTGGGAAAGCGTGCCCCAAAGGTTCTGGGCTTGTTTTCTTTGTTTTCAAAGTCCCCGTCTTCGGCAAATTTGGCTCCAGCTTGAGTCAATCCGGCTACAGGTGAAATGAATTTTGCATGCTCGGTACCACCCGCAACTTCTATTGCGGTGCAGCTGCCATAGTCACTCACAATACCATGTGCCTGGATTCGGTCTGCATACACGTTGGAGCATGCTCCCACATATATACCCCTTGAATCACAGCCTGAGTAACCCTGCTGCTGATTTTGCGCAGCATGCCCACCGTCCGCGGCACTTTGATACGGTCCCGCTAAGTCCGAACCCGGCAGTCCTTTGTTTTCCACAACAGTGACTACGACTCGGTCTAGGACAAGTCCGTCTACGGCTTGGATGAATAATCCCAATGCACCTTTATTGACATGAAACATGGAGTCGCCGTTTGACATCAGGGTGAGTTTCTCATTTTTGAGTTTGAAAAGGTATGGTTTGTCTGGATCTTGAGTGATTTTACTTCCGTCTCCTTTTGCCCAATCCACGAAAGGAAAGAGCTTTTTGGTCAGCGCAGCACTTTCAGGCATCAGGTCCAGTTCAATCATTTTCTTCTCCAAGCTGGCAAGAGCAATCTGAGCTTTACCATTGAAGGTCAATGTGGGTTTTCCCTGAGTGTTCATCTCAGCTATCTGAGGATCAGTGTAGTTGGGTAATTGAGTTTTTAACCCAAAAAACCGGAACAACGATCCTGCAGAATCAGCCGCCGGGCCGTAAGATTCTGAGGCTAACGCCAAAACTTCCCGCACGTTCCCTCTTACCTTGCTTATATTGACACGTTTTAGGGTGATATCTGTACACTCGTAGGCCTTGGATAGGTCGTTTAATCCCGTCATTTTTGATCCATTACACAAAAAAGAATTGACTAAAACGCCTCGAGAATGGATAGCAATCCCGTATGGATTGGCATCGGGAAGCCGCTCACCATTGATTGGTGGATTTTGGTACAGGGGATGGATATTCCCAGGCTGATTAGCCTTGACAGCATCTACTACTTTGTCTGACTCTTCCTTAAGGGTCTCCAAGGCATTTTTCAGATCAGTTAATTCTGAGTTGATTTGATTTTTTTTAGGATTGGAGAGTGATTGGTAGCTTGGTAGCGTAGGTACCCTGCCCAAGTATTCTTCGCCTACAAGCTTCAAAAATCTTGCGGTAGAATAACTCCCCAAAATTGGCACTTGGGTCGCAGTTCCTTCGAGTTGACAGTCTTGAATCAAGATCCTCCTACCACCATTCAGTGAAATAGCCGCCACCTCATAGTCTCTGAAGGTAACGTCGGAAATCAAAATGTCCTGGTTGGAATTGCCATGAATACCATGATGGGATGAGCGGCCGATCTCGCCGTTTTTGATCCAAACCTTACGGGCAGATCGTAGCTCGTTGCCAAAAGCGGCAGGACCTTGACCAGGAATAAAGGGTTGATTGGCCAACTCTATCAAGGCGTGAAAACGCTGCTGTAGTGCAAAAATAGGGTCACAAGTAAGCCTAAATCCGTTTAGATCTAGAATCGTACCATTTCCGTGCTCGATGGTGATAGCTGCGAAAAAACCAAGTCTGAATGCATGGGAAGGTGCCGTGCCGTGAGGACCAGGGTTAGCAGGATCACTAAAGTAGGCACGTTGGTTCCTCAGCGGAAACCAATCTGTGGTTCGGTCTCGATCTAATTTCCCTTTTGTAAAAGATCCTGCATTGGGATTGAAATAGATCGATTCGCAAAGTACGAGTTTGCAGGGGACAATTACCCTGATCGTACCTTCTGAGAAGTCTTTATTAGTCAGCAATACAATTTTATTTCTTGCCCATTCCCCGATGACTCCCTCGGGGCCTTTTCCTGAATCGGACCATTCTTCGTGAGGCTTTACTGCATCTGCAAGTTCGTAATTGCTTTCCAGTTCCATGAGCTGGGCCTCTAGGTTTTCCTCCCAGTTTTCCGTTAGATTGATGTTCATTTGATCAAAAGTTTTGTTTAAGAATGATTGATAAAATTTTCTCAATATATTAAAAACCAGCCCTCTATCTATAGGCTTAAAGGATGGAGAATTGCAAAAAATGAGTCTTATCCAAAAAGGATTATTAATTTTCAATCACTACTGTCCGAGAAACGGTTTTAAAATTTAGGGTAAGCTTCTGAGCAGAAGCCTACCCTTTTTGCTGTATTTTAGGTTTACCACAACTTCAAATTACAGCGGATGAAAAATACACATTTCTTCGGACAGCCGATTTTTTCTCAACTTCTTTCTTTGATCG
>FWPV01002303.1_pt1 | contig 46410 bp, 52 predicted proteins | sample 2228371 | NCBI WGS metagenome assembly FWPV01 (sample SAMEA103939776, study PRJEB20133) | metagenome | reverse complement strand
GCTAGTATAGTTGATAAAATGTTGAATTAATGCTTAATTTTTAGCTGAATCTTTATCAGACCTACCAGACGTCTACCCTACCCTAGACCCCCCTGGGGGCCTGAGTACTAACATAAATAATTGGAGCCCCTAAGTCCCTTCACCCACCCCAAAACAATTTCACCCTACCCCTTTTATTAATTTCGCTTAAAATGCCCCTAGGAGGCTCGCTATTCGATTTTATTTTTAGGGTAGGGTAAAACTACACCCCATGTATAAAATTTAACTGTGGGGCTTCTGGGTGCGTTTTAGGCGAAGTCGGGGGATCGTAGTTACTAATGAGGAGTTCCGCCCTCTTAATGATTTCATGTTTCTTCATAGTGTACCTAGCTTCCACCTCTTCTATTCTAGCCCAACTATAAAGGTTCCGCACTACTTCACAGTCATTATAGCTTAATAAAAACTTGCCTTTTATATTTTTAAGCATCTCTGCTAGGCGTATATGTTGTTCAGGGGTAAATGCGAGCTTATAGTATCTAAAGCTGGTCACATATGGAGGGAAGCAGAAAAATAATGTCCCTGGGTTGTCTAATTTGTCAATAAAAACTTCGAAGTCCTCATTAAAGACATATACCCTTTGGAGTCTTTTATGGGCGTTAAATATCAACTCAGGGATTTTGTCGAAATTAAATGTCGGGGGTCTGGAGGATCTTCGAGAAAAACCTGAGTGTAGCTCCATTTTTCCACCAAATGTCACTTTATTAAGCCAGAAAAATGTGGCCGCCCTCGATACCTCGTCTTTGTCCTGGTTTTTGGATAAATCATGTTCTCTCTTATAGTCTTCATGGCTTATTAATCTAAATCTTAGTTTCTCAATTAATTCTAATGGCTTCTCTCTAACACACCTAAAGAAATTGCTTAACTCACCATATAAGTCATTAACGAATTCTGCTTGGCTTGTTTTGGGGTTTTTAGCGAACAACACCCATCCAGCGCCAAAAAAGGGTTCACAATAAGTTATATGGGGAGGGAATCTTTCCACTATGATTTTACTTAATATACTTTTCCCTCCGGCCCAACATAATGGTGATTTAATTGGTTTGTATTCTTCGTAACCTTCTTTTACTTCGGTTAAAACCATATAACTATACCTCCCCATACCCAATAAAAATAATCAGGTAATAAGAGGGACTCTAAGCCTAGAGTTAATATAAAATCGTTATTTTGGTATAATATTAAGAGCCCCTCTTGGTTTAAAAATGTCATTATTGTTGGAGCCTTCTCATAGTTTCTTGGTATTGGGTTTGGAGGTCTCTTAACCTATTTTGGTAATTTTGTATAGCCTGTTGGAGGGCCTGGGGGTTCCCTTGGTTTTGGATTTGGGCGATTTGCATTTCCATTTGGAGCCTTTGGATTTGTTGTTGGTAATCTCCTTGGGCGCGGATAATGGCGATTTGGCGTTGGCGCATCTGCTCTTGGTTAGGGGATGGCGGCGGGATCATCCCTGGTGTTAATAAGGGGTTGGGGCCACAACTCATTTGGGCCATGGCCAAATTAATCATCATGAGGCTCATAACCAAAGCGGCTTTTAACATTTACTAACTCCTTTCCGTTTTTAATTACCCTTAAATCATCCGACCCACATCTTGGGCATTCGGTAACCATTTCCCCATTATGGGCCGCCAAAAGACTAAAATTTAAGCATTCATAACAATAGACTCTTATGACATCTATTACCATTACATCTTCCCCTCCTATTCCCATACCCACCTTATATAACAGTTATTATAATGTTGCCTTTTAGGTTTAACTTTTATCTCATCTATTCTCTTATCAATATCAATTATTTTATCATCTACATCATTTAATCTATTCTCTATAATTACCAGTTTACCTTCTATTCTCTTAACATTATTATCATCACATTTAACCCTTATCTTATCTATATCATTTCTTAAAGCGTCATTCTCATATACTATTATTTCTTTTATTTTGTCGTAATTATTTGTTAATGACTTACTCTCAATTATACAACGTCTTAATTCATCATCTAACCTATCTATATTATTAACTATTACATCCATATACTTAACATGGCCATTTAGCATGATAAATATTATTATTATACATACAGTTAGTATTATTAACCATAGCCATTTAATCATCTTTTTCTTCCCCTTGGATATATTGCTTATAATATTTAGAGCTGGCTATTATCATAACTTCTAAGAAATTAAATGGCATTGTGAAAGAGCCGTCTTCTGTCCCTATTGTTAGGGCGCCCTGGTCAGCGTCTATTTTTAATCTTAAGGCTTCTTTTCTCTTCATTGGATTAGCTCCTTTCTTGGATTGAATAATCTTAACCACCTATCGTACTCTCTCTCCATTCTTTCCATCTCTTTTTTAATGCCATAAGAAATCCATAATAATGTTAATCCACATCCTATTCCCATACCTAAAGCCAAAACCAACAATATTGTAGTCATTTCGTTTCCTCCATTAATGCGGCCCTTATTGCTGTGTAAATACTCATTAAGGTTCTTAATATTGTTTGTGATACCACTCTCTCCATTATGTCATTTGCCTCATTATTTCTACTTTCTACCTCAATCATATACTTAATTATGCTTAATATGTTGCTTAATTGTGTTTCTAACTCCATACATCTGGCTTTTAATAACTTATTCTCGTTTTTTAATTCTTCGACATCTAATATGTCTTTGTTTTTATTCTTCTTCTTCATTTTATGCCTCATTTATTACCCTAAACCATAAATACTAAATATTAATAAGCCCTCTCTTCACCATCTGTGGACACTTTATCGCCACCCCAAATACCTGTGTATTTGACTATCCCAGTTTTTTCTACAGCAAACCACTTTGTGGAGCAAAACCTGGCGCCCTTTTCCCATGTTATACTTCTACCTGCCTTGGGGATAAATAAACTTACATAAACATGGCCACTAAAACCATAAGGGACATACGTTTTATCCATTATCCCACCACTTCTAAACACACTCGAGCGGCGTATTATTTCAATTTCTACTCCTTCTGGGGGCGTTACAATCTCAATGGATTCCAACAAATATGGCACCTGGGGTTCGCATTTTATTAATAATCTACCATCCGCCGTCTTATACCACGGTATCTCCACAGCTAGGGGCGTCCTCCTTGTCTTTACACCAAAAAATACCATGTAATCCGCCTCATCACCCTTTTTATAAGGCGAATATTCCTCAAATTTAGGGCTTCTCCCAGCCAGAGAAAACACACGATTTAATGTCAAGTCATATGCATTCCCCTCTATGGACTTTAACCTCTCTTCAGATGTCGGCTCTATGGCCTTTGTGGTGCGGATTAAATGGGCAATTGTTGCGCTGGACAATATCATTGCTCTACCTCCTCGTCTTCAATCCATCCTTGTCTTGTGCATCTTAACCCCGCACAGGAGCTGGGGGCGGATTCCAACCTATCCATCAAGTCATCAATCTCCCTCATAATGGCCATACGGTCGGCATCTGGACCAAAAGCACGCCTCAGTTCAATCATGGCGTCCCATAAGACATCATAAAGCTTTGGGTCCCAAAAAATCGCGACGGGCATTGTACTCTCTCCCATAATTACCTCCTCACTTTTATCATCCGTATACTCGGAAAGCGTCTCTTAATTTCTCGAATAAGTCAAAGCACTCCTATACCCCTCCTAAAAGGCGGTTACGAGGCTGTACCAAATCAGGAAAATTTGAGTAAAAAGTGCCATCGGTGAGGGGTTTTTCATGATAACGTTATCGGCCAATGGTTCATATAGGCCAGGGGTGTTAAATCCAAAAATAGTATCACCGATGGCATGTTTTTGCTTTTCAAGATATGCCTCATCCAGGTAGGCGTTCTCCGCCATAGAAAGGGGACACCCTGGGGACACCCCCCTGTCCCCATAAAAAAATAAGTAATATATTATACTTAACCTGGCTAGGGGACAGGGGACAGGTGCGTATAGGACACGTATCATTATTCTGCCGCCCAGGGTTTTGTTGGGTTTGGTTTGGTACTTGTACTTTAAATGGTACTTGTTACTCTTAAAATACTTGTTAATAAGTAAGATAGTTCCTATCATTATATAATAGGGCTTTTCCCAACTATCCAGAATCATTACAGAAGTTTGTAACCCCCTTTTGGGCTCAAAGGTTACAAGTAACCACCCCAAAGTTACAAACCCAAAAGGCCGTCTACGTGATTTCAATAACTTACGAGTCCGCATTTGGGGCATTTCCCTTGTAATTACAAGCTTGTAACCCCTTGTCACCATCTTTGGGTGAATGGAGTAGTTTGCATAAGACATATTTGCCTCTACAAACCGACGGTTGAACAATCCCTTTAGACACGAGTCGCCTGAGAACTTTGTTTACCTTCTGGCGGGACTTCCCTATGTAAGTTGCGAGGGTCGCCACAGTAACTGGTTCATCGAAGTCCATCATTGCATCCAACAAAACTTCTTCGGCTTCATTTTTTGCTAAGTCGTCGGCAGTGCCTACATACCGCCATGTTCCAGTCTCTAGGTCCATCTCTAGCCATAATCTTCTATCCTCAATCTCTCTGCCTGTTGTGGCCAACACGCCATAATGTTTTTCCCTATCCGTGGTCAAAATCCAATTGCTGTCAGAAGCGCCAGTTAATCCCTGCGTTCCAGATACCTTTCTGAAATCGTTTTCTTGTTCCCCTTTGTTTAAGTGATGCACTAATATTAAGGCTATTTGGTAGTCTTGGGCTAATTTTTGGAGAGCTGAGACCTCTCTGTAATCTCTTTCATAAGCCCCATCGCCTTTTTTCATTATGCCTCTTATCCTGGCAAATGTATCTATAACTACCAATCTTGGGTCTTCAGCCTGCTTTAACCATTCTTCAATAAATCCTATTGTCCTAGGCAACCCAGGACATTCTCTTAATACCCACCCCCTTTCAGGCGGCTCTGCATCCCCTAATAACTTCAGCATTCTGGTTTTCCAGCGCTCCAGGCTGTCTTCTAGGGCTAAATGGAGGACATCTCCTTCATTGGTCTCAAAAGCCTGCAACGCTAACCCACCAGACGCCACAGCTAGCGACAAATGCTGGACCAGCCAAGACTTCCCCACTTTTGGGTCTCCCGCCAATATAGTAAGGCCCGCTGGCAAAAGGTCGTGTATAACCCACCTTACGGAGGGGAGCTCTTTTGCGTATAACTCAGAAAACGACACTCTTTGGACATTTGCTTCTGTTGGCGCGGGGTCTCCAATATCTTCTGGAGCTGATATGTGTGCGGCTTCCCGCTTAAGTAAATATTCCGCTATTTTTCTGACTTCTGGTTCGGGTAGGGGCGGATTGCATCGCAATTGATTCAAATCATAACATGCCCTTATAAAGGCTTCGCCCTCTAAGCCACTATTACGAAGCCTCCCACAGGCCGATAGAAGTTTCCTATGCCTTTCCCCTTCCGAAAATTTCTCGCTAGAGCCAGAAATTGCTGGAGCCACCCCGTCTCCATTGGAGATATCCAACCCCAACGCCTTAACTAATACTTTAGGGTTCCAAGGTTTTAATTTTGAAAGCTTACATATTCTGGTTAAAAATGGCTTTTTCTTTAGATGGAAGAAACCAGGGACTCGCATAACTCTAGGAAGGTCGTTGACTTGTTGGTCAGCGCCAAACCTTTTGGCGAGGGCAACTTGATAATTTCTAAAATCTTTTAAGTCTAGCTCTGTTATCCTCCAATATGCGTGGAATCGGCCAGGTGATGATTCAATAATGACGTGAGGTTGGGTTAAAATGTTATGAAGGGGCTCCATAGGCGAACCATCTAGGTCCACAAATAGATGTTTAACCTCCACAACATTATCTGTGCTGCGGCCTTTTAGGTCTCCTTTGTTCACCATAAAAAAGATGCCAGCACCTTTATTATTTTTTTCTACTAACCATTCCCATAAATCCTCCAACCGCCCATAGCGCCACTGTGCACCTACCGAAGTCTCTCGATTATCTGGGAAAATTTGGAAACAAATCTCCCTTTTGTCGCCATAAAGGGCGTCAAAAAATGCCTCCGCCACGGAAAACATCTGTTTATGGCGCACCATAGCAACAACTGACCCTTAAAATGGCGGCTCGTCTTGGTTTTTTAATTCATGACCTATTGATTTTTCTTCGCTTTCTCTGAATCGAGACTTGTCTTCTGCTCTCATTAACCAAAGGTAGGCGTCCGGATATTTATCTGTTACCTTTCTACTATTCTTAAAAATGAAAATTCTAAATGGCTCTTCTACGAAATGCATCATTTTCTCAACTGTTTCCCGATCTAACACCGAGCTTACCCAATATCTGTCACCACTTTTTCTAGCGACTCTAATCCATAATCCAGTAAGCCTCACGCTGTCGTCTTCTTTTCTGTTGTAAGGCATGATTTCCTCCTTATTTTTTTAGATTTCTATACACCAGAGGTGCTGAATTAGACACTGTATCAGTGTCGAACTGCCATTTTCTGTCAACTCCATAGACCAAATATATTAAGGCTCTAAAAATTGGGTGATTATGGACGTCTGCGGGGCGAGGTTGATCTAAAACCCACTGAACATTGATACATCTAGGGTGCACAAGCAATTTTCCTTCTCGGGATTTTTTAACGAGCCTGTTTACTCCGCTACTTGCACTCATTACAACGGGCAATGGGACTGGAATTACTATCGAAATGTTATCTCTATTTCTAAAATGGGGCCAGTGTTGAGAATTGTTTAGCCAAATTTCTTGGTCTAATGGGTCTTTTCCTAGTGAAATGTAGCGAGTAAGGCCATCGGCCTCCCAGATCGGCATCATTAAGTCATGATCAGTAGCGTCAAGGTAAATTTCCTTCGCAAAGAAGAGGTCTTTGAGGTCTATGGTTGCCTGAATTAGCTCTTCTATATCCCCACTATGCTCATCTAGGACCAAAAGACGGTCGTCTGTCTGGATTCCACCCAAAACCACTGCATGTTTTGATGCTATGGCGTCTCCTTGGGGGTCTAACCACCCTATACCAAGGATGAATTTCTTGAATTTTGGCGCCCTAGGGCTATTTAATTCCAAATAATCTTTCTCGAGGCTATCTTCTAACACCCATAAGTCCCTATGCATTACCAATCTCCCCGCATAATCTTCGGCATGAACCTTTGGCCGAATTGGTAAACCCTCATCTCATTCGCAATTGCCAGGGCCATAATTCCATCGTCATTATAGAGCTCACTTACCTCGTCTTTAGTCCTTTGGATGAACTTTTTTGTCTCAGGTTGCCACATGAAGCCACGCAATTGGTTGAGAAGGGGAATGCTGTACACTATCAATTCGTCGTCGCTTATTAATTCTGCTAGCCTTGCAATAGCACTCCCCTTTGTTTTGCGGCTGGTTTGGAATCCAAGCCGCTCACTCTCGGCCGGAGATTTAATATCTGCACGGGTTTCATAATAAAGGTGCGGATAACGGGTCATATTGGGGAATTTTGACCTATCACCGTGTCCGTGCTCTAAAACACCTAATACAACTTGGCCGACAGTATTTCTCTCAACCCCTAATAAGCCCCAATAGTAATAAGCACCTAAAAGCCACACCTTTACGCCAAATTCCTGGGGCTGCACTTTATTATCTCTGTAATGAGCCACAACCATTGGTCTATTTCTACGGAGGACCACAATTTCGGAATAGTCTGAGCCAATGCCTTCGGCTGTATCAACGCCCAATACGTATTCCTCGTCTTTTTGGGGATATTCCCAAATGCATAAGGGGCCGTTTTTCATTTCTACCAATTGTGGGATAGGCTGTGTGGAGTTCAAGAATTCTATTTGCCCCTCGAATATAGGTTTATTGTTTTGGGCATCTGCTAGGAGCCTTAAAATGACGTTTTGCCGGAAAACGGGCCAGCCAGTGGAAACAAAGGCCAGAGGAGGCGACACCGGATACTCCTGGTTGAACCTTGCCCATGATCCTAGGCATTGATCTTCCCTTATGTTTCTCGCCCACAGCATCTGCTGAGGTGTTAGATCATGCTCCGTCATGAACTCGATTTCATCTTTATCCCAAGAAATTTTAACCAAAGATGGAAGGTCTATCTTGCAATCAGGATCGTCCTTCCATGAGTAAAATAACGGCACCCATCCTGACTCTGGGTTTTGAGCTAAATCCCAGTATTGTTGAAAAAGATTTTGGCCATTGGCAGTGGATTCCAAAATGAAGGCAGACAATGAGGTCTCGGTTGGTTTAGGGATGCACTGGGACAAGGCCGTCATAACGCCTTCTGGGTCATTATAAAACGCCACTTCAGATGCGTGAACAAACTGTAATGTCCATCCTCTCCCAATTTCATCTCCGCCAGCTGTAAGGACATGGTAATGGGAAGAATGAGGGGCTGCATACTCTAAACCGTCTTTATATGGCTTTCCTCCATGCAGTGGTTTTTTGGCCCAGATTGGAAGATTATGATAAAATCTTTTCACCATTAGAAACAGCTTCCGGGCACTGTCCCTTCTATGCGCTAATACTAGGGAATTGGTCATAGGATAATGATAGCTCATATAGAAGAGAAACGCCTCCACTGCTGTTGAGATACCCAGTTGCCTAGACTTTAGGATGACAAGGCGAATCGGCCTTTGTTTGTCCAAGCAGGTTTGGACATAATCAAAGAAGTGTTTTTGGTATTTATTGGCTTTGAATCTAATTAATCCTCCTGATTTTGGGGATATCCACAGGTTTTCCTCGACCCATTCTAAAATGGATGGTTTTTCTTCTTTTATCTTTTCCCTACGACGTTGAGCCAGGGCCTTTTGGAACATCTTTTCGATTCTGGCCAAACGAGCACTAGTAGCGACTTTTCTAGTCATTGGTCAGTTCCATTAGAGCGGCTTCTATTTGTTTAATTCTATCGGCTGTCTCCTCGTTTATCTCAACGGTTTCCCTTGCCTGGATAAGCTTAATCAATCTGTCCATATGCTGCCCAACTGCGGACGATATCTGGAGTACTTGTCTATTTGCGCTGGGATGTAACACCATGACAGCGAGAGCTGCCGTGATTGCTTCCACATCTGAAAATGTAAAACGGCCTCTCTGAATGGCCTTATCTACGGCCCGCATACCTCCAATGCGCATTTTTTCGACTAATGCGTTCATTTCTTCTTTTGAAGGGTTATCAGTGATGAGCATTGGAGTGTATGGTTCCGGCTCTACATTTTTTTTAGGGATATCCCTTATGATCTCTTGCAGCAGCTGAGTCCTGCCTTCGGTCATCTGAAATTTAGGGGAATCTGGAGCCGAGACCGGATCGTAATTATCTAGTATATCTGGTGTATATCGTGATTTTCTTGCCATGCCAATAATCCTTGATAATAAGCATCATATTCATGTTCTGTTCCTTTTAAGCCATCTGCCGTTGCAACCATTGCGGCTTCTTTTTTAGATTTAGAGCCCTTACATACGCTGTATATGTTTATGTCTCTATTGCCGGCCCACTCTTCTAATTTTGCAAGTAGATACCCAGAAAAGTGCGTTAATGCGACAATAGCCTTTTTTCTATCGTCAGGGATGTATTTTATGAAATCCTCATAAACCACATCTGTTATGGGGTCGTGCCAAATCTCCGCCTCAATATTTTCAATCCATTTAAGAATCCTGTTAGCCATGTCCCGTTGTTTCGCTACGCCCTTTAATTTGGTGTCTCCGTATATCGTGGTAGAAAACACACCCACTTCGGAGAAAGCCACGATCCCTGTCGCTGTTATTGCTTGATCAATACTAATTTTCATGCCAGCCTCAAAAAAAGTGGGGCTCTCTAATAGTTACCCTGAGGAAGTGTGCTGGAAGGAAGGAAGGAAGAGAGCCCCAAAATCATAATTACGTTTTCTCCTTTATCTTTCCAAATTTAGGTTCAGATTCTGTTTCTGTTACTGCCAATGTCCACAATTGGTTTTTTAGTTTTCCCCAGTATTTTGGTAGCCTGCCAATAGAAGTCTTACTTATGGACACTACCCTAGCTATATCTTCCACTGGAACGTCCGCATCCAGCAGTGTCTTTAGGACAAATTCTTTGTCCACATCATAACTTTTTCTCTCTTGCCAACCCAATAACTGTCCCCCAACTTCTATTGGACCATTATCTCTAGTAAAATTTTTTATCTCGTCTATTACTCGTTCACACGCCTGTTTTAACTGTTGACTGGCTAGATAGGCCTTGGAGGCCTTTTCCGGAGTTATGTCACCGTGGAAAACATCTAGAAATGCCTTGCCTAGGTCGTTGGCAGTAGAAGGCATGAATTTATCAGCTACAACAGGTACAAATTCGCTTGCAGGGCATTCCTTCCCCAAAAATCGGCACGGAGCCCCATACCAGTTTTCACAATGCAACCCAGGTTTTGGTATTGGGTCTGTATTGACGATATATTCTAATGCTTTTTGCAGCTTGTCTTTAACTACTGTTTCTAAATGCTCAGCGGGGTAAAAGAATTCTTGAACTGTGCCTGTTCTGCAAAAGAAACGATAAAATTTTACAGCACGGACTCCGGCGTGTCGCCAGTAAAGGTAGGTGTATAAATCCCTTTCAAATTCATCGTCATACTCATAGGAACCGGTTTTAAGGTCTTCTACAAACCATTCCCCAGTAGTTGGATTTATGCCGCATCGATCGAGATAGCCGATAAATCCTTCCATGCAGAGTTTCAGTTCAAAAACTTGCCGATCTTCCCAGGGGATCGGTTCCCGCAGTATTGCTTCTCTGATTAGTTCTTTTACCTCGTCATTGGGCGCCACTGCCATGGCCCGCTCAACGCCTATATGCCCAGACAATACTAGACCCCATAATCTATGGACTTCTGTGCCATTTTTGGCTGCATCCGTCGTTTCGGCGGGGATTTTTAGCACTTTGTGGGCATAAGCCTTAAATGGGCAGACAGCGGCAATAGCATAAGTGCTCTTAGATAGCGGTCCCTCTAAGTCCATGGCTATCTCTTCTTCTCGGGCTTAAAGCCCTCTTTTGAAAGGAGCGTCTTAAGTTCGTTTCTACAAAATGCGGCAAGCGCTTGATGATCTCGAGTCTGCTCAGGTTCATCTACTCCGAAATGCTCGCAGACAATAGCCTTAGCTCTCATCATGGCCTCGCTGGAGTAGCCTAGGGTCTCGAGATAGTATTCGACAACAGCAACCCATACTTCCGTAGAGTCTTTCAACTTTGCGGATTTGTCCTTTGTTTTTTGAGGCGATTCAGGGAGGGCTGGGCTCTCCTGAATAGCGGATACGACCACAGTGGCATCTGCTTGGGCCTGTTGCATCTCTTCCTGGGTATAAATCCCCGAGAATGCGTCGGGAAATGCTTGTCTTAAGGCTTTTGCTAGGGCACATTTCAAAATCATTACATCGCCCATTTGATCCCAAAATTTGTTTGGCTTGCCATTCCGATCTTTCACAGCATACGACGAAAAGAGGGCAGTAGCATATTCTGGGTCAGGCCTGTCTGTGCGCCGAACACCTATTGTGCCGCTTATGATTGTATGCTCTTCGGGGTCGTATTCCGAATGAGGGACCCGTACCTTTTGGCCATCTTTTGTGCGCACAAATAAGCTAGGATCGCAGGTCCCAGCGTATTTGCCGGTGCGGCTTGCCATTAACAAGTAGCCATCAATGGATGTTTGCACGACCATTTGGTCGCCATATTTAACAGCGAAGACCTGTTTACGAAGAGGGTCTAGGCCTGTTTTTTTGGCTATCTCTAGGAATAGCAAGAACTGGTCGGCATCCAACCCAGGGGCCACGGTCTTCATAATCAATGCCTTTTGTTGATCCGTATAGACAACAGGTGCGTTATCCATTCCGGCCTCCTTTAAGCTTAAGAGAATAGGGGATGAAGCCAAATCCTTTGTTTGGTTTGTAAATACGCTGGAGATGTTGACAGCCATTGCAGGCGACAAACATCGGTTTTAGTTTACCCTGGGCATTTATTACGCCGTTTTGTTGACGTTTTCGGCATGCATCCAGGGTTATCTTTGCTCCTAATTTGCAATCAATTACTGGAGTCCCCAATTCCTGAATCTCCGATGGTGTGTTGCTCAAGGAATCTCTCGAATGCATCAGGGTCTATCCTCAAGGTTGTTTTTTGTTGAGATATTCGGAAGTGCCTAATTTTGTATTTATTGACCAACTTCCTGACTAAAAATTCGCTCAACCCGAATTTCTTTCCAATTTGTCTCGCGCTAAGCCAACCAGGACTCATGGATACCTCCTGAGGTATTTTGAGGCCTTAAACTTTACGAATCGCCTCTTTGGCACAATCATTTCCTGACGGCCGCCTTTTGCCTCGATCCTGCGCGGCTCCTTTATTAGGTTTTTGAAGGTCCCGAAGTTATAGACGTAAACTTTATCTCTACTGCGGATCAGCTCCACTAATTCGTCTATAACTGTGTTAACCATGTCCATGGCTACGGCGGGTTTGAGCTCGTGACGCTCAATCAATGCCTTAGCTAGCTGGGCCCTTGCTCCCATCTGTTTCCTCCTTTTTGTTGCTAAAAAATAACGCCTCGATATCCACACCCAAGGCTGCTGCACATCGGTCTAAGGTCTGCCACTTAGGCCAATGGGTTTTCCATGAATTTAAAAGCGCTTTTGATACACCGAGTCGCTTGGCGAATTCGGTTAGGGTTTCCCCTTCTTTTTTCCATACAATTATGCGATCGAAAAAATTAAGCATTTTCCCTAACCCCCAAAAAATTTCAAAAAGGTGTAAAAAATAATTTGACAACCTAATTCTACTGACATAATATTATCCCATAACCCCCTGTGGGTGTGCGCTGTTTTATTGGGGGGACGTTTTAGCCTTTAGCCTAATCCTTTGTCAAGTTTTTTTTTGACAAAAAAATTTTCATGAGGTATAAAAATGTCACCATTTACCCCTCCAGAACTTAAATTATGTGGAATTTTCCTAGAATACAACGGCCGCATCTTTGTTGAGTATCTGGAGCAGTTTAAGCGGCCTGGTGAGTCTAGGAATGCATTTATAAAGAGAATCCGTCGCAAATATGACCCAGGTTGCATTGTGGCTTGGGAAAGGGGGAGAAAGCCTGATGTAGACACCCTAAAAGAAATTTGGTGGAACCTGAGAAAGCAGGGGTGCAGCTTCAGCGCGCTAATGCGTCTAGCCCACGGCATAGAGGTGCGGGAGCCAGAAATCCCGTCAGCATATCGTTAAGGAGGCGTTATGTTAAAAGTCGAGTGTCCTAGGTGCAAAAAGCTACAAACAATTAAGAAAAAAGTCTGCCAAGCGTGTGGCCAAAACCTGGCAAGGCAAAAACTTACGTATGTGACTAGGGTCTGCTATAAGAAACAAAATGGCAATTATGGTTATATCCAGACCCGTCATCCAGGGAAAAGCCTGGAAGATGTCAAACGCTTTGAATTTGAACAGAGGCAGAAACTTAAACAGTCACGGGAGGAGGACAGCTACATATGGCTATCTCAGGTCTTTAAGACCTATTGCGATTGGATGGCCATAAAGAACCCCAATTGGGCACATGAATGCGTAAGGATGTCGCGTGATATGCTTCAGCTCTTAGGGGACATGCCTGCGTCGAAATTAAGAAGAGCCAGAGTCCTTGCGCTCCGAAATGAAATAAAGGCAAGGCCACACCTGCGCACTGGCAAAGAAATAAGCAACCGGACAGTAAATGCCTATATGGCCGTGGGTAGGGCGGCCTACAACTATATAGACCCTGGGGGATATAATCCATTCAGGGCATTGGGAAAGCTGCCCGAGCCGAAGGTGATCGAGTATCTCACTGAAGAAGAAGAGGAACGGCTTCTCTCGGTCGCCAAAACCAGATTCCCCCTGGTATGGCGCTTTATTGTCGTCTCCCTCGGCACGGGCTTCCGGAAATCAGCCGTGTTAAATCTGCGGCGATCTCAGGTGGACTTTATAAACAAAAAAATTACTATTGTCCAGAAGGGAGGAAGGGTCCACACAATAGTCCTTTTGGACACTGTGGAAGCCATTTTGAAGTCAATTCCGGATGATGGCACGGATTATTTTTTCTTCAACCCTAAGACAGGAAGGCCCTACCAGGACTTGAGAAATGGCTTTAACCAGTGTTTGGCGCTTGCTGGAATTAACAAGCCGTTTCGAAGACATGGGCTCAGACACCATGTTGCGTATAAGCTTTTGAAGGCTCAGAGGAACCTAAAACTGGTGCAAGATGTTTTAGGGCATTCTCAGATTCAGACAACAACAAGATATCTCAGTATGTTACCTGAAGATTATAGAGAGCAAATGAAGTGTTTGGAGCTGCCAAGCGCCATAAGCACTAATTCGACAGAGAGACCAAAGCTGAGGGTCGTAAGTGAAAAATAGGCGCTGGTTTTTTTATGTTTTGGGGTGAACCATTACGTCTCTTAATCAGTAGGTTTGGGGTTCGAGCCCCCGACGGCCCACCAATATAAACAAGATATTAACACATTAATATAATGTCATTTTTCAATTAAACCGATCCTTGAGGTCGGTTTTTTTGTGCCCTTATGGCGAACCTTTATGTATCTAAAATTGCTTAAAATGCGTGTAATACAATTAGTCCTTAGATACCTCTTCGACACAGCGATTTGTTGTATATCGACACTAAATCGATACTTTAATTATTGTATTGTATAGTGTTATCAATGTAAACTTTTTGTTTATATAATTGCACACAACATGCGTTAATGTTTAATTTTTGTATTGACAAGTGCAATTATTGTTATTAGTGCTTGGCGTAATATATACTGCGAGGTTTATTATGCCTCTTCCTCCTAGGCCTCCGGATTTCTTAGATATTCCAGAATTGGTGCCCTCTAGACCACCTTTGCCACCACCGCCCATACCCAATATTCCCCCGACTGGAGGGGCTGCGTTACCACCACCTCCTCCTCCAAATATGCCACCTCCTCCAATGGGAGGGCCAAATGCTCCTCCTATGGGTGCACCTCCCCCAGATATGGGACCTGCGCCTCTTGATATGCCACCACCTATGGATGTTCCCCCGCCTCCTCCTCCAGTGCCACCTTTGATCCCAGCAGAGAGGCCAGCCCCAACGAAGGATTTCCAAGAGAAAGCCTTCGAGTATATAGCTGCATTTTGCAAGTCTGCTGCCCAGTATGTGCAAAACAAAAAGGCACATTGGAAGCTTTTGGATGCGTTGTATAACTCAGCAATAGGGATCAGGGAATGGTCTGAATGGCGTTCATTAGGGGGGAAATCGCTAAGCCAGAGCAGGAAAGAGAGTCCAATCTTGGATTCTAGCTTGGCTGATTCAGAGGATGAAGCCTGGCAGAGTAATTATATCCATTCCCCTGGTTTTATCGTTGATAATATAGTTGACAACCTTTTTAGCCAGATATTCGCCGGCAATCAATGGATAGTTGTGGTGAGCACCACAAATAATCCTAATCCCGATGATGCTCAAGGATGGCCAACCGCATATAAATTACAAAAACTACTCATAGAAAAGCTAGAGCAATCACAGGTTCATTGCCGGATTTATGAGGCTATTCAATCGTGCGTAAAGTTTGGTACGGTTTATGCCAAAATCTTCTGGTCCCGCAAAGAGGTTCCTAAGTCGCAATGGGCGATCACCTTAGCAGGACCTATTAAAGTTGAGACCAAGGACGTCATATATGAAGCCCCAATTATTCAGCTTATACCATTAGACAAAATCCTGCCGGATGTGCGTGCGTCCCATAATGACATCCAACGTTGGGCTGGGATTGGCCATCGTGTCTCCAGGCGTTGGGAAGAGATTGAAGAGGCATTTGAGTCTGGGGTCTACGACCTTAACAAAGCCGAGGCCCTTAAACGCTTTAAGGAAGCAAAGCAGGAGCCGGCGGAAGAAGACTCTCTATATTTTGACCCAGACGCCAATGTTGAAGTTGATAAGAGTTCATGGGTAGAGGTTTGGGAGTGGCATGGAAGGGTGCCCTATAAGGGAGCTCTGAAGGAATGTGTAGCCACAATCCTCACTGAACCAGGCGCAGAAGACCCAGAAAGTGGGATTTTAGTTAGGCTTCAAGACGCACCTGCGTTGGATGTTGGTTTAAGGCCATTTGTGTGCGCCCACTTTACGCCACAACCAGGGCCTTTTGGGATGGGCATCATAGAGCGAGAGGAAGGGCTCTTATATCAAATAAGCCAATTTATTGCACAGGCTCAGGATAATGCACGCCTTACAAGCAATCCCATTTTCCAATGCGATATGTCATCACCAGCTTGGCAGACCCTTAAAGAAGCAGGGAATAGATTGGTGCCTGGGTTGATATTGCCAAGGCTCCCTGGCGACCAGGCTGGTTTTGAGGCAGTAAAGTTGGCTCCATTCCCATCACAAGAGATATCAAACATGGTGCAGTTTTTGTCGCTGATGCTCGAAAAGCACACATCTGTTGCGGATGTGCGGCTAGGCATGAGCGAGCGTGAGAAGACTGCCACAGAGGCCTCGATACTAGAAAAACGTGGGAATGTGTCCATCAGAACCAGATTGGAGATGTTTGCACGTAGTTTTATAAATCCAGCTGCACAGATATGTTTGGCAATGTTACAGCAATTTATTACCGAGGATCAATCAATCCAGATGGTTGATGCCCAGGGGAAGGTTGTTCCTCTAACAATTACCACAGAGGAGATTCAGAATGGCAATTATAAAGCTTATTCCACCTTAGTTGTTCCAGATTCCAGTTCGATAGCAAAAGCCCAGAGCATTGAACGGATAATCCCTATTTTGTCCAACCTCCAGCCTATGCTGGGGGCAACAGGGACCCAAATCAATTTTGTTGAGTTAGTCCAAAGATACTTGGCCATGCTGGGCATTGAGAATGCAGACCGTATTTTACGCCGCATGACGCCAATGGAAGCACAAGCACATGCAATGGCAACAGCTATGCCGCAGGGGGGGCAGGGCTCTAAATTAGGGGGTAGAGCTCCTGGTGCGGCTCCTGGGCCTCCGGCTCCTCCTTCTGGTGGCCCAGGCGATTTTTCCCCGCCTGTTGGCCCGCCGATACCTCCACCGCCCAACCAGGGCCCTCCAAGATTGGTAGAAAAAGGTGGGCCAATGGGGCCGGAGCCAAATGATATCAATGCCAACGCTCAATTATTGCAGCTTCTAGCGCAGATGGGGGCGCCTAAACCATGATCCAAAGACCGCTTGTTACATGGACTGAATATAAGAGATGGACCACAGATGATGATTTAGAGATTAATGAGTTGAAGGCTGAGCTGAGGCAGATTTTAGACCGTCCGTCAGCTTACGAGTTCTGTGAAAAACTGCTTCAGCTCTTAACTTATTTGAGGGTGCAAGAAGTTAATTATTTGGCAAATGATTCAACAAGGAAGAATAGAACATTTATAGATGGCATTAAAGAAATTGAGCAACAACTTAATTTATTAAAGACAAATAAGGAGAGGAAATATTATGCCAGATGAGAGTGCGAAAGCACCAGAGGAAATGCTAAAAGAAGAGCCTGTTTCTACCGAACCAGAAATACAACCGGTCGAAAAAGGCTTTGCTCAGAAATTAGAAGAGCAAAAAGAAGCGCCAAAGGTCTTGGGGGAATTTAATTCCGAAGACGAAGCGCGGGCGGAATTGTTACAGCTGCGTGATTTTGCTTCTAAAGTAATCCAGGACAAGGAATACCAGGCGCTATTGGCGGCCAGACGACAGGCAGAGCTGGAATATCAGAAAAAAATCCTAGCAATGCAAGAAGATGAGGAGAGGCTTTTAGGGCAATATGCCGAGGCCATAAAACAGGGCGATCCTGCGAAGGCAGTGCTAACTTTAGTAAGGTCCATAAGGGCTCAGGCATACAATGACGCCCAAGCGGCTATCCGCAATGAGCTTACCAAGATACAAAAGCCTATTTATGACAAAGCACAGCTTTTGGAAAACCAAGCCTTGGTAGACCTTCATCCATTGGCAGACGATGCGGTCTGGCTTGCTCAAAAATTGGAACCTTTAGGTGTTCCTAAAAAAGATATCGCGGAATTCATGAGACGCGTTGGTGCTAAATACGCATTAGCTAATCATGATGCATTGGCGCAATTTAGGCAAAAAGCAATGCCCCAGAGGGGGGCTCAAAAATATGCCCAGCTCGAAGAACCATCCGCAGATGCGGGTTGGGCCGGAGTTGACGACAAGACTTTTGATAAGTGGATAGATCAATTCTGGCAAGAAGCAGGGTATTGACCTAATTATAACGGGGGGGATTAAAAAAATGCCAGCACTTAGTGGTCAAATAAACCTTATGAAGCTCTGGGAGCAGAGCGATCAGGTTTCCGAACGTAAACTTAAGAAATTTCTTTTAACGGGTCTAGATAGAATTGTTCAGAGCAAGTCTGACTTTCTGTCGAAGATTAAAGTTGGACCCTCTATCTCTACTCCAGTTGTGAGATGGATGGAACAGGAGAGTTATCCAACAGCTGTAACGGTTCAATGGGCATCTACAAATACGGATGGCTGCACACTGAGTGGTACTCTCTTTGGCGAAGCAGCTAATTATGAAAATATGCGTAAGGTGATCCGCGTAGGCACTATTTTGGAGCGCGAATCAGATGGTGTGCAGATTAAGGTATCTGCTGTTCATAGCAGCAATCTCACTTTTACGGCCGCTACTTATGGTGGCCCTGCATCAACGGATTATGATACCAGCGCAACGACTTGGCGTGTAATTGCAGAGGCTTGGAGCGATTTCAAGGATGTGGACTACACCAGGGCGCTAGACAGGCGTTTTAGGGAAGTAGGGACACAGATTCATGCAGAGACCTTTGAAATCGCTAAAACCCGCAAAAACACGAAATACGAAGTCGTAGAGAACGAAGTAGAGCACCAGATTACTGAGTTGCTCGAAAAGATGCAGCGACAGCTCGCATATAGTGTATTACGTGCCAAACCGTATTACAGCAGTGGCTGGAAATATGGCAATGCTACTGAAGAGCCAACTATGACTGGTCTTTTGACGTGGCCTGTGATCGTCCAATCCGAGGCAGCGAATACAGACGTTTATGTCAATGCGGGTGGGGCAGAGATCACAAAAACCATGCTCGATAATTTGATCAGGAATATGTGGCTCACCGAAAACACCGATTTTAACAGCGGAAATTGGATAATTTTGGTGCATCCAAAGGTCCAGCAATTCTTGCATGATCTAGACATCTCCTTTAGGCAGATGGATTATCATGACAAAAGAATTGGGGCATTGGTGGATACTTTTGATTCGAAGATCGGAAAGCGATTTCCGATAATTACGGATCAATATATGCGTGAAAGCAGCCTCGCTGTTGTTGACCTATCCAAGTGTTCATATGGTTATTATGAAAACGATAGGCTAGATAGAAAAGAGATTGCTACGCAAGGCCGTTATCAGAGATGGCTAATTTCTTTCCAGACTTATGGATTGGTGGTGAGAAAACCACGGCAGAGCATTGGCCTAATCTACAATCTCGCGACATCGATGTAAGGCCTGGGGGTAGGAGGTGAAACATGATTTACGTAGCACCAACAAGTCCACGGCCTGTGGTATTTAGTGATAACGCCACGCTCTCTAATCGTTACTTTACGATTGAGGCCCTAGTGGTCCAAACGGGAGCGAATAAAACCTTTACTCTGCCTACTCCGACAAGGGAGCTGGCAGGTAAAGCCACGTGGTTTAGCAATTATAGCACTGGTAGTTTAACACTATCCGGTGCATTCACTTCTGGCACCAGTTACGTAATAGACCCCAAAACGACCCAATTAGTGGTTGTCTTGCCCGTGGGGGCTAGCACCTACAAATGGCACGTGGTCGCCAGTGTTGGGTATACCCCATGGACGGCTTTTACAGATGGAGGCACTATTTCGTATGGCACTAATGGGACGGAAACATTTGTTTTCACCACAGCAGCGCCGGCTAGCCCTACAACTGTTTATCGTTACAGGGTGATTGGGCGGACTGTTGATGTAGCCATATATCTGTCGTCAAACGATGGATCGGGCGGAGTGCCAGTGAGTGTAAAGCTGCCAGTCGCTCCAAAAGACAACAGCGCATTAACCTCGGTGGTTTGTAATCAACTAGTTAACACTACCTGGGCAAGTAAGGTGGCATATATCGACACGTCCACTTCACGGATTACAATAGTCGGTGGTAGCACTTGCACGGATGATGCACCTATGGCCTTGTCCATAACTGCTACTTATGAGGTGAGCTAATGCTGAGTGATTCCGATTGGATAGAGCTCAGGCCCAAAAGGGCAGCTATCACGGCTGCCCTTAAAAAAGCGGGCATTCCTTTTAATGGCTGGGCTAATGATAGACCTAATTTCGAAGCTGGTTTTGAGCCAGATTGGAAAAACATAGAGAGGTTGATCAGGGAGGCTAAAGATGTTCCAGTGCCAGAAATGCAAGGGGAAAAAAGGCGGAAAGAAAATGAGGTAAAAAGGCAGGAGGTTGACCATGGCAAAGTCAAAAGCGCATCCAGGGTTCAAAGCCGTTCAGGCAAAAATCGCTAAAAAACAAGGGATAAGTAAAGAAGCAGCGGGCGCTATTTTGGCGGCATCGACTAGGAAGGCAAAACGAAATCCTGCAGCGGTAAAGGCAAATCCGAGGTTAAAAAGGGTTAAGGGATGACCGTTTTAGTCGGGGAGGCTTTATACATTCGAGGGAGGTTGGTTGATCAAACTACAACCCCCTCTGATGGCCAGGCTATTGTCTACAACTCCGAACAGGGGAAATGGGTGTTTCAGACGATCTCCGGTGGTAGTGGTGGCAGTGTATCCTGGTATAGCATTACTGATAAGCCATCAACGTTTACGCCCTCGTCGCATGGCTCATCTGCTCATACAGGCACGATCGGTACTGAATCGCAGATTACATTCTCGACCTCAGGCGGACACTCTCATAGCGGAACAGACTCAACAGTCGTTTCTTATACCAGCCTAGCTAACGTTCCATCCACATTTACTCCCGCGTCACACGGCAGCTCGGCACATACGGGAACGATAGGATCTGAATCCCAAATCACCTTCTCTAACACTGGAGGCCACGCCCATAACGGAACTGATTCTACTAGGATAACATGGGCTTCTATTGATAAAACTACATCAAGTATTGCTGATATTACTACACGATCTCACACGTCGCTAACAGATATAGGCACCAACACACATGCGCAGATAGATACTTTTATTACTAGTACCGTTCCAGCATATTTCAACACAAGCACAGGCCATGATCACGACGGTGCAGACTCTAAGCAGGTGTCCTACACTAACCTAACTAATGTTCCATCCACATTTACACCTTCGTCTCACGGTTCATCTGCACACAGCGGAACAATTGGAACCGAATCCCAAATTACATTTACAAGCTCTGGTGGGCACTCTCATGACGGGACCGGATCAACGAAAGTGTCCTATACTAATTTACTGAATGTCCCATCAACATTTACACCTTCGTCTCACGGTTCATCTGCACACAGCGGAACAATTGGAACCGAATCACAAATTACGTTCACAAGCTCAGATGGGCACTCTCATGACGGGACCGGATCAACGAAAGTCTCCTATACTAATTTACTGAATGTCCCATCCACTTTTGCACCATCTAGTCACGGCTCCTCTGCTCATACAGGGACAATAGGCGATGCGTCTCAAATCTCTGCTGCTAGCTTTCCAGCAAGCACTTCATGGGCATTTAGTGGCGCATCCACAGTAGAGATCATAAATTCGTCTGCAAAACAACTCAGACTCACGCATACTTCTGGGAGTGTTTATACGGATATTCAGACTGATTCTATTGGAAACTGTCTAATTTCTCCGTCTGGCACTACTACTACTACTAAATCGCTACTTCCGCTAGGTACTAACTCACACAACCTAGGGTCTCCTGATTACATGTGGAACCATGCTTTTATAGGAAAATCCCAATACATGGGTGGATTGATAGAGTTTAACTATTACGGAACTGGCGATAGAAACACATATATTGATTTCCATTCAGACGACACAAACACAGACTATTCTGCGAGAATTATTAGATATCCTGGTGTGAACGGTAGTCTGGTGATAATTAACTCTGGAACTGGCAACATTGGTTTCATTGCAAACAATAGTATAAATGCTCAATATATCACCAGCGCAGGGCTAATAGGCATAAACCAGGGCTCGCCAGCACGTCGTCTAGAAGTTCTAGACTCCTCCAACCCCCAACTTAGACTTACGCACACTTCTGGGAGTGTTTATACAGATTTGCAGACTGATTCTAGTGGGCATCTAGCTATCAGTGCCAGCGGTGGGTACACTAAAATTCTGAGTCACATTTACATTCCCCTTGGTAAGGGCGTCATTTTCCCTAGATTGTCTGACAGTAATTGGACAGAGATGATAGGGTCTGATGCGTCGTCTGGTGTGGTGAATGTATCAGGAGCTATTGGCTCTGGTGGTGGGAATACTCCATCATTACAGTTTAGGAGTCTCACTACCTCTCATGGCACGCTGACGGGAATTGGACGCTGGGGGTTCGGCACCAGCTCTCCGTCTACAAAAGTGGAAGTCCTCGATTCATCCAACCCCCAACTCCGTCTCACACATACTTCTGGGAGTGTTTATACAGATTTGCAGACTGATTCCAATGGATACTGCAACATCTCTACTACTGGAAATAGGGTTATTGTCTATGATCTTTATACCCATGATGGTGGGGTACATTCATCTTCTGATAAGCGGCTAAAAAACGTCCGAGGTGACTGTAAGGATGCTCTAGCAAAGATTTGTAGGCTGTCTGTCCGTGAGTTCACGTGGAAATCTCCTGAGGAACACAACGACAGAGTTAATGTCGGGCTAATTGCAGACGAAGTTGAAGAGGTTTTTCCTGAGTGGGTGACGACTACTACTGTTTCTGGACGTGATCGACAGTTAGTTGATGGAGAGGCGAAAACCCTGTCTTTGGGGTTTGAATTCTTTGCCTATATTGTGGCCTCAATCAAAGAGCTTGCACAACGAATTGAGGCGTTAGAAGCTACTAATACATAAAAGGAGGACAAAAGAATGGCGTTAACAAACGTTATAAACGCAACAGAGGATGGCAAAATTGCATGGAAACTTCATGACAATGGAGTTGGTTATTGGGCAGTAGTAGACTCAAACTGGCGGCTAGACCTAGTTGAGGGTGTATATACGCTTAGGAAAGACGGGGTAGTCCTCGACAGTCAAAACGATACAAACAACGTCCTAAAAGATGCAATCGAGGACTATATTGAAACAACAAAAAGCAATTTAATTTCAGAATTCACGACCAAAATATCTAATCTAGGAGAATAAAATGTCGACCATCGTCAGCATTCTGACACGGCATGGGCTCGCATATAATACGTCGTTTGATAGTCTAGACAACGCCGTGGCTGCATTTAACCAACCTTTTATTATTGTCGAATCGGATGACCAGTGGATAGCCATTTCTAGGAATTGCATAGATATATTTGAGGTTCACAAGGTGGGGGAGAAGAGCGATGACGTTTCTACTCAATCTGATTCTAGGAATAAAGAATAGTCCGTTAGTGACCAGAATCATTAGGGTCTTGGGGGAGGTCATGGGAGCATTGCCGCCAGGGCTTGTTGCGAAAGCGTTTATTTTGGTAGCTGACGCAGCTGAGAATCCGTTGTTGACCAATTCTGAAAAATTCCGTTGGGTGGCCAGGGAGCTTAGCAAAGAATACCCAGACATCCGAGAGAACTTAATAAATGTTTTAATTAACAGTGTATTAGAAGCGAGGAAAAAGGGGCTAGTTTAATGGTATTAGATGAAAACGGCTTTAAGCTGTGGCTAACGGCCCGATTTGATGCGCTAGATAAGCAGTTGGAGACGCTTAAGGTCGCGCTGGATAAGCTGGAACAGCGTATGATTGTTTGCCGGGAACACTGTGATTCCACATGTGGGGAGCTTTTTGATAGAGTGGAGGATTTGGAGCGCGCGGATGCGGCCACACGAGCGGAGAGAGGCGTAACTAGGGAATGGGAGGCTAGAATTAAGCATCTCGAAGATGGGAAAATACAACAAGACCAGTCCTATTGGATTATGATTACAGCGCTAGTCACTGGAGCAGTAGGAGTGATTTCGCTGCTTACGGCAATTTTAACCCATAAGGTTCATTGAGGCGTGATATGAAACGTGAGCTGAAGGTGTGGTTACTAGTGGCGGCCGTAGGGGCAATTGTGGTACTCGGGGGATTGGCAATTTATCCGTTGTTGACACCTGATGATGCCATGGGACTGGCTAGGTCTTTGGCCTTAAGGGTATCTACTATGGTGATTGGTTTTGTGTTTATTCTCCTGGCCTTGATTGCCTTTGACACGGTGACCCCTGGTTGGTGGTTGGAATCCATTAAAGGGCATCCCGAAGAAGAAGCGTTTGTCGTCGGAGTTTTAATTCTATCCCTAGCTTTACTGTTTATGTATTCGTGATATGAGAGCCTTTTTTGCTATACTTCTAACTATTATAACGACACAGGCGCTTGCATTAGGCGCGAGTTATTCTACTGCCTTTGAGCGGGAGTTGCTTACTATCATTGCGAGGCATCCTAGATACGTATGGGGTGGCGCAGAAACAGAAGCCAAGGGTTTAGATTGTAGCGGTTTTATTTTTCTTGCGGCTCGAAGGGCTGGGATGCCGGTTATTAGAGTCACGAGTGCACAGATGGCTCAAGGTCGTGGCGGCTGGATTGGACGAGATATAGCGTTTAGGGACTCCGCTGAGTTGGATATTATTTGGTGGACATTTAAACCCGAGAGGCCATTAGGCCATTTGGGCGTTTTAATTCGGCATCCAGTTTACAAAACACCAAGCGTGACGCACGCGAGCTCAACGAGAGGCGTAGTTGTGGATTTTATACAAGGGCCTTTACTGCGAGACCTATCCAAAACCAGACGCCTCACCATAGGGGACCCATGAAATACGAACCAGACAGGTTGTTGACGCCAGAAGAGATGCAGGAATACCGCAAGACCCCAGAGGGCCGCAAATTGTTGCTCGCCTATTTTACCAGCGCAAGGGTCGCATATGGAATGCAGAAGATTTTTGAGATGTTAAACGTTATACCTAATCCAGAGGTTCAATATGCATGCTGTGAGCAGATGTATGACTGCTTGATGCGGGTGCCAATTTGTCAGATTTTGGATTGGTGTGGCCAGGTAGTATCGTGGAAAGAAACTGAATTCCATGAGGGGGAGGCCTAATGGAGTTATTAGTACAAACACTTACGCCGGTTGAAGGGTACGCCCCTACTTCAGGGATTGATTCCAGTGGTAATACCTACTTGGAATTTGGCCTAAACGACGGCGCCTCTTTTGATTTTGTTATCCCCAATGATTACGTGGCTGGCGAGGATTTAACTTTAGGCCTAAGAGAAGCATCGCCTAATGCCTCCAAAAACCATAAATGGTCTATCCAGGTAACGGTAAATAATACCTATAATGCCACTTATACAGCGGAATACATCTCGTCCTCCAGCGCGGGGACGATAAGCACCAGGGCCATAACCTGTTCCACTTCAGGGGCTATTGGTGGTCATAGCCTGGCAAGTGGTGATATAGTGGCTATGGTTATCACCAGGGTTAGCGCTTCCACAAATGAGGATTCCGGCGATATAAAGTTATACATTGTAACGGTTTCGACAGCCACGTCTTTATATCCCACCATTACATGCCTAGGCCGTGTGGGGCAAATCGTCCGGAAGGTGCTAGGGCTATTTAATGACGATACACAGAAGTTTTTAGATCAGAATAGGATTATATCAAGCATCAACGAATGTCAGCGGCAAATTGCTATAAGGGGGTATTTCAACACCAGCACAGACATTGATTTAGTGGCTGGGCAGGCGGCATATAATTTAGATGTTTTATGCACAAACCCAGAGCATGTAACGGCTGTGGTATGGAATGGGGACACACGCTCTGAGAGGCTTGTATCCGTAACAAATAAGAATCGCTATATCGATATTGTCAACACAATTAGTTCTTCAGAGCGCGTATTTGGTTATTATCTTGAGGGGAATGTGCTTTACCCAATACCAGTTCCATCGCAAAATAAGACCGCAGCATTAACGGTCTTCTATATTTATTTTCCAAATGACCTTGGGTGCCTCACGAATTACACGCCTCTTACTCCGGCGGCTCATGACGATGTGTATGTGTATTATGCGTTGTGGGAGGCTTATGCTAGGGATAGGCATGCGCCTATGGCAGCGGATATGCTAAGGATGTATAGGGTGGATTATGAGAGGGCGCTATCTAGGTTGATGGCCCAGACATCTATTCCTGGTTTGAAGATGAGGTCTTATCGATAGAGATGGCAACTCCTCCATTACAGTCTGGCGATATAAAACATATAGAGCTGAATGATTTTGGCGGCGGTATCCTCACAGCAAGGAGCAGTCCTATTAATGCGCCTCAGAATACACTTGTAAGAGGCGAGAATATTGAGATTAGCAATCAATGGCTTTCTACCAGATTGGGTTATCGTTCATGTGTTTTATCTCCCATCATGGCAAACTCCACAATCGAACGGCTGTTTTATGTTTATTTCCCTACTATGTCAAAGAGCTATGTTTTGGCGCAAGCAAGATCGAGCACAAGCTGCAAGCTCTTTGTTTCGAATACTCCATTGCCATCTTCTGAAATGCAGTTCACGGAACTATTTGATTTGGGGATTAATGCTGGTCAACTAAGCGCTGCTACATTGAATGATAGGTGTATTCTAACCGAAGGAATTGCGCACCCGCCGTTAGTTTTTCTTGGGGGGCTAGCGGAAGATGGGAGCGATTGGGTGTATCCCAAACAAATCTTTTGCACATTAAATGGAACAGATTTCTTTGATGTAACAGATGACCTTTGTGATAACGATCCCTTAACTGTGTTCCCAATTCCTGCGCTTCCGGCTTCTGGAGGTATATATATCTGCTTTGATGTGCCCACAATTACCGGAATATATTTTGATGTGGCAAACGCAAATTCTACCACCAGTGATATGATAATTGAGAAGTTCTCTGGTGGCGCTTGGGTCCCCTTAACCATAGTCGATAACACATCTGTGAATGGAGTAACCCTTAGCCGCAGCGGCACTGTAACTTTCTCTGCTGCCGTTTCTGATTATTTCGCAATTGCTGAGGTGCCTGGGTTTTGGTTTCGTGTTCGATTCGCTCTTGTGGAGTCGTCGTCGCAAAACCATTATATGGCAGTGGATGCTCTTAATGATATAGATCAAATAAATTGGGCAGGCAATATAGTATATTGGCATAGAGATTCGGACTACGCGGGAACATTTAGAAATGCCAGCAATAACCCTGTTGCTGTTGGGGCGGGGACAGAAGTTGTTGTAGGGAGTTTGGTGGTATTCTATGATGGTGCAAGTGCTACAATTGTGAAGATAGATGGAGATGGGACAGGGGCTGGTGGGGTGACGATTTCTTTAAATAAGGAATCGATCTCAATAGTAGCTATTTACAGGGGGCTTGCCAACTCCTCAGGATTACAGCCAAATTATTATTCAGGGGAAAATGGTTATCTTAATTTTAGCACGGATTATCTCACGGAAGTCATGACTTCTGATGTTACACCCTCCCCTTATGTTGTTTCGGCATCTTCACATGAATCATGGGCGGGATGGAAGGCATTTGACCAAAACAACACCGATTATTGTTGGAAGACTTCTGGATCAAGCGGATGGTTGCAGATTGACCTGGGTTCGCCTAAAACAATTAATAAGTATATGATTCAGGCACAAAATATAGCATCTAATAGGGGATATCCCAAGGATTGGATATTATATGGTTCCAATAATGGTTCTTCTTGGGTTTCGCTTCATGAAGTAACAGGTCAATCCGATCCCGGGCAGTCTGTTTGGGTAACATTTAGTTTTATAAATGGTGAGCCGTATAGGTATTTCAAACTAAGCATTTCTGATTGTAACGCAGGGGATTTGGCCATAGGGGAATGGCGGTTAATAGAAAGTCCATTGGCTGTCCCGCAGCAGATATGTGTGGGAAAAAGCACTGATACATCCAATATTCGGGTTGATGGCTGGACTGCTATTTCTTCGTGTGCAGTAACACAGGCACTTTCTGGTGAGTCTAACATCTATTATGCAGTCTCATTCGATCGGCGCAATTCCTGGAAGGCTTATAAAGACGCCTTGTGGAGAGTGATAGCTTTCAATGACGTTGGGACGTGGAAATATAACACTGGTTCTGGTTTCGCGAATGCCGCTATTAATAATGAATTTTGTGCCCTTAAGCAAGCTTTCCAAGTATCAGCCAATAAATGGACTAAGTCTCAAATCGAGGCTATGGACAGTGCAGAATGGGGGGCTGCTGGGGGGTTTTCCAGCTCTGTTGAATATATTGATGTTGCTTTTGGCGCACAAGCAGACAATTCAGATACTTCGGAATTTGATAAACTTGCGATTACGGGAAGTAAGTCTCTGGTTGCTAATTTGGATATCGGGTCATCTTCAGACGTCACTGTTGTCGATTTGAGAGGCGAAATTAGGTATTGGAATAAAGGAACAGAAGATTATTATGGTCGTTTTGAGGGAGAAGAGGTTGCATTTGGCAACGATGATGTAACAGACGAGGGAAGTGGCAAAACTGGTTTTCCAGCTATTGCTCATGGCCTAAGCGCCGGAGATAAAGTAAGATTCTACGGCTTTACAAATAGCGCTTACAATGCGACACACGTGGTGGACTCTGCTACAACTGCAAACAAAATTGTCGTGAGTGTTACTTATACAGCAGAGACAATGTCGTCGTCCTGCAAAAGAAGGAAGGTCATAGCAATAGGGTCTGGTGAGGATAATGAAGATGTTGAGGTCGGGTGTGCCATAGTATTTGGAGATGCTACGGTCATAATAAGGGATATAGACGGAGACGGGACTGATCCTGATGGCGGGATACAGATTAGCCAAGACCATGATGATGGCAATATTTCTGCGATATATGCCTTGGAGGTAAGTTCTGGAGCATTAAAGGTAATGAAAACTACCATACAAGAGGGGGCTGATCCTGACGGCGCGAATAATCCTAATACTTTATTTGCTACACCCCTGATGACGTCTAACTCTACACCCTCTCCGTGCGCAGTATCAGGGAGTTGGGGAGGAGCTACCGATAAGGTCTATCTTTTATTTAACCAATTTTGTGGTAGGCTCTGGGAGGGATCGGAAAGCGAAGACTATGGATTATCAGTGGCATACACCAACGATTATGTTATATTTGACTATGGCTCTGGTGGAGGAGCAATCATAAACAAATATGATATTTATGGCGTTGGGGAAGCAGATGATGGTAGTTACAGACAGATTAAATCGTGGACGTTAAGGGGAAGCAATAATGGCTCAGATTGGACCACGCTTCATGAAGTAGATGATTATCCTATTATTGAAAAGACATCCAGCAAATGCAATTGGTGGTTGGGACAAGAGGGTTCACATGGCGGACATTTTACTTTTGTGAATAGCACTAGCTATCGTTATTATAAATTTACTGTTGACGATACGTATTCAAGTTGGGCGTGGGTGTCGGAGATAAAGCTCGTTGAATCGCTTCCAGCTACTTATACCTACATCCCACAACAAGGTTCAACCGCCTTGGCCAAAGCTTCTCTAGCGCTTGATTGCTCAGATTGGGCCCATATAACTGGCTGCACTGTAACTCAGACTCTTAGTGGGACATCTGCCGCATATCATGCCCTAACCTTTGATGGGGGCAATAGTTACAAAGTTATGTATGGCAGTAGCTGGCGGGAAGTAATCAAGCTGGATTCCGGCACTTGGTATTATAATAATTCAGAAACAAGCACGCCTGACTGGCAAGCTGCTGCACAGAATAATGCTCAATATGCATTTAGGCAAGCGTTGGATATCGCGCAAAATAGGATGACAAAGGGGACGTTAGAATCTCTTACTACTGCCCAATGGGAAAGCACTGGAGGTTGGAGTACAAGTGTAGACAGCATTAATGTGGCAATCGGACTAAAGGGTGGGACCGATATTGGCGCGGTTGATAAGTATACCTTTAGTTATTTGATTGAGAGTACAGGAACATTTGAGCCAATAAATGCAACAACCCATTGTAGCGTATATGATGTTAAGGGCACTATATCTAGGTGGGAGAAATCTAACAATCGCCAAGGGAGATTTACAACGGCCACGGGCGTTCCTGTTAGCCTAGGGGAAGGAAAAACAAATCCTGATGTGGAGGTTGGTCTGCTTATTACATTCAGCGATTATGCCACAGCCTATATTACAAGCATATCTGGAGATGGAACCATTGCAGGAGCTGTTAGCATAAGCAATGACCATAGCACAGGTAATATTATATCTATAACAGGGTTAGACTATTCTGGTGAAAAAATAGTGCACACTTCATATGGGGACCCAGACGGTTCTCTTAATACATCCACAATTTCGGTTACACCTGCGTTGACCTCTGATACTACACCAGCGCCATATGAGGTAACAAGTTCCACAGACTTACTCTTTTTCCCTTGGAAGGCATTCAATCAATCAAATACAGCTGCGAATGATTGCTGGAGAGCGGGCCCCTCTGTAGATTCTGGATGGTTGCAATTTTATTTCGGTAGCAACAATCCGAAAATTGTTAATAAGTACTATATTAAGACTCAAGCGAGCACGGACACTAACTCACCTAGGTCCTGGACTTTAGAGGCCAGTAACAATGGGACAAGCTGGACTGTTCTTGATTCAAGGACGGATATAGATCATCCTGGAAGTGATACTTGGCTAGGTCCTTATATATTTACTAACGCCAATTCTTATCTTTATTACAGATTAAATATTTCGGAATCTAATGGTTCTTCACTTGCCATTGGCGAATTAAAGCTCGTGGGGGCACAGAGAGTAATTTGTGAAGCGCCTCTAGTTTGTGCCACAGTAGGTTCTATAAGGATAACGCCCAGTCCTATGTCGTATGTTGATGCAGCATTTTCTTCAGTTACGTTGCCTACCAATTGCTCAATAAAATATCAATTGAGTTTCGACGAGGGAAATACTTATAAAATCTATTCCTCTGGCTGGCGAGATGTTGTAAAATTGGAAAATTCTCAATGGAAATATATCACTGATGTAGAAAGCCCGATATGGCAAGATGCCTCTCCTAATACTAAATTAGAAGCACTTAGACATGCTCCTAGCATGTCAAACTCTTCACTCATAGCATTAACAAGCGCACAATGGAGAGGAACTGGAGGTTTCCAGCCAGGAGATACTATTGACTTGGCCTACTACATAGATTCGGATGGACAGGGTTTGCCAGTTGTCTCAAGTGTTGGCTTCCAATGTAACATCGATCCAACATATATAATCATGTCCCTTTCAAAAGTGACTTTTCGTGCGCCTTGCCAATACCTCCAGAATATTCATGGATCGGGCACTGGAGATTTAGTGCTCGGATTTGTGACTCATCAAGTGTTGACCAATAGGATTAACAATTATGCTGTCCAGGTTAGCGACGGGCAATTAGGGACTGGGGCGCCTATCGGTGAAATGACCCCTAACGATTATATTTATGTAGGTGGGGTTGAGAGGTTTGTATCTATACAGGTAACGATAGGCAATGATGCTAATAATACTAATACTGCGAGTTTGTTGGCAGAGTATTGGAACGGAAAAGAGTGGCAGCCTCTTGATGATTTTACGGATGGGACATCTCTAGCCGGCAAAACATTTGCAAAAAGAGGTGAGATTGCATGGACGTCTCCTTCTGATTGGAGACAAAATAAACCGTTAAATTATTCCCTGGTTATGGGATATTGGGTAAGATTTAGTGTAACTTCGACACTCTCAAGTGGCGTATTGCTTGCAGAGGTAAGGATAACATCACAGCCCACACCCTTGACAAAACATAAATTTGCACTTTCTTTTGCTAACAGATTGGCCCTTGCAAATAGATTAGATGCCAGAGACCAAGTGGACATCTCAAGACCATATGAAGAGTATGGATTTACTGGCTCCGACAGCGTCAGCATAAGGGTTGGCGCACAAGATCAAATAATAGGTGTGGTCCGTTCATATGATCAAATGTGGATGACGAAGCTTGAAGATTGGTATCAAATAACAAGTTCTTCGCTTGTCGACCTGAGTGCCCCGCGGGGGGAATCAGCGGCACAGGCCCCCATAAACAACACTTGTATTTGCCTTGCGCCAATCGATAAGTATGGAAAATCACAGATAGGGCCAATAGCGGATGCAAAGAACAAGCAAGGAGTATATTTCCTTAATCACAATGGGGCTTGGTGTTTCACCGGAGCCGAATTATTTAAACTAGGGGATTGGGTGAATTGGTGGGAACGTAACTCAGATAACCCCAAATTAGATTTAGATTATTTGCATAATGCGTGTGCAACTTATTGGGCTTTTAAGAATTGGTTAATATGGGCAGCCCCTGTTATCAGCGGCACTGGGATTGCCCAGACCTATAATAACAAACTAATGGTTTACGATATAAATAACGGGGTTTGGCTGCCTTTCTTTTCTATATCTGCTGCTTCGCTTTGCCAGGCTAGAAGATACCAACCCAATGCTCCTTCTTCATTAGGCGAAGTAGTTTTGTTGGCTGGAGGATACGATGGGAAAATTTATCATCTTTTCCCATATGATGCCGAGGATGATGATGGCGCCCCAATTAGTTGTTTTGCCGAGACACAATGGTTAGCCTTTGATTCGCCTTATGTAGAAAAAATAATAAGGTCTATTCGAATATATGGCATTATCGCATCGGGTAATATTAATATTGAGATAAGCACTGATGGATGCCATACCACTACACATACGTTTAGTGTATCGTCCTTGGTCTCTTCTGGACAGGAAGATTATCGAGTCGATTTTTCACATCAAAATATACATGGCAAATTCTTCAAAATAAAGCTAAATTGGACAGGTAAAGGAAGCGTATTGGGCATAACATTGGAGATTGCACCATTAAGGCAATGGCCTGATACAAGTAGCGAATAGGCGGGGGGTCGCGATATGGCATTAAACTTAGAGCAATTAATAGAACAATTTTTGGCAGAACAGGCTGCACGGACGGCGGAACTTAGCCAAATCCCTAAACCTATTGGATTAGACATCACAAAACCAGAGGTCCAACAGAGGCTTGGTGCAATAATGGACAGCCTGTTGGCCGGGCAAAAGAACCAATTGGACGATTATGTCCGGAGGGCGGCATTAACTGGTGTGCAACGTGGCGGATATAATGTCAGGGGAATCCCTAATTATGCGGGTTCGTTGGAAAGGGAATCGATAAATGCCTTAGCTGCTAATTACTTAAACAGGTTAGATACAGCTTTAGCACTCCTGGGTGAACAGAATGCGCAAGAACAAGCAATGTGGGCAACCGCACAGAATCTAATAGGCTCAGGAGGAGCCGGGGGAGGAGCCGGAGGGTCCTCATTACTTAGCATTTTACAAAAGGAAATGGAGAGCCAGAGGGCTCTTCAAGAAGCCGAAAAACAACGACAGTGGGAAACTTCGGAGAGACTCGGGAGCCAACAGTGGAAATCCCAAGAATCGTCTGCGGAACGAGATTGGCAATCCGCAGAGAATACGGCACAACGAAATTGGCAAAGCGAGGAAAATTCAGCAGAGAGAGAGCTTAAGAAGTGGCTTCAAGAATCCCAACAAAATTGGCAATCCGAGGAGAATAGGGCACAGCGGACTTGGGAAAGTGGCGAATCAGCTAGACAGCGGTCATGGCAAAGTGGGGAATCAGCGGCACAGCGGTCATGGCAAAGTGGGGAATCAGCGGCACAGCGGACTTGGCAAACTGGAGAAAGAACAGCCCAGGGAGCATTTCAAGAACGGATGGCGAAATTCCAAAGGGAATGGGAGGCTGCAGAGGCAGAGAAAGATAGGGCACTCCAGAGGTACCTCCAGCAACAACTGCTGAATACTGGAGGAGGCGGAGGAGGAGGAGCCGGTGGAGGAGGTGGTTTCGGCTCAAGTAGGCCAGACGATTCAAACCCATGGACAGCTTATGATAGCAGCAGGAATGCATCTTCCAGGGCAGGGCTATTTGGTCGTGTTCCTGGAGGTAATCTTACACCATGGCGGTCAACAGGATATACAGGTGGTGGTGCTCCTTATCAAGGAGGAGGGCTTTACGAATATAAAGCCGTGGGGTCCCCTGCCTGGCAAGAAGAAATGCGCGCGTATGGGATGCCAGAAAGTGAGATTGCAGAGATAAGCGGCGATTGGGAGAGATACGGCACTACTTACGGAATGCCGTGGCATGATATAGGCATACAAAGTGGTTGGTATGGGAGCGGTTACTATAATGCTGATAATAACCGCTATTATCCAGGAGAAAATTGGTATGACATAGGAGTGCCGAGCGGTTGGTATGGGAGCGGTTATTACGATGCCGGTTCCGGTAGTTATCACGGAGGCGAGAGTTGGTATGATATCCCCTCTTACTCAGGTGGAAGTAGTAATGGGGGGCTTTCTTTCGACATATGGTAATGTGAACAAGGAGGCTTGCAGATGGCCAATTACACAAGAATGCGTAGAAGGAGAGTTCCGAATTATGTAAGTTCTTTTTTGCCAAAAGGACGGCCACGTGGAACAGCAGCGACTATAAGCCGGATGCCAGAAGTTCCAGAAGAATTGAAGAACTATTATGAAAAGAACAGAAGGAACCCCAATATAAGATGGTTGAATAATAATAGTGTCTTGCCGGCGCCCGGGTATAGGACTGTCTCGGATGCTGCCTATGAACGAGCGCTAGACATGATGTATCGGCAGCAAATCCATGAGATGGATATGGCTGTTCTGAGGCATATGCAAGCAGAGGCGTTGGCGGCCAAAAAATGGCGGGCAGAGGTAGCCGAACGTCAGAGGAGAGAGGCAGTAGAGGCAAAGATTCGGGACGAGCTAGAGAAGCGTATGTTGAGAAACCCTGAATTTGTAGCGCGAACACAAGCCGCAAAACTAGCCAATGAACTTGCTAGGCGAAAAATGGAGTCCATGCCCAGGCGGGACTTAATGACGGATTATGAAGTCCAAACTTCTATGAGTGCAGTGCAAAAATGGTTAAGGGGAGAGCCTCTGAATTCATTTGAATCTATGTCAGTCACAAGGATGTTCTCACCAGAGCAACTTATGGCTATGCGTATGCAGCAAGAAAAAGCTAGACCCAAGATGGAATATTCCGCAAAAGATAGCCCACTTATCGCAGCCATGAGGGGTGTATCAAAGGTAAAACAGGATTCATTAATGAGAAACTTGCCGGTTTCGCAAAACCCCGCTCTCGCTGTCCTGCAATTCGAATTACAATCCGCTTTGGCGAATCCACAAGAAAAGAATCCGTTGGCTGTGCAGTTAAGAAAGTTTGTAGAGATGTATGCGCCACCGAGCAAATATAATGAACTATTTAAGCTGGGTGCGCGATCGATTGTGGAAGGGCAAAATCCTCTTGATGCTGTGTTAAGGGCACTCCATCAATATCAAGACGAATTCCGGCGTGCGGAAGATAAGCGGTTTATTCAAACCGATACTGGTCAGATTCTGCCAATAGAAGAAACGCGGAAGGGCTTCTTCGGAGGCATATATCCCGACCCTAAAGCGCCTAAGACACAGTTTTCTCCGGAGGGGCTGGTGCCAATAGATAAACTGCGTGAAGAGTTTTATGGCACGAGTATATATGATAAACTGATGGGAATTCCTTCTTCTACTAGTCCTCCCTCTAACTTTTCGGATCAGAAAAATTATACTTCTCTTAGCACTGGCACCGAGGAATATGACCCATATGCCTTATTAAGTGCTGTTAATCCCCAGTACTCACCGTCAGCTCAATTTCAGCCAGATCAAAATTGGGGAGATTGGGAATATCTATCTACTACATCCCCTCCTTCTGTGTCCACAGATATCGTTGTAGCCTCAAATTGGACAGATGATTTGGTTGATTATTTGAGAAATCTTCCGCAACCTCAACGAGAGGAGCCCTATGTTCCAGCTGCTGAGCCACCGATAAATGTGGCTTATACTGATGTTCCGCAATATTGGTATGACCTTTATGACTATCTGCCTATAAACTGGGAAGATTATATGTATGCATAAATAGAGGCAACAATGTATGAAAAAGATTTATACGATTTGCTCTATGCTCCTGAAGAACAAGAAGGAAAAGGCTTAGGAGGGCAAATCCTAGATATCTTAGGCTATTTTGATCGGCCTAGGAATGCTATCGCCACAGCATTGTCTTATCTCCCAGAAGGATTGATGGCGGCTGGTGCTGGTTTTTGGGGAGGATTAACTGGCAAAGAGCAAACATCTTTTGGCGATCTTATTGGTATTGAGCCAGGGCGGTCAGACGAGGAATGGTTGCCTTGGTTGGCGAAGAGCGGGAGCCGCCTTGCCCTCGATGTAGTCCTTGATCCCCTTAATGTATTATTTGCTCCAGCCAAGGCCGCAGGGGTATTTGGGAGGGCCGCCAAAGCGCTTGGTGCCCCAGAAGGGAAAACACTTATAGGCCAGGCATGGCGGCATTTGCCAGAAGCGGTCCAATATGAAAATATTGCTAATAAACTGGCGGAGAGCAGCCTCGGCCAGAGGTTTGCTCATAAATTACCAGAGACAGAAAAATATGGCGGCATAGAAGATATTATAGCCCAACGGCTGAGAGAAGGGGATATTTACCCTTTACAAAGGGAATTCCTTACAGCGGAACAAGCCTTAGGGGATTTATTAAAGGCCGAGGGGGCGCCTTCGAGACGCGATATATTTAGGGCTGCTGAGCAGGTAAATACAGACGATTTAGACGAGATTACCAGGCAGGCCTTAGATATATTGGCCCCATTACGCAAAACCCATGAGCAAAAATTTCTTGAATTAAGCGAAAAGAAAAAGGCGCATGGCCTCCCAGGGATGGGGTTAACCCCAGAAGACTTTGTGGCGTATATGCCTCATGTCAAGGCGGCTGATGCCCCTGAGATTATGAAAGGGCGGGAATATGCCGTTTTTCCGTTCGAAGAGAGGAATATAAGACGAGCCGGAAACATCCCCTATACGACCGACTTGACCCAATACCCTGCTGAAATCCAAGCTTGGAAGCGTGTAGATGAATTTGGGAATCCCATTGGGGAACCATTGGCCATCGGAAAGTTTGACGACCCTAGAACGCCCATAGTCGCTAAACAGCTCCCAAATGGCGAGACACAATTCATCCATAAAGATACAGGGGAACTAGTTGTTCCAATTCGAGCCACCTTAGAGCAGAAATCAATGGTCCTTCCAGAGGGCTTTTTAATAGATGACCCCACAAAGGCGTTATACAAAACCAACGCTTATCTCCAATCCCAGATAAATTTTCTCGATTTAATGGATGACTTTAAGAAAAGCGGCTTAATACGTGAGATTGGGGAAGATGCAAAGCTAACGCCTGGATATACTCAGTTAAAAATCCCAGGTTTCGAAAAATTTGAGGCTCCATCGGCTGTAACCAACCGTCTCACTAATCTCTCAAAGACCATGTGGGCGCCCACTGAAATGCCCTGGGACGAGGAAATTCTCAGAGCATTTGCGGGCTCAAAATTGGGGAAAGCCTTTAGCGATGTTACAGGGCATTGGGCACGATATGCGTTATTTGATCCTGGTTGGGCTATTGCTAATAAGATTTCAAATATCCAGCTGCCATTGCTGCACTCAGGAATGCGACTAAGAGATGTCCCTGGATTGCAATTTGAAGCTTATAAAACCCTACTGGGCAAAGGGGATATCTTGGGCATGCCTGCCAAGGATTTTCTTGAGGAGATGGCCATACGAGGCGGCATAAGCAAATCAAGCCTAGGAATAGAAGGGGCTCAGGGCCTATATGGCAGCATGCTAAGACAAGAGGGAGAGCCAGGGGCAAAGACCCGACAGGTTGTAGATTGGCTTAGCGGAAAGGTTGGACTGGGAGAGCTTCCAGGCAAGATAGCCCAAAAAGGTGTAGGAGGCATCCAAAAGATAACCGATAAGTTCTTTAACTTATCCCAAAAATATGTGGAAGACGCTGACCGATTAGCCGTGGCCATTGATTGGCTGAAGAAAAATGCGCCTAATTTTACGAAAATGGAACCTGCCGAAAAGGCCAGAGCCTTAGATAAGGCTGCGGCTGCTGCCAAATCAGTTCTATTTGATTATCGAAATTTAACCCCATACGAACAAAACCTTCGTTTGTTTTTCCCATTTTACGCTTGGACTCGCAATATAATGGGGGCAGCGGGTAAGGCTGCATATGAAAAGCCTAACGTATTGGCCAATTATTCAAGGGTGTTAAATACAATATTTGAACCATTACCTAAAGAACAAAAAGAGATAGCGGATGACTGGGTGAAGTATTCCGCGCCAATAATTGGGATTCCAGGGTTAGGGTTGCAGTTTGGCAAAGATGAAGAAAATAGACAGATGATGGGCATATTGGCACGTTTCTTGCCCTATGGCCAGTTGGAAGGGATATTTAAGCGGCCAACCGAGGGGTTGCTCTCTATGTTAAACCCCTACCTCAAGATGACCGTGGAGATTCCCACTAATTATAATCTTTTTAAGTCACGCCCGATAGACCCATTAGCAGGGCCTGTGGGGATGTTTGTAAACCCGTTCCTTGGCCTTCCGCATGACATAGCTCGGAGCAAACCCTTCGGAACTGATATACCAGCGTCCACAGAATATTTATTGGGTTTCATCCCTGGTGGGCGCCAGATGCGTCAGGTAGATACCCTAGGTAGGGCGTTGGGGTTGTGGGAAGACCCATTAAGGGGTCCTATCGAACCGTCTGACGCATTGGTTTGGTCGCTTAGCGGAGGAAAGCTATATCCATTTGATATTGATAGAGCACTGGCGAACCGTTTACGCGAAGAAAGAGCCCGCGAATGGGCGATAAAGTCGAGGATTAATTATGCAAACCAACGCCGAGACGAAGCTCAATTGATGCATTATAGGATGCTGCTAGAAAACGAACTACGCGATAGAAATCAAAAGCTTGGCGAATGGGGGATTATAGGGTGGTGAACAGATGGGATGACGTTATTTTAAACGATTGGGATTATTCACCTCCAGATGTGAATGCTTGGGATGCAGGTTTTGACCCCAATTTTCCCGTTATAAGAAACAGGTCAACGACTGACGAACCGGAATATTATTTGCGAGAGCCTGAGCCTGAACCCAGACACATTATCGATTTCTTAGCCAAATTAACTGGTTATGAACCGCTATTAAATTATGTTCGAGGCGTGCCACAAAAGGAAGAATGGGTAGAAGATTTATTGCCCAACGTTATACCTGGGCTTGCCTCTGGCTTAGGAAAAGCAGCTATACCCGCTGCGGGATTAGTAAGATGGCTAGGTAAAGAGTTCCCTAACATGGTTGCATTTAGAGGGTTTCGAACCGAAGAACAAAAACAACTACCGGAACTCAAATGGATGCTTCGTGCCGAAAGACATCCAGAGCAAGTAACGAAACCACTGGAAGTTTCTGCTTCTCTAGTCACCCCAACTAGACCATACGCGGCATATTCAGAAGGGCCTATATTCGACATCTTAGACATGAAAGGCATAAATGTTTCACCACGGGACGCCTGGAGTGCGGCGGTGGGAGATGAGCCTCTTTTTGGTGGAAGAATAAATGCTTTAATCGATAAAGCTCAAGAACGTATGAAAGATATAATAGAATACGCTCCAGATATATTTTGGGCTACTAGGCTTAAGAACGTGGAGCCACAGCTTACGCAAGACATTAGCGAGGCTATCTCCAAAGACCTTGAACGAATTCGAAGAAACTACCTAGCGATATGGGCTTGGCCAGAGGACTATTTGCCTAGTATGAAAACCAGAAAGTTGTTACAAGAGAAGCTCCCGCTTCATTTTGATGTGGAAGGCAGCGATAAGATAAAACCAGGGAGGAACTATTGGCTTGAGCATAATATTACTCCAAAATCAGAGAAAGCTAAAAAAGAACTAGGGGAATCTTGGGATTACAAACGCGACTTTGATGACTTTTTATCAAATTTACTAAAAACTAGAAGTAAACTGGAAAAAGCTCGCGAACCTTATGCAACCAAATTATATAGCACAGCCTTTTATCCTTCGGAACATCTACCTCCGAGGGATTTTTTCTGGCCTGCGACCCCTCCAAGTTATAACGAAATCGGATTGCCTATTGTAGGGAACCCTAATGTGAGGCTAATCGGAATGAGGTTAAACCCTTTTGACCCAGACCGCCAACTGTTGGGATTCGCGAAAGATAAAGGGCTTAAACTTTATGCGTGGCCACATCCTCCAATGACGCGGGAAGGTCCAAAATATCCTGATTTAAGCCAAGAAATGGAAAGCCTAGTTGAACGCTTCCCATTTTCTGCGGGAGAATGGATACCAATAGACATCCGTGGTCTTACCTATTTGGTGCCCGATGTTCTTAAACACAGGATTGAACCCGACTTTTTCCGGGGTGTCCCATTTCATCCATTTTAAATAGAGGGGAACAGATGAAAATGTTACCAGGAGATTGGGACTATCCTACTGGAAATGAAATAAATGTTTGGGATGTAGGAGAGAGTGCACTCCCCATACTTAGAGCAAGGCAAATGTCTGATGAGCCTGAGTATTATATCTCTGCGCCAGAACCTCAACCCAGACACATTATAGATTTTGCGGCAAAGTTATTAGGTTTTGAGCCTACACTTGAAGTATTACGTGGCGTTCCACAAAAAGAGGGTTGGGCGCATGAGCAACTAGCAAATTTAGCAAGCTGGATGCCGTGGCCTGCCAAAGGCGCAATGGCAATACCGGCCATAGTGAAAATAAAAGGAACACCTCTTGACAAGTTTGGAGATATAGAAGGTTATCCTAGTGTTTTTAATATGCTTCTTGGTTATCTCCATAGAAACGCACCAGAGACTATAAATGTCCCTGAGTTGCCTTCCCGTGGGCGCGAACCATTAGTATTACAGTCTTCGCCTCATGTGCCTGAAATACCCAATGTGACATTTGGCGGGGCGAATTTGGAAGGTATTTATAGCCCTCCACGTGCACTTAGATGGGTTTCCCCGTGGATTCCAGAAGGGTCGCCTGCATCTCTTATTGCGTATAGAGAATCTAGCCATGGTTCGCTCCCCCATGAATGGAGTCATCATATATACGACTTGACACAGAGAGAATATGGCGTTGATAAAGATGTAGAAGAGTTTCGGAAGGCTTTTCTTAAGGCTATAATGCCACGAGAAAATACAGCCGACGCCCAGAGAATTTTAAGAGAGGCCGTTACTGCGATTCCTGAGCACCTAGGGGCATATAAAAATTGGGTATATCGAGCTTTAAAAGGGTATGACCAGTCCAATATGGGGAATGAACTCCTTGCCCGAACCGTAGGGCAACAACTTACTAACACACTATATACGCCTTTATACTGGAGCTACATGCTTGATCCTATGAAGAAAGACCTTGAAAAGCTGCAGGCAGCGGCAAGAGCAGCAGGACCTGACCTCTCGAAGATTATTAGGCGCCAACCCTTTATTGGTGAGTATGTCAGAGAGGCATATAGAGCTATGCCTCCATGGATTAGAGAGCTAGTAAAATAAGAAAAGGAGTTTGCTTATGTTTAACGATTGGGATTATCCTAATAGGCCCGAAATTAATACATGGGATTCTAACATAGAGTCAACTTACCCCATTATTAGAGGAAGACAGAGTTCCGACATACCTGAATATTTTATCCGCGGGCCAGAGTCAGAGCCTCGGCATATTATTGATTTTATGGCTAAGTTGTTAGGCTTTAAGCCAACTCTTAATGCTATACAAGGTGTTCCTCAAAAAGAAGGATGGCTTCAAGACCAACTATCGGATGCGATCGGGCTGATCCCGTGGCCTACCAAAGGCGCAATGGCAGTGCCTGCTATTGTAAAAATAGCAGGAGAGACACCATATAATGAGATAAAAAGCCTTACTGGTTTTTCTAAGCATTTTAAGAAGATTTTAGATTATTTTCATCGCGAAATACCTGAAGAATTAAATGTGCCAAAAATACCTAGAAAGGGGAGGGAGCCGCTTATAGTGGAATCTCCGCCTAATCTACCTAGATTACCTGGTGTCACTGAAGGTGGTCCAGATATATATGGTTATTATGTTTCGCCTGGTAATTTTTTTTATTCTGCTTTTGCTTCTCCCCACCGTTGGACGCCAGAGCTTTCGCCTGCATCATTAATAGTATATAATAACAGGATAGCAGACACATTGCCTCATGAATGGAGTCATCATATATTTGACATTACACAAAGGAGGCATACCTCCAATAGAGATGTCGCAAACTTTAGAAGTGATATCCTAAAAGCCATAATGCCACGGGAACTCCCATCAGATGCAGGGAGAATTTTTGGCGAAAACGTTATGAATCTCCCCTTTCGGCTTTTCGAAGAGGTCCCGTATGCGTGGACCCCACTTTCAAACTATCCATACAACCAATTAGGTGATGAGTTCTTAGCAAGAACGGTCGCCCGTAATTGGCCAACTACTATGTTTGAATATTTGGGTGATCTTTTCAGTGACGTCATGACACCACGTGAAGGTGTCCTATTAGCCCGTGATTTAGCAGAGAAAATAGAATCAGCGATTTTGAGCAAACCTTTCATGAAAGAGTTTGTCGATGTAGCACGTGACACGATGCCGCCATGGATTGTGGATTTTACCCCTGATTAATACTAAGAGGCAGTTCTTTTGAATAGGTCTGCCCTTTGCTTTAATATCTTTGGGTTTTTGTCTGGGTATGGCACAACCATCTGTGAGCCATCCTTAAATATGATTTTAACCATTTCTTGATCTTCGTGATTTACAATCTCGAAATAATAGGAATTTCTTATCATCCCATCATAAAAGAACTTAAATCTTTGTGCCCATTTTTCTGCTTGTGTCATATTTGCCTCCTAAGCTTCGTGAAAGGCGTTTATTTATGAAGGTAAGGTGACCAAGGTGAGCAAGAGGTGACTAGAAGGTGAGCAACCCATATGGATATCTTACTAATAATATAGCATTATCTCCACAAAGGTGAGCAAGGTGAGCTAAAATGAAAAACTTTTTCTACAAAAAAAGAGGTCCAGGCAATGAATGTATATATAAAAAAAGTTTCTCTTTTCTGGTCACCTAGGTCACCTCACGGCTCTGGGAGCGTGTTTGAGATCACCTTCTGCTCACCTCATAGTCACCTTCCATGCTTCCTCTGATGTCATATTTACCTCCTAAGCTTCGTGAGTGGCTTTTATTTCGATTTTAAATCCGAGGTAGGGGTATGATAGCGCCCCTACCCTTTCACTTAAATTTGGGCTTCTCATTCATCCGGAACGAACCGGACTGCTCCGCATTTTGGACACCAGGATTCTTCGTGAGACAGCACTTGCCATTTGTGGTCGCATTTACGGAATATTGCCTCTAAAGCCCTTTCAGCCGCCTTTTCGGTTTTATAAACTTTAGGCTTCGTGCGCCATATACCCCAATCATGAGAGGGGTTGTCGTCGAACATGATGGCTAGGTCGCCATTCTTTGTCCTTCTCACTGGCCACACACCGCCTTTTTTCACTACCCAACCTATGGGTGTTCTATCCATTGTGATACCTCCCGTGATTCATTTCTAAAAATCGTAAGTCACCCTGGCCACGCCAAAAAAACATTCTTGATTGGGGTTTGCTACCCGCAACACAGAGCCATCATCGAATTTAATTAAAAGCGGTTCATCCACGCATCCACGGCCATGATCTTCATGCCAACGGGCTACGCCTGATCGCATTGCCGCTCTTAATGCTGTGTGCCAACCCTGAATCCTAAACTTACCCTCGTCATCGAGTGGCCAGCTATTCAGAGCCTTCGACCATTTTTGAGCCTTCGTCATGATGCCCTCCTTTAAGCTTCGTGATTGACTTCTATATCAATGTGGATGCAAACGAAGGGCAGCCCTATTAATGCTGCCCCTCTTTTTTTATGGAACTACAAGCTGTCCGCCACAAACCGGACAGTATCCATTCTTGTATTCATCGATATAAAGCTTCCCCATTTCCCATTCATCAGTAGTTGTAGGCAGGTGTTTGAAATAGCTGCCTTTGTGCAGGGACGCTTTTTCTATGTTTCCATCCTCACCATCGTCTCCCAAAAACCGCCAGTCACCGTGCCAGTCCGTTGTCCAAGCGTGCGCACCTTTCCAAACGTTACAATGAAAATACCCAGCGTTCAGATGGAAGAAATAATCTTCGGTAACCTTAAAAACCCGTGCATCTGAATAACCATATTGGATGCCGCATCCTATATGTATTTGGAGTAAGACGTAGTTATGGCGGCCTATTAATATATAACCCCATTGGATCACTCCATCGAGGTTTGAGTTAAGATCGCTGCTATTATAAATTTCGTTGGATGTCCCAATGTCGCTATCGTGTTTAGAAATGAAGTCACGCATCGCTTTTAGGTAAGCATCTCCGTTTTTTAATGCTTTTTGAGCGAACCGCTTCCATTTTCTATCTAATGCCGGCTCGTAACTTAGAGCCCCTGTAAGGTAATGATATAAGTTGCGGGTGTACTCAATCCTATTATCTCCGGACATGGATGAATGGAAACGCAATGTTGCGACTGGTTCCGTCTGGAATTTACGCTGGCGGCTCCGAACCCACACATGCTCGGTATCAGTCGGGTCTCCCATGGATTGTCTCATCATATTTGCTATTATTCTGTTGGCTTTTTTCATGGCATTATCCCTTCTTAAGCTTCGTGATGTTTTTTAAGGTTATAAGGATAAGGCAGCCTCGAAGGCTGCCGTCCGCTAAGTGTTCAGGCGTTTTTTCTTTGCTGCTAGAATCCTGGAAACGTCCTGCCCGCAATAAAAGTCGTTCAGACGTTTTTTAGGTACCTCTGTAATTGAAACCATTTCGTAAGGGCACATCCAACCAGGGATTCCGTCGAACGCCTGGTCGTCGTCAGCCACGAAAACGCCGCTTCGTGCCCGCGTGCTTGGTATCAGTTGGTAATAACGGCCGTCCGCGGCCTTTATCCACTGTTCGAACTCTGGGAATTCAACCTTGTCCCTTTCCAACCAATACTTGCGATCCATTTTGTCCTCCATTTTTAAACTTCGTGATTTCAATCCCTTCCAATTAGGTCTTAAGGTTTCGTGATAGGTTTTATGGGATTATGGGGAGCAAGGCAGCCTTAAAGGCTGCCTATTACCTGTTACTCACCCATTTCTAGCATTTATTCCTCCAATTCCAGGAATTCCCTTATTGTTCCGAAAAACGGGTAAGCTCCCTGGTAAAAAACTATTGTTGGCGTATCCCAATTGCCTCTGTCAATTGCGATTGCGTCCTCTGCAACTGGTTCGAGTCCGTTACCTCGTAAAAGGTAATTAATTTCGTCTAATAAGGCAAAAACGTAATCATCAACTTTGAATCCGTGCCTTTTAGTTGCCCTTTCAAGTAATCGTTTCGGAGTGTTTCTGGTTGCCACTTTCCACGCTAGTTCAAGGTTCATTTGCCACCTCCGTTAAAGCTTCGTGATTTCAATCCCTTCCAATCAGGTCTTAAAGCTTCGTGATTAGGTTTTTTGGAGATGTAGCGGAAGGGCCTTGCGGCCCTTTGCGTTTTATTCCTCGAACTCTACATGCTTGTCGCAAACGTCCATGCCCCCTATATCAAGGTTTGTCCACCCCCGTTCAATTACTTTACCACAAATATAACATTCCCCAGGTAGTTGGTCAGCAAAAGGGTCTATCTCAAATTGAATCCAACAATTCCCGTGTTCGTCGACCCCCCTCAATCGACTGAACCCCTCAATGTTTTTCAACCTAATAATTTCGTCTTTATTCATGTTTTTTCCCTCCGATAATTTTGTTCGTAATCATAATCAACAAAGAAACAAAGATAGTTACAATAATTGTATGGATTAACATTGGTTTTTCCTATAATTTGCGTTTAATAGGGTGTTTCTTAGGAATGTATAAAAATTGATTTGTGGGTTGTCGTATAATCGGAACATTTCCTTGACGAAACTGTAATCAATATTGTGTTCGTCAAGTTGGCGCAACATAAAGTTTAATCCGTGACGGGAAAACGCTTGTTTAGGGACTTTCCAGATAGTGTCTTGGTACAACACGTCTAATTCAAATCGTTTTATTATGTTTCTTTGAATTTCCTCTAATGTGTCACCGACGGTCGATACTGATAAGTTCCCGTCGACCGAGACTATCGTTTCGCTGTACGCATCCCCGGTGTTTATCCAACTTATTTTTGTTTTTAGATATTCCGTTCCCTCGACGCCATACCCCTTGATTATGTCGTTGGCAAAGCATAGGAGCGCATAGTCGTATTCGGGGACGTTGTAGAAACGTTTCTTCTTCCATACGAATTTCTTAACCCAGTCT
>FWPV01001579.1_pt1 | contig 46410 bp, 41 predicted proteins | sample 2228371 | NCBI WGS metagenome assembly FWPV01 (sample SAMEA103939776, study PRJEB20133) | metagenome | reverse complement strand
GGCCGGCGAGGCCCCCACCGCCCTGGCCCAGAACCGCACGTTGTCGGCGACGGTGAGATCGTCGTAGAGGGCCGTGGCATGGGCCAGCAACCCGACCCGGGCTCGCACGGCGGCGCGCTGGGCCGGCTCGGACAGGTCGTGGCCGAGCACGACGGCGGTGCCCTGCGCCACCGGCAGCAGGCCGGCGCACAGCCGCAGCAGCGTCGACTTTCCGGCGCCGTTGGGCCCGCGCAGGAGGACCACCTCACCGCGGCCGACGGTGAGGTCGGCCCCGGCGAGGGCGGGGAAGCGGCCGAGCAGCGCCACCGCCCCTCGGAGTTCGACGACGTGCTCCATGACCGGGACGTGACGCTACCGGCCAGCCGCCGGCGGCCGACAGTTCACCCGGACGGGCGACGGCCCGGGCGAAGGAGAGCTTCGGTACCGTGCAGGCGATGGGTGATGCGACAGGCGAGCGGCGGCGCTGGGACTGGCGCACCGTCGTCGGCGGCATCGGCCGGACGCTCATCGGCGCCGGCCTGCTGCTCCTCGCCTTCGTCGCGTACCAGCTGTGGGGCACCGGGCTGCAGACCGCCCGGGCCCAGGAACGCCTCGAACGTGAGTTCGCCGAGCAGTTGGCGGCTGCGACCACGGTGCCGCCGCCCACGACCCGACCGCCGACCCCGGCGCCCCCCGTGGCACCGACCACCGCCCCGCCGACCACGGTGGCGGTCCCGCTCGAGATCCGAGAGGGCGACGCCATCGCCCGGCTCGAGATCCCCAGGATCGGCGTGGACGACATCGTCGTGGCCGGCGTCCAGGTGGCCGACCTGCGCAAGGGGCCCGGCCACTACCCCGACACCCCGCTGCCCGGCCAGCAGGGCAACGCCGCCATCGCCGGGCACCGCACGACCTACGGCGCCCCGTTCTTCCGGGTCGACGAGCTCGAACCCGGTGACGAGATCGCCGTGACCACGGTGCAGGGCCGGTTCGTGTACCGCGTGACCGGCCAGCGGATCGTGGCCCCGACCGACCTGAGCGTGCTCGCCCCGACCGAGGAACCCACGCTCACGCTGACGTCGTGCCACCCCCGCTACAGCGCCCGCCAGCGGATCATCGTCACCGCCCGGCTCGACGAGGCCGCGTCGTCACCGGTCCAGCCGGTCACCCCGCCCTACGGCAGCACCGCAGCGAGCGTCGAGGGCGGCGACGAGGACGGAGCGGGCGCGCTCGTCACCACCACGGTCGCTCCCGGTGGGGCCCCGACCCCAACGTCGCCCGGTGCGTCGACCCCGGCCGCCGCGGCGGACGCGTTCGACCGGGGCTGGTTCAGCGACCCAGCGGCCTGGCCCCCGACGCTGCTGACCGGTCTGCTCACCGTGGTGGTGGCGGTGAGCGCGTGGTGGTCGGCCCGCCGGTGGAGCCGGTGGCTCTACCTGCCGGCAGCGCCGGTGTTCGCGGTGGCGCTGTTCCTGTTCTTCGAGCAGTTCTCCCGCCTGCTGCCCCCGAACATCTGACCCCCAGGGGCATCACCCCTGGCGCGCGCCCGCTGTTCGGGCGAGGGTGGCACCGGACGCTGGCGTGAGAGGTGCGGCCATGCGGAGGCTGAACTGGTGGACTGGACGGGCCGTGATGGCCGTGGTCGTCCTCGCCCTGGTGCCCGTGGTCGCCGTCGCCGCCGACCCGGCGCCGTGCCCCGGGGGCACCACCCTGCACGTGGTTGCCCATCAGGACGATGACCTGCTGTTCCTGAGCCCGGATCTCCACACGGCGTTGCAGGAGTGGGGGTGCTCGTGGACGGTGGTTCTGACCGCCGGCGACGCAGGCGCCGGCGCCGCGTACTGGACCTCCCGTGAGCTGGGCATCCAGGCCGCCTACGCCGACCTGCTCGGGGTTCCCGACGTGTGGGACACGACCACGGCGCAGCTCGCAAACCACCCGGTGCTGACCCGGACCCTGCGGGCCCGGCCGACCGTGACCGTCGCCTTCCTCCGCCTGCCCGACGGGAACATGACCGGAGCCGGCTTCGCCGCCACCGGCTGGCAGAGCCTGAGCAAGCTGTGGGCCGGTGGGATCGCCTCGATGACCCCGGTCGACGGTGGCCCCCCGGTCAGCCGCAGCGGGTTGATCGCCATCCTCGCGGCCCTGATCGAGCAGACCGGCGCCGACCTGGTGCGGACCCAGGACCTGGCGGCGGACGAGGACGGGTTCTACGACCACCGTGACCACGTGGATACCGCCCGGTTCGTCGCCGCCGCAGCGCAGGCGACAAGTCGCGAGGTGACCCTGGTCGCCTACCGCGATTACGGCATCAGTTCGCTCCCGGCCAACCTCACCCCGACCCAGGTGGCCGCCAAGCAGCGGTCGTTCCTCGTCTACGCAGCCTTCGACCCCCTCGCCTGCCAGACCGCAGCCGCCTGCGCCGCCACCGAGCACGGCACGTGGTTCGCCCGCCAGTACGTGTCGCGCTGGCTGCTGGTCGGCGGCGCTCCCCCCTCCTCCACCACGACCACCTCCACCACGACCACCACGACCACCACGACGACCGTGCCCCCGGCCACCACGACCACCACCACGACGGTGTCACCGGTCACCACGACGTCGACAACGGTCCCATGGTGGGACACCACCACGACCATCCCATGGTGGGACACCACCACGACGACGCCGGCGCCCGAGCCTCCGGCCCCACCACCCCCACCGTCCGACCAGCCCGCTGCGTTCCCCGCACCGGCCCCGTCCGTCGTCGCCTACTGGCTCGGTGACGCCGCAGGTGCCATCCATCCGTTCGGTGCCAGTGGGCCCGTTCCGTCTGTGCCGGAGGCGGTCGTGTCGATGGCCGCCAGACCCGACGGCGGGCTGTGGGTGCTCGGCGCGTCGGGCGTGGTGCACGCCGTCGGTGGCGCACCGGCCCACGGCGGGTTCACCGGGCTGGGTCCCGGCGAGCGTCCGGTGGCCATCGCCGCCAGCGGCTCCGGGTACCTGCTGGCCACCAACCGTGGACGGGTCGCCGGCTTCGGAGGTGCCCCGGTCTGGGGGGACGCCGCCCTGCTGCCGCTCAACGGCGAGATCGTCGCCCTGATGGCGACCACCTCGGGCAACGGCTACTGGCTGGTCGGATCGGACGGCGGCGTGTTCGCCTTCGGCGACGCCGAGTTCCGGGGCTCCATGGGCGGGATCCCCCTCAACGGCCCCGTGGTCGGCATGGCCGCCGACCCCGACGGCCGCGGCTACTGGCTGTTCGCCACCGACGGCGGGGTCTTCTCCTTCGACGCCGAGTTCCGGGGCTCCGATGGGGGGATCCCGCTGAACCGGCCGGTGATCGGAGGGACCTCCTACGGCCGCGGCTACCTGCTGGTCGCCGAGGACGGCGGGGTGTTCGTCTTCGCCGACCTGCCGTTCCTCGGTTCGCTGGGCGGCCGGCCACCCGAGGCGGCGGTGACCGCCTTCGCGGCGCGCGCCCGCTGATCGGGCGACCAGCCGGGCCCGAGCCGACACCACCGGCCGCTGCGACACTACGGTCGCAGGCGTGTCGGCGAGCTCGAGGCCCAACACAGGACGGCGTGCCGGCCTGTCCCGGGACCGGGTCATCGCTGCGGCACTGGCGCTCGTCGACCGGGAGGGCATCGAGGCGCTGACCATGCGCCGGCTGGCCGCCGATCTCGGTGTCGAAGCCATGAGCCTGTACCACTGGTTCCCGAACAAGTCCTCGATTCTCGAAGGTCTCGTCGAGGCGGTCATCCAGGAGATGGACCAGCCGGTCCTCGCGCCGGGGACCGACCCGGCCGAGGCACTGATCGCCGGGGCGTGGGCCTACCGGCGGGTGCTGCTGGCCCACCCCAACGCCCTCCCCGTGCTCATCGCACGGCCCCTGGCCACGCCCGAGGGCCTCCAGGGCATCGAACGGGCCCTCGAGATCCTGTGGGCGGCCGGGTTCCCGCCGGCGCAGGCCATCGGCGCCGTCCGGGCCGTCGGTGCCTACGTGCTCGGAGACGTCGCCGTCCAGCTCGGTGGCCTCCGGGACGGGTGGCCCGAGGGGCCCGCGCACCAGAGCGAGCTCCCACGGTTCCCGTTGACCTCCCTGCCCCGCACCGACTTCCCCCGGATCCACGACCTTGCGGCCACCTACGTGCGCCAACCGTGGACCGACGACGATCTGTTCGCCCAGGGCCTCCACGCCCTGGTGCACGGACTGGTGGCGAGGGCGACCGAGCGCCGGGCCGCCGGCTAGGAACCGACGAAGCGGGGCGGGCGCTTCTCCAGGAAGGCCTGACGCCCCTCCTGGGCATCGGCACTCGACCACGCCCGATCCCGGGCGATGGAGAACGCCGGGTCGCCCATGGGCGCCTCGAACCCCAGCTTGTGCGCAGCGACGGTGAGCGGCGCGAGCAGCGCCAGCTCATCGGCCCAGGCGAGCGCGTCCTCCAGCGTGCCGAGCCGCTGCACCCACCCGGTGCGGTGCGCCTCCTCGGCGCCGACGGTGGCGGCGGTCAGCAGCATGGAGCGGGCGGTTGCCTCCCCCGCCACGCGCGCCACCCGGTGGACCGTCCAGTGATCGACGACCAGCCCGAGCTTGGCCGCAGGGATGCCGAAGCGGCTGCGGGTGGTGGCCACCCGGATGTCACACGAGATCGCCAGCTGGGTGCCGGCACCGAGCGCAGGCCCGTCCACTGCGGCGAAGGTCACCACCGGCAGCCCGCTCAGCCCGGCGAGCACCGCCATCAGCGCATCGTGGAACCCGTGGTCCTCCACCCCGGTCAGGTCGGCCCCGGCGCAGAACGCCCCGCCGGCACCGGTCAGCACCACGGCTCGGGCACCGTCGGCCACCGCCTGGTCGAGCGCCGCCCGGAGGTCCACCAGCATGGCGTGGCTCACCGCGTTGCGCCGCTCGGGCCGGTCGAGGGTGATCAGGGACGTGGTCCCGCGCCGCTCGACCCGGATCACGGCACCAGCACGACGACGACGTCGCCCTCCTGGATCTTGTCGTCGGGAGCGACCCGGATCTCCTGCACGGTTCCGGCGTGGGGCGCGGTCACCGGGATCTCCATCTTCATCGACTCGAGGATCACCAGTTCGTCACCTGCGTCGACGACCGCGCCCACCTCGGTGCGCACCTGCCACACGTTCGCAGTGATCTCGGCTCGGACCTCGGTCATGCCACGTACCCCCGGGACGGCATCGGACGATGGCGGCACGTTACCCGCGCCACCATCGTCGGGACCCGGGGGGCGACCGCTCCCAGGCTCAGACGTTCCGGCCTCAGAGGTGCAGGGCCGGTCGGCCGCCGTCGTGATGGTGCCCGCGGGTCAGCATGAGCCCCAGGCCCACCAGCAGCAGCAGACCGGTGGCCAGCAGCGCCACGGGCGCGCCCAACGCCCCGCCGAAGAACCGCACCACGGCCCACGGCAGGAACACGAACGCGCCGGCCACCCCGAGGCCGGTCAGCAGCGGTTCGTCACCCGTCATCCCCAGCGCCACCACCCCGACCGCCGTGGCCAGACCGAACAGCGGCGCCACCGACGGCCACGCCGCCGTGGACGCCGCGCCGAACATGGCCAGCAGTGCGCCGAGCAGCACCGCCACCAGCGCCGGCACGATCACCCGGGTCCGGCCGAGCAGCACCCAGACCGCTCCCACCGCCCACAACCCCAGGCCGATCGCGGCGTCGAAGCCGGCGAAGCTGGCGAGCGTGCCGGCGACCAGAGCCACGCCGACGAGCATGGCCAGCTGCTGCGCGGGCCGGTCACGGTGCCACCACAGCAGCCCGCCGTGCACGGCCACCGCCGAACCGGTCAGCACCGCCACCCTGCGGCCGCTCAACTCGAGCGCGTCCGCCCCGATCAGCACGGCCAGGAAGGCCGTGGCACCCGAGGCGACGAACCACAGGAAGCTCCGCAGGCGCCACACCACCGGATCGGTCTCGTCCCGGGCCACGAACCCGGCGACCGTGAGCCCGATCGCCGTCAGGGCGGCGAGGAGCAACTGCGCCCACAGCGCCAACTCGGCCCAGCGGCGCGAGACCAGCAGCACCGTGCCGACGCCGGCGAGGACGCCACCCAGGTAACCGAGCCCCTCGACCAGCAGCGGCACCCGCACCGGGCGCTGCGGTGTCTCGGCGGTCGGCTCGGGCATCCGGGCCAGGGCCACGATCGCCTCGGCCTGCTCCCTGGTGATGAGCCCGCCGGTCACCGCACGGGCCAGCAACGCAGGCAGCTCCGGCGGTTCACGGCCACGGAGCACCGGACGCCGACCGCCCTCGCCCCGCAACCGACTCGCGCCGAGGATCAACGCGACCAGCACCACCACCAACAGCACTCCGGAGCCGACCATGACAGGACCTCCCGTTCACTGTCATGCTCCGCCCGCACCGCAGCGGGCCCGAGGGTCGAACGGTCCCGAGCGCCGGCCCGTTCAGCCCGAGCCGGTGACCTGGGCGCACGCCCGGTCGCCCTGCCCTAGACGGGCAGGACGCCGTGCTTGCGCCACGGCCGGTCGATGTGCTTCGTCTGGCTGACCTGGAGGCCGTGCCAGATGGCCAGGCGGGTGTCGGCCGGGTCGATCACGTCGTCGACCTGGGCGTGACCGGCGGCGATGTAGGGATCGATGAGCTTGCGGAACTCCTCGGCCATGGCGATCTTCCGCTCGGCCCGTTCCTTGGGGTCGGTGTACTGCGCGAGCTCACGCCGCTTGGTGATCTCGACCATGCCGTCTGGCCCCATGACCGAGATCTCGGCGGTCGGCCAGATCGCGATGTAGTCGGCCTCGTAGGCGGTGCCGTTCATCACGAAGTAGCCGGCGCCGTAGCTCTTGCGCAGGACCACCGACACCTTCGGCACGGTGGCCTCGGAGACGGCGAACAGCATCTTGGCCCCATGGCGGATGATCCCCTGGCGCTCCACCGCCGAGCCGACGATGAAGCCGGGCACGTCGTGCAGGAACACCAACGGGATGCCGAAGGCGTCGCACAGCCACACGAAGCGGGCCGCCTTGTCGGCGGCGTTCACGTCGAGCGCGCCGCCGAGCACCATCGGCTGGGAGGCGACGATCCCGACCGGGTGGCCGCCGACCCGGGCCAGCGCGGTGATGATGTTGCGGGCCCAGGCCGGCTTCATCTCGAAGACGTCCCCGTCGTCCACCACCACCTCGATCACCTTGCGCATGTCGTAGGCCCGGCGGGGAGCCGTCGGCACGATCTTGTACAGCTCCTCGCAGCGACGGTCGACCGGGTCGCTCGTGGCCCGCACCGGGGGCTTGGCCTGGTTGTGATCCGGGAAGAAGCTGAGGTACCGCTTGACGACGGCCAGGCACTCCTCGTCGCTGGCCACCTCCAGGTCGGCCACCCCGCTGACCTTCGTGTGCACCTCCGAGCCGCCCATCTCCTCTTCGCTCACATCCTCACCGGTGGCGGCCCGCACCAGGTGCCGGCCGGCGAGCGCCATCGACGACGTGCCCTTCACCATCGGGATGAAGTCGGCGAGGGCGGGGACGTAGGCCGTCCCCGCGGAGCAGTGACCCAGCATTGCCGCCACCTGCGGCACCACACCCGACATCACCACCTGCTCACGGAACAGCGCCCCGGCAGCGGCGAACGTCGAACCGGTGCCGGCCCCGCCGATGCGGGCACCGGCGGAGTCGAGCAGCCACACGATCGGGATCCGCTGGCGCAGCGCCAGTTCCCGCATGCGGGCGGTCTTGGCCTCCCCGACGTTGCCCATCGACCCGGCCAGCACCGTGAAGTCGTAGGCGCACACCGCCACCCGCCGCCCGTCGATCCGGCCGATCCCCGACACCATGCCGTCGCAGGCCAGGTAGCCCCGCTGCGCGCTCAGCACCGGGTCCATCGAGTCGGCGAGCTGGCCGTACTCGACGAACGAACCCGGGTCGAGCAGCAGGTCGAGGCGCTCGCGCACCGGCAGCTTGCCCAGCGACCGCTGCCGGGCCACCTGCTCCTCGCCACCCATGGCCAGGGCCCGTTGCCGGCGCTGGCGCAGGTCCTCCAGCAGCGGCGCCCAGTCGTACAGGTCCTTGCCCGGCTCGCTCATCGCTCCCCCCACGGTCGGATCGGGCCGATCATGCCAGGAGCCCGAGGTTCCTGCGGGCCGCAGCCAAGGCGGCCAGCAGGCCGGGATCGTCGGCCACCGTGGCCGCCGCGGCCTCCCAGGCGAACCAGCGGACGTCCTGACTCTCGTCCTGCGGGGGTGCCGGCTCGCCGTCGGCGGCCAGCACCAGGTACCGGCAGTCCAGGTGCACGTGGCCCCGGGGACCGGCATGGACGTCGACGTGGAGCAGCACCGGTCCGGCGGGCGGGTGGCCGACCACCAGCCCGGTCTCCTCGGCCGCTTCCCGGCGTGCGGCGTCCCACGGCTCCTCGCCCGGGTCGAGGTGGCCACCGGGCTGGAGCCAGACCCCGAGCCGCTTGTGGCGGTGGAGCACCACTCCCCGGGGGCCGACCACGATCGCCGAACCGGTCACGTGGGTGAGGTCGTGGTGCTCGTCGTACGGGGCGGGCAGCCGGTCGAGGGCGGCCAGGACCGTGGCCACCGCAGCACGCTCCCGCCAGCCCGACGGCCGGTGCGCGCCGAGCTGGGCCCGCAGATCGGAGGTCCCTGACCCTTCCACTGGGGGGCCCGCTTCTCGGTGAAGGCCCGGATCCCCTCGGCGGCGTCCTCCAGCTGGGTGGTGACCGTGAGCATCGGGTGCAGCAGGCGCAGCGCGTCCTCGGCGGCCTGGTCCCACACTGCGTAGAACGCGTCCCGCCCCAGCTTCACGATGGCCGGGGACTTGGAGGCGAGCGTGGCCGCCAGCTCGGCCACCGCGGCGTCGAGCTCGTCGACAGGGACCACCCGGTTGACGAACCCGATGCGCTCCGCCTCGGCTGCGCCCACCCGCCGACCGGTGAGCATGAGCTCGAGTGCCTTCTTCGGTGGCATCGAGCGGACCATCGGCACGGTGATCATCATCGGCCACAGCCCGACGTCGATCTCGGGCGTACCGAACACGGCATCGTCCGCGGCGATCACGAAGTCGCACATCAGCGCGACCCCGAGCCCTCCGGCGAGGGCGAACCCCCGCACCCGGGCGATGGTGGGCTTGCCCAGTTCCCACACATCCCGGAACAGCCGGGCCAGCTCCCCGCGGGCGTCGTGGAGGTCGGCCCAGCCGGCCCCCTCGGCCATGCCCGACAGGTCGGCGCCGGCGCAGAAGGCCTTGTCACCCGCCCCGGTGAACACCACCACGCGGACCTCGGGGTCGACCTTGGCGGCGGCCACCGCCTGGCGGAGCTCGGTCATCACCGTCCACGACAGCGCGTTGCGTCGCTCCGGTCGGTCGATGGTGACGGTGGCGACGTGGTCGCGCACCTCGTAGCGCAGGGAGGTGAAGCTCGGCTGGGCCATCGCGCCGCACCGTACCCGGCCCGGCGACGGTACCGTCGCCTCCGTGCCCACCGCCGCTGTGCTGTCGTTCCGCCTCGGTCGCCCCGACGGCGTGTCGGTGGTGGCGGCCACCTGGCAGCGGTGCCTGGAACAGCTGGGGTGGACGGTGCACACGGTCGCCGGCGATGGTCCGGTCGACACCCTCGTCCCCGGCCTGGCCTTCGACACCGACGCCCCGGCGACGGCCGAGGAGATCGCCGCCGCCGTCGGGGCGGCCGATGTGGTGCTGGTCGAGAACGTGCTCACCATCCCGCTGCATGTCGGGGTCAGCAGGGCGGTGGCCGCAGCCCTGCGTGGCCGCCCGGCCATCGTCCACCACCACGACCCGCCCTGGCAGCGGGAACGGTTCGCCCACGTGACCGAGCTGCCGGTGGACGACCCGGCGTGGCGGCACGTCACCATCAACGAGCTCACCCGCCGGGAACTCGCCGAGCGGTGCGGCATCGCCTCGGTCACCATCCGGAACGGCTTCGACGTCGACGAGCCACCTGGGGACCGCGACGCCACCCGGGCCACCCTCGGCGTGGCTCCCGGCGAGCGCCTGCTCCTGCACCCGGTGAGGGCCATCGCCCGCAAGGACGTGCCGACCGCCCTCGCCCTGGCCGAGGCCGTGGGAGCGACCTACTGGCTGCCCGGCCCGGCCGAGGAGGACTACGGGCCGGTGCTCGACCGGCTGCTCACCCGCGCCCGCTGCCGGGTGATCCGCACCCCGATGCCGTCCCGGGCCGACGCCTACGCCGCCTGCGACGCCGTGCTGTTCCCCTCCACCTGGGAGGGGTTCGGGAACCCGCCGATCGAGGCGGCCATCCACCGCCGCCCGGTGGTCGTGGGCCCCTACCCGGTGGCCGACGAGCTGCGGGCGCTGGGGTTCTGCTGGCTCCCGGCGGACGACCCGGCGGCGCTGGCTGCGGCGCTGGCCGACCCCGGGCACGCCACGCTCGCGCGCAACCACCGCCTCGCCCGGGAGCACTGCTCGCTCGACCGGTTGCGCGCCTCGATCGCCGGGCTGCTGGCTGACGCAGGATGGGGGCCGTGACCGATCCGATCCGCGTCCGCCGGGCCCGGGCCGAGCGCCTGGCCAGCGTCGGCCGCCGTCTCGGCTACCTGCTGTTCGGCGCGGCCATCGTGCTGTTCGTCGCCGGGTTCGCCGGCCGGTTCACCACCGGGCTCACCACCGCCATCACCGCCTGCCTGATCGCCGGGTCGGTGCTGCTGGCTCCGGCGATCATCGTCGGCTACGCCGTGAAGGCCGCCGAGCGTGAGGACCGTGCGCGCGGGCTGTGAACCGACCCCCAGGCGGTACCGTGCAGGCAAGATGAGCTCCGCCCGCCTGACCGCTTCCGAACGCCGGTGCCAGCTGCTCGCGGTGGCACTCGACGTGTTCGCCCGCCTGGGCTTCCACGCCACGTCGATGAACGAGGTGGCCGAAGAGGCGGGGGTCACCAAGCCGGTGCTCTACCAGCACTTCGCGTCGAAGCGCGAGCTGTACCGCGAGCTGCTGTGCGAAGTGGGCAACCACCTGCTCAGGGAGATCCAGAAGTCGACCGCCGAGGCCGGCTCGCCCCGTGCCCAGGTGGAGCAGGGCTTCACCGCCTACTTCCGCTGGGTCCACGACAACCACCGCGAGTTCACCCTGCTGTTCGGCAGCGGTGCCCGCCGCGACGAGGAGTTCGCCGAGACGGTCCGCTCCGTCGAGGCGGCCATCGCCGATGCGATCGCGCCGCTGATCGACGCCGACATCGACGAGGACCACCGGCGCCTGCTGGCCTACGGCCTGGTCGGCCTGGCCGAAGGGGCAAGCCGCCAGCTCGTGGCCACCGGCGAATCCTTCGACCCCGAGCGCCTGGCGGCCCGCGTGGCCGACCTGGCGTGGGCCGGCCTGCGGGGCGTGAAACGGGTGTGACCACCGTCAGCTAGAAGGTCGGTCATGGCCGACCCCACCGACGAGTTCGCCAACCGCATCAGCCGGGCCTACGCGACCACGGGCCGCAGCGTCATGCTCGGCCGGGGGGTGCGGCACGGCGTGGTCCACCCCGACGCAGTGGTGCAGATCCCGGCGGCCATGTGCAACCGCCACGGGCTCATCGCCGGCGCGACCGGCACCGGCAAGACCCGGACCCTCCAGTTGCTCGCCGAGCAGCTCTCGGCCATGGGGGTCAGCGTGTTCACCGCGGACATCAAAGGCGACCTGACCGGCCTGGTCCGACCGGGTGAGCCGAGCGAGCGGATCACCGCCCGGGCCGCCGAGCTCGGCCAGCCGTGGGAGCCGGCGGCGCAACCGGTGCAGTTCCTGTCGCTCGGTGGGCTCGGGCCGGGTGTGCCGGTGCGGGCCACCGTGTCGTCGTTCGGCCCGCAGCTCATGGCCAAGGTGCTGGGGGCCAACGAGACCCAGCGCAGCGGGCTGTCGCTGGTGTTCCACTACGCCGACCAGGCCGGGCTGCCGATGCTCGACCTGGCCGACCTACGGGCGGTGCTCCAGTGGCTGACCAGCGACGAGGGCAGAGCCGACCTCAAGGGCATCGGCGGTCTGTCGGCGGCGACGGCCGGGGTGCTGCTGCGCAAGATGATCGAACTCGAGCACCAGGGGGCCGAGGCGTTCTTCGGTGAGCCCGAGCTCGACGTCGAGGACCTGCTCGCCACCACCCCCGACGGGCGGGGGGTGATCAGCTGCCTGGAGCTGGCCGCCGTGCAGGACCGGCCGAAGTTGTTCTCGACGTTCCTCATGTGGCTGCTCGCCGAGCTGTTCGAGCAGCTCCCCGAGGTGGGGGACCTCGACCAGCCCAAGCTGGTGTTCTTCTTCGACGAGGCCCACCTGCTGTTCGACGGCGCCTCCGGGGACTTCCTCGAGCAGGTGGTCCGGACCGTGCGGCTGATCCGTTCGAAGGGCGTCGGCGTGTTCTTCGTGACCCAGTTGCCCGACGACGTGCCCGCTGCGGTGCTGGCCCAGCTCGGCAACCGCATCCAGCACGCGCTGCGGGCGTTCACCCCCCGCGATGCGAAGGCGCTCAAGGCGGCGGTGACCACCTACCCGAAGACCGACGACTACGACCTCGCCCGGGACCTCACCCAGCTCGGCACCGGCGAGGCCATGGTCACGATCCTCTCGGAGAAGGGGGCGCCCACGCCGGTGGTGTGGACCCGACTGTGCGCGCCGGTGTCACTGATGACCGCCATCGACGCCGCCGAGGTCGACGCCCTGGCGAAGGCCTCGCCCCGATGGCCGGCCTACGCCGCGGAGCTGGACCGGGAGTCGGCACGCGAGCTGCTCGCCGCCCGGATGGCCGTGCCCGCGCGGCCGGCGGACCGGCCCCGCGCCGGTGACGGGATGGAACCCGGCGGGCGCGGCGGCACCCGGCCTGCCCGCGAACGGCCCACCCCCCGGCCCAGCCGCCAACCGTCGCGCCGGGGCGACGACAACGTCGTGACCGACTACCTCCGCTCCCGCGAGGGGCGGGCCATGGTCAACACCGTGGTGCGGGGAGTCCTGGGGTTGCTGAAGAAGCGCCGGTGACCGCTCAGGCGAAGGCGACCGCCGGGCTGACGATCAACCCCACCGCCGAGGCCGGGGTGGGCACGGCGGCGTTGCCGAAGTTGAACACCCCACCGTCGCTGGCCAGCATCCGGTAGCCCCGCCCGGTCGGCGTCGGCTCGATGTCGACGATCGGCGAGTTCAGCGTGAGGCTGCCCAGCGAGCCGTAGAAGTCGGCGTTGCCGAAGGCGAACACCCCACCGTCGCTGGCCACCAGCCAGTAGCCGCCACCGTTGGGCCCCGCGGCCATCCCGACGATCGGCTTGTTCAGGGTGAGCGCACCGGTCGAGCCGTAGAAACGGGCGTCGCCGTAGGCGAACACCCCACCGTCGCTGGCCACCAGCCAGTAGCCGTTCCCGCTCGGGGTGACCGCGCCGCCGACCACCGGCTTCACCAGTGGCAGGCTGCCGGCCGACCCGCGGAACACGGCGTCGCCGTACGCGAACACGCCGCCGTCGGCGGCGATCAGGTACAGCCCCTGCCCGGTGGGGGTGGTGGCGATGTCCACGATCGCGCCCTTCAGGTTGGGGATCGGCGCGCTCGGCCCCAGTGCTGGGGCGGCGCCGTGGTTGGTGACCACACCCTGGGCCGAGACGGTCCAGTACCCGTCACCGTTCGGGGTGTTCACCGCAGCCACCACCGGCGCGGTCGTGGGGGTGCGGGCGACGAAGGTGCTGTTGCCCAGGTTGTACTGGCCGCCGTCGCGGGTGATCAGGCGCACCCCCCGTTCGAGGGTGATGGTCTGCACCACCAGGGCGTAGGTGCGCGGTTCGGCCAGCGAACTGGCGGCGTACACCGCGGTGAGCACGCCGTTGGGGAACTGCACCCCGGTCGCGCTCAGGCCGGGCACCGGGGTGGCGCCGTCGAGGACGGCGACGTCGGCGGTGAACGACGGCACCTCGAGGTTGGCGGCGGCGCTGTTGGCCAGCGACGGCACCACGGTGGCCCCGTTGGCGGTCACGCTCACCACACCCGCCGCAGCCGCGTGGCGGACCGAGATCCGGGTGCGACCGGCGGCCAGGGCCGAGATGTCGTTGGCGAACGCGGTCAGCACCGGGTTCCCGGCGGCGTCGAGGTGGGCGGCCAGCGACACGTTGGCGCCGCCGGTGACCGTGACCGTCCGGTCGATGACCGCTCCGCTGGCCGGGGCGGTCGGTGCCCCGGCGCTGACGGCGCGGGGGAACACCTGCACCCGGTACGACCCGGGGCTCAGCTCGAGACCGCCGACGACGGCCTGGGGCTGGAAGTTCCCGATCGCCAGGGCACCGTCGAGGTAGACGTCGACGGGGAGCCCGAGCACGGCGTGCACCACCGACACCGACGCGGTCGGCGCCGGGGGTGGGAGGCGCAGCGGCAACGTCTGGACGAGCAGCTCGACGCCGGTGCCGTCGAGCGCGGCGATGGCGTACACGTTGGTCAGCACCGAGGCATTCACCCGCAGCGTGGCCGGGGGGAGCACGACGGTGGTGGTGCCGGCCAGGTTGACGCCGACGTTGTAGTCACCGGGGGCGACGGGTGCGTCTGCGCCGCTGCCGTTGGCCAGGCCGGGCACGGCGACCGCGCCGTTGAGCAGGACGTCGACCGGTGGGGCGTCGGCGACGTGGCGGACGCTGAGGCGTGAGCCGACGACCCCGTTGGGGTCGAGGTTGTTCTCGAACACGGTGATCACCGGGAACCCGGTGCCCGACGCGTTGTACGTGGCGTGGGCCACGATCGACAGGTTCTTGCCCCCGGCGAGGGTGAGGGTGGTGTCGACGAGCGCACCGCTGGTGGGAGCCGCCTGAGGTGGGTTGACCCGACGGGTGAACAGCTGCACCCGGTGCGACCCTTCGGTCAGGTTCAGTGGGCCGGCGACCGCTTTGGGCTGGAAGTTGGCCAGGGCGAGGCGCCCGTCCAGGTAGACGTCGACGGGGACCCCTTTGATGCCGTGCACGACGGTGACCGAGCTGGTAGCCGCCTGGGCCCCGGCGGCGCTCACGCCGGCGATGCCGGCCAGCAGGACGGCCACGATGCCGACGAGCAACGCTCGCAGCCGCAGACTGCTGCGGTCGGTGGATGGGAGGGTGCGCTCCGGTCGCATCTCCTCATCCTTTCACGCCCAGCGGCCGGACGGCCGCGCAACGGGCAAGATGGCGGGTGCATGGGCGCACGGATGCGACGGGCGGTGCTCGGCCTGCGGCGGGTGTTCGAGCGCTACGCCGAGATCGGCGGCAACGCGCTGGCCGCGTCGCTGACCCTGGCCACCTTCCTGTCGCTGATCCCGCTCATCGTCGTCGCCATCGCCATGCTCGGCTTCGTGGCCTCGGGCTCACCCGATCTCGCCGATGACGTGATCGACGCCCTGGGGCTGAGCGGCACGGCCGCCGACGTGGTGCGCGACGCCATCGATCAGGCCCGCCGCAGCCGGCGCAGTGCCTCGGTGGTCGGACTCGCGTCCCTGCTGCTCACCGGCCTCGGGCTGGCCAACGCCCTGCAGCACGTCCACGCTGCGGTCTGGCAGCAGCAGCGCCGCGGATGGCGGGCGCGCCTGTGGGCGGCCGCCTGGCTGGCACTCGTCGGTCTGGTGTTCCTCGCCGGGTTCGCGCTGACCGCGGCCCAGCGGTTCCTGCCCGCGCCGTTGGTCCCGCTCACCTCCCTGGTCGGCCTGGCGGTCGGGGTGGCGGTCCTGTGCTCCACGGTGGTGCTCGTCCCCAACCCCGAGGTGCGGTGGCGCGACCTGCTCCCGGCGGCGGTCGTGGGGGCCGTGGCCATGGAGGTGCTCAAGGCGGTCGGCGCCATCTGGGTGCCCATCGCGGTGTCGCGCAGCTCGGGCATCTACGGCCCGGTGGGTACCGTGTTCGCGCTGCTGGTGTGGCTGTTGGTGTTCGGGAGGCTGATCGTGCTGGTGGCCGTGGCCAGCGTGGTGCGGTGGGAGGACCGTCACGGCACCTCGCTGCGCACCATCGCCCTGCCGCGCACCGCCGCCCACGACGGCGTCACCCGCGGCGGGCTCGCCGCCGTCGCCCGACGCCGGGGGCGGCGATGACGGCCACCGCACCGGAGGATCTGCGCATCGTCGTGCGCGAGCGTCGGCCGGTGGTGACCGGGCTGCACGTCATCCTCGGAGCGCTCGACCGGGCGTCACCACCCGGACGGTGGAGCGTGGTGTTCGCCGAGCGGGCAGAGGAGCTGGTGCCGGCCATCGAGGCCGGCTGCGGCGAGGCGGCCCGGGTGCTGGTGGCGTGGAGCTTCTACACCGCGGAGTTCCCTGCGGTGGCCGCCGAGGTGGCTGCGGCCCGGGCCGCGGTGGACGACCCCCGGGTGATCCATCTGGCCGGCGGGGTGCATGCCAGCGCCGAGCCGCTGCGCACCCTGCAGGGCGGTTTCGACCTGGTCGCGGTGGGTGAGGGGGAGGCGACCTTCGCCGGGGTGGTCTCGGCGCTCGTGGCCGGTGACGACCCCACCCGGGTGCCCGGGCTCGCCTGGCGCGACGGCCCACGGTTGGTGACCAGCGGCCCGGCGCCTCGCGACGAGCTGGACCGGTGGCCGGCGTTCGCGGCCCGCTGGCACCGCTACAACGCCATCGAGATCACCCGCGGGTGCATCTACGCCTGCCGCTTCTGCCAGACCCCGTCGCTGTTCAAGGCCCGCTTCCGGCACCGCTCGGTGGACGACGTCGTCGACCACGTGGCACTCATGCGACGCAGGGGGATGCGGTACGTGCGGTTCCTGACCCCGACCGCGCTGTCGTACGGCACGCAGACCACCGAACCCGACCTCGAGGCCGTCGAGGAGCTGCTGGCCGCCGTACGGGAGACGATCGGTCCCGACGGGAAGGTGTTCTTCGGTGGGTTCCCGTCGGAGCTGCGGCCCGAGCACGTCACCCCCCGGGCCATGGCCATCCTGCGCCGCTATGTCGACAACACCAGCGTGATCATCGGTGCGCAGTCCGGCGCGCCGGCGGTGCTCGAGGCGGCCCACCGGGGTCACGGGGTCGAGGAGGTCGAGCGGGCGGTGCGCGTGGCCGTGGCCGCCGGGTTCCGGCCCGACGTGGACTTCCTGTTCGGCCTGCCCGGCGAGGGCGAGCAGGAGGCCGCAGCATCGCTGCGCTTCGCCCGGCACCTCGTCAAGCTCGGCGCCCGCATCCACGGGCACACCTTCCTGCCGTTGCCGGGCACCGCCTGGCGGAACGCCGAACCGGGGCGGCTCAGCGACGCCACCCGGGCCGGCCTCGACCAGCTCGTCGGTCGGGGTGCGGCGCACGGCCAGTGGCGCAGCCAGGAGGAGCTCGCCGTCAGGCTGGCCCCGCTCGTGCGGCGCAGCCGGGAGCGCCGCGGCTCCGGCGCAGGCTGAGGTCGCCCGGCGCCGCTCAGCCCTGCTTGGCGAACCAGCGTTCCTTGGCCGCCCTCGACCGCTCGAGCAGGTGGGCGGGGACCCGCTTGGCGGCCTCGCTCAGGCCGCTGTCACCTGCGCTGGCGGCCGCCGCCGGAGCGGCCTCCTCGCCGCCGGCGACGACGCCCATGAGCTCCTCGTCGCTGGGCGGCACCACGCCGGGGGTGTAGTACGTGTACAGCCCTTCGACGATGTCCCGCAGGCCCTCACCGGTGAACCCCTTGCGCAGGTCGACGGTGACCATGTTGAGGTACACGTGGACCGCCTCGACCTGGCCGGTGGCGAACAGCCGCCGGGCCAGCTCGGCGGCCGGGCGGGAGCCGACGGCCTCGTCCGCCGAACGGAACCGCTCGTGCCCCATGCCGGTGAGGTTCCGGTTGGTCTCGAAGCGGACGATGCCCGGCCGGGTGCCGGGCTTCTCGGTGACGGCGACAGGCTGACCCACGGTCGGGGAAGGGTAGTCAGCGGCCGCTACTCGAGCACGCGGAGGGTGCTGGGGATGTCCATGCGGTGGAGTCGCCGCACGGTGAACAGGGGCGCCAGCGCCACGGCGAGCACTCCGAGCACGACGGTGGCGACGATCGTACCCGGCTCGAGGAGCACCTCGAACCCGATGTCCGGCATGGTCCTGGCCATCATCGTGTCGATCATCCACCGGAGCGTGAAGAACCCGGCGAACAGGCCGAGCGCGGTGCCGGCGATGCCGAGCAGCACGCTCTCGGCCGTGAGCACGCCGAGCACGGTGCGCACCCGCACCCCGAACGCGAACATCGTCGCCTCCTCCCGGGCGCGCTCGTCCGCGCTGATGCTCGCCGAGTTGAACGCGATCAGCACCGCGAGGGCGAGCACCGCGGCCTGGAGCAGCCGCAGGATGCCGATGAACTGCTCGATGAGATCCTCGACCACCTCGCCGAGGGCCGACACCGGCTGGACGGAGGCCACCCCGGGCAGCCCGAACAACGCCCGTTTCAGCTCGTCCACCCCCACCGCAGGGTCCACCTGCACGGTGTTCGTGAGACCCTCGAGGCCGAACCGCTCGGCCTGGGCCCGGTCCAGGAACGCCGTGAACCGCAGGGGGTTCGGCTGCAGGGCGGTCACCGGCAGGGTGGACTCGACCAGCCGGTACCCGAGGCCGGCGCGCTGGGGGTGGCGCAGGACGACCTTGTCGCCGGGGCGGACCCCCAGGTCCCGGGCCGCCTTCTCGGACAGCACGATCCCGTCGGTCACCTCGCCGGTGGCCCCGAGCAGGGTCGGCGACCAGATCGGGCTGGCCAGGTCGACGAGTTCGGGGAGCACGTCGATCGTCTCGGAACCGCTCGGCGCCCGGACACTGCCCACCAGCTTGAGGCCGACCTCGGCTCTGGCGACCGCCGGCGAGGCCAGCAGCTGGCGCACCTCGTCACCGCCGACCGGGTAGAAGCGGTCGAGATCCACGACCACCCGGTCGGGCGTGACCCGGCTCAGCTCGGCCTGGCCACGGTCGATCGCCCCGAGCCAGGTGTCGAGGGCGCCGAGCACCACCACCAGCGAAGTGATGGCGATGCCCACCCCGAGCACGGTGAGCGCCGATCGCCGCGGCGCCCGGACCACGTTGCGGAACGGCAGCTGGGTGGTGATGCGCCGCCCCGGGCTGGGCACCCGCCGGAGCAGCCCGGCCAGGCGCCCGGTGCGTCCCATGGCGCTGTAGGCGCTGGACCGGGTCGCCTCGACCGGCTCGGCCCGCACCGCGCGCCACACCGGGATCACCGTGGCCACCACCGGGAGTGCCACGCCGAGGGCTGCGGCCCGGGCGAACCGGCCGACCTGGAACGGCGTCTCCCATACCGGCAGGGGGAGGAACGACACCAGCAGGGAGCGCATGCCCGCTCCGAACAGCACCCCGACGCCGACGCCGAGGACCACGCCGATCAGCGCCACCTGTGCGCCCACCAGCATCGGTCGCACGGCGAGGAGGGCGGGCCGGGCGCCGATGGCCATCCCCACGCCGATCTCCCGACGCTCGGCCTCGACGATCCGGCTGATGAGGTTGAACGCCGCGAACGACGCCGACAGCAGGATCAGGAAGGCGAACACGTTCCAGGTCTGCTGGTCGTTGTCGGCGTCCTCGTATAGCGCGGTGCGCACCGGGTCGTCGTCGATGGTGTCGACGGTCACCGCGGCGTCGGGCAGTGCCGCCGCCAGCGCCGCTTCGAGCCGCTCGGCCGCCGCCGCCCGGTCGGCGCCCTCGGGCAGGCGGACCAGGGCCTGGTCGACCGCGCCGGGCAGCCCGCTGAGCTCCTGGGCGGTGGCGATGGGCAGGTAGACGATGGCGAAGCCGGCCTCCCCGAAGACCCCGCCGAGCCGGTCGCGGACCAGGAACTCCCCCGGCCCGAACCCCACCCCCTCATAGGTGAGCATCCGCTCGCCGCCGACCCGGATCGTCCCCGACGACGGCAGGCCGTTGGCCCGGGCGAACTTCGACTCGAGCACGGCGGTGGCCCCGTCGGCCAGCCCGATCCCGTCCACCAGGTGGACCAGGTCCACCGTGCCCCCGGCATCGACGTCGATGCCGACCAGCCGGCCGGGCACGAGGATGGTCCCCGACGCGCTGGAGGCGTCGACCTGGGTCGCCACCACCAGCCGCTCCTCGACGGCGACCGCCTCGGGCAACTCCCGGCGGACCGCAGCGGCGAGCGTGCCCTCGGCCACGAACGTGCCGGCGCTGGCGACCGCCCGCAGGTCGTGGACCAGCAGCCGCTCGTAGCTGGCGTCCTGGGATCGTCGGCGCCAGTCCGACGTGCCACCCAGCCCGGCGAACGCGCCGGTGCCGATGGCGATGATCAGGGCGATGGTCGACACCAGCACCCAGCGGCGGCGCAGATCCCGCCAGGACCACCTCAGCCAGAGCCGGAGCATCCTGCGCCCCTCACCAGTGCAGGTCCTCGATGCGGGCCCGCCCGCCGCGCGGCGCGCCGTCGGACACGATGCGACCGCTGGACAGCTCGATGACCCGGTCGGCGACCCGGGAGATCTCCCGGTTGTGGGTCACCACCAGCACGGTCTTGCCGGCCTCGGCCTGCGCCTCGAGCAGTTGCAGGATCTGGACGCCGGTGCGGAAGTCGAGCTCGCCGGTGGGCTCGTCGGCGAGGATGATCGGGTTCCCGGTGGCCAGTGCCCGGGCGATGGCCACCCGCTGCTGCTCGCCGCCGGACAGCTGGTGGGGGAAGTGGTCGAGCCGGTCGCCCAGGCCGACCTGGGCGAGCACCTCCCGGGCGACCTCGGCGGCGTGGGGACGCCCGGTGACGTCGGCGCCGAACTGCACGTTCTCGGCGGCGGTGAGCCCCGGGAACAGGTTGAAGCTCTGGAACACGAAGCTCACCATCGACCGGCGGACCGCGAAGCGCTCCGCCCGGCTGGCGCGGGTGATGTCGCGCCCGTTGAGCCGGACCGTGCCCGCCGAGGGGGAATCGAGCGCGCCGATGATGTTGAGCAGGGTGGTCTTCCCGCTCCCCGAGGGCCCGAGGATCACCACGAACGCGGTCTCGTCCACGTGCAGGTCGACCCCGTCGAGCGCGGTGACGGTGACGTCGCCGACCTGGTAGCGCTTGGCGACCCCGTCGAGGTCGATCCTCGTGCCCACGGGAGCCGTCGCCCGCACCTCGGGCTCGTTGCGGACACTCACGGCGCCCATCCTCCACGGCGCCGGTCCACCGGCCCAGGGTCGCTGGACCCTTGGGCGGCGGCCACGGGGCTGGCCTACGCTCGGGGCATGCCGCGCTACGAGTACCGCTGCCGCACCTGTGACACCGTGTTCGAGGAGCGCCGGCCGATGAGCCGCTCGGCCGAGCCGGCCACCTGCCCCGAGGGCCACGAGGGCGCCGTCCGGCTGCTGTCGGTGTTCGCCTCGGTGGGCGCGACCGGTCCGGCCGCCGCCCAGGCGGCGCCGTCGGCGGGGCCGTGCGGGTCGGCGTGCGGCTGCCACGGGGGCCGGTGATGACCTCCCCGCTCGTGGCACCGCAGGTCGACACCCGGGTCGAGGAGCGCACCGGGGCCGACACCGAACTCGACAAGGGCAAGTGCGCCCACATCGTCAAGGTGGAGCCGGGCGGCGACGCCGCTGCGGTGGTCCTCGAGGCCAGGATCAACGGCACGCCGGTGGAGGCGCTGTGCGGCTACCGGTGGGTGCCGTCGCGCGACCCGAAGCAGCTGCCGGTGTGCCCGGCCTGCAAGGAGATCTACGACATGTACCGGATGGTCAACGACGGCCTCGGGGAGACTCCGCGGATGTCCTGACCGCCGGGTGGCTCAGGCCTGCGGACCGCCGGCCCGCTCCTCGGCGATCTGGCGGTGGATCTCGGCCATGTCGAGGGCCCGCACCTGGCTGATGAGATCGTCGAGGGCGGCCTGGGGGAGGGCGCCGGGCTGCGAGAACAGCAGCACCTTGTCCCGGAAGATCATCAGCGTCGGGATCGACATGATGCGGAACGCCTCGGCCAGCTCGGCCTCGGCCTCGGTGTCGACCTTGCCGAACACGATGTCGGGGTTGGCTTCGGCCGCCTTTTCGTAGATCGGGGCGAACATCCGGCACGGGCCGCACCAGCTGGCCCAGAAGTCCACCAGGACGATGTCGTTGTCGAGGATCGTCGACTCGAAGTTCTCAGCGGTCAGGGTCTTGGTGGCCATCGATGCTCCTTCTCGGCCGGTGTACCCCCCAGGGTATCTCGTTGGCGAGGAGGTCCCAACCGTCCCGTAGGGTGGGGCCATGGGGGATGTCACACTGACGATCGATGACGTGAAGGCCGAGGTCCGCGCCTGGCTGGATGCCAACTGGGACCCGGAGATCACGGTGGCCGAGTGGTGGAAGCGGCTGGCGGCGGCCGGGTACGCGTCGCCGATGCTGCCCCCCGAGCTCGGGGGCCGGGGCTGGACGCGCGACCTGGCCCTGGCGGTGAACGCCACGCTCGCCGAGCGGGGCTGTGTCGGCCCGCCGATGGGCCTCGGTCTGATGCTCGCCGCTCCCACCATCGCCGCCCACGGGACGCCCGAACAGCAGGCCCGCTTCATCCCCCGCATCCTCGACGGCACCGACGCCTGGTGCCAGCTGTTCAGCGAACCGGGAGCCGGTTCCGACCTCGCCGGCCTGCAGACCAGGGCGGTCCGGGACGGCGACGAGTGGGTGGTCACCGGCCAGAAGGTGTGGACCTCCGGCGGCCAGCACGCCGACTGGGGGATGCTGCTGGCCCGCACCAACGTCGACGCCCCCAAGCACCAGGGGATCACCTGGTTCGCGTTCGACATGCACCAGCCGGGCGTGGAGGTGCGTCCCCTGCGGGAGATGACCGGGCGGGCCATGTTCAACGAGGTGTTCATCGACGAGGCCCGGGTGCCCGACGCGAACGTCATCGGCGGTCTCAACAACGGCTGGGCGGTGGCCAACACCACGCTGATGATCGAGCGGGCCTCGATCGGCAGCGGAGGTGGCGGCGGCCTCGGGGTGGCGCTGCCCGGGTCGATCGCCGGCCACCTGGGCCGCAAGGTCGGCGAGTTCACCTCGACCCGAGCCGGCACCGCCGCCGGGGCCGTCGGCGCCAACACGGTCAAGCAGTTCGCTGCGCTGGCGCGAGCCCTGGGCCGCGACGGTGACCCCATCGTGCGTCAGGGCCTGGCCGAGCTCCACATCCTCACCGAGCTCAACCGGCTGAACGTGATGCGGGCCCGCACCGGCCAGGGCCGCACCGGCGGTGAGGGCAACATCGCGAAGCTGCTGCTCACCCACACCCTTCGGCGGGCCCGGGAGATCGGCAACCAGATCATCGGGGCACACGGCACCCTGTGGGGCCGGGACGCCCTGACCGGCGGAGCGCTGCAGGAGCTCACCGTGTTCTCCCCGGGCCCGGCCATCTACGGGGGGACCGACCAGATCCAGAAGAACATCCTCGGTGAGCGCGTGCTCGGGCTGCCCAAGGAGCCGAGCACCGAAAAGACCACCCCGTTCAAGGATCTGCCGAAGAACGGCTGACCCCGCCGGCCAGCAGCCGGGCGAGCAGCGCGTCGGCTGCGGCGTTGGGTGGGCCGCCGTCCCGGCGGAGGGCCACCAGGCGGCGGGAGGTCACCGGGTCGGGCACCGCCCGTTCCAACGGCGCCGGGGGCTGTTCGGCCTGGCTGACCGGCAGCACGGCCCACCCCATGCCGAGCCGGACCATCTCCTGGAGCACCTCGGGCTGGTGCGACTCGGCCCGCACCTCGAACGGAGCGCCGATCCGGCGGAGAGCGGCGGCCACCAGCGCCCGGGTGTGGGACCCGGCGGGGAAGGTGACCCACGGGCCCCACCGGGCAGGGTCGGCCGACCGCTGGCCGGGTGGGGCGTACACCGCGAGCGGCTCGACGAGCAGCGGCGTGACGGCGAGACCGTCGATCACCACCGCAGCCTCGACGCACACCACGAGATCGAGCTCACCCCGCACCAGCTGATCGATGAGCTGGCCCGACGGGGCCACCGCGAGGTGCAGGTCGACCGCCGGGTACTCCTGGCGGAACGCCCGCACCACCTCCGGGAAGTGGTGGACCGCTGCCGCGTCGATCATCCCCACCCGCAGCCGGCCGGCGCGGCCTTCCCGCAGCTCGGCCGCCCACCGGGCCAGGTCACGCGTCTGGGCCAGCACCCGGGCGGCGTAGGCCAGCACCTCACCCGCCTCGGGCAACGGGACCCGACGCCGCCCGTCCCACGCGAACAGCGGCATCCCCAGGCGGCGCTCGAGCTCAGCGATGCCCTGCGACAGCGCAGAGGGCGTCACCCCGAGCGCGGCGGCGGCGCGGGCCCAGCTCGGGGCGTGCATGGCGGCGTCGAGATAGGCGAGCTGCTGCACCGTGAGGTTGGGCAGCGGGGGGTCGGCGTGCAGCGGGATCCCACTCATATTCAGTATTCCTGAATACTAATGCCACTGCTGTTCGATCTCGCTTATCATCACAGCCATGTCCGCCCGAACGATCGCTCCCGCCACCGGCCGCCTCGGGGTGCTGACCCCCGGTCTGGGCGCCGTGGCCTCCACGTTCATCGCCGGGGTGCTCGCCGCCCGCCAGGGCCTGGCGGTTCCCGTCGGCTCGCTCACCCAGCTCGCCCACATCCGCCTCGGTGACCGCTCCGAGGGACGCAATCCGCTGATCCGCGAGTTCGTCCCGCTCACCTCCCTGGACGACCTGGTGTTCGGCGGGTGGGACCCCATCTCCCCCAACGCGCTCGAGGCCGCCCGCACCTGCGGGGTACTCGAGGAGCGCGACATCGCCCCGGTGTCGGCCGAGCTCGAGGGCGTGGTGGCCATGGACGCCGTGTTCGACCAGCGGTGGGTGAAGAAGCTCGAGGGCCGCCGGGTGAAGGCTGCGGCCACCAAGTGGGACCTGGCCATGGCGCTGGTGGCCGACATCGAGCGGTTCCGCACCGAACACGGCTGCGACCGGCTGGTGATGGTGTGGTGCGGCTCGACCGAGGCCTACCAGGAGCCGTCGGCGGTGCACGCCTCGGTGGCCGCCTTCGAGCAGGGCATGCGCGACAACGACGAGAACATCTCCCCCAGCCAGCTCTACGCCTACGCCGCGCTGGTCTCCGGCGTCCCCTTCGCCAACGGAGCCCCCAACCTGTCGGTCGACCTGCCGTGCATGATCGAGCTGGCCCACCAGCGGGGCGTGCCCATCTGCGGCAAGGACTTCAAGACCGGCCAGACGTTCATGAAGACGATGCTGGCTCCCGGCCTGAAGGCCCGCATGCTCGGCCTGCGCGGCTGGTACTCGACCAACATCCTCGGCAACCGCGACGGCGAGGTGCTCGACGACCCCGAGAGCTTCAAGACCAAGGAGGTCTCCAAGCTCGGCGTGCTCGACACGATCCTCCAGCCCGAGGTCCACCCCGAGCTCTACTCCGAGATCGACCACGTGGTGCGGATCAACTACTACCCGCCCCGGGGCGACAACAAGGAGGGGTGGGACAACATCGACATCTTCGGGTGGATGGGCTACCCGATGCAGATCAAAGTGAACTTCCTGTGCCGGGACTCGATCCTGGCGGCCCCGATCGTGCTTGATCTCGCCCTGTTCCTCGACCTCGCCGCCCGGGCCGGCGCCTCGGGGGTGCAGGAATGGCTCAGCTTCTACTTCAAGAGCCCGCAACCGGCCTCACCCGGGCTCGGCCCCGAGCACGACCTGTTCATCCAGCAGATCAAGCTGAAGAACACGCTGCGGGAGTGGATGGGCGAGGAACCGGTGACCCACTCCGAGGCGGGCTGACCCCGGGGCCCCGGCTGGCCCCGCCGCCGGTCTGACCACGACCATGGGGAGGTGACCAGCCCCGACGCGCTCAGAACCGATCTGGCCTTCCTCGGCCTGCGCCTCGACGAGGACGGCGCCCACGCCACACTGACCGTGACCCCCCGACTGTGTACGCCGTTCGGCTTCCTCTACGGCGGCACCGGGATCGCCGCCTGCGCCGCGGTGGCCGAGGCGGTCACCGGACGGCCGCTGGTGTGGGTCACCACCCAGTTCGTCGACAACGCGTTCGCCGACGAACAGGTCAGCTTCGACGTGGCCGTGGTCGCCGCCGGTCGGGCCACCAGCCAGACCCAGGTGCGGGCCACGGTCGGCGACCGGGTCGTGCTGGTGGCCGCCACCGCCCACACCGTCCGACCCGAAGGCGAGGTGGTGCACTGGGGGACAGCGCCGGCGGCACCCGGACCGGACGGGTGCGTGCCGTTCCGGTTCCCGTTCCCGCCACGCCTGGGCACGAGCTTCATGGACGAGCTCGACCGTCGGGTGCCCGCCGTCCAGCCGGGGCTCGACCACGGTCGCGTGACCATGTGGGTCCGGGTGCCGGGGTGGCCGGTGTGGTCACCGGCGGCCCTGGCCTTCGTCGCCGACATCGTGCCCATGGCGGTGAACGAGGCGCTCGGCCGGGAACCGGGCGGGACCAGCCTGGACAACACCGTGCGGGTCGTCCGGGCCGGCCGGCCCGGCGGCGGATGGGTGCTGCTCGACATCGAGGCCCAGGGGTTCGGCCGGTCGATCGGTCACGGGCAGGTCCGCGTGTGGTCGACCGACGGTGAGCTGCTGGCGGTGGGCTCGCAGTCGTGCATCATCCGCACCTCCCACCACGACCGGCCACTGCCGGACGGGTCCTGAGCGACCTCAACGGTCGGGCAGCGCCACGATCGCCTCGTGCTCGAGGGTCGCCACCGGCCGCCCGTCCACCTCGACGACCACGTCGAGCACCACCCGCTCCCCCGACCGCCAGAAGCGGTCGACCACCACGGCGCGCACGTCGGCCCACGCGCCCACCGGGGCGAGCCCGTGGTGGGCGATGCGGCTGCGCACATGGATCCACGGGCCCCGGGCGAGGTCCTGGTGGACCACCTGGTTGGCCAACGCCGGCCACACCGCCGGGTGCACGATGCCCTCACGCCGGTACAGGTCCGCGTCGTCCCCGGCCCGGGCGCCGTAGTCGCTCCCCCACTCGCCGGTCAACTGCACCCGACGGTCGGGGAGCGCCGCCCCCGGACGCACGGCCGGCGGTGGCCCGACCGACCGCAGGGCCCGGACCTCCGCCCGGGGACGCTCGTCGGCACCCACCCGGGCCTCGACCACCACGTCGCCGCCCCGCACCACCGGCAGGCAGGTCACCTGGTCCCCGGCGAACACCGGGGATCGGAAGCGCACCTCGGCACCGCCACCACCGACCCATGCGAGGCCCCAGGCCGCCACCAGCGGGTGGGTCAGGTAGGCGTAGGTCGTGACCGCGGCGACCAGGGCTGCCGGGAACCCGGCGGCCCTGGCACCCTCGTCGGTGTGGATGCGGTTGCGGGCGTGCTCGGGCAGGTTGACCGCCACCACCGTCCACGGCTGCGGGCGGTCGGCCGACGTCACTCGATCCGCATCCCGGAGATGGCCCGGGAGATCACCAGGCGCTGGATCTCCGAGGTGCCTTCGAAGATCGTGTAGATCTTCGCGTCCCGGTGCCAGCGTTCCACCGGGTACTCGCGGGTGTAGCCGTAGCCGCCGAGGATCTGGATGGCCTGCTCGGTCACCCACACCGCCACCTCGCCGGCCTTCAGCTTCGACATCGAGCCCTCACCGTTGCGGAACCCGCCGTTGCGGGCCAGCCAGGCGGCGCGCCACACCAGCAGCCGGGCGGCGTCGATCTCGGTGGCCATGTCGGCGAGTTTGAAGGCGATCCCCTGGTTCATGATGATCGGCCGGCCGAACGCCGTGCGTTCCTTCGCGTAGGCGAGGGCGTACTCGTAGGCGGCGCGGGCGATACCCAGGGCCTGCGCACCCACCGCCGGCCGGGTGGCCTCGAAGGTGGCCATCGCCGGCTGCTTCTCGCCGGTGTGCAGCTGCTCGCGGGCCTTGGCCAGCTTGGCGTCGAGCTTCTCCTTGCCGCCGAGCAGGCAACGCCCCGGCACCCGCACGTCGTCGAGCACCACCTCGGCGGTGTGCGAGGCCCGGATGCCGTGCTTGGCGTACTTCTGGCCCATCGACAGGCCCTTGGTGCCGGGCGGGACGATGAACGACGCCTGCCCCTTGGCCTTCAGCGCCGGGTCGACGGTGGCCACCACCACGTGGACATCGGCGATGCCGCCGTTGGTGATCCACGCCTTGGTGCCGTTCAGCACCCACTCGTCGGTGGCCTCGTCGTACACCGCCCGGGTGCGCAGGGACGACACGTCGGAGCCGGCGTCTGGCTCGCTCACGCAGAAGGCGCCGAGCATGGGCTTCTCGGGGGTGCCGTAGCACTGGGGTACCCACTCCATCACCTGCTCGGGGGTGCCGTTCCCGCTGATCCCGGCGGCGGCGAGCGCCGAGCCGAAGATGGCCAGGCCGATGCCGGCATCACCCCAGAACAGCTCCTCGAGCGCCACCGGCAGGGTGAGCCCGGTGGGGTCGGTCATCGCCGTGGCCATGAAGTCGAACGAGTACAGCCCGATGTTGGCCGCCTCCTGCACGATCGGCCACGGGAACTCCTCACGCTCGTCCCACTCGTGGGCGGCCGGGCGGACGACGTTCTCGGCGAAGTCATGGATCCACTTCTGGATCTGGAGCTGGTCCTCGTTGAGGGAAAGGGAGAACTCGGCCATGGCGCACACCTCTCGGGTCCGGAGCTGCGGGGGGCGGATGCCTCCGCCTCAAGTTACCGCACGGTAACCGGGTCCGGCACCAGCGAAAGTCACGATCGGGCGATGCGCCCCACGGCCATCGGGCCGGGTGCCCGCTCGAGCGTGAGTACGGCGAGGGCGAACACGAACAGCGCCACGCCCACCACCGACGGGGCGGGCACCCCGACGTGCTGGAACAGCACCCCGGCCAGCGCCGGGCCGGCGACCCGGGCCAGGGAGCTGACCGCCTGCTGACGGCCGAGTGCCCGGCCCCGGTCCACGTCACCGGCGCGGTCGGAGACCAGCGAGATGAGGGTGGGGGTGGTCAGCCCCTGGCCGACGACCAGCAGCACGAGGGCGAGTCCGAGCACCGCCCAGGACGTGGCAACGGCGAGGGTGAGCAGGCCGAGCGCGTTCACCGCCAGGCCGGTCCGCAGCGCGGTCAAGGTGCCGAGGCGGTGGACCGTCGGCGCCACCCCGCCCGCCTGCACGAGCGCGGCGAGCACCCCGATGCCCAGGAACACCAGGGCCGTCCCGGCTTCCCGGAGCCCGAAGCGGGCCTCGCCGAGCAGGGCGAAGGTGGCCTCGAACCCGCTGAACGCGCCCACGGCGGCGAACCCGACCACCGCCAGGCGGGCCAGGGAGCCACCCGACCGGTGGGGGGTCGCCGGCCCGGCCCCCGTGGCCGGGGCCCGGGAGGTGCGGGTCTCGGGAAGCCGGCGGAGGGCGACGAGTCCGTTGACCAGGGCGAGCACCCCGGCGACCACGAAGGGCACCCGGGGGCCGCCCAGCCAGGCGGCAACGGCGGCGATGGCCGGCCCCACCGAGAAGCCCACCCCGAACGCAGCCCCGAGCAGGCCGAGCAGGCGAGGCCGCTGGGTGGGGTCGTCGGTGAGGTCGGTGGCCGCCGCCTGGGCGACGGCGACCGACGCCCCCGAGGCACCGTCGATGATGCGCCCGAGGAACAGCATCCACAGGGCGCCGGCGAACCCGGTCACGAACGAGCCGGCCGCCGACCCGAACAGGGAGATGAGCAGGACCGGCTTCCGCCCGATGCGGTCGGACAACCGGCCCATGACCGGTGCGCAGGCGAACTGGGCCAGGGAGAACGAGGCGAACAGCAACCCGGCCTGGGTGGGGGTGGCCCCGAACTCCCGGGTGGCGAACAGGGCGAGCACCGGGATGGCGATGCCGAACCCGATGAGGTCGATGGCCACGGTCGACCAGATGACGCCGAAGCCGGCGGGGAGCGGCTCGCAACGGCGGGACCGGGGCACGGCCGGCCATCGTGGCCGACGCGCACCCCTGGCGTCACGTCCCGGGTCCGGCGCCGTCGTGGAGGGACAACAGGCCGCACGGCCCGTTGCCGCCGGAGAGGGGCATCCCTACCATCCGGCGCGGCGGAGGGCGGCCGGCGGTGCGGGCCGGAGGAGCGTGGGCGATGGCGCGGGTGGCGACAGGCCTCGGCGGACGGGTGACGCTCGGCGAGGCGTTCGACCCCAGGCGGAACAGCATCGGGGTGCTGCGGTGGCTGGCCGCCTTCGCCGTGCTGTTCAGCCACGCCTACGAGCTCGGCGGGTTCGGACGGGACCCGCTGTTCGAGCTCACCGGGGTCACCATGGGCACCTCGGCGGTGGTGTTCTTCTTCGCACTGAGCGGCTTCCTGGTGACCAGCTCCATCCTGCGGGCGAAGACGGTGGTGCAGTATGCCAAGGCCCGGATCCTGCGCATCATGCCTGCGTTCTGGGTGTGCCTGGTGGTGACGGCCACGGTGTTCGCCTCGCTGGCGTGGATCCACGAACGGAGTTCGATGAGCGGCATGCTCTCGGCCGACCCGTCGGCCCTGCGCTACGTGGTGGCGAACTCGGCGCTGAAGATCCAGCAGTGGGGAATCGGCGGGCTGCTCGGCGACCTGCCGCTGCCCACGGTGTTCAACGGCTCGCTGTGGACGCTCTACCACGAGGCGGTCTGCTACGTGCTGCTGGTCCCCCTGCTGTGGGCCGGTGCGCTCCACCGGCGCACGTGGCTGCTGGCCGCCACCACCGCGGCGCTCTTCGCCGCCAACGTGGCCGTCGAGCTCGGGCCGGTCTCCAACCGCGTGGTGAGCATGGTGAACACCAACGGGATGTACCTGTCGTTCACGTTCCTGGTCGGGGCGTGCGCCTGGGTGTGGCGTGACCGGCTGCCGGTCGGGCCGCCGCTACTCGCCTTCGCCGCCGGGAGCTGGCTGGTGGGCGTCGCTCTCGAGCTGGAACGGACCCTGGTGCCGCTCGGCATCGCGGCGCTCACCCTGCACCTGCTGTCCCGCAAGCGGCTCCCGTGGTTCGGCCGCCGCTACGACGTCTCCTACGGGCTGTACATCTACGCGTTCCCCATCCAGCAGCTGCTCGCCCTGTGGGGTGTGCCCCGGTGGGGGCTCGTGCCCTACGTCGCACTGACGGTGCTCATCACCCAGGTGCTGGCCCTGGCCAGCTACGTGGCCGTGGAACGGCCGGCCCTGCGGTTCAAGTAGGGCCCGGCGCAGCCGGGTGCCCGACCGGGTGGTCTCCACCACCCACCCGTCGGCCTGCAGCAGGGCACGCAGCGCATCGGCGGTGGCGTAGTCCCTGGCCGCTCGGGCCGCGTCGAGGGCCCGGGCGGCGGCGAGGGCCTCCTCGGGCACGTCGATGACCGGCGCCTGCAGCTGGAGGCCGACCGCGGCGGCGATGCTGCGGGCGGCGGCGGCCAGCGTGGCTGCCGTCGCCGCGTCGCCGGAGGCGAGGGCGGCGTTGGCCCGCCGGGCGGTGTCGAACAGGATGGCCGTGGCCCGAGGGGTGTTGAGGTCGTCGTCCATCGCCTCGGTGAACGCCGCCAGCACCCCGGCGTCGGGCTCCGCGTCGGGCAGGTCGCTGGTGAGCCGGGCGAACGAGTCGAGCGTGGCCAGCGACTTCTGGCCCGCCTCGAGCACCTCGGTGTCGACCGCCATCGGTGAGCGGTAGTGGGCCTGCAGCACCAACAGCCGGTAGGTGCGGGGGTCGTAGGCATCGAGCAGGTCGAGCAGGTTGCGCACGTTGCCCAAGGACTTCGACATCTTCTCGCCGCTCGGGTCGACGATGAAGCCGTTGTGAACCCAGTGGCCGGCGAACCGCTTCCCCGCCGCCACCGCCTGGGCCCGCTCGTTCTCGTGGTGGGGGAAGGCCAGATCCTGGCCGCCACCGTGGATGTCGAAGCCTTCGCCGAGCAGGTCGAGGCTCATGACCACGCACTCGGTGTGCCAGCCCGGCCGGCCCGGTCCCCATGGTGAGGGCCACGAGGGCTCGCCCGGCTTGGCCAGCTTCCACAGCACGAAGTCGGCCGGATGGCGCTTCTGGTCGGCGCCGAGGATCTCCCGCTCCCCTCCCCCGGCGAGCATCTCGTCGAGCGACTGGTGGGCGAGCAGCCCGTACCCCTCGACGGTGGCGACGCTGAGGTACACCCCGTCGTCGGTGCGGTAGGCGTGGCCCCGGTCGAGCAGCTCGCCGACGAAGGCGACCATCTGCTCGACGTAGGCGGTGGCGTGGGGGTCGTGGGTGGGCCGCTCGACGTGCATGCGCTCGAGGGCCCGCCACCACACGGCCTCGCACCGGCGCGCAATCTCGGCCGGGTCCCGGCCCTCCTGGCGGGCCCGGTCGATGATCTTGTCGTCGATGTCGGTGACGTTCGACACGTACCGCACCTCGAGGCCGCTCCACTCCAGGTACCGGCGCAGGATGTCGAACACCAGCACGAACCGGCCGTGGCCGAGGTGCGGGGGCGCGTAGACCGTGGGCCCGCACACGTACATGCTCACCTTGCCCGGCTCGCGCAGGCTGAGCTCGCGGACGGTGCCGGTGGCGGTGTCGTGCAGGCGGATCACGGGCGGCAGCGTACCGACCGCCGTCCCGGCCCACCCGGCCGTTCACCCGCCATTCGTCACCGGTCCGTCATCCGGGTCGGGAGGTGTCTCCGTAGTGCAGGCATCCATCCCCCGGGCGGGCCGTTGGCGACCCGCCCACCTGCAGGAAAGGACATCCCCGGCATGCGCAAACTCCTCGCTGCGGCCGTGGCGATCGCAGCCACCTCGGCCGCCTTCGTCGCCCCGGTCGGTGCCACTGGCAAGCCCACCCCGCCGCCCCCGCCGCCGAAGGCGACCGGCACGCTCACCGTCGTGCACGGCATCCCCGGCAAGGACGGCTTCCCGGTCACGGTCGACATCACCAACCTGCGCACCGGGCCCGTGGCCACCGATGTGCCCGCCGTGTTCACCGACAACCCGGTGGTGCCCGGCCTGCCGGTGGGCCGCTACCGGGTGGACATCAAGGTCGGCGGCCAGGTTGCCCTGTCGGCCAAGACCTGGCTGAAGCCCGGTGACGTCGACGCCGTGGTCGCCCACCTCACCGAGGACGGCAAGCCGACCATCTCGGTGTTCAACACCCCCACCCGCTGGGTGAAGGACAACGCCCGCGTGGTCGTGCGCCACACCGCCGCCGCTCCGGCCGTGGACATCTGGGCGACCGCGCCGGACTGCGCGTTCCCCAAGGGCATCCAGGACCTCAAGATCATCGCCAACCTGGCCAACCCGAACCAGGCTCGGGTGGACGTGCCTGCCGGGAGCTACTGCGTTCGGGTGAAGGCCGCCGGCACCTTCACCGAGGTGCTCGCCGCCCCGTTCACGCTCGACAAGCGCACCGTCTACGTGGTGTACGCCGTGGGCTCGCTGGCCGACGGCAGCTTCACCCCGATCGTCCAGGCGTTCCCGGCCCGGTCCTGACCGGCACCGGCGTACGGGCGCCGACCTGACCCGCATCACGGGGCCGGCCCTGCATGGGGCCGGCCCCGCTCGCGTTCCCTAGCATCTGCCCCCGCCATGGCCAACGTCCCCGACAAGCCCACCCTCGACGGCATCGAGCAGCGTTGGATCGAACGCTGGGAGACCGACGGCGTCTACCGCTTCGACCGCACCCGGACCCGGGCCGAGGTCTACGCCATCGACACGCCGCCCCCCACCGCCAGCGGGTCGCTCCACGTGGGCCACGTGTTCAGCTACACCCACACCGACACCGTCGCCCGGTACCAGCGCATGCGGGGAAAGGAGGTGTGGTACCCGATGGGGTGGGACGACAACGGCCTGCCCACGATCCGCCGGGTGCAGAACTACTACGGGGTGCGCTGCGACCCGTCGCTGCCCTACGACCCGTCGTTCACCCCTCCCGAACCGGGCGGCACGGCCGTCGTCGAGGTGTCCCGGCGGAACTTCCTCGAACTCGCCGAGCAGTTGCTCGCCGTCGACGAGCAGGCCTTCGAGGCCACCTGGCGCCGGCTCGGGCTGTCGGTCGACTGGTCGCAGCTGTACCGCACGATCGAACCGCGGGCCCGGCGGGTGGCCCAGCGGGCGTTCCTGCGCAACCTGGCCCGCGGCGAGGCCTACCAGCAGGAGGCCCCCACCCTGTGGGACGTCGACTTCCGCACCGCCGTGGCCCAGGCCGAACTCGAGGACCGCGAGCTTCCCGGGGCCTACCACCAGCTCGCCTTCCACCGCACCGATGGTGGCGGTGACCTGGTCATCGACACCACCCGTCCCGAGCTGCTGGCGGCGTGCGTGGCCCTGGTCGCCCACCCCGCCGATAAGCGCTACCGACCGCTGTTCGGCACCACGGTGCGCACCCCGCTGTTCGGCGCTGAGGTCCCGGTGCTCGCCCACGAACTGGCCGACCCGGAGAAGGGCACCGGCATCGCCATGGTCTGCACCTTCGGCGACCTCACCGACGTCATCTGGTGGCGCGAGCTGAACCTGCCGGTGCACTCCATCGTCGGCCGGGACGGTCGCATCCTGCCCACCCCCCCGGAAGGGGTGGATCCCGCCCCTTACGCCGAGATCGCCGGCAGGACCGTCAAGCAGGCCCAGGCCAAGATGGTGGAACTGCTCACCGCCTCCGGCGAACTGCTCGGCCCACCCCGGCCGATCACCCATCCGGTGAAGTTCTACGAAAAGGGCGACCGCCCGCTGGAGATCGTCACCAGCCGCCAGTGGTACATCCGCAACGGCGGGCGTGACCGCGCCCTCGGGCAGGCGTTCATCGAGCGGGGGCGGCAGCTCGTGTGGCACCCGGCGCACATGCGGGCCCGCTACGAGGACTGGATCAACGGCCTCAACGGTGACTGGCTGATCAGCCGCCAGCAGCCCTTCGGTGTGCCCATCCCGGTGTGGTACCCGGTCGGCGACGACGGCGAGGTCGACTACGACCACCCGATCCTGCCACCCGAGGACCGCCTGCCCGTCGACCCGTCGACCGACGTGCCCGACGGCTACGACGAGGCGCAGCGCGGGCAGCCCGGCGGGTTCGTCGGCGACCCCGACGTGATGGACACGTGGGCGACGTCATCGCTCACCCCGCAGATCGCCGGGCACTGGGAGGACGACCCGGACCTGTTCGCCCGGGTGTTCCCGATGGACCTGCGGCCCCAGGCCCACGACATCATCCGCACCTGGCTGTTCTCGACCGTGGTGCGGGCCCACTACGAGCACGGCACCGTGCCCTGGTACCACGCCGCGCTGTCGGGGTGGATCCTCGACCCCGACCGCAAGAAGATGTCGAAGTCGAAGGGCAACGTGATCACCCCGGTGGCCCTGCTCGAGAAGTACGGCACCGATGCCGTGCGCTACTGGGCGGCCTCGGCCCGGCCCGGCGTCGACACCGCGTTCGACGAAGGGCAGATGAAGATCGGCCGGAAACTGGCCATCAAGATCCTCAACGCCTCGAAGTTCGTCCTGTCGTTCGGCGAGCCGGCCTCGTCGGACGTCTCCTCGCCGGTCGACCGGGCCATGCTCGCCCGGCTCGGGGCGCTGGTCGCCGAGGCCACCGCCGCGTTCGAGGACTACGACTACGCCCGGGCCCTGGAACGCACCGAGAGCGTGTTCTGGTGGTTCTGCGACGATCACCTCGAGCTGGTCAAGGGGCGCGCCTACGCCGGTGACGCCTCGGCGGTGGCGGCGCTGCGGCTGGCGCTGTCGGTGCTGCAACGGCTGTTCGCGCCGTTCCTGCCGTTCACCACCGAAGAGGTGTGGTCGTGGTGGCAGGAGGGTTCGATCCACCGCGCCGCCTGGCCGTCGGGTGACGAGCTGGCCGCGGGAGTGGCCGACGAGACGCTGCTCGACGCCGCCGGGTGGGTGCTGGCCGAGGTCCGGGGTGCGAAGACCGCAGCGAAGCGGTCGATGCGCTGGCCGGTCGAGCGGGTCGTGGTGCGGGGCCCGGCCGAGCGGGTGGCCGCCGTGCGGGTGGCCGGGCCGGACCTGCGTGAGGCGCTGTCGATCACCGAGCTGATCACCGAGGAGCAGTCCGACGCCACCGTCGAGGTACGCCTGTCCGACGAACAGCCGGCGGGAGGACGGCCGACCTCAACCCCGCCTGGCTCCGGCCGATAGGGAGCCATGAGATCGGTCCGGTCCCGGCTCCTGGCCGGGCTGCTCGGACTCGGCGTGGTCGGCGTGCTCGCGCTCGCCGCCGTGCTGCAGTCGCTGGTCACCGTCCAGCACCGCTACCGGGAGCGAAGCGAGATCACCGCCGCCGTGCAGGAGGGCAACGCGGTCCGGGCCACACTGTCGCTGCAGCGCGGCATCCAGGCGGAGATCGCGGCCACCGGGGACCCGGCCCGCATCACCGAGTTCGGGGCGTCCGCAGAGGAGGCCTTCGAGCGCCTCGACCGCCTCGTGGCCCGGTTCGCCGACCTGCCCGGCATCACCGACGCCGCCGGTCGGGTGGCCACCCTCGACGAGCAGCACGACGCCGTCGTCGTCGACCGGCTCGTGCCAGCGGTCCGCGCCGGCGACCAGGCTGCGGCACAGGCCGCGCTCGCGGACGCCCAGCGGGTGCTGGCCACCCTGCTCGACGAGGTGGGGGCGCTCGTCGGGCTGATCGACCGGGAGACCGAGCGGATCGACGCCGCCCTGGCCACCACCGTCGTCACCGCCCGGACGCGGGCGCTCGTCGGCGGGATGACGGTGCTCGCCGCCGCCATCGTCATGGCCTGGTGGCTGGCCCGGTCGATCACCCGCCCGCTGGCACAGGTGACCGCAGCCGCCCAGCGGCTGGCCGAAGGCGACGCCCGGGTGGACCTCGCCCACTCCTCCGCCGATGAACTGGGCCGGCTGGCCGACTCGGTGCGCAGCGCCGCGGCCTACCTGGACGACATGGCCGGCGTCGCCCGGGCCATGGCGGGCGGCGATCTGACCGTGGAGGTGCGGCCCCGCGGCCTCGACGACACCCTGGGGCACTCGATGCAGGACATGGTGGCGGGGCTCCGCCAGATGGTGGCGGCCGTCCAGGCCTCCGCGAGCGAGGTCCAGGCCGCCGCCCACCAGCTCACCGCCACCGTCGGCGCGCTCGAGCACACCGCAGCGACCACGGCCGCCGGCGCAGAGCAGGTCGGGGCCCGCAGCGACGACCTCCGTGGAGACCTCGCCGAGGTGGTGGCGGCGGTCGACGGGGTGACCGGTGCCGCTGCCCTGGCCACCTGCCGCGGGGTCGAGGCACGGGAGGCCATCACCCGCCTGCAGGCGTCGAGCGCCGAGATCGACTCCGTGGTCCGGCTGATCACTGCGATCGCCGAGCAGACGAACCTGCTGTCGCTCAACGCCACCATTGAGGCAGCCCGGGCCGGAGAGATGGGCAAGGGGTTCGCCGTGGTCGCCGGTGAGGTCCGGTCGCTGGCCGCCCAGGCCGCCGACGCCGCCCAGCAGATCGTGGAGCGCATCGCCGCCATCCGCACCGACACCGAGGGCGCCGGCGGCTCCATGGCCACGATGACCGAGACCGTCGATCAGGTCCACGCGTTCGCCGAGCAGATCGCGGCCAGGGTGCACAGCGGTGCACAGCGCACCGATGCCATCGCCTCGACCACCACCGAGGTGGTGTCGGCCGCCGTCACCACCCGCCGAGCCGGGGAGGAACTCGCGGCAGCCGCCGACGGGCTGTCGGCCATGGCCGGGAACCTGGCCGAGCTGGCCAGCCGGTTCCGGCTCTGAGCCAGGCTGCGCTCAGCCCTCCCGGCGGCCGACGGCCAGCATCCGCTCGAGGGCACGGCGGGCGCCGGCGATCACCTCGGCCGGCACCTCGACCTGGTGGCGCATGCCGGCCAGGGCGTCACGGACGCCGGTGAGCGTGATCCGCTTCATGTGCGGGCACAGGTTGCAGGGCCGGACGAACTCCACTTCGGGGTTCTCCACTGCGAGGTTGTCGGCCATCGAGCACTCGGTGATCAGCGCCACCCGCCGGGGCTGGCGCTTGGCGATGTAGTCGCCCATGAAGCTCGTGGAGCCGACCACGTCGGCCTCGGCGGTGACGTCGGTCGGGCACTCGGGGTGGGCCATCACCACGGTGTCGGTCCCGAACTGCTCCCGGAGCGCCCGGATGTCGGCACCGGTGAACCGCTCGTGCACCTCGCACGCCCCCGGCCAGGTGACGATCTCCACGTCGGTCTGGGCGGCGACGTTGGCCGCCAGGTACTGGTCGGGGAGCAGCATCACCTTGGGGACGCCGAGCGACTCGACCACGGCGACGACGTTGGCCGAGGTGCAGCAGATGTCGGAGGCGGCCTTCACCGCCGCGGAGGTGTTCACGTAGGTCACCACCGGCACCCCGGGGTGCTGGCGGCGGAGTTCGGCGATGTCGGCTGCGGTGATCGACGACGCGAGCGAACAGCCCGCCCGGAGATCGGGGATGAGCACGGTCTTGTCGGGAGAGAGGATCTTGGCCGTCTCGGCCATGAAGTGGACACCGGCGAGCACGATCACCTCGGCGTCGGTGGCCGCACCGGCCTGGGCCAGGGCGAGCGAGTCACCGGTCACGTCGGCCACGGTGTGGAAGATGTCCGGCGTCATGTAGTTGTGGGCGAGCACCACGGCGTTGCGCTGCCGCTTGAGGTCTTCGATCTCGGCCACCAGCGGCTCGATCGCCGCCCACTCCTCGGCAGGGATGGGCCGGACCAGGGTGCTCGTCGTCGCCATGGGGAACGTCCTCCGACTTGTGCTCGTTCTGAGTATTACTGAGCGCCGGGGACAACACCAACCGGGACGCCGGCATTCCCGCATCCCGGCTCAGCGCCGGGTGCGCCGGATCCCCACCCCGGGTGCCGGGCGCTCGCGCAGCACCTCACGGCGGAACCGGAACAGTTCGGCCGGCCGGCCCCGTGTGCCGGTGGCCATCTCGCCGGTGCCTTCCACCAGGCGTCCGCTCTCCACCAGGCGGCGGAAGTTGCCCTTGTGCAGCCGCACCCCGGCGAGCGCTTCGACCACCCGCTGGAGCTGCAGCAGCGTGAAGGTCTCGGGGAGCAGCTCGAACACCACCGGCCGGTAGGTGAGCTTGCCCCGCACCCGTCCCAGCGCCGAGGCCAGGATCCGCCGGTGGTCGAGCACCGCCTCCGCCCCGAACGACACCCCGCCCCGCCGTCCGACCCGGTGGGCTTCGGCGACCAGCCCGGCTTCGTAGAGCAGCTCGTAGCGCTCGAGCGAGCGGACCGGATCCCACGGGGAGCCCCCCAGCCCGAAGGTGGTGTCGACCCGTTCCCGGCGGGCGGGCACCCCGTCGGCCCACCGCTCGAGCGCCGGGGCGATGAGCTCGAGCAGGGGTTCCCCCTCCCGGCGGTCCTCCCACGGGAAGAACTCGTAGAGGTCTCGCCACCCCTGGACGGCGCCGGTGGTGCGCACGAACGCCAGGTAGGCGATCGACACCCGCCGGGCCGGGTCGCCCGGCACCCGGCCGAGATCGCCGAAGGTGTAGAGCTGCTCGACGAAGCCGAGCTCCAGGCCGGTCTCCCCGGCAACCCACCGGCGCACCCCCCGATCGAGGGACCGGTCGTGGTCGGCGTCGAAGTCCCCGGTGGGAAGCGCCGGCAGGCCGTCGCGCTCGACCACGAGCACCCTTGGCACGTCGTCGGCCAGCGTGAGCACGACGGCCGAGAGGTCGAGCGCCACCTGCACGCCCGGACCCTACCCACGTACCCTGTGCGGCCATGCGGCGCACCCTGTTCAGCGAAGAACACGAGATGTTCCGGGACTCGTTCCGGCGGTTCGTGGAAAAAGAGATCGTCCCGTTCCACGAACGGTGGGAGGAGCAGGGCAGGGTCGACAAGGGCATGTTCCGCGCCGCCGGGGCCAACGGCTTCCTCGGCATCGCCGCACCCGAGGCCTACGGCGGCGGCGGGAACCCCGACTTCCGCTTCAACGTGGTGATGAACGAGGAGTTCCAGCGGGTCGGCGTGACCGGCTCGGGCATGTGCATGACGCTGCACAACGACATCTGTCTGCCGTATTTCCTCAAGAGCGCCACCCCCGAGCAGCAGGCCCGGTGGTTGCCGGGGATGTGCTCGGGCGAGCTGATGTCGGCGATCGCCATGACCGAGCCGGGGATCGGCTCCGACCTGGCGTCGATGACCACCACCGCGATCCGCGACGGCGACCACTACGTGGTCAACGGTTCCAAGACGTTCATCACCAACGGGATCAACAGCGACCTGGTGATCACCGCGGTGAAGACCGATCCCACCCAGAAGCACCGGGGGATGAGCCTGCTGGTCATCGAGGAGGGCATGGAGGGGTTCACCCGCGGCCGCAACCTCGACAAGATCGGCCTTCACGCCCAGGACACCGCCGAGCTGTTCTTCTCCGACGTCCGGGTACCGGTCGGCAACCTGCTCGGCGGCGAGGGCCGGGGCTTCTTCGAGCTCGTCGACAAGCTGCCCCAGGAGCGGCTGTCGATCGCGGTGACCGCCGTGGCCCACGCCCGGGCGGCGCTGGGCTGGACCATCGACTACGTCCGGGAACGCCAGGCGTTCGGCCAGAGCATCGGGTCGTTCCAGAACACCCGCTTCCGGTTGGCCGAACTGAAGACCGAGATCGACATCGCCCAGGTGTTCGTGGACGCCCAGGTCGAGGCGCTCAACGCCGGGGAGCTCACCGCCGAGGACGCCGCCGAGAGCAAGTGGTGGTGCACCGAGCTGCAGAAGAAGGTCGTCGACCAGTGCCTGCAGCTGTTCGGCGGCTACGGGTACATGCGCGAATACCCCATCGCCCGGGCCTACCTCGACGCCCGCATCCAGACGATCTACGGCGGCACCACCGAGATCATGAAGGAGATCATCGGCCGGTCCCTGCGCCTCTGATCCCACCGGGCACCGCGATCAGCCACAATACGTGGCTATGCGACGTCTCCTTGCGGCGGCTCTGCTTGCCGTGACCGCGCCCGTGTGGATCGATGCAGCACCGGCCGGCGCCGACGGGCCGGTGGTCGTCGAGGGACCGCCGGGCTCGAGCGTGGTCGCCGCGGCACCGGCGCCCGGCGGGGGCACCTGGCTGCTCGGCGCCGACGGCGGCATCTACGCGGTGGGCGGCGCGCCGTTCCTCGGTGCCGCCACCGGGGCCCGGCCAGGGGTGGCCGCCGTCGACGTGGCCGCCACCCCCTCGGGCCTCGGTCTGTGGGTGGCCTTCGCCGACGGCTGGGTGGTGCCCATCGGTGACGCCGCCGGTCACGGCCACGCCGTCGGCCTCGGCGAGCCCATCGCCGCGATCGTGTCCCATCCGAGCGGGTCGGGGTACTGGCTGGTCGGGCGCCGGGGCGGGGTGTTCAGCTTCGGGGACGCCCCGTTCCACGGATCGGCCTCGTCGCTGCGCCTCGGTGGGGTGATCGTCGACGCCATCGGCACCCGCAGCGGCGGGGGGTACTGGCTCGTCGACACCGGTGGGGGGATCTACGCCTTCGGGGACGCCCGGTTCCACGGCTCGCTCCCCGGCCTGGGCATCCGCACCACGGTGGTGGCGGCGGCGGCCAGCCCCTCGGGCGAGGGGTACTGGCTGCTCGGACGCGACGGCGGGGTGTTCGCCTTCGGGGACGCGGAGTTCCGCGGGGCGGTGACCGGGCGGGACCGCCCGGCGGTCGCCATCGCCGCCGGTGCCGACGGCCGCTACGCCGTGGCGCTCGGTCGGGCGGCGCCGGTGCCGGCCGCCGGGGCCGTCGCCCCACCGGCGGGGAGCGGGTCGGGCCGTCGGGTGGTCTACGCCAACCGGGCCCAGCGGGTGTGGTTGGTCGAGGCTGACGGCACGGTCACCCGTTCGTTCCCGGTGTCGGGTCGGGCCGGCGTCCCCGGCCCCGGGACCTACACCGTGTTCAGCCAGTCCCGGTTCACCACGGGCGCCCGTGACCGCGGCATCACCATGGAGTACATGACCCGCTTCACCCGGTCGCGCAGCGGGACGAACATCGGGTTCCACTCGATCCCGTTCAACCGGGGCGTGCCCATGCAGTCCGAGGCCCAGCTCGGGACCTTCCAGAGCGCCGGGTGCGTGCGGCTGGCGCCGGCCGACGCGGCGTTCCTGTACGCATGGGCGCCGGTGGGCACGACGGTGGTGGTCACGCCGTAGGCGGCAACGGCCACACCGGCGGTGCGGGCAGCCGCCCATCGCGCTCGGCGGCCAGCAGCCGGGTCCACAGTTCGCGGGCCACCGCCCACTGGCCGGCGGGCCGGGTGCGCACGGTCACCCTGACCAGCACCCGGTCGTCGCGCACCGCCTGCACACCCACGACCGTCGGCTCGTCGAGCACGCTCTCCCCCACCACCGGGTCGGCCCGCAGCGACGAGGCCACCTCGGCCAGCACCGCCGACACCGCCGCGAGGTCGGCGTCCCTCGGGACCGGCACGTCCACCACCGTCTGGGCCCACTCCTGGGACAGGTTGGCCACCCGGACGATCTGCCCGTGGGGGATGTGCCACACGCGGCCCTCGACGTCCCGCAGGCGGGTGGTGCGCAGCGACACCTTCTCCACCGTGCCGGTGGCATGACCGACGTCGATGATGTCCCCCACCCCGTACTGGTCCTCACCGAGGATGAAGAACCCGGTGAGGAAGTCACGGATGAGCTGCTGGGCACCGAAGGCGAGCGCGGCACCGATGATCGAGGCCCCGGCGACGAATGCGGTGAGCTCCACGCCGAGCGCGCTCACGATGGTGAGGGTGGCGACGAACCAGATCAGCGCGGTGGCGGTGCTGGTGAGCACCGACCCGACCGTCTCGGTGCGCAACGCCACCCGCCCGCGTTCGGCCTGGGTCCTCGCCAGCCGCTCCACCGCCCGGCGGATGACACGCCGGGCGAGCCGGGCCGACACCCAGGCCAGCAGCCCCACCAGCAGGATCTGCAGCGGTACCCCGACCAGCGTCTGCGCCAGGCGGGCGACGACCGGGCTGCCGGTCCGCTCGTACACCCATTCGCAGATGGCATGGGGCGGCGTGCCGCACGTCCGGGCGATCTCGTCGGCCGTCGGCCCGGCACGCCACACGGTCGTCACGACGGGACCCAGCACCCGTGGAACCCGAACGGCACCCGACGGGGCAGCCGAACCCGGGCGACCGGCCCCGCAGCCACGTCACTGGCGTCCAGCACGACGAGGTCGCTCGCGTCGCGGGCCTTGTCGTAGGTGAACAGCAGCACCCACCCGTCGTCCTCACCGGGCCCGTCGGGGACGAACAGCGGTTCCCCGCCGGCCACCCCATCGCCCGGCTCCCACACGGTGGCCTCGAGGCGCACGGCATCCCATCGGACCACACCGCCGAACTCGAACCCGCCGAACTCGTCCCGGGTGGGCACGTAGTACGCGTACCGGTGCGGCCGCCCGGTGACCCGCCGGTCGATGGTGGGCAGGTCGATCTGCCGGTCGGTGAGCTTGGTGTCGGTGAAGGTGAGCGACGGCCCGCCGGTGCCGATGCGCCAGCGGTGCAGCCCGTCGCTGCCCTCGTCGCCCCCCTCCTTGAACATGGTGCGCTGCACGCTCACGTCGACCACGACATCGTCGCCGTCGCGGAAGGCGTTGGTGCCGTGGAACACGTACACCGGTGGGATCTCCACCCAGCGCACGGTGGACGCCGGGCCGTCGAGGGGCAGCACGCCGATCCGGGCGCCGTAGGACGGGTCCCAGCGGAACGGGAGCTCACGGCGCAGGGCCCGTTGGAGGTCGAACACCACCGGGAGCTCCCAGATCACGATGTCGCGCTCGGTGATGGCGAAGTCGTGGATCATGGTGCTCGCCCCGACCGCCACCTCCTCGCTGCGTTGCAGGCGCCCGTCGGGCGTGGCGCTGTGCACGGTGAGGAACGGGGGGACGAACCCGTACCCGAAGGAGTGGACCAGCCCGGTGACCGGGTCGACCTTGGGGTGGGCGGTGTAGGCGGTGGTGAGGGCGCCACCGAAATCGAACGGGCCGACCGTCGACAGGTCGTCGGTGCGCAGCTCGTACGGGAACCCGACCTCCTGGAGGCTGAGCAGGCGGCCACCGAGGGACACGACGCTGGTGTTGCTCGAGTTGACCGGCCCGCCCGGCGGACCGACATCGTCGTTGCCGAGGATGTCGCCCCGTCCCAGCAGCGGGGTGCGCACCCAGCGGTTCCGGTACCAGCGGGCCCGGCCCCGTTCGAGCCGGACGCCGTGCACCATCCCGTCGCCGAGGAACCAGTGCGCGCTCCGCCCCGCCGGGTTGGACCCGTTCCGGACGTACAGGCCGGTGAGCGACGGCGGCAGCGCCCCGTCGATGTCCAGGTCGAACACCTCGAGCTCGTCGGGCACCGGGGCGAAGTTGCCCTGCTCCCAGTAGGGCCGCGACGGGTCGTAGGGCACCGTCGTCGGCGGCACCGTGGTCGGCGGCACCGACGCCACCGTCGGGTCCGGCGCCGCGGCGGTCGACGCAGCGGCGGTCGAGTCACCCGAGCGGGAGCACGCCCCCAGCGCCGCCGCACCCAGCGCCGCCACGGCACCCCGGAGCACGGTGCGCCGGTCGGCCAGCGCGTGGAGGGCCAACGGGTGGACCGGGCCGGTCATGTCCCCACCTCCGAGCGCCCGGCCGTCGACCGGGCCGGACCGTCGAGCACGCCGCGCATACGCCGCCGACGCTAGCCAGACGCTGGCCAGCCCGATGGCCGGAGCCAGTCGGTCGATGTCGGGGTGCCGGGCCGGAGGGGGACCTGCTTGGGTAGCGTGCTCGGGTCATGCGTGCAGGCGGTCTCCGGAAGAAGCGCGGGCTGCGCCGCACGTGGCCCCAGCGGCTGCTGCTCGGGTTCAACGTGCTGGTGATCCTGGCCTGCCTGGGCACCGCCCTCAGCCTGCGGTACGCCTACGGCAAGCTCGACCAGGTGGCCCGTGTGCCGCTGCCGGCGGGCGTGCTGGCCACCACGCCGACCACGGTGACCAGGGGCCAGCCGCCAGCGAAGAACTTCCTCGTCTACGGCACCGACAACCGCGAGTGCATCGATCCGTCGTCACCGTGGGCGAAGGCCTTCCTCAGCGGCTACCAGGGTGGTGACAGCCAGCGGACCGACACGATCATGGTGCTGCGGGCCGACCCGGCCAACGAGCAGGTGTCGATCCTGTCGTTCCCCCGTGACCTGTACGTGCCCCTCGCCGGGACCAACGGGCGCAAGGGCCGCATCAACGAGGCGATCGACGGGGGCCCCGAACGGCTGATCCGCACGATCACCGAGAACTTCTCGGTGCCGATCCAGCACTTCGTGGAGGTGGACTTCTGCGCCTTCAAGAACCTGGTCGACGCCGTGGGTGGGATCGGGGTGCCCTTCGCCTACCCGGCCCGTGACACCCGCACCGGCCTCGGGGTGGTCGTGCCCATCGGGCCGGGGTGCCACGTGATGAGCGGGGACGAGGCCCTCGCCTACGCGCGGTCCCGCCACTACGAGTACCTCGACCCCCGCCGCAACCGGTGGCGGGAGGACCCGAGCTCGGATCTCGGGCGGATCAAGCGCCAGCAGGATCTGGTGAAGCGGCTGATCCAGAAGGCGATCGACCGCGGGGCCCGGAACCCGGTGACGCTGAACCGCCTGGTGAACGCCGGGCTGGACAACGTGGTCATCGACGCCGAGCTCACCGCCCAGGACGTGCTCGACCTCGGCAACGCGATGCGCTCCCTCGACCCTGAGACCGTGCAGACCTACACCATCGAGGCGACCCGCGAGATCATCGCCGGCAGGGACGTGCTCGTGCCGGTGAAGAACAGCCTCTACAACTTCGCCGTCGCGCTGATCTTCCAGGGCCAGGGGCTGCCCGACACCTCCGGCGCGTCACCGACCACCACGGCCGAGCCCGGCGCCCCCACCACTCCGTCGACCACCGGCGCACCGACGACCGACGGTGGGCCGACCACGACCGAGCCCGGCGCCCCCACCACCCTCCGGCCGGGGGCCACCACCACGACCACCCTGCCGATCATCCAGGTGCCGACCACGCTGCAGTACAGCGTGACCCCGCCTCCCGACCTGAGCTGCCGGTAGCAAGCGTCGGGCTCAGCCCGGCAGGAGCTGCGCGAACACCTCGGGCACGGCGGACGGTCCGGTCAGCGGGACCATCCGGCCGCCGCACTCGGCCGACAGCCGCTCGGCTTCGGCGGTGTCGGCCCACGGCGCCAGGATCCACAGCTCCTCGGTGGCGCGGGCCTCGGCGGTCACGTCGCCGGGCACGTTCGCCCGGCAGTCGCTGAGCAGCACGGTGATCCGCCGGGTGGCCCGGCTGCGGGCCAGCTGCTCCCGGGCGGTGCGCAACGCCAGCGCCAGGTCGGTGGTGCCATGACCGCGCAGGCTGAGCAGGGCGTTCACCACCTGCTCCGGGGGTCGGGGTACGTCCTGGGACTTCACCACGATCACCCGGTTCGAGAAGGCCAGCACGCTGTAGTCCTCCGGCGCCCGCCAGGCGACCGCCGCCGCTGCCACCGCCGCCGTGGCCAGCCGCTCGCCGCCCATCGAGCCGCTCCGGTCGACCACCAGGCACAGCGCGGTGCCCGGCCGTGACCAGGTCCTGGCCCGCAGCTCGTCGAGTGGCGGCGCGGCGTTGGCGGCCCGGGCACCCACCAGCCCCTCGAGGCTGGCGTCGATGTCGAGGTCCCCGCCGGTCTCGTCGAGCGCCTGGAGCCGGAGCCGGCCCACCCCCCGGCGGCGCGGCGCGCCC
>FWPV01002394.1_pt1 | contig 46413 bp, 37 predicted proteins | sample 2228371 | NCBI WGS metagenome assembly FWPV01 (sample SAMEA103939776, study PRJEB20133) | metagenome | reverse complement strand
GCTGGTCCGAATCAATGCCATGATGCGAGATCAGACCGAGTGGAACATGACGCCAGTCACACGTTAAAAAAGACAGTTGCTCCTACGCGAGCCTTCAGAGCGAGGGGGCAGGTTCATGCGATGGCCCTGAGGACGGGAGGATGGGGCCCCGCGCCTCATAGACCAGTCTTTTGGTATAGTTCCGAAAAATTGATGAGGAGTCCCTGGATGAGCAACGCCCGCCGCCGATTTCTGACCGGTCTTCCCGCCGTGGGGGCACTGTTCGGTCTTTCCGCCGCCGTGCAGGCTACCGAAGCCAAGAAGAGCGAGCGTTTCCCTGGGGACCCGCCCGAGCACAAGATCGTCTACCAGCTCAACCACGCCGAGTGGGAGTACATTGAGCACATCCTCAACTCGATCAGCGCCATGCTGACCAAGTACGAGGACAATGTGTCGATCGCGGTGGTGGTGTTCGGCGCCGGCATCCACCTGCTCGCCAAGAACCCGAAGCGCGACATCCCGGCCATCCTGCGCCAGCGCGTCGAGTCCCAGGCCAAGAACTACGGCGTGAAATACATTGCCTGTGGCAACACCATGAAGACCATCGGCTGGGAAAAATCCGACATGCTGGACTTCGCCCAGGTGGAAGAAGTCGGCGCTGCGGCCATCATGGAGCTGCAGGAGAAAGGCTACGCCTATCTTGCGTGGTAACCCCCTGCCGATGCCGCGCATGAGCCCGGTCCGCCGGGCTTTTGCTTGAACAGAACAAGCCCATCGTGTGAGCCACCGCATGCAGATCACCCTGACCCGCCCTGACGACTGGCACATCCACCTGCGCGACGGCGCCATGCTCAAGGCGGTGCTGCCTGACGTGGCGCGCGAGTTTGCCCGCGCCATCGTCATGCCCAATCTCGTCCCGCCGGTGGTGACCACCGAGGACGCACGGGCCTACCGTGAGCGTATCCTCGCCGCGCTGCCAGCGGGCGCCTCCTTCCAGCCGCTGATGACCCTCTACCTCACCGGCAACACGCCGCCCGAGGAGATCGCCCGCGCCAAGGCCAGTGGCATCGTGCATGCCGTCAAGCTCTATCCAGCTGGCGCGACCACGAATTCCGATCGTGGGGTGACCGACATCCGCGCGGTCTACCCGGTGTTCGAGGCCATGCAGCGCGAGGGCATGGTGCTGTGCGTGCACGGCGAGGTGGTCGATCCTGCGATCGACATCTTCGATCGGGAAAAGGTCTTTATCGACCGCGTGCTGGCGCCCCTGCTGCGTGATTTTCCGGAGCTGAAGGTGGTGATGGAGCACATCACCACCCGCGATGCCGCCGAGTTCGTCAAGGCGGCCCCGGCCCATGTCGGCGCCACCATCACCGCCCACCACCTGCTGTACAACCGCAACGCCATGCTGGTCGGCGGCATCCGTCCGCACTACTACTGCCTGCCGATCCTCAAACGCGAGGAGCACCGCCAGGCGCTGGTGGCGGCGGCCACCAGCGGCAACCCGAAGTTCTTCCTCGGCACCGACAGCGCGCCGCACCCGAAGAACGCCAAGGAGTCGAGCTGCGGTTGTGCCGGATGCTACACCGCGCACGCCGCCATCGAGCTGTACGCCGAGGCCTTTGACCAGGCGGGGGCCTTGGACCGGCTGGAAGGCTTTGCCAGCCACTTTGGCGCGGACTTCTACGGCCTGCCGCGCAACACCTCCACCGTCACCCTGGTGAAAGAGGACTGGAGCGCCCCCGCTCCGATCGAGGTCGAACCGGGGGTCGACCTGGTGCCGCTGCGCACCGGCGAGGCCTTGCACTGGCGCCTGAAGTGAGCGAGGGCGGCAAGGGCCTGATGGCTGCCCGCTTCCGGGGCTTTCTCCCGGTGGTGGTGGACATGGAGATGGGCGGCTTCGACTCGGCTACCGACGCGGTGCTGGAGATCGGTGCCGTGATCCTTGGGTTCGATGCCGAGGGGCGGCTTGGGGGCGGGGAGAGAATCGGCGTGCATGTGGCGCCGTTTCCCGGGGCCCGCATCACCGAGGAGGCGCTCAAGGTCAACAAGATCGACCCGCACAATCCGCTGCGCCATGCGGTGGAGGAGCGCGAGGCGCTGGATCTGATCTTCGCGCCCATCCGCCGGGCGATGAAGGAGGAGGGCTGCAAGCGGGCCGTGCTGGTCGGCCACAACGCCCATTTCGACCTCGGTTTCCTCAACGCCATGGTGGCCCGCACCGGGCACAAGCGGAACCCCTTCCACCCGTTCACGGTGTTCGACACCGCCACGCTGTCCGGCCTCGCCTACGGCCAGACGGTGCTGGCCAAGGCCTGCGCCGAGGCGGGGCTGGCATGGGATGGCAAGCAGGCGCACGGCGCCCTCTATGATGCGGAGATGACCGCCCAGCTGTTCTGCGGCATCGTCAATGCCTGGAGCGAGCACATCCGTCCGCCCCAGGCTTTCCTTCCGCCGGCATGAACCCGCCGGGGACTGCCCCCGGTGCGGAATCTCAGCCCCCTTCGGCCTCGCGCACCACCTGCCGCATCTTCAGCAGACTGTCCGGGTTGAGCGAGAGGGAGTCGATGCCCTGCTCGACCAGGAAGCGGGTGATCTCCGGGAAGTCGGACGGTGCCTGGCCGCAGATGCCGATGTACTTGTCCTGTTTCTTGCAGGCCTTGATCGCCATGCGGATCAGCTCCAGCACCGCCGGGTCACGCTCGTCGAAGCCGGTCAAAAGCCCCGAATCCCGGTCCACGCCAAGGGTGAGCTGGGTCAGATCGTTGGAGCCGATGGAGAAGCCGTCGCACAGCTCAAGGAACGGCTCCGCGAGGATGGCGTTCGCAGGGATCTCGCACATGATGTAGAGCGCAAGCCCCGCCTCGCCGCGCACCAGGCCGTTTTTCTCCATCAGACCGATCACCTCGCGCGCCTCGTCCACCGTGCGCACGAAGGGCAGCAGCAGGGCGACGTTGGTCAGCCCCATCTCTTCCCGCACCCGCTTCATGGCCGCGCATTCGAGCGCAAAGCCCTCGGCGTAGTCCGGGTGGTGGTAGCGGGCCGCGCCGCGCAGGCCGATCATCGGGTTCTCCTCGTCCGGCTCGAAGTTTGATCCGCCGAGCAGGGCGGCATATTCGTTCGACTTGAAGTCGGAGAAACGCACGATCACCGGGCGCGGGTAGAAGGCAGCAGCGATCTGCGCCACGCCCTCGGCCAGGCGGCGGACGAAGAAGTCGCGCCCGTCCTCGTGGCCGCGGACCAGACGGGCGATCTGCACGCGGGTGGCCTCGTCGACCTTGTCCGGATGCAGCAGGGCATTGGGGTGGGCCTGGATGCCGCGCATGATGATGAACTCGAGCCGGGCAAGGCCCACGCCGTCCGATGGCAGGCGGGAGAACTCGAAGGCCTGTTCGGGCTGGGCGACGTTGAGGTAGACCTTGGTGCGGGTGTGGGTTGCTGCCTCATCCAGGCGCTGCTCCTCCACGCGGAAGGGCAGGGCACCCTGATAGATGAAGCCGGTGTCGCCCTCGGCGCAGGACACGGTCACCGCCTCACCGTCCGGCACGGTCTGGGTGGCGTCGCCGCAGCCGACCACGGCCGGAATACCCAGCTCGCGGGCGACGATGGCGGCGTGGCAGGTGCGCCCGCCACGGTTGGTGACGATGGCCGAGGCACGCTTCATGATCGGTTCCCAGTCCGGGTCGGTGATGTCGGTCACCAGCACCTCGCCGGGTTGCAGCTCGTGCATGTCGCGCGCATGCAGGATGACGCGAGCCTTGCCGGTCGCGATCTTCTGGCCGACGCTGCGCCCCGCCGCGACCACCGTGCCGCGCTCATCGAGGAGGTACTGCTTGAACAGGTTCGCGTCCGCCTGGGTCTGCACGGTCTCCGGGCGGGCCTGGACGATGAACAGCTCGCCCGTGTTGCCGTCCTTGGCCCACTCGATGTCCATCGGACGGCCGTAGTGCTGCTCGATGATGACCGCCTGGCGCGCCAGCTCCAGGACCTCATCGTCGCTGATGCAGAAGCGGTGGCGCTCGTCCGGCGGAACCTCGATGTTGCGGGTCGAGCGGCCGGCCAGGCTGTCGTGGGTGTAGATCATGCGCATGGCCTTGCTGCCGAGCTGGCGCTTGATGATCGGCCGGTGTCCGCTTGCCAGGGTGGGTTTGAAGACCAGGAACTCGTCCGGGTTGACCGCGCCCTGCACCACGTTCTCGCCCAGGCCCCAGGCGGCGGTGATGAGCACGGCATCGCGGAAGCCGGATTCGGTATCCAGGGTGAACATCACCCCGGAGGAGGCGAGGTCGGAGCGCACCATGCGCTGCACGCCGATCGACAGGGCGACCTTGTCGTGGGCGAAGCCCTGATGCACGCGGTAGGCGATGGCGCGGTCGGTGAACAGCGAGGCGAACACGCGCTTGCAGGTCGCGAGCAGGCTCGCCTCGCCGCGGATGTTCAGGTAGGTCTCCTGCTGGCCGGCGAAGGAGGCGGTCGGCAGGTCCTCCGCGGTAGCCGAGCTGCGCACGGCGACGTCGACCGTCGCGCCATCCGGCCCGGACATCCTGCGGTAAGCCTCCGCGATCTCGCCGGCGAGCTCGGCCGGCAGCTCAGCATGGGTCAGCCAGTCGCGGATGGTCTCGCCCACCTCGGCCAGGCGCACCACGTCGTCGACATCGAGACCGGCCAGCAGGTCGAAGATGGGCTCGCGCAGCTCGTTGTGGTCCAGCACCGCCCAGTAGGCCTCGGCGGTGGTGGCAAAGCCGCCCGGCACGTTGACCCCTTTGGGCTTGAGGGTGCGGAACATCTCGCCCAGCGAGGCGTTCTTGCCACCGACAAGGGGGACATCGTTGATCGTCAGTTCATCGAAGAGGCGGACGTAGCGCATGCGGGTCTCCCTGCTGATCCATCATTGCTCCACCAGCATAGCCCAGTCGCATGACGGTTCGTCATTTTGGGGCAATGGCACACTCCGGTCGTTACATCCGGCCTTGACAAAGGTTGCGAGATCTCTATAATGCCCAACATCGAATGCGGGGTGGAGCAGTCCGGTAGCTCGTCGGGCTCATAACCCGAAGGTCGTAGGTTCAAATCCTGCCCCCGCTACCACCATTTGATTGCATGAGGCCGTCCAACTTGGACGGCCTTTTGCATTTCTGCATTCGTATCATCTCCTCGATTGTGGGGCTGCCCGCCGTGAGCGACCTTCAGCCACGTTGCAGGAAGGATGCGCATGGGCCCTGGCCTGCGCGTTCCTTTATCCTTCCATGGCGGCGACAATTGAATCCATGAGCGTTGCCATCTTTGTTTTCGCCGTCCTCGCAGTACTCGCGGCCTGGTTGCCGATCGGGCGGTATGGTCGCCTGGGACTGGCCGGCGTGGTGGGGCTGGCGGGATTCGGCCTCGGTGTGATCGGGGGGGCGGGGCTGGTCGCTCTGCTCGTTCTGCTGCTGTTGGCCTGGCGCCTGCAGCCCGATGAGCGGGCGGTCAGCGGGTTGGTCTTCGCGCTGCTGGCGCTGGCGCTGGGGTTCGGCCTGCTGCCTGGATTCACGCAGGTCGTGGTGTTCGGGCCGGAGGCCATCAAACCGGGTTCAGAAGCCTATGTGCGCGGGGTGAGCCTCGGGCTGGTCGCGATCACCCTGCTTCTGCTTGCCATGCATCCGCTGGCGGACCGTTGGGCGAGCGCAGTCCGGGCGATCCGGCTGGGCGTGGGGGTGGGGCTGCTGACCGCGATGCCAGCACTCGGGGCGGGCTACCTGCTGGGCGACCTGGCCTTTGCGCCCGGCCTCCCCGGGGCGGCGTTCATCCTGACTTGGCTGGGTGGGCAGGTGCTGACGCTGGCGATGGAGGAGGGCTTCTTCCGGGGATTCCTGCAGCGTCATCTGGCCCGCCACGTCCCGGTGGCCGTCGCCATCGTCCTCGCCGGTGTGCTGTTTGGGCTGGCGCATTTCGCGGGCGGCTTGAGCTGGATCATCGGTGCAAGCATCGCCGGCGTGGGTTACGGGATTGCGTATCATCTGGGCGGCGCAAGGCTTGAGGCCTCGATGGCGGCCCATCTGACGGTCAACCTGTTGCACCTCTCCCTGTTCAGTTATCCGATGCTTGCCGGCATCGCTGCATGAAACGTGTTATGCATCGACCCTTGCCGTTCCTGATTTTCCTGGGCCTTGTTGTCCCGGCGCTGCTCCACGCGGGCAACCCGGTCGAGGACGAGTCACTCATTTTCACCGCTGCGCGCCTGCCGCAGGCACCGCAGGAGTCCCCCGCTGCGGTGACGGTGATTGACCAGGAGATGATCCGGCTGTCCGGGGCGCGCAAGATCGCCGACCTGATGCTGCTGGTACCGGGCATGCAGGTCGGCAGCAAGGTGGGCAACCTGCAGAGCGTGGCTTATCACGGCATGACCGACGAGTATTCGCGCCGCATGCAGGTGCTGGTGGACGGGCGCTCGATCTACAGCCCGGCGATGGGCGGCGTGTACTGGCTGGATCTGCCGGTGCAGCTGGACGAGATCGTGCGCATCGAGGTGATCCGCGGGACAAACACGGTCAACTACGGCAGCAACGCCTTCCTCGCCACCATCAACATCATCACCCGCCCGGCACGCGAGTCGACCGGCGGACGGGTCTCGGTTCTCGTCGGCAGCCACGGTGAGCGTGACGTGCAGGCAAGCTACGGCTTCCAGCACGGCCGGTGGGCAGGCAGCCTGAATGCCCTGTCCCAGCGGGACGATGGATATACCCGGACGGAGACGCCGATCCACGATGACCGCCGCCTCAAGGCATTGAACGGCCGATTCGAGCTGGATGCGGGGCGTGACGACGAGCTGAGCCTGGCCTTGGGCATCTCCACCGCCGACAAGGGCATCGGCGGCGACCCGGCCGTCAATGGCCTGGCCGAGGGCGGGCCGGAGCGCGAGACGACGGGCGAGAACGACTACCAGTACTTGCAGTGGCACCACGGTTACAACGAGAGTCACTACGGTGTGCTCAGGCTCTCGCGCTCACGCGACGCGCAAACGGATGATGGCTATCTCCTTTCCCACCCCTTGCTGCCCTCCCCGCTGGTCATCGCCGAGGGCTATGACAGCGAGCGCCTGGATGCGGAGTACGAGCACAGCACGCAGTGGTCGGGCACGCTTCGCACCTCGGCGGGGCTGGCCTGGCGCGAGGACCGGATCGAGAGTCCGAGCTTCCTCGGCTCCGCGGAGAAGCGGGACAACACCATCCGCCGCGCCTTCGCCAATGCCGAATGGCGCATGCTGCCCTCCCTCACGCTCAATCTCGGCGGCATGCTGGAGTCCTCCAGCTTCAATCCGGCCGAGTTCAGCCCCCGCATTGCCGCCCTCTGGCATGCGCAGCCTGGACATACCTGGCGCGTCGGTTATGCCGAGGGTCGGCGCACGCCATTTTTCTACGAGCGCCAGGGGGTGAAGAGCTATACGACCCTCGATGGCAGCGCCCGGGTCTACAGCGTGATCGCCTCCAGCCTGCTCGACGGCGGGGATGGGCTGCGCACGGAGCATGTCCGGAGCCTCGAACTGGCCTACCTCTATCGGCCGAGCCGGATGCTCGGCCTCGATGCGCGCCTGTTCCGCGATCATCTCTCCGACATGATCAAGCCCACGCTGCGCCCGGAGACAGGGGTGCTGACCAGCCTGCCGGGCCTGGTGGGGGATTTCGCCAATCTCGGCGAAGTTCATCTGCACGGCCTCGAACTGCAGCTGGATGCCCGCCCCGCCGAGGGCTGGCGCCTGCATGCGAGCTACGCCTGGACACGGATCGAAGAGCAAAGCCCCATCGAGCAGGTGGCCGGGCAGAGCTATGCCTACGATCGCTCCGCGCCGCGTCATGCAGGCTCCCTGCTGGTCGGCAAGCGGCTGGAGGATGGCTGGACCGTGTCCGGCGTGTACTCCCATGTCGGGGCGATGCGCTGGCTCTGGTACACCTATCCGATGCTGGAGACCCAGGACCGGCTGGATCTGCGCCTGGAGAAGCGCTTCCGCGTGGGAGGGCAGGGCCTGCGTATGGAACTGGTCGGCCAGTACCTGCTGGGTGAACAGAGCGACTTTCTCCCGACCCGGCGCTGGCAGCCGGGCATCTATGGTCGCCTGACGCTGGACCTCTCCTGATGTTTCGACGCGTTTACGGTGTCGCTAGAACGCTGTTGTGCAAAGGATTTTATGTTGCCCACAGGGTCTGTGGATAAGTCTGTGAACGGTCGATGGAAAAACGTTCGCGAGGCGTATGGTGAATAGGCCTCACTGGAGTTGGTCAAAATTTGACCTTCCAATAAAATTGGAGCAAAAACAATGAGTTGTGAGTTTTTCGTTCGTTTCTTGTGAGCATGGATTGGCGCTGAAGGGGGCATTGCGCGGGCATGGGGGCTTGTGCATAAGTCGCAGTGAAGAACTTGCATGAAGTTCAATAGGCAATCCGTACAAGTTGCGATCTTGGATTGCAAATGTAGGCTAACCGATTGAAAAGATGGGTAGGAAAAGGGGGCGTTCGGCGTGAGCGCGGAGCGCGTCGGGCAGCTGGGGGGCTTGAGGGACGATGGCCCATGGCAGGCCCGTTTGTCCCTCATCGATATGTCAGGCGGCGATCAGCCCTTCTTGACGGCCGCTTCCAGCATCGGCTTCAGTTCACCGCGCTGATGCAGTTCCACGGTGATGTCCGAACCGCCGATCAACTCGCCGCTGACGTAGATCTGCGGGAAGGTCGGCCAGTCCTGGTAGCGCGGCAGGTTGTTGAAGATTTCCATGTCCGCGAGCACGTTCACGTAGGCGAACTCCACGCCGCAGGCCTTGATGGCGTCGGCCGCGCGACTGGAATAGCCGCACATCGGGAACTGCGGGGTGCCCTTCATGAAGATCACGATGGGGTTGTTCTTAACGATCTCGTCGATCTGCTGGAGGATGGGGTCCATGGGGGGATCTCTTATGGTTGAGTCTGGCAGTCAAGTATGGGGATGCACGGCATGTGTGACAAGCCTTGCGGGCGCCCTGGCATCCCGGTTCCTGGCGATCCTACAGCCACAGCATGCAGCCCATCTCATAGGGGTGGGTCAGGGCGGGGTGCCAGGGGACGATGCGGATGCGGTAGACCTGCAGTCCGGCGAGCGAGGGTTGCAGTTTCAGCGTGTACAGCTGGCGCCCCTTCTCGTCCTGGCCGTCGGCCTCGAGCAGATAGTGTGAGTCCAGTTCGAAGTGCGCGCTGTTGCTCATCCGGCCGAACTGGCATTCCACCCGCACATCCTGGGCCGACAGGCCATCCACATCGACCGCCACCTTGATCTCGAGCGCTTCGCCGTGACGCAACTGGGTTGTGGCGAGATCCACGCGCTCGGCGCGGATCTTCGGCCACGTCATACGGATGCGGGCCTTCCATTCGGCCAGTTCGCGCGCCAGCCGCCCCCCCTCCGCATGGAAGGCCTTGCCGTTGCGCAGGGCGGTCAGATAGAACCCGCGGGTGTAGTCGAGCACCATGCGCTCGCTGTTGAAGCGGGGCAGGATGCTGCGCATCGAGGCCTTGGACAGCCCCACCCAGCGGCTGGAAAAGCTGCCCTTGTCGCGGTGGTGATACAGCGGTACGACCTCCTTGCGCAGCATCTCCATCAGGTCATGGGCCTCCTGGCTGTTGCGGTATTCGGCGCTGTATTCCGGTCCGTGGGGGGTGATGGCCCAGCCGTTGTCGCCTTCAAAGCCCTCGCCCCACCAGCCATCCAGCACGCTCAGGTTGATCACGCCGTTCATGCCGGCCTTCTGGCCGGAGGTGCCGCTGGCCTCCAGCGGGTATTCCGGGGTGTTGAGCCAGACGTCCACTCCGGTCACCAGTTTGCGGGCGAGGGCCATGTCGTAGCCCTCCAGTAGCAGGATGCGGCCGAGGAACTCTGGCCGGTGGGCGATCTCCCATATCTTGCGGATCATCGCCTGGGCGGGCTCGTCGGCCGGGTGCGCCTTGCCGGCGAAGATGAACACCACCGGCCGCTCGTCGTCATTGACCAGCCGCGCCAGCCGCTCCAGGTCGTTGAACAGCAGGGTGGCGCGCTTGTAGGTGGCGAAACGGCGGGCAAAGCCGATCACCAGCACGTCCTGGTCCTGCTGGGTGATGACGCTCAGCGACTTGCGGATCACGGCCTCGCTGCTGCCGTTGCGGCGGTGCTGGTCGCGAATGCGCTGGGCGACGTCGTCCAGCATTTCCCGCTTCAGCGACTGGCGCAGGCTCCAGAAGCGGTGGTCGGGGATCTGATCCAGCGCCTCGTGCCAGAAATCCCGGTCGCACAGGTGGAGGCGCCAGTCGCGCTGGCGCTGGTCGAGCAGGTTGGCCCACTCGCGGGCGAGGAAGGTGCTGACATGCACCCCGTTGGTCACGTAGCGGACAGGGTTCTCATCCGGCTCGATCTGTGGCCAGAGGTCGCGTGCCATCCGTGCGGCGACATCGCCATGGATGCGGCTGACACCGTTGTGCTGGCGCGAACCCCGCAGGGCCAGCGTGGTCATGTCAAAGCTGGACGGGGTCGCATCCACACTGCCCAGGCGGATGAAACGCTCGAAATCCAGCCCCATCCCGTGGGCGATGTCGCGGAAATACTGCTCGACCAGCCCGATCTCGAAGGAGTCGTGTCCGGCATCGACTGGGGTGTGGGTGGTGAACACCGTATTGGTCGCGGTCAGCTCGAGGGCCGCATCGAAGCTCATGCCCCGGTCGACGTACTCGCGGCAGCGTTCGACGATGAGGAAGGCGGCATGACCCTCGTTGACATGCCATGCGCCGGGGTGCAGGCCAAGCGCCCGCAGGGCGCGCACGCCGCCCATGCCGAGCAGGATCTCCTGCTGGATGCGCATCGATTTGTCCCCACCGTACAGCCGGTAAGTGATGGCGCGATCCTGGGGGCTGTTCTGCGCAAGGTCGGTGTCCAGCAAGATCAGGCGCACCCGCCCGACATGCGCCTGCCACAGCTTGACCGCGATCTGACGGCCTGGCATGGGCAGCCAGAACACCAACTCCTTGCCGGTCTCATCGAGGACCGGGCTGATCGGCAGGTCGTCGAAGTTGACCGGCAGGAACGACTCGACCTGCTGCCCTTGGGCATCGATGGTCTGGGTGAAGTAACCCACGCGGTAGAGCAGGCCCACCGCCACGAAGGGCAGCCCGAGGTCGCTCGCCGCCTTGCAGTGGTCGCCGGCCAGGATGCCGAGGCCGCCCGAGTAAATCGGAAAGCTCTCGTGGAAGCCGTATTCCGCGCAGAAGTAGGCGATCAAATCCTCGTGCGGGTCGAGGTGCGCGGCGATTTCGGGATGGGGCGGGTCGCTGAGGTAACGCTCGAACTGGGCGCGGGTCTCCTCCAGGTCGAACATGTAGGTCGGGTCGGCCAGTGCCGCATCCACGCGCTCCTGGGCCACCCGGCGCAGGAAGATCTTCGGATTGTGGCCGCAGGCCTCCCACAGTTTGGCATCCATGCGGTAGAACAGGCCCCGGACCTTCCGGCTCCAGCTGTAATAGAGGTTGTTGGCGAAGTCATGAAGACAGGCCAGAGCGGGTGGGATGTTGGGCTGGACTTCGAGAGAGTAGAGCGAGCCGGGCATGGGTCTGGTCCTGTGCAATGCGTCCATCACAGGATCATGGCGCAAAAACGTGACGATTCAATCATCGCGGCTGCACCTCCCGGCCGTCCGAATGGAGCGATGGGATACCGGGCAAGGTGAAAAAATTCGTGCACTGCCACTAAAGAGCCTCCCATCGGCGCCGATAAACATCTCGAAGGCGGACCCGGGGCGAAAAAAAACTCCGGCAGGGGCTAAAGGTTCCGGAAGAGCCGCCGACAACCTCAACGAGACCCGAATTTAACGCGCAACAGCGCACCTTGAGGAGGCACTCAACATGGCCAACGTCGTAGCAACCAACGTATTCTCCCTCTCCACCCAGCGTCACCTGGCCAAGGCCGAGAGCGGTCTCGCCACCGCCATGGAGCGCCTGTCCTCCGGCCTGCGCGTGAACAGCGCCAAGGACGACTCCGCCGGCCTTGCCATCGCCGAGCGCATGAATGCCCAGGTCAAGGGCATGAATGTCGCCGTTCGCAATGCCGCAGACGGTATCTCCCTGGCTCAGACCGCCGAAGGCGCACTGCAGCAGGTGACCGACACCCTGCAGCGCATGCGTGAGCTGTCGGTGCAGTCCGCCAACGCCAGCAACACTGCGAGTGATCGCCTCAATCTGGACGCCGAGTTCCAGGAAATGGGCGCTGAGATCACCCGTATCCTGAGCGCGACTGAGTTCAACGGCCTGAAGATCCTTGCGGGCGATGCCGGCGCTCAGATCTTCCAGGTGGGCGCCAACAATGCGGCCGATAACCAGATCACCGTGACCACCACCGATATGGCTGCCAATGCCGATATCACAGGCGTGACAGGCACGGATATCACCACTCAAGCCAATGCCCAGGGTGCGATCGATCTGATCGACACCGCTATTGATACGGTGACCACCGAGCGTTCGAAGTATGGTGCCGCCCAGAACCGCTTCGAGGCCACCATCAACAACCTGCGCAATGCCTCCGAGAACCAGGCGGCCGCCCGTTCCCGTATCATGGATGCTGACTTCGCAGCCGAGACCGCCAACCTGAGCAAGTATCAGGTCCTGCAGCAGGCGGGTGTGGCGATGCTCTCCCAGGCCAACCAGGCGCCGCAGGCGGTGCTCGGTCTGCTCCGCTAAGATCGCCTCGATCGCGCGGAAGTCAGGGGTGCCGGCCGCGGGCCGGCCCCCTTATCCTTCCTTCCCAAAGCGGAGGATGAGCCATGAACAGTGACGTAACCTTGCCCACAGTGCCCCGAGTGAATCAGCCCGTAGTCGGGCCGAAGCCGTTTGAGGCGCGTGGTGCTACGGGCAGTGTTTCGTCCGCGCCGCCCACTGCGGCCTCGCAGGCTCCGGAGGCTGCCTCTGAGGTCAAGGGGGCGCAGCAGGTCAGCCCCAGTGTGGATGCCAAGACCATGCGTGAAGCGGTGGATGAGATGCAGAGTCGAGTGCAGATGGTCCGGCGTGACCTTCAGTTCACGATCGACGAAGATACCCAGGAAGTGGTCGTGAAGGTGCTCGACCGCGAGAGTGGTGAGGTCGTGCGCCAGATCCCCTCCGAGGAGGTTCTGGCCATGCTCAAGCGCATGCGTGAATGGTCCGATGCCCACGGCGAGGCGGGCAAGGGCCTCTTGTTCGCCGGCAAGGCGTGAGGAAGAACGATCATGGCATTGACGGCAACGGGGATTGGCTCGGGTCTGGATGTCAACAGCATCGTGAAGACCCTGGTGGCGGCCGAGGGGGATCCGAAGAAGGCTCAGCTCAGCCAGCGTGAGTCGGATTTCAAGGCCAAGATCTCCGCCATCGGTTCGATCAAGAGCGCGATGACGGAGTTCCAGAAGGCCCTCGATGGCCTGAAGAGTGCCTCCTCCTTCCAGGTCCGTTCGGCCACCAGCTCCAACATGGATATCGTTAAGGTCTCGGCGACCGCTTCCGCCGTGGCCGGTCAGTACAGTGTCGAGGTCCTCCAGCTGGCCCAGGCGCAGAAACAGGCTTCCGGCGGCTTTGCCGATGCCAATGCCGTGGTGGGCGAAGGGACGCTGACCATTGCCAGCGCATCAGGCAGTTTCTCGGTCACGATCAACGCTGGCAACAGCACTCTGGCCGGCATTCGCGACGCCATCAATGGCGCGGCTGACAACATCGGCGTGACAGCCTCCATCGCCAACGTGGACGATGGCGCGGGCGGTACGGTCAGCCGGCTGGTGCTGACCTCAACTCAAACGGGCATGGCCCATGCGGTGACGCTCTCCACGACGGACAGCGATGGCAATGATGCCGATGACTCGGGACTTTCCCGCTTGGCGAGCCCGAATCTCCAGGAGCTCGTTGCCGCGCAGGATGCGCAGCTTAAGCTGGACGGCATGACCGTGACCCGCTCGAGCAACACCATCACCGGCGCGGTGGATGGCCTGACGCTCGACCTGCAGAAGGCCGCACCCGGCACGACGGTGAGCGTGGGCGTGAGCGTCGACAACGAGGCGATCGCCAAGAACGTGCAGTCCTTCGTGGATGCCTACAACAAGCTGCAGGACACCCTCAAGAAGGTGGGCGCCTATGTCGAAGGTGGGAATTCCGGCGCCCTGCTGGGTGACGCCATGCTTCGCTCGCTCACCGCGCGCATCCGCTCGGAGGTTACGAACACGGTGGCCTCGGCGCCGGACAGTTACAACTCGCTGGCCCTCGTGGGCGTGGTCGTCGATCGCTACGGCAAGATGTCGCTGGATCGGTCCAAGATGAATGCAGCCATGGCCGCCGACCCAAGCGCCCTCGCGGCCGTGTTCGCCAATCCCGATGGTGTGGCGGGGCGCGTCGGCAGTTTCATGAAGGATTACCTGCAGTCCGATGGCATCCTCGATCAGCGTACCAAGGGGTTGAATCGCTCGATGCGCGATATCGCCGACCAGCGCGAGCGGCTGGATGTCCGTTTGGCCACCTTGGAGGCGCGCCTCTTCCGCCAGTTCAACGCGATGGACGGCCTGGTTGCGCAGCTGAATGCGACCGGTGCCTCCCTCAAATCCCAACTTTCGGCTCTCACGTCGAATAACAACTGATGACGAAGGAGAATTCATCAATGTACGCTTCCCCGCGCGATTACGGCATCAGGCAATACGCACAGGTCAATGTCAGTTCGGGCGTGGAGGGGGCCTCTCCGCATCGGCTGGTGCAAATGCTGATGGAAGGCGCGCTGCAGCGTATCGCTCAGGCGAAGGGTGCGATCGAGCGGCATGATATCGAACTCAAGGGACGGGCCATCGGCAAGGCCATCGATATCATTGGGCAAGGGCTGCAGTCCGCCCTGGACAAGGATCAAGGCGGCGAGCTGGCCGAGCACCTCGACGCCCTCTACGGCTACATGATCGACCAGCTGTTCGCGGCCAACCTCCGCAACGATGTAGAGAAACTGAATGAGGTCGCTACGTTGCTCAAGGAGATCAAGAGCGCCTGGGATGCGATCCCCCCCGAGCATCACTACAAGTGAGCAGGCCAAGGCGTGAGCACCGAAGACACGCTTCACACCTTGGCCGAGCTGAGTGAGGTCATGCTCAGCAAGGCCAGGGCGGGCGATTGGGATGCTCTCCCCGAGCTGGAACAGCAGCGCAGCGCGCTGATCCAGCAGTGCTTCCCCCTGCAGGATATCGGCGATATCGAAGCCGCCTGCCTGGCACTGCAGGGGCTGCTGCAAGCCAACGATGAGTTGGTGCGCCTGGCGGGAGAGGTGCGATCCGCGCTGGCGAGCGAGCTGGGGCAGTTGCGCTCGGCCAGCAGCGCGATCAAGTCATATCAGGCTCACGAGGGTTAAGGTCCTCAGCTCCCATCCTCAAGGCATTCTCAGCCCTGAGACAGCCCGATTTGGCGCAGTCGGGGCACCGCCAGTCCCGCCCGATCGGCCAGTTCCAAGGCCCGCGCCAGACGCGCCGGCGCACTGCGCCCCATGCACTTGTGTGCCGGATCCCCGGCAAAGCCCTCCAGCATCCCCTGGATCAGCCGCTCGCGGTCAAAGGTCCGGCCGGTGAGCCATTCCTGCAGGTCGATCACCTCGCCAGCGACTTCACGCGCCAAGGGTTCATGATCGCGCCACAGCTCCTCCACCGTGCCGCCGGTGACCAGGCCGGCGATGTTGGTGGTGAGGATGTAGACGTTCTTGCGCACCAGCTCCCAGAGCATGGCGTTCATGTCAGTCACCTCACGGGCGGGGAGATCGACCTTCGCCATGGCCCTGAGGATCAAGCCGGCATGGGGCCCATGCACGGGGGAGGGGAGCAGGGCCTTGCTGTCCTGGCCCTTCTTCTTCTCGAACCAGACCGACATGACGGTCGGGTGGGTCAGGCCGTGGGGCTCCCAGTCGTGCGGCAGCAGCTCGTTCTGCAGCAGCACGAGGCGATCGCGCCATGGTGCGGGCATGTCCCTCAGGCAGGCCTGCAGGTCGGCCTCGCCGACGGCCAGGATGACGGCCTGCGGCTCGGGGTTGAGGGTGTGGGCGGTGGCAAGCGGCATGTCGCGGTTGACCGGATAGACCGGGTGGCCCAGGCGCAGCAGGCCGCGCGCCAGCACGGCGCCGATCTCGCCGATGCCGATGATGATGATGGGGTCGAGCATCGCGGAACTCCTTCAGAAATCGGTTTTCGTCATTCAATCTGCCTCGGCAAACATCAGGCAGCCGCGCGCGTAGAGGCGGTGAAGCAGGGGCCAGATCGCTTCGCCATGCGCATCAGCGGCCTCCGCGTCGAAGTGCTGTTCGCGGCAGAGCATCTCCACCATCCCGCGCCCGGCCTCGGACAGCTCCACGCACTCGCCGTCCATGAAGAACAGGACCTTGCCCGGCTGGGCGATGAAGGCGAGCCGGGCGGCGGGCACGCGCCGCAGCACCTCGCCGTCCTCGACCATCTCGCGCAGCTCGTCGAGGCTCAGCGGGTCGTTGTCCGGGAACAGACCGCCGAGGTTGAGGTTCCGCTCGGTCAGCCATTCGCCGAGGATGCGTTGCAGGGCGGCATCGTCCGGGTTCAGGGCCTCGCGCACCAGGCGGGTGAGTTTGGTCAGGGCGGCAGCGCTGATCTCGCCGGGATTGGACTGCGGGGCGAGGTCCGGGTCGGCGTAGCGGATCCTGGGGTTGATGCGGTCGACCAGCGACTCGCACACGGCGCCGACGATGTCGGCATGCGCCGGGGCGCGGAAGCCGATCGACCAGGTCATGCATTCGGTCAGGGCCACGCCGTGGTGGGGGATGCCGGGCGGCAGGTAGAGCATGTCCCCCGGTTCGAGATCCCAGCTCTGGTCGGGGTTAAATTCACGAAGGATGCGCAGGTCCAGCCCGTCGATGTAGGCGTTCTCGTCGTCGCGCGGGGTGGATTCGATCATCCAGCGTCGGCGGCCGTGGGCCTGGAGCAGGAACACGTCGTACTGGTCGACGTGCGCGCCGACCGAGCCGCCTGGCGGGGCGTAGCTCATCATCAGATCGTCGATGCGCCAGTCGGGGATGAAGCGGAAGGGCTCGATGATCTCCATCAGCTCCGGGACGGCCTTTTCCACGTCGGAGACGAGGATCGACCAGCCCTTGGGCGGCAGGCTGGCGAAGTCCTCCTCGCTGAAGGGGCCGTAGCGCAACTCCCAAGGCTTGCTGCCGCCTTCCTCGAGCACCATGCGGCTGTGGATGCCTTCCTCGCAGGCAAGTCCGGCGAGTTCCTCGGGCGTGACGGGGGCCTCGAAGGCAGGGAAGGCCTGGCGGATCAGCAGTGGCTTCTTCTGCCAGTAGTCGCGCAGAAAAGTTTCGACGGGCATGCCGCCGAGGACCTGGTCGGTCGTCCACATGGTCGGGATCATCCGGAAGAGGGTTATCCGTGGATGGTATACTTCCGCTCATGTCCCGCAAACCCTCGAAGGATGCTCCGAAGCTGCCCGGCACGCCCTATGGCGGGCATGTCCGTGCGCGTCTGTGGATCACCGGGGACCAGGGGGGCTACCTTGGCGTGGGCAAGGTGCAGCTGCTGGAGGCGATCGCCGAGAAGGGCTCGATCAGCCAGGCCGCCAAGGCCATCGGCATGTCCTACAAGCGCGCCTGGCAGCTGGTCGAGGAGCTGAATGGCCTGGGCGACTCCCCGATGGTGGTCACCGAGACCGGTGGCGCCCATGGCGGCGGCACGCGCCTGACCCCGCGCGGCGAGCATGCGATCAAGCTGTATCGGGAGTTCGAGGCCGAGTTCGCGGCCTTTGTGCGGAAATTCCCGCATCCCATGGATCTCTGAGCCTGTTTCGAGGTTTTCTTGTCCAACGTTCACGACGCGGCCCATGCCTGCCTGATGGAGTCCGACCCCGCGCGCAAGGCGGCCTGCGTGCGCCGCCTGCAGCAGGACTTTGCCGCGGGGCGGCTGGCTGTGGAACAGGGCGGCATGGCCATGCCAGTGCCTGACCCCGGCCGTCCTGCCAGGCCCGAACTGGTCGAGCGCAGGCTCCTGGCCCAGCGCCCGGTATCGGTACTGGAAGGCCGCCTGGCCCTGGCCCACGCCTTGGCGCATATCGAGTTCAACGCCATCAATATCGGCCTGGACGCGGCCTACCGTTTCCGCGGCCTGCCTGAAGGGTTTTATGCCGACTGGATCCGCGTGGCGGTGGAGGAGGCCCATCACTTCGAACTCCTGCGCGCCTACCTGAACGACCAGGGGCGGGACTACGGCGACTACCCCGCGCACGACGGCCTGTGGGAGATGGTGCGCCGCACCGACGACGACCCGCTGATCCGCATGGCGCTGGTGCCGCGCGTGCTGGAGGCGCGCGGCCTCGACGTCACTCCGGGGATGCAGGCCAGGTTGCGCGAGGTGGGGGACACACGCCTGGTCGAGATCCTCGACGTGATCTACCGCGAGGAGATCGGCCACGTGGAGATCGGCACGCGCTGGTTCCGTTTTCTTTGCACCGAGCGCGGACTGGATGCGCGCGCGACCTTCCGCACGCTGCTGTCCGAGTACATGGCCGGCCGCATCCGCGGCCCGTACGACGAGCTTGGCCGCATGCACGCGGGTTTCACCGCGGAGGAGATGGAGGACCTGCGGGCACTGGAGATGGAAACCATGGGACGCCTGTCATGACCGCCTTCGTCCATCTGCGTCTGCACACCGAATACTCGCTGGTCGACGGTCTGCTGCGCATCAAGCCGCTGATGAAGCGGGCCAAGGAGCTGGGTATCCCGGCCCTGGCGCTGACTGACCAGTGCAACCTGTTCGCCTTCGTGAAGTTCTACAAGGCGGCGCAGGAGAGTGGCATCAAACCCATCTTCGGCGTGGACGCCATCCTCAAGGGCCTGCCGGACAAGGAACCCTCCCGCCTGGTGCTGCTGGCGCAGAACGAGGCGGGCTTCCGCAACCTGACCCGACTGGTCTCGCGCGGCTACCTGGAGGGGCTCTCGGGCGGGGTGGCCATGCTCGAACGCGACTGGCTGACCCTTGAGTCCTGCCCGGGGATCATCGCCCTCTCCGGCGGACGTGAGGGCGAGATCGGCCAGGCCCTGCTCGGCAGCCAGCCCGGGCAGGCCGAGGGGTTGCTCGCGCACTGGATGAGCGTCTTTCCGGACCGCTTCTACCTCGAGGTCAGCCGCACCGGACGCCCCGGCGAGGAGGACGTGCTGCACCGCAGCGTGGACCTCGCCGCCGCCCTGGGCGCGCCCATCGTCGCCACCAACGACGTGCGCTTCCTCAGCCCTGAGGACTTCGAGGCTCACGAGGTGCGCGTCTGCATCCACGAGGGCCGCATCCTCGACGATCCCAAGCGCCCGCGCCGTTACAGCGAGCAGCAGTATCTGCGCTCGCCCGAGGAGATGGCCGAGCTGTTCGCCGACCTGCCCGAGGCGCTGGAAAACACCGTCGAGATCGCCCGCCGCTGCTCGGTCGGCCTGTCCCTGGGCAAGCCCGTCCTGCCGCAGTACCCGATCCCCGAGGGCATGACCGAGGGCGAGTTCTTCACCCGCGAGGCCGAGAAAGGTCTGGAGGAACGCCTTGCGGTGATCGCCCCCCCGGGCTCGCCGGATGCCGAGCAGAAGCGCGCCCTGTATTTCGAGCGTCTGAAGTTCGAGCTGGGCACCATCCTGCAGATGGGCTTCCCCGGCTACTTCCTGATCGTGGCGGACTTCATCCAGTGGGCTAAGCGCAACGGCATCCCGGTCGGGCCGGGGCGGGGTTCGGGCGCGGGCTCGCTGGTCGCCTACGCGCTGAAGATCACGGACCTCGACCCGATCCCCTACGACCTGCTGTTCGAGCGTTTCCTGAACCCCGAGCGGGTGTCCATGCCCGACTTCGACGTCGACTTCTGCATGGAGCGGCGGGACGAGGTGATCGACTACGTGGCCCGCACCTACGGCCGCGAGAGCGTCTCCCAGATCATCACCTACGGCAGCATGGCGGCGAAGGCGGTGGTGCGCGACGTGGGGCGCGTGCTCGGCAACGGCTACGGCTTCGTCGATGGCATCGCCAAGCTGATCCCGAACGAGCTCGGCATCAGCCTGAGCGAGGCGCTGGAGAAGGCCGAGGACCTCAAGCAGCGCTACGACAACGATGAGGAGGTGCGCGCGATCCTCGACATGGGCCTGCAACTGGAGGGCCTGTCGCGCAACGCCGGCAAGCATGCGGGGGGCGTGGTGATCGCCCCCGGCCCGCTGACCGACTTCAGCCCCTTGTACCGCGCCGAAGGCGAGGAGGGCATCGTCACCCAGCTCGACAAGGACGACGTGGAGCAGATCGGCCTGGTCAAGTTCGACTTCCTCGGCCTGCGCACCCTGACCATCATCGACTGGGCGGTGAAGACCATCAACGCCCGCCGCGCGAAGGCCGGCGAGCCGCCGATTGACATCAGCCAGATCGACCTCGCCGACCGCAAGGCCTTCGACCTGCTCAAGGCCTGCCAGACCACGGCGGTGTTCCAGCTCGAATCGCGCGGCATGAAGGATCTGATCCGCCGCCTGCAGCCGGACTGCTTCGAGGACGTGATCGCGCTGGTGGCGCTGTTCCGCCCCGGTCCGCTCGAGTCCGGCATGGTGGACGACTTCATCGCCCGCAAGCACGGCCGCGCGGCCATCGAGTACCCGCACCCGGACCTCGAACCCATCCTCAAGCCCACCTACGGCGTCATCGTCTACCAGGAACAGGTGATGCAGATCGCCCAGGTGCTGGCGCAGTACACCCTGGGCGGCGCGGACCTGCTGCGCCGCGCGATGGGCAAGAAGAAGCCCGAGGAGATGGCCAAGCAGCGCGAGATCTTCCTCGCGGGAGCGACCGGGCGCGGCGTGGATGCGGGCGTCGCGGGCTACATCTTCGACTTGATGGAGAAGTTCGCGGGCTACGGCTTCAACAAGTCGCACTCCGCCGCCTACGCGCTGGTGTCGGTGCAGACCGCCTGGCTCAAGGCGCATTATCCCGCCGCCTTCATGGCCGCCGTGCTGTCCGCCGACATGGACAACACCGACAAGGTCGTGGTCCTGATTGAAGAATGCCGGCAGATGGGGCTCAAGGTGGAGCCGCCGCGGGTCAACGACTCCGACTACCGCTTCACCGTGCGCGACGACGCCACCGTGGTTTACGGCCTTGGCGCCATCAAGGGCGTGGGGCAGGGGGCCATCGAATCGGTGCTGGAGGCGCGGGCCAAGGGCGGATCGTTCCGCGACCTGCACGACTTCGTGCGCCGCGTGGACCGCGGCCGCCTCAACCGCCGCGTGCTGGAGGCCATGATCCGCGCCGGGGCGCTGGATGGCCTCGGCCCGAACCGTGCCTCGCTCATGGCCGCCCTGCCGGACGCCCTGCGGTTGGCGGAGCATGCGGCCGAGCAGGAGGCCGCCGGGCAGGGTGACCTGTTCGGCATGTTCGCCGAGGACACGGCGGCTGAGGATGCGCCGGTGCCGGTGGTCGAGATCCCCGAATGGGACGACTTCGACCGTCTGGCGCAGGAAAAGGATGTGCTCGGTCTCTACCTCACCGGCCATCCCATCCAGGGCGTGATGGATGAGATCCGCCAGTTCACCGACATGCGCTTCGGCGAGCTGACCGGCCAGCTCGAGGACATGGCGCCGAAGGCCAACGGTCGGCCACAGGAGCGCAATGTGGTGGTCGCCGGGCTCATGATCGGTGTGCGCCCGCGCATCACCCAGCAGGGCGAGAAGGAGGCCTTCCTGCTGCTGGATGACGGCACCGGCCGCATCGAGGCGCGCCTGTTCCCCGAGGACTACAAGCGCCATGCCGAGCAGCTTGGCAAGGACCAGGTGCTGGTGCTCGAGGGCGGGGCGAGCTTCGACACCTTCTCCGGCGGCGTGCGCCTGCGAGTGAAGAGCCTGATGACCCTGGACCAGGCGCGCGAGGCCTATGCGCGCGAGCTGCGCCTGGTGCTGGGCGCGGGCTTCGGGCCGGACGGGGTCGAGCGCCTGGCTGAGACCCTGGCCCCCTTCCGACCCGGCCGCTGTCCCGTCCTGCTTGATGTGCGCAACGGCCAGGCGCGCGGGCACGTGGTGCTGGGAGATGCCTGGCGCATTGCCCCCACGGGCGAGCTTTTGCGCCGCCTGCGTCTGCTGTCCGGCATCGAACGTGTCGATCTCAAGCACGCACGAACAACGCTGTCGGGTTCCCGAGGGCCGCACCCCGAAGGGGCTTGAGGCATGGATGTCGCAAGGGTCCGAGGAGATGGATCCGCAGCGTAGGGGCACAAAGTGCCATCCGCAGGACAGCACCGGGGACGGATTCTGCCGTCGCGGCTGCTCCAGTACGTACGTAGGATGGACGGCGGACGAGCGTCCGGTGGGCTATGCTCTCTGGGCAAACCTTTTCCGACATGAGGAGAGAGCCATGCCGAGTCTGAACATGAAAAAGATGGTCGGAGTGCCCCTGGTTTCCGTGGCCCTCCTGGGGGCCCAACTGAGCCCGGCCTATGCCGCCATGGTGGACAGCCCCGCGGTGTTGCAGCAGGCGCAGCAGACGATGGATCGTGCCGGGCTGGCCGCATTGCTCGACCGCCAGGACATGCAGGACCAGCTGGTCGCGATGGGGGTCGACCCCGCCGCGGCCAAGGCGCGCGTGGCCGCCATGACCGACGAGGAGGTGCGCCAGCTCAACCAGGGCATCCAGGAGATGCCGGCGGGCGGGGATGTCCTCGGGTTCGTCCTCGCGGTGTTCATCATCCTCGTCATTACCGATATGCTCGGCGCCACCGACGTGTTCGGCTTCGTCCATAACATCAACAAGTAATCGATGCGCCTGCCATGGCGTGTCCTCAGATTCGGGGGCACGCTTTTTCTCGTTGCCATCCTGACCGCCTGCAGCCACGCCATCCAGACCGCGCGCCTGCAACAGTCCCATCCCGACCGGCTTCCACTGCGTCACGAACTGGTCGACACCCCCTTTTTCGCCCAGGCGCGCTACCAGTGCGGACCGGCGGCGCTGGCCACCGTCCTCGGGCAGCGTGGACTGGCCGTGTCGCCCGACCAGCTCGTCGACCAGGTCTACCTGCCGGCGCGTGAGGGTAGTGTGCCCGTCGAGATGGAGGCTGCGGCCCGGCGCCACGGCATGCTGGTCTACCCACTGGCGGCCGATCTCGAGGCCGTGCTGCGCGAGGTGGCAGCGGGCCATCCGGTGCTGGTGTTGCAGAACCTCGGGCTGGAGTGGTGGCCGAACTGGCACTATGCGGTCGTCGTCGGCTATGACCTGCGGGAGGGCGAGGTCATCCTGCGCTCCGGCGTCACCCGGCGCTACCTGATGTCGATGGGCGTGTTCGAGGCGACCTGGCGGCGAGGGGGGTACTGGGCCCGCGTGGTCGTACCGCCCGGCGGGATGCCCGCGTCCGCCATCCCCCTGGACTACGTGTGGGCCGCGCTCGCCCTCGAACAGAGCGGCCAGGCCGATGCCGCCCTCCGCAGTTACCGCGTGGCCACAGAGCAATGGCCGCAGGCCCCCTTCGCCTGGCTGGCGCGGGGGAACCTCGCCTACCGGCTTGGACTGGACGAAGAGGCCGTGCAGAGTTTCGGAGATGGCGTGCGGGCAGCCCCTTATGATGCCGCACTGTGGAACAACCTTGGCTATGCCCTGGCGCGGGGCCCATGCGGGGAGCAGGCGCTGGAGGCGGTGCGCTGTGCCATCGCCCTCGCTCCAGGCAATGCGGACTACCGGGACAGCCTGCGGGAGCTTCAGGCGTTGGTTAAGGGGCGGGAGTCATGCGTCATGCCCACCTGTCCGGTGGAAACGGCCGGGCCCCCGCTCGACTGATTCGCCCCCTCCCGGGGGGTGTCTCAAGATATGAACCATGGGGAGCTGCCGCAACGGCGGTTTCCGGATTATTCAGCGCCTGCTGGGCAGCGGGACAGGGCGTCTTCCATGGCGGGGAGCAGCACGCCACCCGCAGCAAGCATGTGGCCGAGCTGCTCCGCCGGGACCGGCGGGCTGAAGTAGTACCCCTGGGCCATGTCGCAGCCCCTGGACCGCAGGTAGGCGAGCTGGGCCTCCGTCTCCACCCCCTCGGCCAGAACCTCGAGGCGGAGGTTGCGGGCCATGGCGATGATGGTGGCGGCGATCTCCATGTCCCGCGGGTCATCGGGAATGCCGCGCACGAAGCTCTGGTCGATCTTGAGCTTGTGGACGGGCAGGCGCTTGAGGTAGGCGAGCGACGAATAGCCCGTGCCAAAGTCGTCGATGGACAGGCTGATCCCAAGACTGCGCATGCGCTCCAGGGTGCGCATGGCGCTGGCTCCTTGCTCGAAGAGCATGCTCTCGGTGATCTCGAGCTCCAGGCAACCCGGTTCGAGTCCGGTCTCCTCGAGCAGCGCGAGGAGTTGGCCCGACAGGTCGGGTTGCTGGAACTGGCGCGAGGAGAGATTGACCGCCACGCGCAGCCCCGCGTGACCGCCCAGGTGCCAGGAGCGTGCCTGGGTCATGGCCTTGCGCAGGACTTGCTCGCCGAGGGGCACGATGAGCCCCGACTCTTCCGCCAGCGGGATGAACTGCGCCGGGGGAATCAGCCCTTCGTCTGGATGGCGCCAGCGTGCCAGGGCCTCCACCCCCACCATGCGCCCGGAGGCAAGGTCGATCTGCGGCTGGTAGAAGACCGTCAGCTCGTCCGTCTCCAGGGCCTGGCGCAGGCGCGTTTCGAGCGAAAGGCGCTGCTGGGCCTTGCGCGTCAGTTCCTCGGTGTAGAAACGGTAGGTGTTGCGGCCGGCCATCTTGGCCTGGTACATGGCGGCGTCGGCGTTGCGGATGAGTTCCATCGGGTCCTGGCCGTCGCCGGGGTAGAAGCTGATGCCGATGCTGGCGCCGATGTAGACCTCGTGGCCACTGCCGAGCCTGAAGGGCCCCTGCGAGAGAAGCTCGATGATTTCCAGGGCGATGCGGGCCGCTTCGTCCGGATGGCGCAGGTCCTCCAGCACCAGCACGAACTCGTCGCCGCCGAGGCGCGCCAGGGTGTCCTCTTCGCGCAGGCGGCCCTGCAGACGGTGGGCGATGAGGGTCAGCAGCTCGTCGCCCGCCGGGTGGCCGAGGCTGTCGTTGACGTTCTTGAAGCGGTCCAGGTCGAGGAACATGACCGCCACCTTGCGTTGCTCCCGGCGTGCCCGGTCGAGGCTGTGCTCCAGGCGGGACTGCAGCAGCAGGCGATTGGGCAGGCCGGTGAGCTGGTCATAGTGCGCCAGTTGCGTGAGCTGTTCCTCGGAACGCTTCAGCTGGCTGATGTCGGCGAACACGGCGACGTAATGGGTGACGCCACCTTCGTCATCGAGCACGCTGCTGATGGTCAGCAGTTCGGGGTAGAGCTCGCCATCCTTGCGCCGGTTCCAGATCTCGCCCTGCCAGTGTCCGTGGGCCCGCAGGCTGCTCCACAGCGACTGGTAGAAATCCGAGTCGTGGCGCCCCGACTTGAGCAGGGAAGGGGAGTGTCCCAGGACTTCCTCGGGATCGTATTGGGTGATTTCGCTGAACGCACGGTTGACGGCCACGATCCGGCCCTTGGCATCGGTGATGATGACGCCTTCGCGGGTGTTCTCGAACACGGCGGCGGCCTGGCGCAGCTGCGCCTCGCTCAGGTGGCGCTCGCTCACGTCCTGATAGATGCCCAGCACGCCGAAGACGGTGCCCCGGGCGTCGCGCAGCGGCACCTTGCTGGTTTCCAGCCAGATCAGGTGGCCGTCGGCGCTGGTCTGCGGTTCGATGTAGCTGTAGCGGGCGACGCCGCTGGCCATCACCTCCTCGTCATCCTTCTGGTAGAGCGCGGCCTGATCCCTCCAGGCCAGATCCTCGTCGCGCTTGCCGACCAGTTCCTCGGCGCTGCGGAGGCCCGCGCTGCGAGCGAAGCTCTCGTTGCCGCCCAGATAGCGGCTGTCGCGATCCTTCCAGAACACGGCATGGGGAATGGTGTTGATCACCAGGCGCAGCATGTCCTGGGTCTCCCGCAGGCGGTTCTCGGTCTCCTTGATCAGGGTGATGTCGTGCACTGTGCCGACCGAGCGCCGTGGAAGACCGTGGGCGTCGAAGCTGGTCTCGCACTGTTCGCGTACATGCTTGATCCGTCCGTCGGCGAGGAGGAGACGATGGACGATGTCGTAGGGGGCGCGGGTCGCCAGATGCTGCTGGAAGGCCTGGTCGACGAGGAGGCGGTCGTCGGGGTGCACGCGGGCGAGGAAGGCGGAGTAGTCGGCGCCGAAGGCGGTGTGCTCGATCTCGAAGATGCGGAAGACCTCGTCCGACCAGATCAGTTCACCCGTTGGGTGATCCAGTTCCCAGCTGCCGACGTGGGCGATGTGCTGGGCCTCGCGCAGCTGGGCTTCGCTGCGGCGCAGACGCTCCTCGGCCTGTTTACGCTCGCGGATATCGCGCGCCAGGGCGACAACGTAGCGGCCGTCCGGGCTTGCGACGTAGCGCAGGCTGGTTTCCACGGGGATGAGGGTGCCATCGCGGGCCCGGAGGGTGGATTCCAGCAGGCGCGTGCCCGCCTGGAACAGATCTTGGGCGAACGATGCCCAGCCCTCCGCGCCCCCGATGGATGCACAGATCTCCCAGGCATGGCGCTGGAGCAGGGATTCGCGCGCGTAGCCAAGCAGGGTGCCGGCCTGGTCGTTGGTCTCGATCAGTCGCCCGGTGGCGACATCGATGACCATCACCGCGTCATTGACCTGGGCGATCACGCTGCGGTAGATGAGTTCGCGCCGGGTCTCCTCGAGCTTCTGGCGCGTCCGGCTGAGATCCTTGCCCTGCTGCTTGAGCATGTCGCGCAGGAACTCGAGGTAACGCCCTTGCAGCGTCCTGACCACCTCGTGGCGGGTGAGCAGGCCGATGAGCCTGCCTTCGCCGTCCACCACGGCCAGCCTGCGGATGCCTGCCTGCTCCATGCCATGGCCGGCCTCGCGCAGGGGGGCATGCTCGCTGATGGTTTGCACCGGGCGGCTCATCACATCAATAAGGCGGGTTGAGTCGGCGGTCCGGCCCTCGCGGATCAGATGCACCATGTCGCGCTCGGTGAGAATGCCGACCGGGCGATGATCCACGGTCACCAGCACCGTGCCGGACTGGCGGGCGGTCATGCCCTGGGCTGCCTCGGCGAGGGAGGCCTCCGGGGGGAGCTCGAGCGGGTCGCGCAGCATCACCCTGGAGACCGGCTTGAGCTCGACCAGCTGGGCGGTATCGATGAAGTGGAGCAGGTCGCCCTCGGTCACCAGTCCGCGCAGGTGGCCTGCCTCGTCCACCACGATGGCCTGGAGCGCCTCCGCCTCGACCATGCCCTGGTAGGCCTCGCGCACATCGACCTTGGCGCCGATCAAGAGCGGCGGCTGCATGACCTCATCGACGCATTGATGCGATACCTGGGGGCTGCGGGCGAGGAGGGTGACGGCGTCCCATTCGGTGAAGACCCCCACTGGACGAGGCCCATCGACCACCACCACGCAGCTCAGGCGCTGGGTATCGATGATGCGCAGGGCTTCCAGGACCGGGGTCTCGCGCGTCACCGTAATGACGTGCGCGGTCATGATCTCGCTGATCGGGCGTAGGTGCATGCTGTGTCCGGGCGGTCGCTGGAGGTCGGCCGGGGGGATCAGGCTCCGCCCTTGGCCCAGGAGTCGCGCAGGGTCACGGTGCGGTTGTACACCGGGCGCCCCGCGCGATGGTCTTTCTGGTCGGCGACGAAGTAGCCATGCCGCTCGAACTGGAAGCGGCTTTCCGGCAGGGCCTGGGCGAGCGCGGGTTCGAGCATGGCGCGGATGGAAGACTTGGAGTGGGGGTTGAGGTCGTCCAAAAAGTCGCGTTCCGCGTCCGGGGCGTCGCCCTCGCGGCGGGCACCGGGGGCAGGGTGGGCGAACAGTCGGTCGTACATGCGGATCTCGGCCTCCACCGCGTGGGCGGCGGAAAGCCAGTGGATGTTGCCCTTCACCTTGCGCGCATCCGCGCCGGGGGTGCCGGACTTGGTGTCGAAATCCACCTCGGCGTAGACGCAGGTCACGTTGCCGGAGGCATCCTTGTCGAAGCCCGTGCACTTGATGATGTAGCCGTAGCGCAGGCGCACCTCGCCGTCGGGCTTAAGGCGGAAGTAGCCCTTGGGCGGGTTCTCCATGAAATCCTCGCGCTCGATCCAGAGCGTACGCGAGAGGGGGACGGCGCGCTTGCCGAGCTCCGGCTTTTGCGGGTGGTTGGGGGCAAAACAGTCCTCGGACTGATCTTCGGGGTAGTTGACCAGCACCAGCTTGAGCGGGTCGAGCACGGCAATGCGGCGCTCGGCGCGCTCGTTCAGGTCCTCGCGCATGCAGTCCTCGAGCACCACCATGTCGATCAGGCTGTCGGACTTGGAGATGCCGATGCGGTCGGTGAACAGCTTGAAGCCCTCAGGGGTGAAACCGCGCCGCCGCGCGCCCTTGAGGGTGGGCATGCGCGGGTCGTCCCAGCCTTCCACGTGGCCGCCCTCGACCAGCTGGATCAGCTTGCGCTTGGAGAGCACGGTGTAGTTGAGGTTGAGGCGCGAGAACTCGATCTGCTGCGGCAGCGGGCGGGTGAAGTGGCCTGCGTCCGCAAGGCGCTCGAGGAACCAGTCGTACAGCGGGCGGTGGGCCTCGAACTCCAGGGTGCAGAGCGAGTGGGTGATGTTCTCCAGCGCGTCCGACACGCAGTGGGCGTAGTCGTACATCGGGTAGATGCACCACGCATCGCCCGTGCGGTGATGATGGGCGTGGCGGATGCGGTAGATGGCCGGGTCGCGCAGGTTGATGTTGGGCGAGGCCATGTCGATCTTGGCGCGCAGGATGTGTGCGCCGTCCGGGAACTCGCCGGCCTTCATGCGGCGGAACAGGTCCAGGTTTTCCTCCACCGAGCGGGTGCGGTAGGGGCTGTCCTTGCCGGGCTCGGTGAGGGTGCCCCGGTTGGCGCGCATCTCGTCCGCGGTTTGCGAGTCGACGTAGGCGTGGCCGCCCTGGATCAGGGTTTCGGCGAAGGCGTACAGCTTGTCGAAGTAGTCGGAGGCGTAATAGAGGTGTTCGCCCCAGTCGAAGCCGAGCCAGCGCACGTCCTCAAGGATGGCGTCCACGTATTCCTGGTCTTCCTTGACCGGGTTGGTGTCATCGAAGCGCATGTGGCACGCGCCGCCATAGTCCCGTGCCAGGCCGAAGTTCAGAAAGATGCTCTTGGCGTGGCCAAAGTGCAGGTAGCCGTTCGGCTCGGGCGGGAAGCGGGTCTCGACGCGGCCGCCCCATTTGCCGGAGGCATTGTCGGCGTCGATGATGGCGCGGATGAAGTGGGTCGCAGGCGTCGGGGCGGCGTGATCAAGGCTCATGCTGGGCGTTCATTGATTCCGTGAATCGCCCATTTTAACCCGGATTTTCCATTGGAATGCGGGAGTATGCCGTACGCAGGCCGCCAGACCCCGCGTAGGCCAGGCGCCAGACTTTCCTCTGGCGCAAGACAGGCCGGTCCAATGGAAAATCCGGGTTTAAGCCAGATCAGCGCACAAGGTGCTTGAGCTTGTCGGGAACCCCGTCCCATTCGGCGGCGTCCGGCAGGGGATCCTTGCGCCGGGTGATGACCGGCCAGCCCTGCGCCAGCTCGGCGTTGAGGTTGATGAACTTCACCTGGTCGGAGGGGATGTCGTCCTCCGAGTAGATGGCCTTGGCCGGGCACTCGGGTTCGCACAGGGCGCAGTCGATGCATTCATCCGGATCAATGACGAGGAAGTTCGGCCCCTCGTGGAAGCAGTCGACCGGGCAGACCTCGACGCAGTCGGTGTACTTGCACTGGATGCAGTTGTCGGTGACGACGAAGGCCATGGCGGGTTTCTCTGGCGGTGGAGTTTTCGATCTTAGCCCAGCCGGGCCCTCGGCCATACCCTCGACGTGAGGGGTGTAGGAGGCCCGCCCTCGGGCCGATGGAGGATCGCGACGAGGGCGTCGCTCCTACGGCTGTGTTTCGAGGATGAGGGGGTTTTCCACATTTTTCGTGGATGGCGTTGTGGAAAAGGGCGGGATGGCCTGTAGGAGGCCCGCCCTCGGGCCGATGGAGGGTCGCGACGAGGGCGTCGCTCCTACGGCTGTGTTTCGAGGATGAGGGGGTTGTCCACATTTTCCGTGGATGGGGCTGTGGAAAAGGCCGGGATGGGCTGTAGGAGGTCAGCCCCGGGCTGATGGGATAGATCGCCGCGATGGCGGCCAGGTCTCGCGCCTACAGCAGCTCTTTGAGGCGATACAGGGCTTCGAGCGCCTGGCGCGGACTCATCGCGTCAGGGTCGAGCTCGCGCAAAGCCTCCAGGGCAGGTGAGGGTTCGGCAACGGCCGGGGGGGCGAACAGGTCGAGCTGGGGCAGGGGTTCTGCCCGGCTCTGGTTCTCAAGCTCGCGCAGGCGGCGGCGCGCGTTGTCGATCACCTTGCGCGGCACCCCGGCCAGGGCAGCGACCTGCAGGCCGTAGCTCTGGCTGGCCGGGCCGTCCTGGACGCTGTGCAGGAAGACAATGCGATCGCCGTGCTCCACCGCGGCGAGGTGGGCGTTGCGTGCCGTCGCATGGGTTTCCGGCAGGCGGGTGAGCTCGAAGTAATGGGTGGCGAACAGGGTATAGGCACCTATCGCGGCAAGTTTTTCCGCCACCGCCCAGGCGAGCGCCAGGCCGTCGAAGGTGCTGGTGCCGCGGCCGATTTCGTCCATCAGCACCAGGCTCTGCGCTGTGGCGTGGTGGAGAATATTGGCGGTCTCGGTCATCTCCACCATGAAGGTCGAACGTCCGGTGGCCAGGTCGTCCGAGGCGCCGATGCGGGTGAAGATGCGGTCGATGGGTCCGATGCGTGCGGCGCTTGCGGGAACAAAGCTGCCGATATGGGCAAGCAGCACGATCAGCGCGGTCTGGCGCATGTAGGTGGATTTGCCGCCCATGTTGGGGCCGGTGATGAGCAGCAGACTCTGTTCCGGGGTGAGGGTCGCGTCGTTGGCGATGAAGGGGCTGTCCAGGGTCGCCTCCACCACCGGATGGCGGCCGCCCTGGATGTCGATGCCCGCATCGTCGGAGAGCACCGGGCAGCACCAGTCGAGCGCCACGGCGCGCCCGGCCAGGGTGCAGAGCACGTCCAGTCCGGCGATGCCCTCGGCCACGCGCTGCAAAGCCTCGCGGTGCCCGATCAGAGCGTCCAGCAGACCATCGAACAGCAGCTTCTCGCGCGCCAGGGCCCGTTCACGGGCGGACAGCACCTTGTCCTCGTAGGCCTTGAGTTCCGGGGTGATGTAGCGCTCCGCGCCCTTCAGGGTCTGGCGGCGAATGTAGTCGGCCGGGGCCTTCTCTGCTTGCGCGCGGGTGAGCTCGATGTAGAAGCCGTGCACCCGGTTGTAGGCCACCTTGAGGGTGGGGATGCCGGTGCGCTCGCGCTCGCGCTGCTCCAGTTCGAGCAGGAATGCATCGGCGTTGACCGACAGGGCGCGCAGCTCGTCCAGCTCGGCATCAAAGCCTTCCGCAATCACCCCGCCGTCGCGCAGCAGGGCCGCGGGCGGCTCGGCAATGGCGGCGGTGAGCAGGTGATGTGCCTCGGGCAGCGGCTGCAGCAGGTCCAGCAAGGGATTGAGGGCCGGTCGGCCGAGCGCTTTGATGCTCGCGACCAGCCCCGGCAGCTGGCCGAGGGTATGGCGCAGGGCCGAGAGATCGCGCGGGCGGGCGCTGCGCAGGGCGATGCGGGCGAGGATGCGCTCCACATCGGCGGTCTCGCGCAGCAGGTCCTGCAAGGGCTCGAAGGCACGGGTCTCGATCAGTGCACTGATGGCCTCCTGGCGGGCGAGCAAGGTCGTGCGGTCGCGCAGCGGGCGGTGCAGCCAGCGGCGCAGCTCGCGCGCGCCGAGGGCCGTGACCGTGCGATCGAGCACGCCGAGCAGGCTGTGGCGACGCTCGCCGGACATCGAGCTGTCCAGTTCGAGGTTGCGGCGCGCGACGGGATCGAGCAGCAGGCCATCCTCGCGCCGCTCCAGTCCGATGCCGGCGAGGTGGGGCAGGGCGGCGCGCTGGGTGTCGTTGAGGTAGGCCAGCAGCGCTCCGGCGGCGCCGATGGCGAGGTCATGGCCGACAAGGCCGAAGCCCCCAAGGTCGTGTACGCCGAACTGGCTGCACAGGGCGCGCGCGCCGCTCTCATGGCCGAAGTGCCAGGCCGGGCGCGGTCGGCGGCCGGGCTGCTCGGCGATCGAAGGTGGCAGGGCGGCATCCTCCGGGTGGAGCAGTTCGGCGGGGGCGAGGCGGGCCAGTTCGCTGGCCAGGGCCTCGTCATCGGGCAGCTCCATGGCGCGGAAGCGGCCGCTGGCGAGCTCTGCCCAGGCCAGGCCCCAGCCCTTTCTGCCGGGCGTCATGGCGGCGAGCAGGTTGTCGCGCTTGTCCTCCAGCAGGGCCTCGTCGGTCAGGGTGCCGGGGGTGACGATGCGCACCACCTTGCGCTCCACCGGGCCCTTGCTGGTGGCCGGGTCGCCGATCTGCTCGCAGATCGCCACCGACTCGCCCATCTTCACCAGGCGCGCGAGGTAGCCCTCGGCCGCGTGGTAGGGCACGCCCGCCATCGGGATCGGCTCGCCCGCCGACTGGCCGCGGTGGGTGAGGGTCAGATCGAGCAGGGCCGCCACCTTGCGGGCGTCCTCGTAGAACAGCTCGTAGAAGTCACCCATGCGGTAGAACAACAGGGTGTCGGGAAAATCCGCCTTGAGCGTCAGGTACTGGCGCATCATCGGCGTGTGGGCGGAAAGATCCAGCGTCGGCTTGTGCATAATCAGGGCATTCTAACCGCGAGACCCGGGAGTGCGCGATGAACGATGAGGAGCGGATCGGCGAGCTGGCACGGCGACTTGGGGCCTTGCTGGCGCAGCAGGGCATGATGATGGCGGCGGCGGAGTCCTGCACCGGCGGCTGGCTGGCCAAGGCGGTGACCGATGTGGCGGGCAGCTCCGGCTGGTTCGATCGTGGTTTCGTCACCTACAGCAATGCAGCCAAGCAGGACATGCTGGGGGTGCGGCGAGAGACACTGGAGGAGCATGGTGCGGTGAGCGAGGCGACGGTCCGGGCCATGGCCGAAGGTGCCTTGTCGCACAGTCTGGCGGACGTGAGCGTGGCCATCAGCGGCATTGCCGGGCCGGGCGGGGCCACGCCCACCAAGCCGGTCGGGACGGTGTGGATGGCCTGGTCACGGCGCCAGGGTGAAACCGTGACGAGGCACTTTCTGTTTGCGGGAGATCGCGAGGCGGTGCGCGCGCAGGCGGTCATTGCCGCCTGCGAGGGGATGATGGCGATGCTCGGGGAATAATGTGGGTGTGTTGCTCATCAAAGGCTTTCGGAGCGCCCGTCAAGGCTTCCTGATCAGCAGCACGGGGGTCTTGGCCAGGCGGGCGACCTCCTCGGCGGTGCTGCCGAGCAAAAGGCGGCGCCAGCCACGGCGCCCATGGGTGCCCAGTACGATGAGATCGGCGCCCCAGGACTCGGCCTCGTTGACGATGCTGCCGGCCACCGTCTCGCTCAGGTCGCGCAACTCGATCAGGCGGGATTCGGCACTCAGTCCCGCGCCCCGGACCTGCTCGGCATAGCGCTCGAGGGTCTTTTTCCCGCCGGCGGCCAGTGCCTGCCAGAGGGCGCGCGGATCGACGATCTCCTCGCCGACGTTGAGGAAGACCTCCTCGACGACGTGCAGTACCAGCAGCTGCGCGCCATGCGAGCGCGCAAGATCCATCGCCTGGGTCAGCGCGTGTTCCGAGGTGTCGCTGCCGTCCACCGCGACAAGGATGCGTTTGAACATGTCATCTCCTTGGTACCTGATGGGCCCGCCACCCGGGCCGGTGTTCCGAGCTTAGCAGGCGGAAGCTGTCCCATTCGCAGCGGGTCAGGTCAGGGAGGTGAACTCCTGGTGCACCCGGTTACGCCCTTGGCGCTTGGCCTCGTACAGGGCCTTGTCGGCCCGCTGGGTGAATTCGTCGACGGATTCGCCTTCACGGTAGCAGGCCACGCCGATGGAGGCGGTGAGCTCCCCCAGCAGCTGCCCGCTGTCGGCGAGGCGGAGATGGCTGCCGTTGAGGCGGCCGCGGATGGTTTCCGCGACGCGGATGGCGCCGTGCAGGGCGGTGTCCGGCAGCAGGATGGCGAACTCCTCCCCGCCGAAACGGCAGAGCGTGTCCTGCCCCTTGACCACCTGGGCGAGGAGGCGACCGATGAAGCGCAGCACCTTGTCGCCAACCAGGTGACCGTAGGTGTCGTTGATGTTCTTGAAGTGGTCGATGTCCAGCATCAGCAGACAGAGGGGATGGTCATCGGCCTGCGCCTTGGCGACGGCGTTGGTCAGCACCGTGGTGAAGGCGCGACGGTTGAGCAGGCCGGTCAGCGGGTCGGTGCTGGCTTCACGGCGGGCATCCTCGAGTTCCTTGCGCAGGAGCTCGACCTCCTCCGTGGCGTTGGTCAGGCGCGTGGAGGAGTCCTTGCTGGAGCGCTCGATCTCGCGGGTCTCCTGCACCACCTCGCGGGTGATCTCGCGCAGCAGCTCGATGTTGGGATCGTTCTCGAGCTTGCTGAGGTGCAGCCCAAGGCCGTTGGCGTACTGGGCGAAATCATTGCCGGTCTGCAAGAGCTGGAGCATGACCGAGCGCAGGATGCGTTTCAGCTCATCCTGCGCGCGCTGCATGGCACCGAGGGTGCCATGGGCGATGTGCTCGTCGAACAGGTTGTGCGAGGTGGATTCGTCCAGTCGCTTTCCATGCGCGAAGAATCCATCCATGGCTTGGTTCAGCGAGGGGTTCCTCGCCAGCACGTACTCGTAGCAGAGGGCGAAGTTGCGCGGGTTGGGGATGATGTCGTGCTGTCCCATCAGCTGCAGGACCAGGCGCAGGTTGGAGGCGGCCTCTTCGGGGGATTCGGGGTAGTCGTGCAACATGGAGTCAAGGGTGTTGAAGTTGGTGCAGCTCGCGCTCGATGAGTTCGCAGTCCGCGAGATTCAGTTCGAGCAGGCGACGCAGGCTGGTCATGCTTTCGATGTCGATGCCCGTCCATTCGCATCCGAGTCTGTCGGCGTCCCTGTTGCGCGTCACGGCCTCCATGCAGATCGCGGTATCGGCCTCGGCCAGCCGAATGCAGAGCGAGTAGGGCTCGGAGGCGGGGGGCGATGCCTCGCCTTCGAGCGCTATCAGGGCTCCCTTGAGCGAGATGTCCAGGATGCGGGCCTGGAGGCGTTCTGTGCCAGTCTCGATCAGGGCATCTGCCACGAAGGGGATGCGGGAGTATTTGCGGATGCCGGTCATGCTGGAGCCTTGGTCCGTACCTGTTCAGAATAGTAACGAATTTTGAGTTTCAACGGGGCAGGATTGAGATGCGGCAAAACATCATGCGGTTTTCGACGCGCGGGCGCGGCACCCAGGACATCACGCCGCTGGTAGATCGTATAGTGCAGGAAAGCGGTTTGCGCACGGGCCTGTGCCACCTGTTCGTGCGCCATACCAGCTGTGCACTGATGATCTGCGAGAACGCCTCGCCCGAGGTGCGCGCGGACATCGAGGGCTGGTTCGGGCGCACCGTGCCGGATGGTGATCCCCGCTACCGGCACGATCTGGAGGGCCCGGACGACATGGCCGCCCACCTGCGCACGATGCTCACCGAGGTGAGCCTGACGGTACCCATCGTCGACGGTGCGCTCGGCCTCGGCACCTGGCAGGGGCTCTACCTGTATGAGCACCGCACCGAGCCACATACCCGCGAGATCGTGGTGACTCTGCATGGCGAATGAGGGCCTCTCTCCAGCGCGGCTTGAGCTGGATGGGCACGGCGTGCCCCGAAGCCTCGACTACGGCGACGTCTACTACTCCGCCGATGGCGGCCTGGCCGAGACCGGCTACGTCTTCCTGCAGGGCAACGGCCTGCCGGAGCGCTGGCTGGACCGGGAGCGCTTCGTCATCGGCGAGACCGGTTTTGGCACCGGGCAGAACGTGCTGGCGGCCGCCCGGCTGTTCCTCGACACCGCCCCGGGGCATGCCCGTTTGCACGTGGTGACGGTGGAGAAGCATCCCATCCCCAAGGACGACCTCAAGCGGCTGTACCCCGCCGGGCACCCCTTGGCGGACTTGGCGGGCGAGTTGATCGCGGACTACCCCGACCTGATCCCGGGCAGTCACCGCGTGGAATTGGCCGGTGGCCGCGTTCACCTCACCCTGCTGTTTGGTGATGCGTTGGAGATCCTGCCCTCGGCCCGTGCACGGGTGGACGCCTGGTTTCTGGACGGCTTTGCTCCGGCGAAGAACCCGGCGATGTGGCAGCCGCCGCTGTTTGAGGCCATGGCCCGCTTGTCCGCCCCCGGGGCGACCTTCGCCACCTTCACCTGTGCGCGCATGGTGCGCGACGGGCTGGCCGCGGCAGGATTCGCGTTCGAGAAGCGCGCAGGGTTCGGGCGCAAGCGGGAGATGTTGGTGGGGCATCTGGCGGGTGAGGTTCCCTCCGAGGATGACCGGCCCTGGTTCCCGCGCGGGAGGCCTGCCGCATCCCGCGAGGCGGTCGTCATCGGCGCGGGTATTGCCGGGGCCTCGGTCGCGCGGCGCCTGGCCGAGCGCGGCTGGACGGTCCGGGTGCTGGAGCGCCACGGCTTGCCGGCCCAAGAGGCCTCCGGCAATCACGCGGGCATTTTGTTGCCGGTGCTCAGTTCCGAGTGGAATGCCTTAAGCCGTCTTGCGAGCCTTGGGCTTGGCTATGCGCGGCGCACCCTCAACCGACTGGCGCGTCAGCATCCTGAGATCGACTGGCACCCGAGCGGGGTGCTGCGGCTGGCGCGCAACGAACGCCATGCGGCGCAGCAGCTCAAGATCGCCGCTCGTCTGAACCTTCCCGCGGATTTCGCCCGCTGGGTCGAGCCCGAGGAGGGCTCATCCCTGATCGGGGCACGGGTGGAGCAGCCGGGTTGGTGGTTTTCCGGGGGCGGCTGGGTCAATCCGCCCAATACCGTGCGCGCGCTGCTCGATCATTCCGGCATCGAGCTTACGACCTCGGTGGGGGTGAAGCACATCGAGCGCGCCGGGGAGAGCTGGCGGGTGTGGGACGAGGGCGGAAGCTGCGTGGCCGAGACCGGCACCCTGATCCTGGCCAACGCCTGCGCGGTGAATGAGCTGCTGCCGGGCGCCTTGCCGCTCGTTCCGGTGCGCGGCCAGATCAGTCTCACTCCGGCGCTTGCGGGGCGGGACCTGCATGCGGTGGCCTGCCGCGAGGGGTATGTGATCCCCGTGCGTGAGGGGCTGCACTGCTTCGGCGCAAGCTTTGCCCATGGTGTGTTTGATCGGGCTCCGCGCCTTGAGGATCACCTCGGCAACATCGAGCGCCTGGAAAGCATCCTGCCGGACTGGGCCGGGCTTGCACCGGAACGCCTTGCCGGGCGGGTCAGCCACCGCTGCGCCACGCCCGACCGCCTACCCGTGGCCGGCCCGCTGCCCGATGCGCAGGCCTTCCGTCAGGACTTTGAGGGCCTTCATCTTGGCTGGCCGGCCCGGCGTTTTGGACCGGCGCAGCTCCATCCCGGGCTGTGGGTGACCACCGGCCATGGCGCGCGCGGGCTGGTGTGGTCCGCGCTGCTCGGCGAGCTGATCGCAAGCGCTCTTGCAGGCGACCCCTTGCCCCTGACCGTGGACCTCGAGCACGCCGTTCATCCGGCACGTTTTGACTATCGCCAGATGCGCCTTGCGCCCGAGCACCGGCAGCCGTGGGTGGTCGCGGCGGGGGAGGATTGACTTCAGGTCGTTGCAAAATCCGCTGCAGCACCCCTTGGGCTTAGAAGCGGCGCCCTGACTGCCCGGCACTGGAAAATCGGCCCGGAGGCGGGCCTCCTACAGGCAGGAGGCTTGCCCCCGGGGGACAGGCTAGCCCGGCCGCCGGTCCACATTGCGTTGGAGCCACAGCTCCAGCAGGGCCAGGTGCCAGAGCTTGCTGCCCAGCAGGCGGGTGAAGTGCTGGTCGGGCTCGCTCAAGAGCTTGTCCACGTAGGCGCGCTCGTAGAGGCCGCGCTCGCGGCAGGCCTGGCTGTTGAGGATGTCGCGCATGAAATCGAGGAACGCGCCGCGCACGAACTTGAGCGCGGGGACTGGGAAGTAGCCCTTGGGCCGGTCGATCACGCCATCCGGGATCATGCCGCGCGCGACCTTCTTGAGGATGCCCTTGCCGCCGTCCGCCATCTTGAGCTCCGGCGGGATCTGCATCGCCAATTCGACCAACTCGTGGTCGAGGAAGGGCACGCGGGCCTCCAGGCCCCAGGCCATGGTCATGTTGTCCACGCGCTTGACCGGGTCGTCCACGATCAGGGTGGTGACATCGAAGGCCAGCACGCGGTCGATGAAGGTGTCGCCCCGGAGGGCGGCGAGGCGCTCGCTGACGAGCCGGCCGGTGTGGTCCTCGCCACGGTAGGGTGGGGTGACCATGCCCTGGAACTCGGCGTCGTCGCGGTCGAAATAGTACGGGGCGAAGCGTTCCAGGTCCGTCCCCTGGGCGGCGGCCATCTTGGGATACCAGAAGTAGCCTGCGAACACCTCGTCCGCCCCCTGGCCGCTCTGCACCACCTTGACGTGCTGGCTGACCTGCTCGGCCAGAAGATAAAAGGCGACCGCGTCCTGGCCCACCATCGGCTCGTTCATGGCGTCGATGGCCTCGGGCAGGCGGGTGAGCACCTGGTCGTTGGGGATGTGGATCTTGGTGTGCTGCGTGCCGAAGCGCTTGACCACGAGGTCGGAGTATTCGAACTCGCTGCCTTTCTCCTCCGGCTGGTCCTCGAAGCCAATCGAGAAGGTGCGCGGCAGGGTGCCGTGGGCGGCCAAAAGGCCCACCAGGAGGCTGGAATCCAGCCCGCCGGAGAGCAGCACGCCCACCGGCACGTCGGCGATCGCCTGATGGCGGGCGGTGGTCTCCATCAGCTTGCCGCGCAGGGCCTCGACCCATTCGTCCTCGCTCAGCTCGTCGGCCGGGCGGTGGGCGGTCAGCTCCCAGTAGCGGGAAAGCTGCTCTGTGCCGTCCATGTCGATGCGCAGCATGTGCGCAGGTGGCAGCTTGCGAATGCCGCTCAAGACCGTGCGCGGCGCGGGCACCACCGCGTGCAGGGTGAACTGGTGGTGCAGGGCGACGGGGTCGATGGAGGTATCCACACCGCCCGCCGCCAGCAGGGCCTGGCTGCTCGATGCGAAGCGGATGCGCGCGCCATCCTTGCTGTAGTAGAGCGGCTTGATGCCGAAGCGGTCGCGCACTAGCCACAGGCGGCGGGGCTCCATCTCCCAGAGGGCGAAGGCGAACATGCCGCGAAAATGCTTCACGCACTCCGGCCCCCATTCGGCCCAGGCGTGTAGGATGACCTCGGTATCGCCGGTGGAGTTGAAGCGGTGGCCGCGATGGCGCAGCTCGTCGCGCAGTTCCGGGTGGTTGTAGATCGTGCCGTTGAACACCAGCGCAAGTCCCGCCTCGCGGTCCACCATCGGCTGGTGGCCGTGGATGGACAGGTCGAGGATGGACAGACGCTGGTGGCCAAGCCCCAAGGGCCCGTCGCTGAAGCTGCCGGCGTGGTCCGGGCCGCGCCGCGCCACCTGGCACATCATGCGGGCGAGGGCGGAAAGGTCTGCCTGCTGGCCGTCGAAACGCAATTCACCTGCAATGCCGCACATCCGAATTCATCCTCCTGTCATGTGCGAAGGATGGTAGCAGGCCACGCGCTTTTCATGGCGTGGGCGGCTCCTCCGCAAGCCCTTCGGCCAGCTCCGCGATGGCCTTCTCGCGCGCAGCCTCCGGTTGGAAGCCTTCGTTGAGCGCAGACCACTGCGGATGCTGGCGCGCAGACTTGAGGGCCTCCGGCAGCGGCCCTTTGCGCCAGCGCTTGACGTCCGGGGCCTCGAGCCGGAGGGGCTCGATCGCTGCATGGCCACGTCGGTCGAGGGCCGCGAGCAGCCAACGCTGGCGCACGGCCAAGAGGCGCAGGATGGCATCGTCCACGGTCAGGCTGCGGAAGCCGCGCAGCCTGCCGACGAGACGCTCGCCATAATGGCCGAACACCTGCCACAGCCCGCCCGCAACGGCGCCTGCCACGGTGGCCGCGCCGAGCGTGAGTCCGCCCACGATCAGGTCGATGCCGATCCCGGTGATGGCCCCCGCCACCGCACCCTTTCCCAGGCGTATCCCCATGCCACGCAGGGCGTCAGGACTGAACAGATCCTCTTCCCAGCGCCCCTCGACCAGGGGGATGGCCGCCATGTCGACGTCGCCGGGGCGAAAGCGGTAAAGCTCAAGCAGGGCGGCGACGCAGGCCTGCTCGCGCTGCCGGATGCGCTCGCGCAGCAGATCGACCTGCCGCCGGATCGCCTCCTCCTCATCATGCTTGACCACCACGCGGCAGGCGGCGACGTCGACCAGCAACTCGGCGATGAGGCGGTGGCCCGCGGCCATGCGCTCGCGCGCCTCCGCCTCGCGGGCCTTCAGCAGGCGTTCGAGCGGCAGGCGATGGGCATCGAGCAGGGTGATGAGCTTTTCCAGCAGGCGGCGCTCGCCGTCGACCTCCGGGGCCACGGTGTCGAAGCTGACCACGGCGTGCAGGCCAAGCCGGGCCAGGGCCTCGCGCCACTCGGCCTCGCGGCTGGCGGGACTGTGCACGAAGTTGAGCACGGGCAGCAGGGGGCGGGCGCAGGCGGCGAGCAGGGCCAACTCGTCGCGGTACTTGGCCAGCACCGGGTCGCGCGCGTCGATTACGACCAGCGCCGCGTCGCTCGCCAGCAATTGACGCAGTACCTTGGCCTCCTGCTCGAAACGCTCGGTGGCAAGGGGCGAGTGCAGGAAGCGCTCGATGCGGTCTGGCCCGTCCAGCCGCTCCCCCGGCTTCACCAGACTTTCCACGGCCGCGAGCAGCCCCATGGCATCCTCCATCCCCGGGGTGTCGTACAGCTCGACGATCGGCTCGCCTTCGACCAGCAGGCGCGCACCCTCGACATGGCGGGTGGTGCTCGGTCGGGCAGAGACCTCGCCGAAGTCCGTGTCGCGGGTCAGGGTGCGCAGCAGCGAGGTCTTGCCGGTGTTGGTGTGTCCGACGACGGCGAGGTGCAGGGGCGTGCTCATGGGCCGTGCTCCAGCCAGTGGAGGGCGCGTTGCTCGTCATCCATGACGGCAGCGGGAGGCAGGCCGATGGATTGCAGAGCCTCGTGCCAGTGGCCGATGCGCTCCGCATCCCGAGGTTCGTGGCCGATCAGCCAGACATGCGTGGCGTCGGCATGGCCGGCCAGCTCGGTGAGATAGCGCAGGGTGCCCCGGTCGGGCGAGAGGCGCGCATCGAGGGCGACCAGCAGGCGGGCAGGGGGATGGGCCCGCAGCGCCTCGAGCAGGCGCTGACGTTCCTCGCGTGCATCGACCACCGGCCAGCACGAAACGGCGCTGGCCCCGGTGGGCGGCCAGGCGATATCGCCGCCCAGTTCGAGCCCGACCAGCAGGTGCGCTTGGCCACGGTGTGCGGCATGCGCTTGGATGCGTGCACCCGGCAGGCTGCTCGGGGCCTGATCGACGACGCCGATGCGCTCGCTTGCGGGCAGCAGGCGGGCGCGCAGCGCGGCGTAGCCCGGAAGATTCAGGTCGAGGCGCAGGCGGCTGCGGCCGCGCATCCACAGAAATTGGCAGCCCGCCCACAGCAGCAGACGCGGCAGGATACCGTAGGCCACCACACAGCCCACGAGCCAGGAGGACCACGCGCGCCGCGCGGCCTCCATCTGTGGCAGCCCCTCGCCACTGGCGCGCACCATGTCTGCATCCGGGATGGCGAACCCGAGCTTTGCGGGAAGCCAGCCGAGGGCGGCGGTCAGTTCCACGAACACCTCCGAGGGCAGAATCGTGGTCTCGATGATGAAGGCATAGCGCTGCAGGGCGAGGGCGAGCAGCAGCCCGACGAGGGCGCCGAGCAGGGCGATCAGCCAGAGCAGGTGGCTGATCGAGCCGCTGACCCAGCGCAGCAAGCCATGCTGCGCCAGCAGATGGAGCAGGGCCCCGCCGATCACCGCATCCCGCTTTCGGCCCGTGCCGAGTGCGCCCAGGTGGTCGCTCAGCCACCACCAGGCCCGGCCGAGCAGCGCCCCGCTGCCCTGGCCACCGGCCGTCATGCCGGCCAGCCACAGGGCGAGGCTGAACAGATGCACGCCGAGCAGGCTGCCGAGCAGCCAGAGCACGTTGACCGGCCGATCGCCCGTCCCCATCACGCCGAGGGCGGCACCGAAGCCGCTGATGAGGGCGATCAGGGCCAGGATCAGCAGGGTGGTGCGGGCGTGCCCGCGCCAGGCCGTGATGGCCGCAAGCCAGCCCTCGCGCGCGCCGATGAGCTCGGCGCGGCGCAGGATGCGTGTCTCGGCATCCGCAGGCGCCTTGAGCACCTGGGGAAGGAGATCGCCATCCTCCAGCGGCGATCCCGCCGCCTCATGCTGGCGGATGACCTCGGCCAGCCAGCGAGATTCGAGCGGCGTCAAGGCGTGGGGCAAGCGCGGCCTCGGCGGTGGTGCGGTTACAGGAAGTAGAGCAGCACCAGGCTGCCGAACACGATACGGTACCAGGCAAAGCCGACGAAGCTGTGGCTGGACACGTAGTGGATCAAAAAGCGCACCGCAGCGAGTCCAGAGATGAAGGCCATGATGAAGCCTACCGCGATCATGCCCATGTCCTCCCCGTTGAGCTGCCCGGCGTGCTTGTACAGATCGTAGGTCACGGCGGCGAACATGGTGGGAATGGCGAGGAAGAAGGAGAACTCAGTGGCGGTGGTGCGCGAGAGGCCGAACACCAGCCCGCCCATGATGGTGGCGCCGGAGCGCGAGGTGCCCGGGAACAGCGAGATACTCTGCGCCAGCCCGATCTTGAGGGCGTCGCCCCAGCGCATCTCGTCCACAGTGTGGATGCGCGGGGCGGGCTTGAAGCGCTCCACCAGCAGGATGACGACCCCACCCACGATCAGGGCGGCGGCCACGGTCAGCGGGCTGAACAGGTGGTCCTTGATCAGCTTGTGGAACAGCAGGCCGAACACCATGGCGGGGATGAAGGCGATGATCAGATTGATGGCAAAGCGCTGCGCCGTCGCCTCATGGGGAAGGCCCCTGACCACGGTGAAGATCTTCGCACGGTAATGCCAGCACACCGCGAGGATGGCCCCAAGCTGGATGGCGATGGTGAAGACCTTGCCCGCCTCGTCGTTGTAGGCCAGGAGGTCCTGGGCGATGATCAGGTGCCCGGTGGAGGAGATGGGCAGAAATTCGGTCGCACCCTCAATCAGGCCCAGCACAGCGGCCTTCAGCAGCATCCACAGGTCCATGTCAGGCGCCTTCCTCGTCGAGCAGGAGCAGGTCGAGGATGCGCTCGTAGACCGTCGCCAGGCGGTCCAGGTCCTCGACGCCGACGCACTCGTTCACCTTGTGGATGGTGGCGTTGAGCGGGCCGAGCTCGATCACCTCCGCACCGGTGGGCGCGATGAAGCGTGCGTCCGAGGTGCCGCCCGAGGTGGAGGGGGTCGTCTCGATGCCGAGCACGTCGCGGATCGCCGTGTGCACGGCCTCGACCAGCCGCCCATCGGCGCGGGTGAGGAAGGGGTGGCCGGAGAGGTTCCAGTCGATGGAGTAGTTCAGGCCATGGCGCTGCAGGATCTCGTTCACTCTGGCCTGTAGCCCTTCCGCGGTCCACTCGGTGTTGAAGCGGAAGTTGAACTGCACGAACAGCTCGCCGGGGATGACGTTGTTGGCCCCGGTGCCGGCGTGGATATTGGCGATCTGGAAGCTCGTAGGCGGGAAGTGCTCATTGCCTTCATCCCACACGGTGGCGGCCAGCTCCGCCAGCGCCGGGGCGGCGCGGTGCACCGGGTTGTCGGCCAGGTGCGGATAGGCGACATGGCCCTGCACGCCCTGCACGGTCAGATTGCCGGTGAGCGAGCCGCGGCGGCCGATCTTGAACTCGTCCCCCAGCACCGCACGGCTTGAGGGCTCGCCGACCATGGCATAGTCGATCTTCTCGCCGCGGCGCTCCAGCGCCTCGATGACCTTGACCGTGCCGTCCACCGCCACGCCTTCCTCATCCGAGGTCAAAAGGAAGGCGATGGAGCCCGGATGCTCGGGATGGCGCTGCACGAAGCGCTCGGCCGCGACCACCAGCGCCGCGACCCCGCCCTTCATGTCCGCCGCGCCGCGGCCATAGAGCAGGCCGTCGCGCACGGTCGGCTGGAACGGCGGCGAGGTCCAGGCCTCCTCGCGCCCGGGCGGAACCACGTCGGTGTGGCCGGCAAGGCAGACCAGCGGCCCCTGGTCGCCGCGACGCGCCCACAGATTGGTCACGGAGCCTGCATTCATCCATTCGATACGGAAACCGAGCCTTTCCAGCCGGGCGGCGAGCATGGCCTGGCAGCCGGCGTCGTCGGGGGTGACGGAACGGCGGGCGATGAGGTCGGCGGCGAGCTTGAGGACGTCGGACATGATTATTCCCTGAAGGCGGTTTCGTATTCGGCCTCCACGAAGCCTGCCAACAGGCGGCCGTCGGGCAGCTCGACGATCGGGCGGCGGATGAGGTTGGGCTGGCTGCGCAGCAGGGCGAGGGCCTTGTCCCGCTCGAGTCCGGCCTTAGCCTCCTCCGGCAGGGCGCGCCAGGTGGTGCCGGTCTTCTTCAGCAGCTTCTCCCAGCCGAGTGCGGTCTCCCAGGCCAGCAGGCGGTCTTCCGGCACGCCTTCCTTCTTGAAGTCGTGGAACCGGTATTCCTGCCCGTGCTGCTCCAGCCAGGCGCGGGCCTTCTTCACCGTGCCGCAGTTGGGAATGCCGTAGACCTTCATCATGCCGTCGATTGCCTCGTGAAAATGCAGGCGGAACCTTAGCAGTTTGGCCCGGGGCTGCACAAACCCGGTCTATGCTCTGGGAGGGATCCGTGGAGAAGCGCATGAGATTGGGCCTGCCGCGTACCGTGATTGTCCTCGGGCTGGTGTCGATGCTCAACGACTCTGCCAGCGAGATGATCGCCCCCCTCTTGCCGATCTTCCTCACCGCCACCCTCGGCGCGGGGCCGGCGATCGTCGGGCTGGTCGAGGGGGTGGCCGAGGCGACCGCGAGCCTCCTCAAGCTGGTTTCCGGCCGCCTGATGGACCGCGGCTGGCCGGCCAAGGGGCTGGTGCTCGGCGGGTATGGGGTGTCCAACCTTGCTCGTCCGCTCATCGGTCTGGCCTTCGGCTGGGGCTGGGTGCTTTTGCTGCGCTTCCTCGACCGGCTGGGCAAGGGCCTGCGCACGGCCCCACGCGACGCCCTGATCGCCGGCGCGGTGGACGAGCGTCACCGCGGCTGGGCCTTTGGCGTGCACCGCATGCTCGACCATGCCGGGGCGGTCATGGGACCGCTGCTTGCCTTTGCCCTGTTGAGCCTGGGTGTGGGGGTGGGGGATGTGTTTCTCTGGTCGATGGTCCCCGGCGCGCTGGTGATCCTGCTGCTGGTGTTCGGACTGCCGCCGCAGGCGCCGGTGACCCTGCCCATGGCAGCGGTGGCCCCCTTGCGCTGGTCGCTGCTGGATGCCCGCCTGCGCGGGCTGATCCTCGCCGCGGGTGCCATGGCGCTGGTCGCGGTGCCGGAGGCCTTCCTTGTCCTGTGGGCCCACGACCGTGGCCTGGACGTGGTGTGGCTGCCCCTGCTTTGGGCGGCGGCGAGCGGGGCGAAGATGCTGATCGTCGCGCCCTTTGCCGCCCTCTCGGACCGGTTCGGGCGCGTGCCGATGCTGGCCTGGGGCTGGTCTCTGCGTTTTGCCGTGCTGGTGGCGCTGGCCCTCAACGGGCTGGATGCCTCCCTGCTCGTCACCTTCGGCCTGTTCCTGGCCTACGCGGCCGCGCTGGCCTCGACGGAAGGGGCAGAGCGCGCCTTGATCGGGGACCGCGCCCCGGTGGAGGTGCGCGGCACGGCCTTTGGCCTGTACCACATGGTGTCGGGCCTTGCCGCCCTGCCCGGGGCGTTGCTGTTCGGGGTGATTTGGCAGATGGCAGGCAGCCAGATCGCCTTCGCCGTGGCGGCGATGGTCTCGGCCCTGGCCCTGCTGGCCTTCTTAAGCATGGCGCCGAAGGCGTGAGGAAGATTGGGGGGGACTGCCTGGGCTGGCGGTCGAGTGCTGCGCGCTGCAGAAATGAAAAAGCCCCTCACAGCAGGTTGTTTCAAAAGGGCTATCCTGTCCTTTTGAAACTCGCCTCGTCGCGGTACACGCCCGCGACGGGCTTCGATAATCAATCACTTGGCGTGATTGACTCTCGGGCGAGCCGTCCTTGGCTCGCCAATCCAGGCGGTTTCAAAGTGTTTTGAAACAGCCTGACAGGGAGGGGCTTGGTGCCGGCCGGGGCGGCGCGGCTCACACGTCGCGCAGCAGTTCGTTGATGCCGACCTTGCCGAGGGTCTTGGCATCGACCTTCTTCACGATCACCGCGCAGTACAGGCTGTACTTGCCATCC
>FWPV01002393.1_pt1 | contig 46419 bp, 48 predicted proteins | sample 2228371 | NCBI WGS metagenome assembly FWPV01 (sample SAMEA103939776, study PRJEB20133) | metagenome | reverse complement strand
ATTTTTATCTTCCCTACTACCTCGGGAACATCATGGCCTTTTCTTGGCTGACAGAGGGGCGACGATCCGCCTTTTGGTCGGATGTCTATGAAACCATTATTTGTTTTCCGATGGCTTTGACGGTGGTGCGGACGCTCATCAGCCCCAGTGGCAAAACGTTTAAGGTTACGCCCAAGGGGGTAGTGGATCCCCACCGCATTAACATTAACTGGCCGTTGATTTGGCCACTGCTCATCATTGCTGTGCTCACTATTTTGGGGTTGCTCTATCGCAGCTCTAGCTTGCAGGACACGATTGTGAATCCCGACAGTCTAGCTGTCAACGTTATCTGGTCGGTGTACAACCTTGCCCTATTGCTGGTGTGTATGCTGGTGGCTATTGATGTGCCCCAACGTCGTTTTACGCGGTTCCTGCGGCGTGAACCCTGTGAGTTGTCCCTTGGGGGCGATCGCTACCGAGGCCACACCCTTGATCTCTCCGAAGAGGGAGCACGGCTTGTCCTGCAACAGTACCAAGGAGCTAATTCTAGAAGCACCGTAGATACCTACAGGGGTCAGTTTCGGTTGATCCCCCCCAGTGAGCTGGCGGATCTGTGGCTGTCAGTTGAACTGCGCTGGCATGATCATGCTCAATTGGTGGCACTACAACAGGGGGGCGATCGCCCCGTGGATGTGCGCATTCGCTTTGTCGATCTTTCCCTTGCCGAGCAGCGCCGCCTAATTGCTTACCTGTACTGTCAGCCCGGCCAATGGGATGAAATTCGCGTTCCTGAAATCAAAACTGCTTGGGCAATGTTGCAAGCTGTCCTGCGTTTGCATCCTTTGGCTGAAAGTCGTTAGTTGTTGAGGAGGCCAAGGAGATTTTGGATGGCCATACTGGTGGCGCGGATGGCAGCGTGAATGTGGGGACTCTTGGGCTCCACTTGCAATAAGTAAGCAAGGCTTGATTGCAGGTAGGTCAAGGCCATTTGAAGATTAGGATCTATCTGGTGATAGGCTTGGGGCGGATAATTGGGGTGGGGATAGCCGACAGAATGCTCATAATTTAGCTGGGGATAGCCTTGGGAGTACTCATAGCTGGGATGAGGGTAGCCGACAGAGTGCTCATAATTTAGCTGGGGATAGCCTTGGGAGTACTCATAGCTGGGATGAGGATAGCCAACAGAATGCTCGTAATTTGGCTGGGGATAGCCTTGGGAGTACTCATAGCTGGGATGGGGGTAGCCGACAGAGTGCTCATAATTTGGCTGCGGGTAGCCTTGGGAGTACTCAGCAGGAGTCACCGCTGCAGCGGCAGGCACGGGGGAGGGGGGCACCGCAATTACAGAGTGTTCCTCGCTCTCTGTAACAGCAGGCGTGACTTGCACGACTGTGCTGTCCTCTGAGGCGCTATCAGTCTTTTCCAGAATTTGGGTCGGGGCACTGTCCACTTGGGTCAAGCGCTCACCCATCTTGTAGCTAGTGATTTGACTGGGCGTTTCTTCACTTTCGCTTTTTTCTTTTTTCAGCCAAACCACAAAGTCGGAGGCGCTATAGGTAGCTTCACCACCAAGGGTACGCACAGAAATAAACCCATTGGCGGCATTCACACTTTGGATGGGGTACCATGTACCGCGATAGAGAATCATGGCATCCATTCCCAAGGAACCACCCCCACCACTGAGGGCACTGCGCCGTTTGCCCCGCGCCCAGCGATCTTTCCAAAGAACCCCCCCTTCGGTGTACTGTAGAATATAACCTTCGGGAATGGTGCGGGGTTCGTACCGTAAAAAGCCTGCCGATTGAGAAGTTCCCACCTGAAAGATGTTGTAGCCCACCATGATTTCTTCCAGCAGGGAGCGATAGGGGGAAGCGTTACGGACTTCAATGGCTAGGGTAGGAGTATCTGTTTTGACCCGAGCAACAATGCCATCTTTGTAGGAGATGAGTTGTACTTCATCAAACGTTGTCTCTACCCGCAGATGCCGATTTGAGAGCATTCGCGAATTCTTTTGCAGTAAATCTTTAACAAATTGATCAATAAGTTCGCGATCGCCCATAATCTTGCATTGAGTAACGGCGGAAGCACTGCCAAAGCAGAGGGCACAGCGTCAGAGTCGGCGTTCTTAAATTATACTCGCCATCTGAGGTTTCCCTGGGGTGGAGTTAGCGATGGAATGCTATTCCGTCAGAGATTTAGCGTGGCGATACTCAAATAATTCGCAACAACGTTCCTGACGATGCACTATTGATGCACGATGTTTCAGGGAAACACGTCTTCAGTGGCTAGGCTGCCCCATGAGAACACATTCTGGCTATAGCCTAGCTATTTAGAGTGCAATAGCACAACCGTATATTTACGGAGTTTGTTGGGCAAAATAAGCTTGCAGTTGTTGGAGGGCTTGACCCCGATGACTCAGTTGTTGCTTTTGCTCGCGAGAGAGTTCAGCAAAGGTTTTCTGCTGTGTGGGCAGCCAAAAAATTGGATCGTAGCCAAAGCCGCCCCTCCCCTGGGGAGCGTGGAGAATTTGACCGGAGCAGCGACCTTCAGTGGTGACGGCAATGGTGCCATCGGGGCGGGCAAGGGCAATGACGCAAATAAATTCAGCCGTGCGATTGCTGACTCCCTCTAGCTCTTGGAGTAACCGTTCAATCCGCTCTTGATCCGTTGCGCCATAGCGGGCAGAGTAAAGGCCGGGAGCACCGTTGAGCGCTTGGACAGCCAAACCAGAATCGTCGGCGATCGCCCACAGGCCGAGGCGTTGGGCAGCGGTACTGGCTTTCAGGCAAGCATTGCCATGGAAGGAGTCTGCCGTTTCTGGAATTTCGATGTCAGCAGGAAGGGGAACAACTGACCCGACCCATTGCTGCAAAAAGGCTTGAAACTCTTGGATTTTGCCTTTGTTGTGGCTGGCAAGAACGACCGTATCCAGCAGCGGCATACCGACCCCCTAACGTTGCTGAAAGTGAATATGATCTTGGCGCAAACTGACATCATACTTTTGAAGGAAATCTTGCCCCAGTAAGCCGATCGTCATTTCGGGAGGGGCGATCGCCACTGGCATACGGTTGCGGTGCAGCCCTGCCACACTCATGGACTGCACATAGACGATGGGCAACACCACGGTGCCATTGGCCGTATGAAACGTTAAGTTGTCAATGACCTGTGCCGGTGTAATCCCCAGTGCCCGCGCCATCGGTCGAGTAATAACGGTCATGCTGGCACCGGAGTCCACCATCATGTCAAAGCGCAAGCGCTGGTTAAACATCACTTGAATCACCGGAATGCCATTTTGTCGCCGCACAATGGGGGCAATGCCCCTCGGGCTGCTCATAACGGCAGTCGTGGGGGGCGCAGGCGTCCGCGGTAACTGTTGCAAACGCACTAATTCTTGGCGATAGCTACGCAGGGCACTGGCTTGCTGGGGATTTGCTTGGATCATGCGGTCAACGATGGCGATCGCTGTTGTCCAGTCTTGGTTGGCGATCGCCCGTTGCAATTGTTCCGGTAGGGGCAGCGCTTGCACACTCGTGGCAAACAGTACCCCCAAGAGAGCGCCCCAAAGCCCTGACCCATAACAGTGGCGGTGCCTGCAAATCACGGCTGAGTCCCATACTTTTTTCCACTATAGCCAACATAGATCAGGCAAAAAAAAGACCAGCAAAGCTACTGGTCATTCAGTCCAATGATTTTTGTCTCAGAAAGTGGGCAAAGCAGCTAAAAAGTGGTGAGGGATATTAGGCAAACTAAGTTGCTGCCTTGACCCCTTTCCTCTTCCATCATAATGGAACCAGAGTCACAAAAATTCACATATAAAAACTTTAGGTATTTTTACTCAAATTGATAATGGGGCGTAATCAATCCAGCTTAACGCCCGCCAACGGTGATGGCATCCACTTTAATGTGGGGTTGCCCCACGGTGACGTAGATGCTGCCGCTGACAGAGCCACAGAATCCGGGTGCAAGGGCTAAATCATTAGCGGACATCGAAATCCGCTGCATAATCTCTTTGGCATCGCCAATCAGGGTTGCCCCTTTCAGAGGCTGTTTGATTTCACCATTTTCAATCCAGTAGGCCTCATCAACAGCAAAGTTGAACTGACCTGTGGCACCCACACTACCGCCCCCCATCCGCTTGCAGTAAATGCCACGATCCACCGAGGCAATCAAATCCGCCACCGTGTAGTCACCCGCAGCAATATAAGTGTTGCGCATGCGCGAGGCTGCAGCATAAGTATAGCTTTGGCGGCGACCGCTGCCCGTGCGCGGGTGACCGGTACGCATGGATCCGGCGCGATCGCTGAGGAAATTTTTGAGAATACCGTTTTCAATCAGCAGTGTGCGTTGGGCGGGCATGCCCTCATCATCCATGGCGATGCTGCCAAAGGCTCCTTCTGAAATGCCTTCGTCCCATGCCGTTAAGTTTTCGTGGGCAATTTTTTCACCCTTTTGGTTGGCAAAGGGAGTGGTGCCCCGCTCAATTTGGGTGGTTTCTAAGAGGTGGCCACAGGCTTCGTGAAAAATGACGCCGCCAAATTGATTGGCCATGATCACTGGATAGGTGCCTGACTCGACGTAGTCAGCGTAGAGCATTTTACCAGCGGCTTCGGCAATGGTTTCGGCCAAACGATCGTAGTCCCACTGGCGCAGGAAATCAGGGTTGCCCGTATCACCGCTGCGCTCGCCAATGGAGGCGCGATGCTCACCGTCGGCACACAGCACTGAAGCAACCGCTGACTGAGTCAGGCGAATATCACGGGCAAAGGTACCATCACTGGCAGCCACCATCACTTCTTGCCAGTCGCGAAAATAACTCAACCGCCGCGATTGCAAATGAGCTGTTTGTCGTTGGAGGCGATCGCTCCCCGCGAGGAGCCGATCTGCAACTTCCGCAATTGAGCTACAGTTTTGCCGCCACTGTTCTTTTTCCCCTTGGCCGTAGTCCCGCAGCAGCTCCAGATGAATTTCCGGCACGTAAGCTTGGGCGCTGGGCAGCAGTAGTCCCATCAGCCCTAAGGCTTTTTCGAGTGCCCGCCGCAATCCCTGAAAGCTTAGGTCATTGGTGCTCACGTAGCAGTCACTGGTGCCGCGAAAAACACGAATGCCTGCCCCCAAACTGAGGCGGGGAGACACGCTGCTGAGGCGATCGTCTTCCACAAGGGCACTGAGGTAATGGTTCCGCTCGAGGAAAAACTCCACCAAATCTGCCCCCGCGGCTCGCCCCAGCCCCAAGAGGGTAGAAAGAGGCAGCTCCCAAGAGGCGTCGAAGCGATCGCTCTCCGGAGTGTAGCAAAGCTGAGCAAGATCCGCAGAACGAAGAAGCGTGGCTGGCATTGTTAACAATTGCTTAACATACCCTCCACTATAGCAAATTGGCCTGCGGAGTGCTTAGTGGGCAGCTTTGGCCAAAAATGACAGGTGATAGAGAGTGTCTCTGGCCGGATGTGCCTGCACTTCCTGTAGGACAACTGTGCCCTGCCATGCAAGTTCGGGCACTGAGAGAGCAATCGGGGTCTTTTGTACCTGCGCATCCCGCACCAAAAACTCGGCAGCGCGGCTATCAACCACAAGCGCTACGGATTCACTGCCATTGTGACCATAGAGGACAGCGGGGGTTTGACCCGCCCGGCGTAGGGCATTAGGTTTACTGTTGGCAGGCCGCACATGACCTTCAATGGCTAACGAACGGGACATAGTTACACTCCGGTGAACTGATTAGGATAAAACGTGTTGGACTTGCGTACCATCATCATTGAGGAGCGCCCGCTTCGGACCGTGAATCGGATCCTCGACAATGATGGTTTGGCTGCGCTCAGCTCCCAAAGACACAATGGCAATGGGAACCGACATGATCTCAGCCAAAAACTTAAGGTAGTTCAGTGCCGCTTTGGGTAAATCCTCCAACGAGCGACAGTGGGTGGTGGGTTGCTGCCAGCCGGGCAAGGTTTCGTAGATGGGACGGCAACGAGCAAACTTAGTGGCATTACTGGGGAAGTGCTCGCAACGCTCGCCATCAATATCGTAGGCAACGCACACTTTAATTTCTGGCAGTTCATCCAGAACATCTAGCTTGGTAATGGCTAAGCAGTCAAGGCCATTGATACGCACCGCGTAGCGACCAATGACGGCATCAAACCAGCCACAGCGGCGGGGGCGACCGGTGGTCGTGCCAAACTCTGCCCCCCGCTTGCCCAAGTGCTCACCAATTTCATTCACCAGTTCAGTTGGGAAAGGCCCCTCCCCCACGCGAGTGGTATAGGCTTTGGCAACACCAATCACCCGGTCAATAATCGTCGGGCCAATGCCTGCACCAACGCAGGCGCCACCCGCAACCGGGTTGGAGGAGGTGACGTAGGGATAGGTGCCATGATCCAAGTCCAGCAGTGTGCCTTGGGCGCCTTCAAAGAGGATGTTGCGCTTGCGCCGGATGGCGTCTTCAATGCATAGGGAGCCATCGACAATGTGGGATTTGAGACGCTGGCCGTAGTCAAGATACTCCTCAATAATCGGCTGAGGTTCCAAAGGCTCAAGGCCGTAAAGTTTTTCAAGGATTAAATTCTTTTGGGCGATCGCCCACTCCAGCTTACTAGTGAGCTGCTCTGCATCCAGCAGATCTAGCATCCGCAGTCCCACCCGCTCGGATTTGTCGGCATAGGTGGGGCCAATGCCACGACCAGTGGTGCCAATGCGGCGGGAGCCACGCCGTTCCTCGGCGGCAATATCCAGTTGCCGATGGTAGGGCATGGTAACGTGAGCCGTCTCAGCAATCAGTAGATTGTGGGTGGGCACGCCAAGGCGCTCAAGCTGCTCAATTTCCTCGAGCAACACTTTTGGATCGACAACGGTGCCCGCGCCAATAATGCACTGGGTGTCGGGGTAGAGAATGCCCGACGGAATCAGATGCAACTTCAGGGTCTGGTCATTGACAACAATGGTATGACCCGCATTCACCCCCCCCTGATAGCGCACCACCACATCGGCAGACTTGCTTAGGAGATCGGTGATTTTTCCCTTACCCTCGTCGCCCCACTGGGCGCCAACAACGACGACGTTTGCCAAGTGATTTTCTTAACTCGTTAATTAACACAATCATCCATTGTATCCCTTGGGGCAAGATGAAACAAGAGCGCGATCGCCAACCTTTGATCCAACCTGTCGCAGGCAACAAGGGTTCGTGCTACTATGATCTATGCTCCATTCTGCCGATGTAGCTCAGTGGTAGAGCACTCGATTCGTAATCGAGCGGTCGTGAGTTCGAATCTCATCATCGGCTTGCAAAATCCAGCGACTAAGCGCAGTCTCCCTTGATCAGCTCTTGGACTGCAATTGACGATAGGCCTCCATGAGGGCGATCGCCACGCAGGCAGAAAGATTTAAGCTGCGTACCGCAGGCTGCCACATGGGAATTTTGAGATAGGCATCGCAGGTCTGTAAAACACTTTCCGGCAGGCCATCCGGTTCACTACCAAAGACCAGCCAGTCGGTGGCAGTAAAGGCAAAATCCCAGTAGGGCATTTCGGCAGCAGGCTCAAAGGCCACCAGTCGGCCAGGGCTAGAGCCTTGGCGGGTTTGTAAAAAAGGCTGCCAACCCGGATGGCAGTACAGTTCAACGTAGGGCCAGTAGTCCAGTCCTGCTCGCTTGAGGTAGCGATCGCTGAGTTCAAAGCCCAAGGGTTCAATCAGGTGTAATGGGGTTTTTGTTGCCGCGCAGGTGCGAGCAATGTTACCGGTATTGGGGGGAATTTGGGGATGAACAAGGACAACAGCAGGCATCGAGCATCCAAGGTTCCCGTTAGTCAGTGAGAGCGCGCCCCCCGGGAGTGAGGCCACGCCGCCCTTCTTCGCGGGCGTAGGTTAAAAACCGTTGCAGGTGGTCTAAGTGCTCCGAGGGAGGCAGGTTTGCCAACTGGGCGATCGCCTCCTTAAGGGGTAGATCCCGACGATAAAGAATCCGAAACGCCTCTTTCAGATCCCGCATTTCAGCATCGTTGACACCGGAACGACGCAACCCCACTTGGTTGAGCGCCCGCACCCGTGCCGGATGCCCCTCCACCAGCATATAGGGCGGCACATCGCGATCCACCCGTGCCATTGCCCCCACCATCGCCAAGCGGCCAATGTGGACAAACTGATGAATGCCCACCATGCCGCCAATCCGCGCCTTTGACTCAATGCAGACGTGTCCAGCAATCGAGGCAGCATTGGTAATCACGACTTGATCTTCAATCACACAGTCGTGCGCCACATGAACATAGGCCAGCAGCAGATTATGGTTACCAATGATCGTGGCATCCCCTTCGCCGTTGGCGCGGTTAATGGTGACATACTCCCGAATGGTGTTGTAGTCCCCAATGCGCAGCGAGCTGTTGGCACCCGTGTATTTTTGATCTTGGGAGACCGTGCCAATAACTGCTCCGGGGAAGATGCGGTTTCCCACGCCGAGCTCAGTGGGGCCTTCGATAATCACATGAGCGCCAATTTGTGTTTGCGCCCCCACCCGCACTTGGGCGCCAATGACAGCGTAGGGGCCCACCTGCACAGTGGGATCCAACTCGGCGCTGGGGTGAATAACGGCAGTAGGATGGATCAGCGTTTGCATCATCGGTTGTGACTAGTCCACAAGGGAGAACATCATCTCGCCTTCACACACTAATTGGCCATTCACCTCGGCACGCCCCTGCATTTTGCCGATGCGTTGTTGTTTCACCACCAGTAGGTCTGCCCGTAAAATGAGCTGATCGCCCGGAACCACAGGCCGCCGAAAGCGCACCTTGTCAATGCCTGCAAAAACGGAGAGCTTATCTTTTGCCCAGTCCATTTGCATCAATACGACCCCTCCCACTTGGGCGAGAGCCTCCACAATTAACACCCCCGGCATAATTGGGCGACCCGGAAAATGACCTTGGAAAAAAGGCTCATTAATGGTGACGTTCTTTAACCCCACCGCATACTTTTGGGGCACGTAGTCAATGATGCGATCCACTAACAAGAAGGGATAGCGGTGGGGCAACAAGTGTTGCAGGTCAGTCACACTAAGGATGGGGGAGCTGGGGGGCGATTCGGTCAAGATGGCCATAGACAGTCAAATCGACAATGAGGGATAAACAAATCATAGGCGAGAATGGTCGCTGGCTGGTGCTCAAGGCTGCTCTAAACGGCGGGCGATCGCTCCTGCCAGTTGGGTATGCAAGTGATGACTGGCCTTGTAGGCAAGGTAGTGAGCCGCCGGAACGGTGCCCAGCAATGCCAGATCCCCCCAAAAGTCCAAGAGCTTGTGACGGACTGGCTCATCGGTAAAGCGTAGGGGGGGATTCAGCCAACCGGTGGCACTGCACACAAGGGCATTCTCGAGGCTGCCTCCTTGAATTAAGCCTTGGGCACGTAAATACTCCACCTGCTCCACAAAGCCAAACGTGCGGGCAGGGGCAATTTCATTCGCCAATTCAGCCGGCGTAAAACTACACCACTGCCGTCCAATGGCACTGTAGGCAAAATCAATGCCATAGCTAATGCGGGTTTCTGACGCGGGCACGGCACTGACAAAGGCATCCCCCTCATAAATTGTGATCGGCTCGCTGAGAGTTGCGGTGGGACGCGCTGCCTCTTGGGCAACTAACCCCACCCCAAGGATGCCTGCTAGCCACGGTTGGGCAGAGCCATCGAGCACGGGCACTTCTGCCCCAGAGATTTCAATGGCCACATTATCCACGCCGGCGATCGCCAAGGCCGCCAGTAAGTGCTCCACCGTGCGTACACTCGCTCCATTGGCCACCAACTGAGTGGAAAGCTGGCTGGACTGAACGTACTGAATTTGAGCCGGAATTCGGGGCTGATCGGGTAAATCCAGCCGCACAAAGTAACGACCCGTATTCACAGAACTGGGCCGCAGCGTCACTTCGACCGTGGTGCCAGAGTGCAAGCCGACCCCCGACCAGTGCTGGGGTGCCGCTAGGGTTTGCTGCCAAGAGGAACTCAGTACTCCTGTTGCAGGCAGGGGAGCCGTTGTGGGCATTTTCAGTCCTCCTAGAAGCGCTCGCCAATGCCAAAACTAAAGGCATTGCCCCCTTCATTATTCCAGCCGAAATCCACCCGCACATTGCCGAGGGGGGTATTCACCCGCAGACCCGCCCCATAGCCCAGCCCTTCGCCGGGTTTGCCACGCACAATACCAGGCTTGCCGGGCACACTCGATTGGGTGCCTAACAAGCTAGCACCATCAAAGAAGAGGGCACCGCCAACAATGTTGAAAATGGGAAAACGATACTCCACCGTTCCTTGAACAAAGGCACGCCCTGAGCCGATCGCTCCCTCTTCCCAGCCCCGGACAGAGTTGGCACCCCCAATGGTAAAGGACTCATAAGGGGGTAAATCGCCAAAAATGTTACCTGCTTGAATGTTAAACGCAAGGGTTTGGGGGCCTTCTAGCCGTAGGAAATTGACAGGAATATAAAAGCTGTAACTACCGCGAACCCGACTCATCAGAATGTTACCCGCGCCTACCGGCAGCGATTGATCCACGCCCAAGCGAATCACTTGGCCACTGGTGGGGCGCAGCACATCGTTGCGTAAGTCACGTAAGATGGCCGCTTGTACTGTAAAGAGGTCATTAAAGCCACGACAGACACCATTGTCTGGGAAGGTTAAACAGTTTCCTAACGCATCGGTCTTGAAGCGGACAAAGCCGCCATCCATAGAAGTAACCCGCTGGTACTGTAGCCCAATCGAGCCAGTCCAAGCGGTGCGAACGAGATCGCGGTCTTTAGTAAAGGGGCGGGTAAAGAAGATAGCCGATCCTAACCGGTTAATCCGCGGTAGATCACCATTGGCCAAGGGCACATTAATCGAGCCATTGCTGAAGGTATAGGGAACGGTCAAGCGGTTAAAGGCACTCACAGTGTAGGACGTGCGATAGGGATCTCCCTTAATCCACGGGTCGGTAAAGTTAACATCAAAGAGGAATTCCCCTTCTGTACCCCCTTGCGCTTCAACACCGAGCTTCCAGTTGCGGCCAAAGAGGTTATTTTGCTGGAAGGCTACCGTACCAAACAGGCCTGCGGCAGAACTATAGCCTGCCCCTGCCGAAATACTGCCGGTATTGCGCTCTTTGAAGTTGAGGATCAGGTTGACTTTACGCGGGTCTTGGCCGGGTTCAAGGGCAACCTGCACATCTTCAAATAAACCCAGCTCAAAGAGACGCCGCAAGTCCCCTTGAACCGTGTTTTGGTTAAGGACGACCCCCGGCTGGGTATCCATTTCGCGGCTGATAACAAAATCGCGTGTCCACTGGCGGGTGGGTTCCCCATCCTTGGTCAAAAAGCGATAGGTCACCTCTTCCACCACCCCTTCAGCCACCTGAAGGGTGACCACGCCATCGGGATCCACTTGGGGGGTACCCACGACCTGCCCTAAAATGTAGCCGTTGTCTTTGTAAAAGGCGTTAATTTTCTCAATCCCTTCCTGCAGTTCCTTCAGGTTGAGGTTGCGGCCAATTTGGGGGGCAAAAATTTCGTTCACCCGCTCTTGGGTGAGGACTTGGTTGCCCGCCACTTGCACGGCTCGCAGCACCGGATAGGGGCGCACGATAAAGGTAATACGCACGCCGAGGGGGGTGTCACTGGGTTGGGCATTGACATCGGCAAAGAAGCCGGTGGCAAAAATGGCGTTGGTGTCTTGCTGGAGTTGGCTGCGGGTGGCGGTACCGCCGGGACGGGTGGTAATGACCTGATAGACCAGTTGTTCAAGCTCTGGGGTTGCCCCTTCCACCACCACTTCGGCAATGAGAACCTGTGGCTCTTCAGCAGGAGGCTGGCTCACCGGAGGTGCTGGGGTTGGTGTTGCAGGCTCAGTTGCGGATGGCGCTGGGGTTGGTGTTGCAGGCTCGGTTGCAGATGGTTCTGCGACTGGCTCTGCGGTCTCTGCCGTGGGCGCGTCTTGGGCGCGGACAGTTGCCAGACCAACGGTACCGAGGGCGATCGCCCCCAACGTGATTGCCATAGCCACGGTCTTTAGGGCAACCGCAAAGGGCTGCATTGGCAAGAGGGGAGAAGTTGGCTTTTTCACTACACACACCCAAAAATTTAGTCGCGTCAACACAGCGGAACCCCTGGCATTGATAATACCAGTAGGGTGATGACTGACAAGGCAGTCCAAAAGTGCCAGCGCTGTCAATGTTACTGTACCTAAACCAGCATCGATAGCTATCCTGAGGACGTTAACCGTAATAGGCTGGTTCGTTCCCGGGTTTCCACTTGATATTACAGCCCAGACTAGGTTTTTGATCTTCACTGGGGGACTCACCCTTTAAGACGGCGTCAATCGCCTGCCGCAGATCCTTACCGGTGACCGGTACGTTGTTCTGGGGACGGCTATCGTCAAGTTGGCCACGGTACACCAGTTTGCGATCGCCATCAAACAGGAAAAAGTCGGGTGTGCAAGCAGCCGTATAGGCTTTGGCCGTCTCTTGGCTTTCGTCATAGCACAGGGGAAACGTGAACCCCAATTCCGTTGCCATGGCTTTGAGGGACTCAGGAGCATCATCGGGGTAGGCTGCCGCGTCATTGGCGCTGATGGCCACAATCCCTAAGTTGCTATCTTTGTAGTCACGACCCAAGCGTGCCAATTCTTCTTGCACGTGCTTGACGTAGGGACAGTGACGGCAGATAAACATCACCAGCAGCGCTTTTTTGTCGGCAAACGTGCTCAGGGAAATGGTTTGGCCGCTCACCACATCCGGCAGTTGAAAGTCAGGAGCCACTGTCCCCAAGGCTAACATTGTCGATTCTGTGCGTGCCATAGGACCTCCTTAGATGCTCAGCAAGGCAAGAATTTTTACAGATTGGTAATATCGTCCCTAGTGTACTGTTTTGTTTGCCATTGCGGACACTCAGGGGCTGTTTTAGGGAGCAGGGCATGACGGTTGGGGTTTGGGTTCTCGGCGATCAACTGTGGCCAGAGCAAGCCGCCTTGCAGACCTGTGCGCCGCCAACGCCCGTGATTTTCATCGAGTCCCATGAATGGGTACGGCAGCGCCGTTATCACGCCCAAAAATTGGTATTGGTGTGGTCGGCGATGCGCCACTTTGCAGCGGAGCTCGAAGCGGCGGGCTGGCAAGTGACCTACGCCATTGCCCCCACGTTTGCCGCTCCTTTGCAGGATTGGATTAACACCCACCAAATTAGGGAAGTACGGGTGATGGAGCCGAGCGATCGCCCCTTTCGTGCCCTTCTGCAACAACTGCAGTTGCCCTGTCGGCTGACGCTGGTGCCCAACAATCACTTCCTCTGGTCAACCGCTGCCTTTCAGGAGTGGGCACAGAATCGGAAGACTTTAGTGCTGGAGTATTTTTATCGGGCGGGTCGCCAACGCTACAATCTGTTGATGGAAAACCGCAAGCCCGTGGGCGATCGCTGGAATTACGATAGTGAGAATCGCCAGCCGCCCAAGTCAGGGCTGAAGCCACCGCCACCCCTTGAGTTTGCGCCCACCGCTATTACGCAAGCGGTCATCGACACGGTGGCGGCAGGGAACTTTGCCACCTATGGGCAAGTGCAGCCCTTTCGCTGGGGGGTTACCCGTGCTCAGGCTCAGCAGGCGCTCGCTCACTTCCTTGCCCATCGCTTGCCCCAGTTTGGCCCCTACCAAGATGCCATGGTGGCTGAACACGACACCCTTTGGCATAGCCTGCTTTCTCCCTATCTGAATCTCGGTTTGTTGCAGCCAATGGAGGTGATTGAAGCCGCAATTGCCGCTTACAAGGAACATCACCTTCCCCTCAACAGTGTCGAAGGCTTTATCCGCCAAATTCTAGGATGGCGGGAATATATGTACGGTCTGTATCACTTTTTGCCAGAGGACTATGGCCAGAGCAATTACTTCCAGCATCAGCACCCCTTGCCGGCCTTTTTTTGGGATTCCCGTCAGCCCATTGCTATGACCTGTCTGCGCCTGGTGCTGACTCAAGTGGAGCGCAGTGGCTATGCCCACCACATCCAGCGGCTGATGATTTTAGCAAACTTTGCGTTGATTGCTGGGTTCCAGCCCCAAGCGGTTAAGGAGTGGTTTCATGCTGTGTTCATTGATGCCTACGACTGGGTGATGCAAACCAATGTCCTAGGGATGGGGCTATTTGCGGATGGCGGCATCCTTGCCTCAAAGCCCTACGCTGCCTCTGCCAACTACATTCAGCGCATGAGCAATTATTGTCAAGGCTGTGCCTATGACCCCAAACAGCGCTTTGGCGATCGCGCCTGCCCTTTCAATGTCTTCTATTGGAACTTTTTAGACCGACAACGACACCGCCTGCAAGCGAATGGCCGCATGGGGCTGGTGCTGCGCAACCTTGATAAACTGACGACCAGTGAACGGCACGCCCTTGCTCGGCAAGCGGAGCAGTGGCACCACCAGCACGCCTAGAGCTTGGCAACAAATTTGGCTAGGCGTTCCAAGCCCTTCTCAATTGTGTTCAGGTCAGTAGCGTAAGAAAGGCGAATGTGGTCGTCCATGCCAAAGGCTTTGCCCGGAATCGTGGCAACTTTGGCCTCTTCGAGAAGGCGATCGCAAAACTCAACGGAACTCAGACCCGTTTGGCTAATGTCCACGAATAGATAAAACGCACCCTGAGGGCGCAAACACCGCAATTGGGGAATCTCAGAAATTCCTGTGTACATTCGTTCGCGCCGCTGATCAAAAGCCGTAACCATTTCAGCCACGCAGTCTTGAGCACCTTGCAGCGCGGCGATCGCCCCGTACTGGGCAAATGTACACACATTCGAGGTACTATGCCCCTGAATTTTAGCTGTCGCTTTGATTAGATCTACTGCCCCCGCTAGGTAGCCCACGCGCCAACCCGTCATAGCATAGGCTTTGGCAAAACCACTACTGACAATTGTGTGCTCAAATGCCGCTTCGCTTACTGCGCCAATGCTCAGGTGTTGGGCATCATCGTAAAGAATTTTTTCGTAGATTTCGTCTGAGACCACCCACAGCCCGTGGCGAACCACGACTTCGGCTAAGGCACGGATCTCCTCTGGAGCATAAACCATCCCCGTGGGGTTACTAGGGGAATTGAGGACAAACAGGCGGGTTTTGGGGGTAATGGCCGCCTCCAGTTGCTCAGCAGTAATGCGGTATCCTGTTGCTGCCGTGGTCTGAACAATCACAGGTGTGCCACTGGCCAAGTGCACCATTTCGGGGTAGCTCACCCAATAGGGCGCTGGAATAATCACCTCATCGCCCGGGTTGATCAGCGCCAGCATCAAATTAAAGAGGGATTGTTTGCCCCCATTGGTCACCAAAATGTTTTCAGCGCTGTAGGGAAGGTCGTTATCGTTGCGGAGCTTTTCCGCAATCGCTTGGCGCAGGGCTGGCTCGCCTGCCGCCGGACCATAGCGAGTTTTCCCTTGATCTAAAGCGGCTTTGGCAGCTTCGCGGATATGGGTAGGAGTGTCAAAGTCTGGCTCACCAGCACTAAAGCTGCAAACATCTTCTCCCGCCGCCCGCATAGCCTTCGCTTTGGCATCAATCATGAGGGTTACCGACGGCGTGACCCGCATTACCCGCGTTGCCAACTCCATCCTTTGTCTCCGCTGAATTTTCTACCCTATTCTAGTGTGGCAACTTCCAAGGCTAACTACTGGTGGGGTGCAGATACAGTTTTGTTGCTTGGCAGTGGTTGGCAGCGTTAACTGGCACAGTGGCAGTCGTCAGCCCCTGTAATCCTCAGACAACAGCGCCAATGGTTTTGGGTTCAGGCAACGGTTCGGCAGATGCTTCGTATGCCCTAACCAGAGATTCAAGCACTTCAATGCCATTGGTGAAAGCTTTCTCGTACGTTTCACCGTGGGTAAGCCATTGCTGAAAATGAATCACACTGTCACTGATCATATTCTCTGTGATACTGAAGCCACTCAGCCGTTTTCCGTCCTGATGGTATCCGTGAGTTCCCTGAAAATCTGCTGCGATATCTGGGTATTCCGAGTTTTATTGGCTTTGGAAAAGGTGGACATGGCTACCGGAATACCGCCATGATTCAGGCGATAAAACAAGGCTCTCATGCTGGTTAATCCGTGGTCTAAAACGTAGGTCAACCAGATTTTGAAGAGGAGCTGTGTGTTCAGGACAGAGTAGTCGCAGGGGCTAAGTTTCTGAAGGATGGATTTGACAATCGCTGCAAATGATGCCATGATATTTTCACTAATTATTGACTTTTTTAGGGCAGAATATTAAAGTTCTACCCCTTTTTCTATCCCTCTTAACTAACTTTCAACACTTCTGATGTTGAAGTCAATCGTTTCTTTCCTTCCTCCAAGACTTGTCATGTCTAGGTAGCCTACCGCTGGAGGTGCGCACTTGGACTTGTGAGCGTTGTGGGACGGTTCATGACCGCGACGTGAACGCTGCGATCAATATCAGAAACGAAGGCTTGCGGATTTTGGCCTCGGGAAGCGGGGCTACTGCTTTGGGAGAGACTGTAAGACCCAAGGGAGGGAGACGCAAGTCCACCCTTCCTAGGGCAAGTCCCGATAGCTGAACAAAGAAGCCGGCGCTCTATTTCGCAGCAATGAGCGTCGGGTACTTCACCCCACCCTCAGTTTTTGAGGGGTGGCTTGCCAAGCGATGCTAACTAGGCTACAGTAATAAATTGTGCGCATTCCTCAGTAGCTCAGTGGTAGAGCGGTCGGCTGTTAACCGATTGGTCGCTGGTTCGAATCCAGCCTGGGGAGTTTCAGGAATAGCTTAATAGCTCGAGCCACGGTAGCGGCGGCGACGTTGGCCATCATCGTCGCTTTTAGGTGGGGTGCCAATATCAGCGATAGTACCCACCCCGCGGTACTGCTGTGTACTTGGGGAGCTAGTGGGCGCAGGAGCAGGGGGAAGGGGTTCTGCAGGCGCTGTAACCTTTGAAAGCTGGCTGAGGCTCTCCATGAGTGCGTCCTGTTGAATGGGCAGAGCATGGAGCAACTCTAAAATCCGGGTCAGGTGAGACACTGCAGTGGCAATGAGGCTGGATTCTTGAATGGCCGGCAGCAAGTCAGTTGCCCCCAACCGCAACGCCCAACGGCGCTCGGCACTACTCACTTGGCGATCCTGACCGGCAGTAATCACAATCGGTAAGCCTGGAAAGCGTGACCGTGCCACTTGACAAAAGCGGTAGGGGTTCGTCACCGTCATGCCTAAATCCAACAGCAGTAAATTGGGCAGGGTCAAACCAGCCGTTTCCATCCGCTCCAACACCTCAAGGAGATCGCTGTCCAAGCCTTCCCAGATCACGGTCACGTTTTGGCTGCTGAGCATACTGTGCCAAATTTCCCCCTGACGTTGCACAGCTTGCGTCATGAGTACAGTGGGTTTCATGATCTTAAAGTCCTTAAAATGTCGCTGATGAAGATGCAGGCACCACTGCCCTGCTCGTCCTTGACTCCATTTAACAACGATGACAGCTTTGGATCCTGTCGGATGTTCACAGGGAACACATTTGCATCTTTTCCTAAGGCACAGGAACCGTGTCCAACAACTCAGCCACAAACGCTAGGTTGGAGCGCCCCGCTATTGTAATTAGACGATGGCTGAGGACATGAGGCGCCAACCGCTTGACATCATCCGGGACAACATAATCGCGATCGTGGAGGAAGGCCAAGGCTTGAGCTGTGCGCTGGAGCATCACTGTGCCACGAGGGCTAACACCTAGGGTGATGCGATCGCTATCGCGAGTCCTGCGCACAAGGCTGAGAATGTATTTTTGCAGCACCGGTTCAACCCGCACCTGGAGAACCTGCTGGCGCAATTGCTCAATCTCGCTCAGGCTGACACAGGGGGAAAGCTGCTTCACATCCAAGCCCCCTTGCAGTCGTTGCAGCATTTGCAGTTCTTCCGCTTCACTGGGATATCCCAAGCTCAAGCACAGGGCAAAGCGATCTAGCTGTGCCTCGGGCAGCGGAAACGTCCCTTGGTACTCGATCGGGTTTTGGGTGGCAATGACAAAAAAGGGTTGGGGCAGGGGGTAGGTCACGCCATCAATCGTGACTTGGTACTCTTCCATCACCTCCAGCAGGGCAGACTGAGTGCGCGGGGTGGCGCGGTTAATTTCATCCGCTAGCAAGATATTGCAAAACACGGGCCCCGGTCGAAACTCAAACTCAGCGGTTTTCGGATTCCAAACATTTGTCCCCGTTAAATCGGTTGGCAGGAGGTCAGGGGTGGCTTGGACGCGCTGAAAGGAACCGCCAAGGGAGCGCGCTAAGGCTTTGGCCAACAGGGTTTTACCGACACCCGGCACATCTTCAAGGAGCACGTGCCCTCCCGCCAGTAAGCCCACCAGCACCAGTTCAAGGGCAGGCTCTTTGCCCACAATCACTTGACTAAGGTTGGTGACTAATCGCTGCAGGGGATCACGCATAGGAGGCAACTCGCTGGAGCAGGACAGTGGCCTTGTGGCAGTCACTGGCAATTTGGGCTTGCAGGGCTGCCAAGGTGGAAAACTGCATTTCCGATCGGATGAAGGCTTCAAGGTGGAGCGTGAGTTCCTGATCGTACAGATTGCCCTGCCACTCTAGTAAATGGACTTCTGTGGTGAGAACCTGACCGTTGACTGTGGGGCGCACGCCAATATTCACAACCCCTAATTGGGGACTGCTGAAGGCAGCACCCGTGACACGACAAGCATAGACCCCATGACGGGGCAGCAGTTTATCCGGAGGCAGGGCTAAGTTGGCGGTGGGAAACCCCAATTGCCGTCCCAGCTTTTGGCCAGAGACGACGGTGCCAGTGATCCTATAGGGGCGCCCTAACAGCTCCCCCGCTAGCGCCACATCTCCCCTAGCGAGAGCCTCACGAATGGCAGAACTGCTGACCCGATCGCCGCGGTAGCAGTACGGCGGCACAATGTGCACGGGAATGCCAAAGGCAGCACACAGGGTTTTCAAGTCTTCGGCTGTGCCCGATCGCCCCCGCCCAAAGCCAAAGTTAAAGCCCACACTCAGCACTTTCGCCTGGAGTTGCTGTACTAGAATCTGTTCAATAAATTCTAGGGGGGACAGGGCAGCCAGATCTTGAGTAAAAGGCAAGACAATTACCTGTTCAATGCCGTACTGGCTCAGTAAGGCGCGTTTTTCGGCAGCGGGGGTGAGCAGCAATCGCTCCTTGCCGCTAAAGAAAGCTTGGGGATGGGGCGAAAAAGTAATAATCGAACGATAACAGTCTGGAGGTGCTGCCTCAACGAGGGTGTGGATGACCTGTTGATGCCCTCGATGGACACCATCAAAATTACCGAGGGCGATCGCAGTGGGGGTTTGCAAAGCTAAACAGCACAGTAGTTGGCACAGGAAACATTGTGACACATTTGCTCAAGTTGCGTCAGTCTTACCGCCGTTGGCTATTTTTTTCTGCATCGTCACCGGAGAAAAAGCTCTCTTGAGTCGGGTGTATCCCACTTTCGTAACCCCTCACCCTAAATCCCTCTCCCTTCTTGGGAGAGGGACTTTAAATCTGGCTCCCCTTCTCCCTTTTTGGGAGTAGACCGCAGGGCGCGCGCAGTAGGGGTTGGGGGATGAGGGCTATACATTTGCAAAAGTGAGATGCTCCCCTTGAGTCCTTGGAAATGTCTGTGCTAGACTGAGCAGCAATTTATCTCAATTTGCCTAATCTGCTGCTCAAGAGCGCAGAACGGAGAACCCAATGGAAGGGGGCGTATGCTCACCAGAGGAAGGATACCTCGGCTCCCTCTTGTTGTTGCAATTGGGATGCTCTCGAGGGTTATTCCTAGTCCTCGCATCACCTTCAAAGGCTTTCTACGTTATGGGGTGCCCATTACAGCTCTGCAACTGGGGGTCGCTGCCTTGTTTTTGACCCTGCGGTTTTTGATTTGGCCGCAGCGTTAGTTGGAGAGCATTAATTCCCACTCCTCCAGCAGGCTATCAATACTGGTATCGGGTTTAACAGTGGCTTCTGCAGCGGGCTGTAACGGTTGGTTCGTTTCTAATTGTTCGGTGCTGTCGGGGAAAAGCTCCTCAGGGGTCAGCTTTGTTTCCGGCGCCGCTGGCGTCAGGTAAATTTCGCGCACATCACTGGGAAGGCGATCGGCCAACATTGCAAACCCCTGCTCAAGATGCTCCTGCAAAGTTTCGAGGGGCACGTTTTCCCCTTGTACCTCGAGGTAAGCCCGTACCCGCTCTAAACTCCAATGAAACGTTTGGGTTGTCACCAACACCAAACGGGTGAGAGCAGGCAGGTAAGCAAGGCTAGCCTCAAGATAGCACCAGAGGGGAGGGGGGGCAGCCTTCAGGCTATAGGTAATGTGCTCCACCCCGGGTAACTCATCTTGGATGAGCGCAGCCGTGCGGTTGACAATCCAGTTGCGCACGGAGGATGCCTCTTCATCCCCAATTTTGATGCCCTCGGGGGTCAATTCCACAAGGTCAAGGCTAAAAAAGAGACTCTGCCAAGTTTTGGCAAATAGATAGTCGATCTGAATAGGCGACTTGCCGTGGTGCTGCAGAATACTGTAAACCAAGGGGGCATAGCGGCAGTACAGGGCAATAAAGTAACAACCGCGATCGCGCTCATCCTGAAAGGCCTGGATCAGCTCCTCATCCGATCGCCCCAACAGGGGCTGAATGAGAGGATGCTGTCGCTCCGTCATCATCGGAAAGGAAAGTGCCTTGATCATGTTCCTGCTACTGAACCAGACACATGCCCCTACACACTTCTTGCCGATTTTATGCAGAAGCTCGGTAACAATTTGTTGTTAGGCATACTGCTATAGACTACTGCTAGCTACTGCTAGCTTGAGGCATTGCTGCGGGTCGAAAGGCAGGCCGACAGGTATCTAGAGAAACAGGAACCGGTTGCACCCGCCAAATGTCTTTGCAGTATTCAGCAATGGTGCGATCGCTGGAGAATTTGCCCATCCGCGCCACATTCAAAATCGACATTTGTGTCCAGCGAGCCTTATCACGGAAGGCTTGGGCAGCCCGCTGCTGACAGTCCACATAGGATTGATAGTCCGCCAAAAGCATATATTGATCCTCATTGAGCAAGGAACTGACAATCGGCTCAAATAAGCCGGGCTCGCGGGGCGTAAAGTAATTGGAGATGAGGCTGTCGATGACCTTCTTGAGCATAGGGTTGCTGTTGTAGTAATCACGGGGATTGTAGCCCTCCGCCTTCAGGCTCATCACCTCTTGCGCCGTCAAACCAAACAGGAAGAAGTTTTCAGCACCAACTTCTTGGCGAATCTCAACATTGGCACCGTCAAGCGTACCAATGGTCAAGGCGCCATTGAGGGCAAACTTCATATTGCCGGTACCCGAGGCCTCTTTGCCAGCAGTGGAAATCTGCTCTGAAAGATCGGCTGCTGGGTAAGCAATTTCCCCCAAAGACACCGAATAATTATTCAGAAACACCACTTTCAGACGACCATTGACGTCGCTGTCGTGGTTAACCATTTCCCCCACAGCATTGATGAGCTTAATGATCATTTTGGCCATAAAGTAGCCGGGCGCGGCCTTGCCCCCAAAGATGAAGGTGCGGGGTTGAATGTCAATATGAGGATTTGCCTTGATTTGTTCGTACAACGTAATAATGTGTAACACCGCGAGGTGTTGCCGTTTGTACTCGTGAATCCGCTTAACTTGAATGTCAAACAGGGAGTAGGGATCCACCTCAATTTGATTGTTGCGCCAGATGTACTCCGCCAAGCGCTCCTTGTTGGCTTGTTTAATGTCTTGCCACTTGGCATGAAAGGCTGGATCGGCAGCATAGGGTTCAAGACCCCGTAGTTCTTCGAGGTGAGTGATCCAGCGATCGCTCTTGAGGGTATCGGTAATCAAGCGAGCCAAGCGCGGATTACTGAGGAGCAACCACCGCCGCGGCGTAATGCCATTGGTTTTATTTTGGAATTTTTCCGGGTACATTTCGTAGAAGTCCCGCATCAATTCCTGTTTGATCAGTTCTGTGTGCAGTTCGGCAACGCCGTTAACCGTGTGGCTGCCCACGCAAGCCAAGTGAGCCATGCGCACCTGCTTGGGGTGCCCCTCTTCAATCAAGGACATCCGTGCCAGTCGTGCCGTGTTGCCCGGATAGCGCTGGCGAATTTCATTGAGGAAGCGATAGTTAATTTCATAAATAATTTCTAGATGGCGGGGCAGCAGCCGTCCAAACAGCTCAATTGACCAGCGTTCTAAGGCTTCTGCTAGGAGGGTGTGGTTGGTGTAGGCAAATGTGCGCTGGGTAATGTCCCATGCCTTCTCCCACGTCAGCTGATACTCGTCAACCAACAGGCGCATCAGCTCGGCCACACCAATGGCGGGGTGGGTGTCGTTGAGCTGGATGGCCACTTTGTCAGGGAAGGCATCAAAACTCGTGTGCTTGCGCAGGTAGAGGCGAATAATGTCCTGCAGCGAGCAGGAGACAAAGAAGTATTGCTGTCGTAGCCGCAGCTCCTTGCCTTGGGGCGTGTTGTCGTTGGGGTACAACACCTTGGAGATGTTTTCACTGAAAGTTTTCTCAGAAACCGCTTGGGTGTAATCCCCGGCATTAAACACTTGTAAGTTAAAGTCTTGAGCGGCGCGGGCACTCCATAACCGTAGCGTATTGACGTTATTCTTGCCGTAGCCAGAGATAGGCGTGTCGTAGGGCGTCCCCAACACGGTGGTACCGGCAATCCATCGCACGCGGTAATGGCCTTGGGCGTCCGTATAGGCTTCGGTGTGGCCGCCAAACTTCACTTCCACGTTGTAGTCGGGTCGGGCAATTTCCCAAGGGTTGCCAAAGCGCAGCCAGTTATCGGGCACTTCGTGCTGCCAACCGTTGGTAATAACCTGCTCAAAAATGCCGTACTCGTAGCGAATGCCGTAGCCTACAGCGGGAATTTCGAGGGTGGCAAGGGAGTCTAAAAAGCAGGCAGCAAGACGTCCTAAACCACCGTTCCCGAGGCCGGGTTCTGGCTCGCGCTCCATCAACTCCCCTAAGTCAAGGCCAAACTCTGCCATGGCTTGTTTGGTCTGCTCGTACAGCCCCACATTAATGAGGTTGTTGAGGAGGAGCCGGCCAATCAAAAATTCCGCTGAGAGATAATAAACAACTTTGGCATCCTGCTCAAAGTAGGTTTGGGCAGTTTTAATGCGGCGGTGCAGCAGGCGATCGCGCACAGTGTAGGCCAGTGCCATGAAGTAGTCGTAGGGGGTGGCAAAGGTGGCATCCTTGCCCTGAATATAGTGCAGATTATCGACAAAAGCGCGCTTCAGAGTTTGCACCGTCATGCCGGTGCGATCGCTCTCGATATAGAGATCGCAGTGCTCATCAGCAGCGGCGGAGACAGAGTGATTAACAGGGCTTGAGGCGTGACCGTTTGAAGTGGAGGAATTACTCATGCAAACACTGGCTCTAGAGGAATCGGCAATAGCTTAACTTAAGGTTAATACAGATTTGCTAACTGTACATTAGATTACTTGTTCACTAATTTTAAGGATTGATTTATCTCCGTTTACATGTTTTTTTAGGAAACCTTGAGGGGGCTGGCATCTGTAAGGATGCTCTTTTGTGGGCAACAGCGGCTGCCATAGGGATTACGCCACTGCGACCGCCTGCATGGTATGCTCCATTGCCATAGGGAGAGGTTACCTTAGTAGTTTTGACAGGAGTGGCATGGGTTCCAACTATCAAAACCGGCACAACAGTAATGAGCAGCCTTGGGAGGAAGATGACTTCGAGGCAGAGTTGGAGCAGCTCCAGCTCTACGATGAGGAAGGTCGTTCTCTCAACTGCTACATCGAGTTTCGTTTGGCGGTGCAAGGGGAAACCTATGCGCTTCTGCGGCCTGTGGACTATCCGGTGGAAATTTTTGCCGTTATTGCCGAAGACGAGGAGGAAGAAACCCTCGTGCCCCTCGATGATGCCGAAATTGACCAAGTCTTTGATACGGCTCGCGCCATTTTAGAAGAACAAAACCTGACGCTGCAACGCACAGCCTTGACGCTGACGGTGAGTGGCGAGCTACCGGAGTTGGATGAGGAGGAAGTGCTCAGCGTGGAAGTGGAAGCAGAGGACAATGTTACCCTTGAGGAATATCAACCCCTTGGCAGCAGCTTCTTTTCAGGAGAGCGCGAGTACAGTGTTTATACACCCCTGAGTCCCACACTCTACGTGGCACGGCTAGTGCCCGGCAAGGAGCCGGAACTGCTGTCTCCTCAAGATTTTCAGCACCTACAGCCCCTCCTAGAGGAACATCTTGTCAGTCATTTTATTGAGTCGGAAGACTGGGACAATTAGCCGCTAGAGGATACGACGACCTTGATCTTTTGTAGCTCAGGATCACTGGCGCCGATAATGTCACTGCCCATAGCTTGATAGTTCTTGAGGGTGCTGAGGGCAGCGGCAGTAATCACTTCCCCGGCGATGAGGGTTGGAATTCCGGGGGGGTAGGGCGCAAGGGTTTCGGCACTGATGTGGCCAATGGCCTCTCGTAGGGGCAAAGACCGCTGCTCACTAAAGTACGTGGCACGGGGCGACAGGGCAGGGCAGGAGAGGGGTATTGATGGCTCAATGGCCAGCGGTGGTAGGGGTTGCGCATCCTGATATTGGCGATGCAGCGTGCGCAGGCGATCCTCGAGGGTGTGTAGCATGGCTTGGCTCGTCCCAAGGCCAATGCAAAAGGTGAGCGATCGCCCGCCGGGTAGTTCAGCAATGATTTCAGGTTGCAGTTGGGCATCGACAGCCATACCCGTTAGTCCCAGCGGCCAAGTCCCAAGGGTTAAGCGCAGGGGATCCTGAGGCATGTCTTGTTTCTGGAGCCGCGGTAAAGGGGTTTCAAACTCGTTCATCCAGCCCACGAGGCGCTCGTAAATGGCTTCGCCTTGGTGCACTAATTGCCAACAGGCGGCCTCCAAGGCACTGAGAAACCAGTAACTGGGGCTGGTGGTCTGGACAAGAGTTAACGCTTGGCTCAAGCGGGCGGCTGAAACTCGCTGACCTTGGAGATGGAGCACAGCCGTTTGGGTCAGGGTTCCCAAGGTCTTATGCCACGACTGAATCACGACATCAGCCCCAGCGGCGAGGGCACTCTCAGGAAAGGCAGAGTGGAAACCAAAATGACTGCCGTGGGCTTCATCCACAATCAGGGGCAGCCCATGGTCATGCACTTTTTCGGCGATCGCGCCTAAGGGAGAGCAGAGCCCTTCGTAGGTTGGGCTCACGAGGATCAACGCTTTGGCATGGGGATAGGCGGCCAAGGCTTGGGTCACCGTCGCTAGGGAGACCGGCTCCGGAATACCCCAAAGGGGATCCACCTCAACCCCAAGGTAAACTGGTTGGGCACCGCTCAAGAGCAGACCCGCAATGACTGAACGGTGAACATTGCGCCCCACCAAGACCAGGTCGTTAGGCGCCACCGTGGCTAGTAATGCCGCAAGAATACCAGCGGTTGCCCCATTGACAAGGCACCAGCTCTGATCGCTGCCAACCGCCGCAGCAATGCTGGCCTGCAAGTCCGCCAAGAGGCTGCTCGGCTGCGCCAAGTTATCCAGTGCGGGAATTTCACTCAGATCTTGGCCAAGGGCACCCCCCCAGAGGGCGCGTAAGGGGGCTGCCATCCCCCGCCCCCGCTGATGACCGGGGGTATGAAAAGGACAGGCATGATTTTGTTCTAAGAGGGTCTGGAGCAGCGGCAGCGTCATCAACCAGTGCATTCACAAGGGTCGCCTGCAATGTTATCTTAAGTAAGTTATCGAATAAGTTATCGGGATGTAGCGCAGCTTGGTAGCGCACTTCGTTCGGGACGAAGGGGCCGCAGGTTCAAATCCTGTCATCCCGATTCAGCACTCAAGGCTTTTTCTAGGGCTTGGCACACCAATTGGGCGGTAACGGGTGCCAACAAGATGCCATTGCGATAGTGGCCGCTAGCCAGCCAAACCCGTGGCTGAATTTGTTCGATAACGGGTGCGGGGCGATCGCAGGGACGTGGGCGTTGGCCTTGCCAGTGCCGCAGGAGGGGAGCGGTTTTGAGTGCTGGCCACACATCGCTGGCTTTCTGCTCGAGATGGGCAAGAGCTTCGGGATTGCCGCTGGCTTGATCCCCTTCCACGGTTGCCCCCACCCACACCCGCTGACCATCCACAGGCACAAAGTGAATTCCATCGGCAGTGAGCACCGGCAGATTAGGAGGAGTTGGCAACCTAAATTCAAGGGCTTGCCCCAGCACCGGTTGCAAGGGCACTGGCTGGTCTAACCGTTGGCTTAGGGGCGTGCTCCCCAGTCCTGCTGCTAAGACAAGGTAGTCAGTTTTCAGGATACCGCCCGCATGGATAATTTGGAGGCACTCACTGCCTTGGAGTTGGATGTCTAGCACTTTGGTGTGATAGCGGAACGTCACGCCATTGAGCTGCGCCGCTTGGCGAAGAGCTGCGGTGAGGCGGCGGGGATGGACTTGGCGATCGCTCCGCGCCCAAAGCGCACCATGGATGCGCTCGGAGTTGACGCTGGGAAACTGTTGGGCAACGGCATCCGGTTCGAGCCACATCAGTTGGGGATCGTGGTGCTCAGCCAGCCATGCTTGGGTGGCGATCGCCGCCTCAGGCGTAGTCACCAGTTCCACAATCCCCTGCCGTTGGTAAGGAATTGGCGCTCCTGTGGCTGCCTCTAGTTCTGGGATCAACGTTTCATAGCGAGCTAGGCTGGCCTGTCGCAGTTGAAAATTGCGCCCCTGCCGCCGCCGACTTAAGCCCACAATGAGAACACCAAGCGCTGCCCCTGTAGCTGCAAAGGTTTCCTCTGAGAGCGCTTCCAAGACTGTAATAGAGCCACTCACACGATGGCTGAGTTCGTAGGCGATCGCCGATCCGACGACACCCGCCCCGATAATGGTAATTGCAGCAGATGATTTCAAGTTGTAGCGACGTTATTCAACAGTTCCCAATTTTCATTTTCGGCAATGGCGCGACTCACGCGGTCAAACCACGCCCAGCAATGGTTATTTTTTTTCAAGGCTAACTCTTTATTTTTCAGGACGAGGTTAAACTTGGTGACATCTGACTGGGATGTTGCCTGATCAATGAGTACTTCCACCGTGACCAACTGAGACATCGAAATATCATCAAGGGCGGTTTCCCGCGCCACAACATAGTCCTCACCGACGTGCATGACTGTCAGTTCACAGGCCTGTAATGTTTGCACCAACTGCTCTTTCAGCCGTGCTCGGGGAAGGGCAATAGTGACAACACGAGCATATCGAGCCATAATCGTACAGTGGTAGATTATCAACTTGCAAACTGTGGTTCCAGTGTAATGAGTACATTCCCTCTTTGACGAGGCAGGTCTCAACCGTTATAAAAAAGGATAACTTCAGACTATCGCCAACACTGCCGCTTGCAACCCAGAGATGGCCGCAGATGCCAAGATTAGGATGCCGCGGTTATACCAAAACTTTACTCGATTTTATGTTGATTCATGCAACTTCGGTTAAATAATAGGATGCCCCAGCGGGGGTACTTCGTGGTGCTAGAAGGCGGTGAAGGAGCCGGTAAAACAACTCAACTACAGGGTATTGCCGCTTGGCTGCAAACCAGCGGCTGGTTGGAAAAACTGCGCTGCCGTGGTATTGACCCACCCCTAGTGATGACTCGGGAACCTGGTGGCACCCTCCTTGGTCAGGATTTGCGCCAGCTTTTGCTCCACACAACTGTTGAAATTGTACCCTTAAGTGAACTACTGCTGTACGCCGCCGATCGCGCTCAGCATGTGGCCACTTGCATCCAACCTCAGTTAGCCCAAGGGGGAATCGTTTTGTGCGATCGCTTTACAGCTTCAACGGTAGCCTACCAAGGGTATGGCCGTGGTCTAGATTTAGCTCTCATTGAACAGGTGAATCACATGGCTACAGACGGGCTAGAGCCGGACTTAGTGCTCTGGCTAGATGTGCCTCCAGCGGTTGGTCTTGAACGCAGTCGGCAGCGGGGTGGGGGCGATCGCTCGCGCCCTTTGGGCGATTGCTCGCGCCCTTTGGGCGATCGCTTTGAGCAGGCTACCTTAGCTTTCCATGAACGGGTGCGCTCGGGGTTTGCTGCCCAAGCTGCCATTGGGGGCGATCGCTGGCAACGGATTGATGCCAATGCTCCCCTCGATGCCATTCAGCAAACCATTCAAACTTGTCTGGAGCCACGCCTGCAACAGTGGTATAGCTCACTGAACAACTGGCACCCCAGTAGTAAACTACCTGCCGATTAAAGTCGAGGGCTTTTGGTAATGAGAAGCGGGTAACGCGATTCGAACGCGCGACATCAACCTTGGCAAGGTTGCGCTCTACCACTGAGCTATACCCGCAGTAGAACTCCAATTTAAAAAATTAAGGAGCACATTGTCAACCCCTAGCTGCTGCCACGGCTACTGGCAAAAGCACCGATCCTGTGAGAGGATCAGCCAAAGCCCCTTTCATGACAATGAGAGTTTTGTTGCGTGTACCGGTTGTTGGCACCTGCCAAAATAAACCTATTTCTGCAAATTGTTGGTGACTGCTTAGATGGCAGTGGCTACCATGAACTGGTCATGGTTCTACAGGCCGTCTCTTTGGCGGATCGCATAGAGCTTGTGCCGCGGCGCGATCGCCACATTAAAGTTGAGTGTACGAATCCAGCCGTTCCTTGCGACCACCGGAATCTGGCCTACAAAGCAGCGGCTCTGCTGCAAAGGCATTTCCCCGATCGGGATGGTGTGGATATTTTCATCGAAAAGCAAATTCCAATGGGGGCGGGGCTTGCCGGTGGCTCCACGAATGCCGCCGCAGTACTGGTGGGTTTGGATCTATTGTGGCAGTTGGGACTCACCCAAGCCGAGCTCAAGACGTTTGCCCAACAACTGGGAGCCGATGTGCCTTTTTGCTTGAGTGGCGGCACGGCTTTAGCCTTAGGGCGCGGCGAACAGCTCACCCCTCTCCCCGATGTCCAAGACTTAGCGGTGGTTCTCGGCAAATACCGCTCCTTGAGCGTTGCCACTCCATGGGCCTACCAAACCTATCGGCAAGCGTTTGGACACTCCTATGCTCAAACAGCCGCGACCCAAGAAAAAGCCCGCCAAGAGGGGGGCTCCGCCGCTGTACTGCAGGCCATTCATCGTAAAGATGTGGCTACCCTAGCCAAAAGCCTCCGCAATGATTTAGAAAAGGTGGTGCTGCCCCGCTATCCAGCCGTAGCGCAGTTGCGGGAGACCTTTCTGAAAGCGGGGGCGATCGCCAGCCTGATGTCAGGCTCAGGGCCAACGGTTTTTGGTTTAGTGGAAACCATGAGTGCAGGATACGATCTATTGCACAAGGTAAGGCAGGAACTCCCGGATCCCGACCTCGATCTATGGGTGTGTGAATGCTGCCCCCACGGCATTCAATTGCAGCCAAGCTAGTTCAGAGTAAGGGCAGAAGAATTCAGGTCGGCTGAGTCTAACAAAGCCTTTTCAGCAGGATCTCTCCATTGATGGCAACTTCAAGTAGCTTAAAGCATCGTTTTTGGCTAAACTTTGGCGCTAAATCAAACTTGTAAATTTTATTGATAGACTGCTTGAGTTCCTCATCGTTAATTCCGTGAATTCTCTCTAAGGAAGATTTATTGAATGATTTAAACGTCATGTTTGGACACAGAAATGTTGAAAGCTGCAACAAAACGTCACATTCTAAGTGACACGGAGCTCTGGCTGCCAATCAAAGCTCCAATCCACCACTAAACACCGCCGACTCAGTTCTAGTTGCACATCTCTTAACTCATCGATCAGTTTCTCTCCCCATATCTCTGGTAGCTCGACTAACTCTAAGATTAAATACGTAATCAAGATCATATAAATCTGTATTCTCAACCCGTTCTCACTCTTCGTCATTGGTTTGTCTAACGATAAGTGCATCTTTAAGAATTTCCATAGATTCTCTATCGCCCATCGTTTCTAATACAGTTCACTAATCTCCTAGTCACTTAAAAACATAATGTTCGTTGCTAAGTGAAACTCTTCCCCACTCTCGACATCGCAAAATGCTATCACTCGATACCGATTGTGATTCAGTTCCGTTTTCATATTCTTTTTGATTCCCACGATAAATAAACGGTTCGCAGCACTCAGATCCTCCAAGAATGCCCAGCTTGCAAATCCTCTATCCATGATGGCTAGAGCATTCTCCGGTATCATCCCTATCACGAATTCCCGAAATGATATATCATGCCGCTGCCCCAAATGAATCACACTGTCACTGATCATATTCTCTGTGATACTGAAGCCACTCAGCCGTTTTCCGTCCTGATAGTATCCGTGGGCTCAAAACAGTTTACTCGTTCAGCTGACGACAGTAGAATCAACCGCATATAAGAGCAGTCCTAGAGCAGAATTCTTCCGTTGTACTTGCTCATCCAGTTCCCTGAAAATCTGCTGAAAATATCTGAGTATTCCGAGTTTTATTGGCTTTGGAAAAGGTGGACATGGCTACCGGAATACCGCCATGATTCAAGCGATAAAACAAGGCTCTCATGCTGGTTAATCCGTGGTCTAAAATGTAGGTCAACCAGATTTTGAAGAGGAGTGACAGGGTAGTCGCAGGGGCTGAGTTTCTGGAGAATAGATTTGACAATCGCTGCAAATGATGCCATGATATCCTCACTAATTACTGACTTTTTTAGGGCAGAATATCACAGTTCTGCCCCTTTTTCACTCCTCTTAACTAACTTTCAACACTTCTGGTTACGGCAATATCGCGCCGTCCGAGATCCACACCCACCGCACTTTGGGAATCGTACATTTCTGGTGCTTCCGAACGATTCTCGCAGTTGATACATTTACGCAGTATTTTTCAGAACTTTTCCGGATAGTGCCACAATGGCATCGTTATCAGTAACTTCTTAGTGGTAAAGATAACGGAGGCGGTATCCCCCAACGCCTTCAGGAGAATCCCAAAGGCTCCTTTTGAAACTCAGTGTCCTACTACCGATTTTGCGCCTGACCTTGGCTACCCTGTCGGCAGACTCAAAGGTTGAATAATTGGATGGCACTATTTTCCCAACCAGCCGTTGTCCCATGCCACCAAGCCTGCCACTGCGCAGATCACAAGACTGGTTAAGGCCCAACTCCAAGGCGCTGCATCCGCAAACGTCGGTCGCGGCTGTCCCCGTAACCCATAGCCCCGCAACCGCATGGCGAGATAGATTTGCTGCGCTCGCTCTTCACTGCGAATGAGCAACGTGCCAATCAACTGCGCCCAAGGTCGGAGGCGGCGCCAATGCAAGCGAAAGCCCCGCAAAAAAAGCGCCTGCTGCATTTGTGCCAAGACAAACTCCAGCTCAAAGAGGTAACGGTAGGTCAAAGCAAGGGTATCGCTCAGGAGGGGCGGCAAAGAGCACCAGCGACACACCGCCAGCCATTGGCTAAAGGTCAGCGTCTCCAGCAGGGTGACCGCTAAAGCCACACAGAGGATAAACCGCCAAGAGAGAATGGTAGCTGCCTGTACACCTGCAGCAGAGATCCAGCCCTCACCCCCCCAAGGTAAAAACAGCCACAACCCCACCAAGAAAAGGCGGGTATGACGCCAGCGATCGCCAAACCGGCGCCAAGACACTTGGCTGGCAAGGCAGCAGAGCAGAACGCTAACCGTGGCGACGCCTAAAGCACTGACGCTGTGCAGACTGCTAATGCCGAGCATCCCAATGAGGAGCGCAGCAACTCGTGCTGGTGGCGACCAACGATAAAAGGGAGACTGGGGTACCAATTGGCTAAGGGGCGTGATGCGAGCGTAAAAAGCGATCAATATCTGTGTTGGCACCAATGACCACCATGATGTCCCCCTGCTTCAGTTTTTGATTCGGTCTTGGGTTGATTTCAAACTTTTGATCGCAGCGCAGGGCAATGAGGTTAAGGCCATAGTGCTTGCGCAGTTCAACTTCCTCAATCGTACGATCATGGAACGTGCTGGGAACCTTGACCTCAATGATGCTTTTTTCAGGATCTAAGGCTAAGGAGTCAAGAATGCCGGGACGGGTCAGCGATCGCGCCAGTTCACACCCTGCTTCGTACTCCGGAAACACCACCAAGTCTGCACCGACCCGCTCTAGCAGCTTTTTGTGGATTTCCGAGGAGGCTTTGGCAATCACCTTGGGCACCCCAGCTTCCTTGAGGTTGAGGGTAGTGATAATACTGGCATCGAGATGGTTACCGATGGCTACAATAACGGTTTCAAACTCAAACAAGCCCGCTTCCTTTAAGGATTGAGGATCCGTTGAGTCCAGTTGAATCGCATGATTGACGATGCGATCCTGTAGCACTTGATTGACTAATCGCTCCTGATTATCAGTGCCTAGAACCTCATAACCGGACTCGTGTAAGGTACCACAAACCCCCCGGCCAAAGCGGCCTAACCCAATCACAGCAAACTGTTGGGTCATTTTCAGATCACGGCCACGAAATAGTATGGATCCTAGGTCCATCCTTGGAGTCCTCAACGGGTTGGCATACTATGCCGATTATGCCCTTAATGACCGCCCTCTAGGATCAATTGCCGCAGGCGCTGCTCAATTTGGTGGGCACTCATGCGGGGGGGAAACCGCGGCACCTCGTGTAGCTCGCCCCCAATGACCATGTGCAAAACCGGCACCTCATAGGCATAGGCCAGAGACCATTCGTGCCGCTGGGTAATATCACGGACTTCTAGGGAGAATCCCTTGGCCAAGAGTGGCTCTAACTTTTCCTGCAGCCCTGCGCACAGATGACAGCCGGGCTTGCTGTACAAAATCAGGTGTACCACAGGGCTAGACTTTGGGGGCTGAAACCACAGGAGTATCACCGATGGCCTGTTGATCGCGGCTGCCAAAAATGGCCTCCACGTGACGATAAAACTTAATTTCAATTAAGTTATGGAAAGGATCGGCCAGAAAAAAGGTTTTGTGCTCTAAGGGGGTATTGGCAAAGCGAGTCCGCGGGGGTTGATAGAAGCCAAGTTCCTTTTGCACAACGCGATCGCGCAGGTTTTGCCAGTCCGCTTCTGCTAAAAAGATGAGACCAAAGTGGCGGGGGTAAATACTCTTGGGCGGCACTAAAGGCTCGGAAGTGACATGCGCCACCAACTGATGGCCATAGAGCTTCATGATCAGGCAATGGGGGTTTTCTCGCCCTGGCTCACAGCCGAGCCCCTCAATGTAGTATGCCTTGGTCTGGGTCAGGTTACTGACAGGGAAGGCCAGATGAAATAAAACGGGAGCGATCGCCAACTGGTTCATGAATCGCCTCAAGAAATTGCTCAGAATTGGATGAAAGCCAAAATAATAAGCAATTTTAACAGGCTAGCTTCCAATTGAGCCGCCGTTGCGAATAAAATTTTGGCAACGGATTAACCCCGCCACTTCACTTTAGGCAAAATATGCTTGGCATCCACGCGCTCTTTGTACTTAATGGCAAAGTTCAGCAGAGAATCAAGTAGAGAATCAGAGAGATAGTGGGGTTGCAAGCCTAAATCCAACAACTTGGTGTTTTTGGCGTTGAAGTAGTGCTCTTCTTTTTCAACGCGGGGGTTCTCGAGATGCTGGATCTCCACTTTTAAGCCAAGGGCTTTACCTGCTTCCTGAACCTTACGAGCCAGCTCACCCACACTAAACTGCTCAGTAAATTGGTTGAGGACGCGGAATTCCCCTTGAGCTGCGGGTTGATTCACCGCTAACTCAATGCAGCGCACGGTATCACGAATATCAAGGAAGCCGCGGGTTTGTCCCCCTTTACCATAAACCGTCAGGGGATGACCAATGGCAGCTTGGATGCAAAAACGGTTGAGAGCGGTGCCAAAAATGGCATCGTAGTCCAGACGATTGATGAGAAGTTCATCCATGCCGGTTTCTTCCGTGAGCACCCCATAGACGACCCCTTGGTTTAAGTCGGTGGCGCGTAGGCCCCAAATCCGGCAGGCAAAATGGATGTTATGGCTATCGTGTACCTTACTCAGGTGATAGAAACTACCGGGCTGCTTGGGATAAGGGAGGGTATCTTTGCGACCATTGTGCTCAATGGTGATGTACCCTTCTTCGATGTCAATGTTAGGGGTGCCGTATTCGCCCATCGTGCCCAGTTTCACCAAGTGGCAGTCGGGGTTGTGGGTATGAATGGCATAGAGCAGGTTGAGCGTACCGACAACGTTGTTAACTTGGGTAAAGACCGCGTGCTCGCGATCAATCATCGAGTAGGGGGCGGAACGCTGCTCACCAAAGTGCACGATGGCATCCGGCTCAAATGCCTGCATCGCCCGTTCTAGGAAGGCATAGTTGCAAATATCACCAATGTAGAGGTCGATGTGTTTGCCGGTTAAGTCTTTCCACCGTTGCAGCCGATGCTGAATGGGGGCAATGGGGGTGAGGGTTTCCACGCACAGTTCAGCATCCCAGTGTCGCCGAATCAGGCTATCTAGAATTGCCACATCATGCCCACGATTTGAAAGGTACAGGGCCGTTGCCCAGCCACAATAACCATCACCGCCAATTACGAGGACTCTCATGCTAACCGTGCTGAAATCAATACTGCTTTGCCATCGGATGGCTTCCATACCACGTTACCAGCTTATGGGGACATCGGCGATCGCCTCCGGCTGAATTCTGCTCCTGTTGCGGTTGGGGGGGGCGATCGCCAAGACGGCAACAACTTGTTAAGATCAAAACTGCACCACTTGCCTACCGCAGCGAAGGAGTTTGCTGTGTTCAGCACCCTGAAGGCCGACTTTCAAATTATTTTTGAGCGCGATCCGGCGGCTCGCAACTGGTTGGAAGTCCTCTTTTGCTATCCGGGCTTACAAGCTATTGTTCTGCACCGCTTTAGCCACTGGCTGTGGCGGCGGGGGCTACCCTTTGTGCCTCGCTTCATTTCCCACATTGCCCGCTGGCTAACGGGCATTGAAATTCACCCCGGGGCAACCCTTGGCAAAGGTGTATTTATTGACCACGGCATGGGAGTGGTCATTGGTGAAACGGCTGTTGTTGGGGATTACTGCCTAATCTACCAAGGCGTTACCTTGGGGGGCACGGGCAAAGAAACGGGGAAGCGGCATCCAACCCTTGGGGAAAATGTGGTTGTTGGTGCGGGTGCTAAGGTTTTGGGCAATCTAACCATTGGCGATAATGTGCGCATTGGTGCCGGTTCGGTGGTGTTGCGGGATGTCCCCTCCGATTGCACAGTGGTCGGTATCCCGGGCCGGGTGGTCTATCGCGCTGGCGCTAAAGTTGCTCCTCTTGAGCACGGTCAGCTCCCCGATTCCGAGGCCGAAGCTATCCGCTACTTGCTGGATCGCATTGAACTGTTAGAGCAGCAAGTGCAAACCCTACAGTATCAACAGCAAGGGGCGGAAAAGGTACCGGTTCTGGCTCAGGGGCGCAACTGTCGCCTGAGTGATCGCCCCATTGAAGAATTTTTGAACGGCTCCGGTATCTAAGCTGGCGATCGCCGCACATGGCACAGACCACACACTCCCCAGCGCTGCAATTCTTGAGCAGGGGTGGGACACTGGCATGCTGGACAACGCCCGAGAGTGCGCGATCGCTCCTCGAGGTGTTGTCGCCAACGTTGAAATGCCTCGTGGGGAGTTTTGGCCGGATGGGTGGTGGGAGACACCAGCGGTACTCGAGGTAGCTGCGGTGTCGTTCCTAGCACAGTTGTTCGTCGCGATGCTGACCAGTAACGATGGGAGAAATGAATATCCCTCAGAGCAATGCCGAGGGTCTGCTGAATTTTGGCTAAGAGTTGCGCTCGCGAAAAGGTCAAGTGGTGTGCCCAAGTGCTACTGGCAACGGCAACCGTGAGGACGCCTTGGTCATTGAGATCCACTGGAAAAGACTGCTGCGCCATCAGGGCACCGACAATCTGGGGCCACTGCTCCAGTAAGCGTAAAAATTGCTGCGGGCGCTGCCATTCACTGGTTTGGCCGAGGTGCTGCAGCACAGTGGCTAAAGAGGTGTAAGCCATCTGTTCAGCCCCATGGAAAAGAATCTAAGCTACCAGTTTATCAATTGGTCAGCCTTGGCATGCCGGTGCCGCCCAAGAACAGGCGGTATCATAGGAAAGCGAGTTCCGACAGCATTGAGCGGCAGTATGATCCTTGGGGATGAACAGCGGGACATTCTAATTGTTGGCGGCGGCACCATGGGCTTGGCGATCGCCATTGAATTGGCGTTGCGGGGGGCACGGCCAACAGTTCTCAGTCGCCAGTTTCGGGAGGCGGCGCTCCACGCGGCGGCCGGGATGCTGGCTCCCCAAGCGGAAGGGTTGCCCGCCGGGGCAATGTGGAACCTGTGTACCGCCAGCCGCCAACTGTACCCCGCTTGGATTGACAAGCTCGAACAACTCACGGGTATGGATGCCGGTTATTGGCCCTGCGGTATCTTGGCACCCGTGACAGACCCTACAGGGCGCGATCGCCATTACCCCATGGAACCCGATAGCCGCTGGCTAGAAGCAGGGGAATTGGCACAACAGCAACCCGGCTTTGCCGAAACGGTTCTTGGCGCTTGGTGGTTTCCCCAAGATGGCCAAGTCAACACCCGTAACTTAGCCAAAGTCCTCCTCAGTGCCGCTCGCCTCCTTGGGGTGGAAATTATTGAAGGGGTACAGGTGCAGCGCTGGCAGCACAATGCCCAAGGGGAAATTACGGCCATCGAGAGCGATCGCGGGCGCTGGTTGGCGGGCACTTACATTTTGGCCACGGGCGCCTGGAGTCAAGCCCTGCTGCCGATTCCGGTGACCCCCTGCAAAGGTCAAATGCTGGCACTGCAACCCATCGCTTCGCCTTTTCTGAACCACGTCATTTTTGGCGATCAGTTGTACCTCGTGCCCCGCCGCTCCGGCAAAATTGTTGTGGGTGCCACCAGTGAACACGTGGGCTTTCGGGCGGGAAACACCGTCGCAGGATTACAGGCACTCTTGAACCGCGCTACCGCTCTCATGCCAGCTCTCAAGGACTACGAAGTGATTGATACGTGGTGGGGCTACCGTCCGGCCACCCCTGACGACCTCCCTATTCTGGGTCAAGGACCAGCCGCTAACTTGTACCTTGCCACCGGCCACTATCGCAATGGCGTCCTGCTAGCACCTATTACTGCCAAGTTACTGGCGAATTTAGTTCTCCATCAAACCGGCGATCGCCACCTGAAAGCCTTTTCATGGCAACGGTTTGACCCCAAACCCAATGGCGGTACAGCATCCTCTGCGCCGTTAACCTATGGAGATTCTTGAGCGATCGCCCTACCACCTCATTTTGCGCAGCCGACCTTGGGTCTTTGGCTGGTGGGTATGGGCTCAGTGTCTTTCAGGTACAACTGCAAACAACAGGGCGAACCATTGGCTTTGGGGATTTTGACAGTGACGAGTCGCCCCAGCGGCAGACGGCAACTCAACTGCGTCATTTCGTTGCAGCACAGCAGTTTCCTCACCAGTGCCCAACAAACGTTTTATTGGAGAGACTTTCTGGATGTTACTTTGCAAACCTCTCGCCAAAAAGGCCGCAAGACAAGCCGCCTTGCCCTAGAATTCCCGGATGGTCAGGTTGTGCCTCTGCGTTCCTACTACACCTCGAACCTCAAAAACCATGCCACGACCCAAGCTATTATGCGTGCCTTTCGGGACAAAACCACCCCTGACTGGTGAAAAAATTCGCTAGGCTGGGGGAAGCAGAACAGTCGTCCTTGGATTAGGAAGTTTATCCAAAAAGAATATAAGCAGGCTTGTTAATAGTTGCTGACGTTCATCGCCGCTTTTGCTGTATTCCTTAGAAAATTTTTCCATAATCCATGGGCGATTTCTGTTAGAAAGGCTACAATCAATGAGGTTTTAGTTAAAATTGGTCAAAAGATTCCTACAACGTGCCAACCGTTCACTTGCGCCTGCTCCCTGACTGCTTGTGTCATACAGGACATCTGTCAATCAGCCTGCGGTTGTCAGCACGGTCAATGGTGGGATCAACGCCTATAACCACACCCCCAACCCTGTTGCCCAGCGTCATCACGCGGTCGAGTGTTGATGTGGCTCTGTGGCTATACCGTCTGAGCTAGCTGCTCAGTAACTGTGGGGGACTGGTCTGAACCATGCACTATTAGGGAGATTTTAAGAGGACATCGGCATGACCCAAGCGAATGTACTTGACGTTTATGAGCACGCAACGAGCCCACTTGAAGATGAGGTGGCCCTCCTGAGGGACTACGGCTTTGATGCTGTGGACACTGAAGAGGAGGAAAGCGAAGACTTTGAGGAGGTCAGTGACGATCTTGACGGCAAGCCCAGCAAAGGTCGTGCCAGTCGGCGGCGCGCCCAAGTGAAGAAAAAGCACTACACCGAAGACTCGATTCGCCTCTACTTGCAAGAAATTGGCCGCATTCGCCTGCTGCGCGCCGATGAAGAAATTGAATTGGCTCGTAAAATTGCCGATCTCTTAGAAATGGAGCGGGTGCGCGATCGCCTCTGCAAGCAACTTGACTGCTCCCCTGAGGATCTTGAGCGCAATCCAGGCCCATGGGCAGAAGCCTTGGGTATGTCGCTGCGGGACTTCCGGCATCGGCTGTTTGTAGGACGCAAAGCCAAGGAAAAAATGGTGCAATCGAACCTGCGGCTGGTGGTGTCGATCGCCAAAAAGTATATGAATCGGGGGTTATCCTTTCAGGACTTGATTCAAGAGGGCAGCCTAGGGCTGATTCGGGCTGCTGAGAAATTTGATCACGAAAAAGGCTACAAATTTTCCACTTACGCAACCTGGTGGATTCGCCAAGCCATTACGCGGGCCATTGCCGATCAATCCCGCACGATTCGTTTGCCGGTGCACCTGTACGAAACGATTTCCCGCATTAAGAAAACAACCAAACTCCTCTCCCAAGAAATGGGTCGTAAACCCACAGAAGAAGAAATTGCTGACCGCATGGAAATGACCATCGAAAAACTGCGGTTCATTGCCAAATCGGCTCAACTGCCCATTTCCTTGGAAACCCCCATCGGCAAAGAGGAAGATTCCCGTTTGGGGGATTTTATTGAATCGGATGGCGAGACTCCGGAAGACCAAGTTTCAAAGCACCTATTGCGCGAAGATTTAGAGACCGTCTTGTGTACCCTTAGCCCCCGCGAGCGAGATGTGTTAAAACTGCGGTATGGTTTGGACGATGGCCGCATGAAAACCCTAGAGGAAATTGGCCAACTCTTTAATGTGACCCGCGAGCGGATTCGTCAAATTGAGGCCAAGGCTCTGCGGAAGCTGCGCCATCCCAACCGCAACAGCGTTCTCAAAGAATACATTCGCTAAGGAGTCCCCTATGTTGCGTCCCCTCATGACTTTTACGTTGGGTGTGGCCGTGGCCACCTTCGCCACTGCTGCCCCCAGTAATGGCCAAGCCTGTGCCTACCTCAAGGGGTTGAGTCAAAACGCTGGCCAAACCTCCTTTTTTGACGGGGGTAAGTTACCGGTTGCCCTTGGCTTAGGGGCAGGTGTCGCCGCCATGGGTGCCGTGGGGGTGACCCTATGGCAGCGCCAACGTCGCGCTTCTGCTAGCATGAGCACGCCAGCCTCGCCGTTGGAACTTGACGTGGTGCTTCCGGAGTCCGAAGTGACAGAGAGCTCAAACGCGGAAGACGCAACACCGATTGCTTAGCCAATTCTTTCAATCTGGATCGTTACTGGGGGCGATCGCGCTCAGTGTTGGGGTATTCGTGGGCTGTGGAATACCCCATTTCTTTACCAGTTTCGTCTTAGCGGCGCGCGACAAGCGTCCAATGGCGATCGGAGGTCATCGTCACCCGCAGGCTTTGGGGAGGCTGGGGCAATGTGGCTATCATGGTTTGGACTTCCTCAAGGGTGAGGGAGGCATGGAGAGAGTCGGCAAAGAGTTGGCGTTGCTCGCTGTCGCAGTCGTGGGCGTAGGTTTCTACAAGAGTGTGCAGTTGGGTCAGCGTCGCTGGCCGAGCCAAGTCTCGCACAAACAGCAACCCGCCGGGCTGGAGCACTCGCAACATTTCCCCTAGGGCAGGGCGGGGATCTCCTAAGTGGTGGATGAGGCTGTTGCTGAGGACAACAGCAAACGCACGGTCCGCAAAGGGCAGGGCTTTGGCATCGCAGTGACAAAGGGTAACCGCCAAACCTTGGACATGGGTCTGGGCGATCGCCAACATGGCTGGGCTTAAATCTGTAGCCGTAATCTGCCAGTGGGGGTAGCGCTGACTCAGCAGTTGAGGAATGCGGGCAGTGCCCGTACCCACATCCAAAAGGGTCAGGGGGTTTCTAGGATCAGGAATCTCAGCGCATAAATCATTGCAAAAGGCAGTATTGACAGCGCTAAAATCCATGGCATCGTAGGCGGCAGCCGCTGCTGGTGTGTCCATCACCTCTGGTTCAAGCACCCGTTGTAACTGCCCCGTCACCATTGCTCCTGCAGTCCAAATTTGTTGACTCTATTTTATCCAAGGCAGAGACGAGGAACCCATCCTAGTTCAGACGATGAGCGAGTACACTGGAGAATGGTGTTTGTTCAGCTTAGCCCCGTTTTGATTGTGACGTCAGTTAGGAAAGTAACTCTATGTCAGTGATTCAGGAGCTCCATCGGCAATTGGTTCAAAAAGAACGCTCCGCCACTGAAATTACCCAAGCTTATCTGGATCGAATTCAGGCCTTGGAGCCGACGCTGCACAGTTTTTTAACCGTTACGGGCGATCGCGCCCTTGCCCAAGCTGCGGCTGTGGATCAACAAATTGCGGCTGGCGAAGAGATTGGTCTGCTCAGCGGCATTCCCTTAGCTATTAAAGATAACCTTTGTACCTACGGTATCCGTACCACCTGCGCCTCCAAAATGCTGGAGCACTTTGTGCCCCCTTATGAATCCACGGTGACAGCCAAGTTACAAGCAGCGGGGGCTATCTGCCTCGGCAAAACCAATTTAGATGAGTTTGCCATGGGCAGCTCCACTGAAAACTCCGCCTTTGGCCTGACGGCGAATCCTTGGAACCCTGAGTGTGTGCCCGGCGGCTCTTCGGGAGGTTCGGCAGCCGCAGTGGCTGCTGGCGAATGTGCCGCTGCCCTTGGTTCTGATACAGGGGGCTCGATTCGGCAGCCAGCTTCCTTTTGTGGGGTCGTTGGCCTCAAGCCCACCTATGGCCTTGTCTCCCGCTATGGCTTGGTGGCCTATGCCTCTTCCCTTGACCAAGTTGGCCCTTTAGCACCAACGGTGACTGATGCCGCCATTTTGTTGGGGGCGATCGCCGGCCATGATCCTCGGGATGCCACCAGTCTTAAGGTGCCGATTCCTGACTACACCCAAGCCCTTAAACCGGATGTCAAGGGTCTGCGCATTGGTGTTATCCAACAGACGATGGGGGAAGGGTTACAACCCGAAGTCAAAACTGCCCTTGAGGCAGCGCTGCAAACCTTGCAAGACTTGGGGGCTACCGTGAAGGAAGTCTCTTGTCCTCGCTTTGCCTACGGTTTACCCACCTACTACATCATTGCCCCCTCGGAAGCTTCAGCCAATTTAGCCCGCTACGATGGCGTCAACTTTGGCTTCCGGGTTGAAAATGCCACAGACCTTTTAGAAATGTACACCCAGACCCGAGCCCAAGGCTTTGGTGCCGAGGTCAAACGCCGGATTATGATTGGCACCTATGCCCTGTCGGCAGGCTACTACGATGCCTACTACCTGCGGGCACAAAAGGTACGCACCCTCATTAAAGAGGACTTTGCCAAGGCCTTTGAGCAGGTGGATGTCCTCATATGTCCAACCGCACCCACGACTGCCTTCAAAGCTGGGGAAAAAACCAGTGACCCCTTAAGTATGTACCTGTCGGACTTGATGACGATTCCCGTTAACTTGGCAGGGCTGCCGGGGCTGAGCTTGCCCTGTGGTTTTGATGCCAGCGGACTTCCCATTGGCCTGCAACTGATTGGCAATGCCCTGCAGGAAGCAACCCTTTTTCAAGTAGCCTACGCTTACGAGCAAGCCACGCCGTGGCACCAGCAGCAACCCAGCCTAGATGCGTGAGATCCTCCCGACGCTGACCCTACAGGTGGGGACGCGCTACGCGAGCAGCGCGGGACTTATAGCTGCCCGAACCCCTCATTAGTTAACGGAGTCCCTTAGCCGAACCGACCACTGACGTAGTCCATGGTGGCCTGTTCCTTGGGACTGTTAAAGATCACACTGGTGGCATCGCACTCCACCAGATAACCAACGCGATTACCCTTAGCAGTGGCCTCAGCATTGAAAAAGGCGGTGCGATCGCTCACCCGGGTAGCCTGTTGCATATTGTGGGTGACAATGACAATCGTATATTCCTGCTTTAATTCGTGAATTAGCTCCTCCACCTTGAGGGTGGAAATGGGATCCAGGGCTGAGCAGGGTTCATCCATCAAGATCACATCCGGTCGGGTGGCGATCGCCCGGGCAATACACAGCCGTTGTTGCTGCCCCCCCGACAAGGATAAGCCACTTTCTTTCAGCTTGTCTTTCACCTCATCCCAAAGTGCCGCTTGGCGCAGGGAGGTTTCGACGAGCTCATCGAGATCTCCTTTGTACTTGTTGACCCGCGCCCCAAAAACAACATTGTCATAAATGGATTTTGGGAATGGGTTAGGCTTTTGGAACACCATGCCCACTCGCCGCCGCACTTCCACCGGATCAACACTTTTATCGTAGAGGTCTTTACCGTGATAAGTGATTTTGCCTTCAACGCGAGCCCCCGGAATCAAGTCATTCATGCGGTTAAAGCAACGCAGCAGCGTACTCTTACCACAGCCTGACGGGCCAATCAGAGCCGTCACTTGGTGGGCATAGATATCGAGCGTAACGTCCCTCACCGCCTTGAAAGAGCCATAGTAAATGGAGGCATCCTTAACTGAGAAAACGGTCTTAAGCTGCGGACTCGTAGAAGCGTTATTGTCCATGGAAAACTACCTTAGGTACTGACGACAAAGCAAAATCACCACAACCAACTCTTAATAGACCCGTTTACGAGTGAGCACCCGCGAGGTAATACTGACGATGAGGATAATGCCCAAAAGCACTAATGCTCCAGCCCATGCCAGCTCCTGCTGCGGTCTGTAGGGAATAATGGCGAAGAAGTACACCTGCACCGACAGCGTCGAAATGGGTCGGAACAGGTCTGTTGACCAAAAGTTATTGTTTAATGCCGTAAAGAGTAAGGGAGCGGCTTCACCCCCCGCCCGCGCCACCGCCAACGTTACGGCGGTTGCAATGGAAGGCAAGGCCGCTGGCAACACCACACGGCTGACTGTTTCAAAACGGGTTGCCCCCAAACCAAAGGCGGCTAAGCGCACTTCTTCCGGCACTAAAACCAGACCTTCTTCAGTTGTGCGCATCACAATGGGCAGCATCACCACTGCTAAAGCCACCCCACCAGCCAATGCACTGAAAGTCCCCATCGTCATGACAACAATGGTGTAGGAGAAAAGCCCGGCAATGATTGCAGGAACGCCACTCAAGACGTTTGCGGAAAACCGAACCCAGTAGGCGATTTTAGTGCCACGGCCAAATTCCGAGAGCCACACTGCCCCAAGAACGCCAATGGGGACGCTAATGGCAACGGCGACTGCCAGTACAATCAAAGTTCCCACAATGGCATTGCCCAAACCACCACCGCTTAACCCAGGTGGTGGCGGCAGCTTTGTAAAAAGATCAAGGTTAATCAGGGGCAATCCCTTTTCCGCCACATTAATAATAATGGCGGCAAGGGGAATGACTGCAATCACGGCAAAGAGTCCGGTAATGCCGGTCATGAACAACCCAAAAAGGTTGCGCATTGAGGTCCAGACCTTGCCGAGTTCTACGTTACTTGAGTGCGGTATATCCGGTTCGCTGAAACTTGTCATGTTCCACTACCTATCGTTCAATATTCTGGAATTTCTTGATAATGATTTCCGCCAAGATATTGACAATTAAGGTGAGAATCATTAAGACCAAGCCAGCGTAGAGAAGAGCGGCCACTTGCTCCCGCCCAGCTTCACCAAATTGGGAGGCAATTAGGGAGGCAATGGTGGAGCCGGGTTCCAAAATAGAAATGTTAATGCGGTTGGCATTGCCGACTAGCATGGCTGCTGCCATCGTTTCACCCATGGCACGCCCCAGAGCTAGCATGATCGAGCCGACAATTCCCGAAAAACCAGCGGGAATCAGCACCCGCAAAATGGTTTCCCAGCGGGTTGCCCCCAAGGCCATCGCCCCTTGGCGCAGATGGGGCGGCAGCGAGACCAAAGTGCCGCGAGAAATGGAGGTAATGAGGGGCAAAATCATGAAAGCCAGCACGAGTCCTAAGGTTAGGATACTGTTGCCCCGAGGACTGGAGCTAAAAAGGGGAATCCACCCTAAGTGGCTGTGCAAAAAACCATAGAAGGGACGTAGAAAAGGAATTAGAACAAAAATCCCCCAGAGCCCGATGACAACACTGGGGATAGCCGCTAATAACTCAATTGCAAAAGCAATGGGGGTACTGACATAGCGAGGCAGAAAGTCTTCACTGAGGAACACTGCAATCCCCAGACCTAGAGGCACGGCTACCAAAAGGGCAATAATGGCACTGAGGATGGTGCCGTAAATTTGCGGCAGCACACCGTAGATGTTGCGCACTGGATCCCATGTGGTCCCCACCAAGAAGCCCAGTCCAAATTTTTGAATTGCCGGCAATGCGGTTAGGCCAATTTGAATAACAATCCAAACCAAGACTACCGCAATGGCAAGGGCAAAGGCCATCGTGGTGTAATAGAATGCTTGATCCAAGTAGTAGCGGGTGTTTTTTCTCGCTTCAATAGCGGTTGGATCCGTGGTGTCCGCAAGAGGCATAACTTTAACCTAGATTTAGGAAATTGCAAGAGAGAGTATTGACATAATTTAATCCTAGGGGATGTTCTGCCTAGGCAGGCTTGGGGAGAAAATATCCCCCCAAGATCACCCACCACTACTTGACCTTTACCTGCTCAAGGGTGGCTTTGACTCGGGTAACAATATCTGGTGGCATGGGCACGTAGTCTAGCTGCTCAGTAATGGCTTTGCCGTCCGTCAAGCCCCAGATGAGAACGCTTTTCAGGGCTTCCCACTTCTTGGCATCGTTGTATTCGGGATAGACCATAATCCAAGTTAAGCCAGCAATGGGGAAAGCTTCAGGATTTTCGGGGTCGGGGACCAGTAAACCAAAGTCCTCGGGGATTTCTGCCCCTTCAAAGGCTTTGGAGGCAGCTTCCGGTGAGGGGTAAATGAAGTTCCCGGATTTATTTTCGACAAGGGCGCGGGGAATATCATTCAGTTTGGCGTAGGCATATTCTACGTAGCCAATGGTGCCTTCATTTTGCTGAATTTGGGCAGCGACCCCTTCGTTCCCTTGACCACCAACCCCTGTGGGCCAATCAACCGAGGTGCCCACGCCAGCAGGCCAATCTGGACAGACGGCATTAACGTGGTTGACAAAAATAAAGGTGGTGCCGCTGCCGTCGGAGCGGTGTGCCCAAGTAATTTCTTTGTCTGGTAAGGTTTTTCCGGGGTTGGCGGCGGCAATTTTAGGATCGTTCCAGCGGGTAATTTTGCCTTCAACAATGCCGCAGAGCACTTCCCGGGAAATCCGTAAATCTTCAACGCCGGGTAAGTTGTAGGCGAGCACAACAGCCCCCCCCGCCATCGGCACTTGAATGGGATCGGTATTATACTTGGCGCGGAAGGCTTCGAGGCGAGCGCCGGAGAAGGGAGCATCTGAAGCACCAAAGTCAACGGTGCCGTTAATGAACTGCTCCAGACCAGCGCCACTGCCTACCGATTGATAACTGATTTGGACATTAGGGTTGACTTGCTGGGCATAGGTTTTGAACCAGTTTTGGTATAGCGGTGCTGGGAAGGTCGCTCCTGCACCACTGATATTGATGACTTCCCCCGTTGCCGTAGGGCCATCAGTCCCTGCATCACCACAGGCGGCAACGGTGCCAGCAAGAACCAGTGTGGAAAGCAGGGTGAGAAATCGAGGTTTGGAAATTTTGAAGATCATAAGCGCGATCGCCAGTAAGAACAACAGTCAGATGCTTGAAAACATCAGCTTCCCTAGGGGTCAATGGATAAGTTGCAATGAAGTCACAACTGGCAAAGGAAGCTAGGGAGATACTACAGGAGCTTCGTAAAGGTTAGGTTAAGCTGGGCAAAATTTATAGAATTGTTGCCTGATTCGTATTAGTATACATGGAAATAAAAATACTGGGAAATGATTGGGCACGAACACTGAATTGTTGGTGAGTTGAAGACAGGATTGATAAAGCCATGGAAAATACAGCAGTTCTCGTGGCGATATAGAACGATACTTTTAGAAACAATGTAAGGGTGTATCCCACGTTCGTAACCCCTCACCCTAAATCCCTCTTCTAGGGCGGGCGAGGGAGTTTGAATCCCCTGTTTGGAAGTCATGCGAAGCAGAGGATAAGGATGAATCAGCAGCCGCTGCACCTTCAATTGGAGT
>FWPV01002392.1_pt1 | contig 46446 bp, 39 predicted proteins | sample 2228371 | NCBI WGS metagenome assembly FWPV01 (sample SAMEA103939776, study PRJEB20133) | metagenome | reverse complement strand
TCACAAAGGAAATGAGTATGTCGACAATCCGCGTGGACGTGGTGAGTGCAGAAGAATCAATCTTCGAAGGTGAAGCAGAGTTTGTAGCTTTGCCCGGAGAGCAGGGTGAACTGGGTATTTATCCACGTCACACCCCGCTGATTACACGCATCAAGCCCGGTACAGTTCGCATCAAGATTGCGGGTCAAGCTGAAGAGGAAGTGGTGTTTGTAAACGGTGGCGTGTTGGAAGTACAACCCAATGCCGTGACTGTTCTTGCAGACACTGCACTTCGCGGCAGCGACCTGGATGAAGCCAAAGCAACAGAAGCCAAACGTTTGGCCGAAGAAGCCTTGGCCAATCGCAGTGCGGACATTGACTATGCTCAAGCACAAGCTGAATTGGCTTCCGCGATTGCACAGTTGCAGGCCATCAAGCGCTTGAGGAAAGTACGCTAAGCAGTAAAAGGTTGGATCAACCAGCAAAAAGCCACGGTGAAAACCGTGGCTTTTTTCTTGAGCGGAAGCGAAACAATGCACTGTGGAACCACGGCATTTGAATTCGCAACATAAATGGCAATTAAGGAGTCGTTTATGTATCAAAAATTCGATGACCTGTTGAAAGATCTTCAACAGAATCGCCCAAGCAACCTCACCCCTCAGGGTCGAGTCTTTTTCTTTAACGACCAGTCCGTATTGTTGCAACATGGTGAACTGGAGGGCATCACCTGGGTTGATATTCACATTGAGTTGAAACGTTTTCACATCGAGAACTTGAGCGCTGCGAAAAAGGTGCTGCAAGCCAATTGTGAGATGGGCAACTCAACACCCATTCCCTCCTGGTTTGCAATCAATGTGAAGAATGATTGTCTGGTCTTCATCAACAGACTCGACTGGCGACACCTCACCTGCAAAATTCTGGAAGACCATATTCTGCGGTGCATTGAACAAATGGGAAGTGCGTTGACCAGTGAGGGTGTGTAATCCGCGTTGAATGTTCTACGGGTTAGAATAAGGGAATGAAAATCGCCCTGTATTCTGATTTGCATCTAGAAACGATGCGCCACTTTCCCGCTTTGGCGGCTGTTCCACAACCGGCAGAGAATGTGGACTTGATGATCCTCGCCGGCGATATTCACCAGGGCACGCAAGGCTTGCAGGCCTTGGCCGACCTGGGAGACAAGCAGCACATTTACGTGGCAGGAAACCACGAGTATTACCATCACGACATTGAAATTCTGGACGACCATTTGTTTGAATTGGCCGCGAAGAAGCATTTGAATTATTTGCAGCGCACCAGCGTGGTGATTCAGGGCGTGCGTTTTCTGGGTTGCACCCTCTGGACCGATTTCAACATTCAGCCTGGTTGGCGGTTTGGTGCTGAATTGGTAGCCAAGGCGTTTTTGCCGGATTACAAGTTGATCCGGATGCGTGGCAAACAGTTTTCGCCCAGCATGGGCATCGACTTGCACTACCAGAATATTGACTGGCTGGAGTCTGCACTCGCTACGCCGTTTGATGGAAAGACGGTGGTGATTACTCACCATGCACCACACCCGCAAAGTATTCACCCTCGCTTTAATTTAAGCCCGATCAACGCTGCGTTTGTATCTGATCTGAGTCGTTTGATGGGCAAAGCCGATGTGTGGGTACATGGCCATATGCATGATTCCTTCGATTACACCGTTCACAACAACGGTGGCCAAACCCGTGTTTTGGTGAATCCGCGGGGCTATGTTCGCAAAAAAGGCAAAGCTCGAAAAATGGAGCGTGGACAGGTGCAGGTGACACCGCAGGCTTTTGAGAATCCATTCTTCAACCCGCACTTGGTATTTGAAGTATGAAGTTGGCGGCCAACCTGAGTTGGCTTTACACAGAATTCGATTTTCTTGACCGAATGCGTGAGTGTGCCCACGATGGTTTCAAGTACGCCGAATGCATGTTTCCCTATGAACATTGCGCTGAACTGCTGCGCGACCGAGCGCTTGAGGCAGGCGTGCAATGGGTGCTGATTAATGCGCCCGCCGGTGATTGGGGTCAGGGCGATCGGGGGCTGGCCAGCTCACCTGCGAGGCGCAACGAGTTCAAGCGGTCTATCGAAGTAGCAGTGAATTACGCCAAGGTGTTGGGTGTACGGAAGGTGCATGTGCTGGCAGGGGCGGTCGATTTGAGCGATGACCGTGGCATGCGGGCTGCGTGGGATTGCTACGAAGAAAACCTGTTGTGGCTGGCCAGCACCATGAAGAACGAGCCAATTGACTGGTTAATTGAACCGATTAACCGGTTTGATGTGCCTGGTTACCTGTTAAACCGCCAGGCTGATGCCCACGAACTGTTGATTCGTTTGAATCAGCCTAACCTGGGTGTGCAAATGGACTTGTATCATTGCCTGCGAACCGAGGGTGAAGTGTTAAAAGCGCTCGACCGATACCTGCCCTCCGGCCGCGTGAAACACATGCAGCTTGCAGGTGTGCCGCATCGCGATGAGCCGGGTGTGAATGAATACGTAGCCGTGTATGACCGTTTGACAGTGTTGGGCTACAGTGGACACATTGGTTGCGAGTATCGGCCCAAGGCGGGCACCCGCGATGGCCTGGGCTGGATCCGAAGCACCGGTTTTTCAGGCACAATGGAGTCCTCTGAAACTTGAGCCCAGGCGGGCAACCGCTGGAAGAGTGCGCATGCAAGACGCTGAACTGAAGCAACTGCTCGAAAACACCAAGACGATCGCTGTGGTGGGTTTTTCCTCGCAAGCCCACAAACCGAGTTTTTTTGTGGCCAAGTATCTGCAGTCGCAGGGTTATCGAATTTTGCCGATCAACCCGGCTTTGCAGGGACGGCCCAGTGGTTTGATGGGCGAAACCTGTTACCCCGATTTAAAAACAGCGGTTGCTGAAACCGGTTTGAAGATTGATTTGGTGGATGTGTTTCGCCGTGCTGAACACACCCCCGATGTTTTGGCCCAGGCGATGAATGTGGGCGCTGGTGCCGTGTGGTTGCAGCAGGGCATTCGCAATGACCTGGTGGAGGCCAAGGCCCGAGCGGCCGGTTTGCCCTTTGTGATGGACCGTTGTTTGAAAACCGAACATCAACGTCTGTTTTTAGTTTGATTTTATACAAGAAGCACTTACGAACATGAGCAGTTTTCAGCCTGTCAAGAACGACACCTTCCTGCGTGCCCTGCGTCGCGAAGCCACTGAGTACACCCCTGTCTGGCTGATGCGCCAAGCGGGCCGCTATTTGCCTGAATACCGTGCAACACGCGCGAAAGCAGGCAACTTCATGGGTTTGTGCACCAATCCTGAGGCTGCCTGCGAAGTCACCCTGCAGCCCCTGGAGCGCTACAAGCTGGATGCTGCCATCTTGTTCTCAGACATCTTGACTGTACCCGACGCGATGGGGCTGGGTCTTTATTTTGAAGAAGGCGAAGGCCCCAAATTTGAGCGGCCCTTGGTCACAGAGGCCGATGTCGCCAAATTGGCTGTGCCTGACATTGGCACCAGCCTGCGTTACGTCACAGACGCAGTCAGCACCATTCGAGGTGCCTTGGGCGGACGAGTGCCACTGATAGGTTTTTCGGGTAGCCCGTGGACTTTGGCCTGTTACATGGTTGAAGGTGGAGGCAGCAGCGATTTTCGCAAGGTCAAAACCATGCTGTACAAACGACCAGACCTGATGCACCGCATTCTTGAAGTGACCACGGAAGCGGTTAGCCAATACTTGCGCGCGCAAATCGATGCGGGTGCCCAGGCCGTCATGATTTTTGACAGCTGGGGCGGTGCTCTGGCCGACGGCGCATTCCAGAAGTTCAGCTTGAATTACATCAAGAAAATCGTGGGCAGTTTGCCCTTGCAGGTCAACCGGGGCAGTTTTGCGGAAGACATACCCTCGATCGTGTTCACGAAGGGTGGTGGTTTGTGGCTTGAAGACATTGCATCCAGTGGCGCCAGTGCTGTGGGTGTGGACTGGACGGTCAACCTGGGCCAGGCCCGCGCACGAATTGGTGAGCGTTGTGCGATCCAGGGCAACCTGGACCCCAATGTGTTGTTTGCAGAGCCAGCCCAGATTGAAGCCGAGGTGGCCAAGGCTTTGGAAAGTTTCGGCGTGCCGCAGGCTGGTGCTGGCCATGTCTTTAACCTTGGGCACGGCATTTCGCAGTTCACCAACCCGGACAGTGTGGAGGTGATGGTGAATGCCGTTCATGCCTATAGCCGCAAACAAAGGCAGTAAAAACTTGGACTTATGCACATTTTTGGCGCAAGGCGGAAGAAACATTATTTTGCATTGCACGACGAATGGAAAAGCAGTGTTGTCAGTTAACCCATTGTTTTAAAACAATAAAAATGCGTTTTACAAAATTTGTACTTTACATGGATGCCCACATCCTGTAGCGCATCCGTGGATTATTTCCACGGATGTCCACAAAGTTATCCACATTGACTGTTAAAAATTTTGTATTCCGTTTAATTCAAGCCAGCTAGTCCATGAACTTAAAGTAAGCTGTGAAGACAGACCCGAACCAAAACACATCATCTAACCCGATCAAGGGACACGTTTTTCTGGTGAATGTGTTGGTTGCTGCACCGCTTCCTAAAGCTTTCACCTATCAATGGCACAGTAAAGACGCACCTCAGTTTGGGATGCGCGTGATTGTTCCGTGGGGTCGTCAACATCGCATCGGCCTGGTTCAGGGTGTTGCTTCCGATCAGCAGATGGCCGAGAACATCAAACCCGTGCACACGGTGCTGGACCAAGGTGAATACCTAAGTGCCCAGTGGCAGGCCTTGATTGAATTTGCAGCCAAGTACTACCACCATCCTTTGGGCATGATCGCACTGGAGGCCTTGCCCAAGGCCTTGCGTGTTTTGAATGCCCGTGGAGAGGAGCCGGTGATGGTGGCCAAATCCCGGGAGCATGCGCAGAAGTTAATGGTCGAGCGCAGTGACCCGCTTGCTATCGCCAAGGCTGGCAAAACCCAAATGGATAAACTTAAAAAGCCGGTGCTCAATGCTGAGCAACTGGATGCAGTGGCTCAGTTGTCCGCAGCAACCGGCTTTCAGCCCTTTTTGTTGTATGGGGTCACCGGCAGTGGCAAAACCGAGGTCTACCTGCACACGGTGGAAGAACGATTAAAGCGTGGCGAGCAGGTGTTGGTGCTGTTGCCTGAAATCAACCTGACCCCGGCTGCGCAAGCCTTGTACAAAGAACGCTTGGCGCCACACCGTGTGGTGGTGATGCACAGCAACCTGGCCGAGCTGACCAGAACCAAGGCGTGGTTTGAGGCTGCCACAGGTGCCGCTGACGTGATTATTGCCACACGCTTGGGCGTGCTGACCCCATTGCCGAGATTGGGCATGATCGTGGTGGATGAAGAACATGACCCTTCCTACAAACAGCAAGATGGCATGCGTTACCATGCCCGCGATTTGGCACTGATGCTGGCCAAACAGCGCGAGGTGCCCATTGTATTGGGTTCGGCCACCCCTGCCCTGGAAAGCTGGTTGAAAGCCGACCTTGGGGCTTACAAGCGCCTGAGCTTGAAGAACCGGGCGGTGTTCGGTGCCAGTTTGCCGAAGGTGGAGTTGATCAACACCGCCAACTTTCCGGCCAAAGAAGGATTGAGCGAGCCAGCCATGCAGGCGCTGGTGCAAAACTTCGAGGCGGGCAAGCAAAGTATTGTATTTTTGAACCGCCGAGGTTATGCGCCCCAAATGGTGTGCAATGCGTGTGGCTGGGTGGCCAATTGCGACCACTGTACGGCCCACATGGTGTGGCACAAGAATGAACGCATGCTGCGTTGCCACCATTGCGGCGCTGGCCAGCGCGTGCCCACGCATTGCCCCACTTGCGGCAATCAGGACTTGACCGGCTTTGGCCGGGGCACCCAGCGCATTGAGGAAACCTTGGCTGGCTTGCTGCCCACTGCCAATATTCTGAGAATTGACGCCGACAGCACCCGCAACAAGGGGCAAATGGAAGCCCTGCTGCAACAGGCGCACAGCGGAGAAGCTGATGTATTGGTGGGCACGCAAATGATTGCCAAAGGGCATGACTTTGCCAATGTAACCCTGGTGTTGGCCTTGAATGTGGATGCCTCGCTGTATTCGCACGCATACCGCGCGCCTGAGCGATTGTTTGCGCAATTGATGCAAGTGGCAGGCCGGGCAGGGCGCCGCGCAGGCGATGCCCGCATGGTGGTGCAAACCCGTTACCCGCAACACCCTTTGTTTGATGCCTTGAAGGCGCACGATTACGAAAGCTTTGCCAGTCATGAAATGCAGGCTCGAAAAGATGCGCGCATGCCACCGTTTTCTCACCAAGCCACCATTCGGGCCGACCACAAAAAACTGGCCAATTGCCTGCAGTTTTTAAGCATTGCGAGGGAGCTGGGTGAACCCCTGGTGGATGTAGACAACCCTGTTTTTATGTGCGACCCGGTGCCGCTGACCGTGGTGCGGGTGGGTGGTATTGAGCGGGCGCAAATGCTGATTGAAAGCGAATCCCGGCCCGCCTTACACCGGTTTCTAACCCAGTGGCTGGCCCAATTGCACGAGCTGCCCGGCAGTGTGCGCTGGTTTTTGGAAGTGGACCCGGTCGATTTGTAAGTGCCCTCTGGTACAGTAATACCTTCCCCTGGAGTTTCCCCCCTGTATGTCTGTTGGCCTGAACAAAGCCCAAAGCGAAGCCGTGAATTATGTGGATGGTCCCTGCCTTGTACTGGCGGGTGCGGGTTCGGGTAAAACTCGGGTGATTACCCAGAAAATTGCGCACCTGATTCAAAACAAAGGTGTAAGTGCCAAGAATATTGCAGCGGTCACGTTCACAAACAAAGCCGCCAAGGAAATGGAAGAACGTGCGGCTAAGCTGTTGCATGGCAACGAGGGCAAGGGCTTGTTGGTGTGCACGTTTCACAGCCTAGGCATTCGAATACTGCGCGAAGAGCACAAGCACGCAGGTTTGAAGGCGCGCTTCTCGATTCTGGATGCGACCGACACTTACGGTTTGGTGCAGCAGTTGTACGGCACCACTGACAAGCAATTGATACGCAAGGCCCAAAGCGTAATTTCGCTGTGGAAAAACGGCCTGGTCGACCCCGATGCAGCCCTGACGCAGGCCACTACCGAAGATGAAGGGCAAATTGCGCGCCTGTACAAAAGCTATGAGGCCACTTTGGCGGCTTATCAAGCCGTGGACTTTGATGATTTGATTTTAAAGCCCACGCGCCTCTTGGCCAGCAACGATGAGGTGCGCAACCGTTGGCAAAACCGATTGCGTTACTTGTTGGTGGACGAGGTGCAAGACACCAACGCCTGCCAGTATGATTTGCTGCGTTTGATTGCCGGGCCACGCGCCATGTTCACGGCGGTGGGCGATGACGATCAGGCCATTTACGCCTGGCGGGGCGCCACGATTGAAAACCTTCGCCAACTGACAGAGGATTACCCGCAGTTGAAGGTGATCAAGCTGGAGCAGAATTACCGGTCTACCTTGCGCATTTTGCAAGCGGCGAACCGTTTGATTGAGAACAACCCCAAGCTGTTTCCGAAAACGCTGTGGAGCGACCATGGCCCGGGCGAACCGATTGTAATCAGCCCCATGGCCGATGATGAGCACGAGGCCGAGCAGGTGGCCATGATGTTGAGTGGCCATCGCTTTGAGCGCCGGGCCAAGTACGGTGACTACGCCATTTTGTACCGCAGCAATTTTCAGGCACGTATTCTGGAACAGGCTTTGCGCCGCCAGAAAATTCCGTACATTTTGAGTGGTGGGCAAAGTTTTTTCGAACGTGCTGAAATTAAAGATGTAATTGCCTACCTGCGTTTGCTGGTGAATCAGGATGATGACCCTGCATTCATTCGCGCGGTGACCACGCCCAAGCGCGGCATCGGTCAGAAGACACTGGAAGCTTTGGGCACTTACGCTGGAACGCGTGGTGTTTCATTGTTTGAGGCACTGTTTGAAACCGGTGCGGAAAGCCATTTGAATGCTGGCATGGTCGATGCACTGCGCACTTTCGGTACCTTCATCAACAAACTGGAATACCGGGCACAACGAGAACCTGCGCGTGATTTGCTCAATGAATTGTTGGGCACTATCAAATACGAGGAGTGGCTTTACGAGCAGCAAGATGAGCGTGGTGCTCAGGCCAAGTGGCAAAACGTGCTCGACTTTGTAAAGTGGATGGGCGACAAAGGCGAGGAAGAAGGTTCAACCCTGCTGGACCTGACCCAGAAGGTGGCTTTGATGACCATGCTGGACAGGCAAGACGATGGAACGCGCCCCGATGCCGTGCAGCTTAGCACCCTGCATGCAGCCAAAGGACTTGAATTTCCGCATGTGTTTTTGATTGGTTGCGAAGAAAGTATTTTGCCCAGTTTTGGCGACGGAGAAGGGCGCGAGCTGACGGATGACAGGCTGGAAGAGGAACGCCGCCTGATGTACGTGGGTGTTACCCGGGCACAGCGCAGCTTGAATATTACCTGGTGTAGAAAGCGCAAAAAAGCGCGTGAGCTGGTGAGCTGTTTTCCATCCAGGTTCATCAAGGAGCTTCAACTGGAAACCGACAAAGACCTGCCCGATGACACCCCGAAGATGAGCCCGAAAGACCGCTTAAGTGCGTTGAAAGGCATGCTCACCAAAGTGGGAACCTGATTGCAATTTTAGGCCGTTCTACGAAATCTGCTTACTGAAAGTTTTCTGACTCCAGCACTTTCACGCCAGGTTCGGCTTTCAATGCTTCTTGCAACATGGCATTCGCCAGATTCTCCACTTTTACGCTACGCAAACGTTTGGGTAAAAGCGGGTTGAACAGGCGGCTGGCCACCAAACCGATTTCTTCGCCAAGGCGAAATTCTTCACGCTGGCCGTCGAGCAAACCGGGGCGTGCAATGACCACGCTCGGAATACCGGAATTTTTAACAGCTTGTTCGGCCTCGCCTTTGGTGCGCAAGTACAGACCTTTCGCTTTGGCGTTCGCCATCATGGCAGAATTCAGCACGAAGCAAGGCACTGAATGCTGTGCCGCGAGTGCTGCAAACTGAGCCACCAGTGTGTAATCGACAAAGCGGAATTGCTCAGCGGTTTTGGCTACCTTGATGGTGGTGCCCAGGGTGCAAATGACCGCATCGGCTCGCCACCACGGTGCTTCTTCGGGGATGTCATTGAAGTCGATTAACTGGTTGAGCAACTTCGGGTGGGGTGTCAGGGGTTTGCGGGTCAATGCAACTACCTTGCCCACCTGCGGGTGAGCCAAGGCTTGTGCCAATACATGGTGGCCAACCACGCCGGTAGCGCCAAGCAGCAGCAAGGTTTTTTGAATGTTTGTTGAGCTCAAATCACGTCCCCAATAAAAAAACGCGGCAGTCTTAAGACTAACCGCGTTTCGCAGTCAAAATTCAAACGCGTTGTTAGGCGCTCTGTGTTTGCTTTTCTGCGGCTTTGCGTTTTTTGCGGGCAATTTGCTTGTCACGCATTTTCTTCATTTGACCCACGATGATGGCTTGGTAGGTTTCAGGCAGGGTACGTACCATGGCATCCATGGCGACAGCGTCTGGGCCAACCAACACGCGGCGCTTGTTGCTTTTCACGGCCTTCAAGATAATGTCGGCTGCTTTCTCGGCGCTGGTAATGAAGAACTTCTCGAAGAATTCCTTGCCCTGTTCAGAGTCGGCACCTGTGAACTCTTCAATTTCAGGTGAGGCCACGCTTTTGCGGGCAATCGCAGTTTTAATGCCGCCAGGGTGTACGCTGGTGGCAGACACGCCGCAGTTCATCATGTCCAGCTCCTGGCGCAGGCTTTCTGTGAAACCGCGCACGGCAAACTTGGTGGCGTTGTACGTGCTTTGTGTGGGTTGTGCACACAGGCCAAACAAGCTGCTGGTGTTGATGATGTGGCCTTCGCCCGATGCTTTCAGGTGTGGCAAAAATGCTTTGGTGCCGTAAACCACGCCCCAGAAGTTAATGCCCATGATCCATTCAAACTTGTCGTAATCGATGTGTTCAACCGGGGTTGCATAAGCCACGCCCGCATTGTTGAAAATCAGGTTCACTTTGCCGTGGTCTTTCGCGGTTTGATCGGCCCAAGCGTACATGGCTTCGCGGTTGGACACGTCCAGCTGCTGGCTGGTGACCTTGACATTGGGTGCCGCGGCTTTGACCAGTTTCACGGTTTCGGCCAGGCCTTTGGTGTCAACATCGGAGATGGACACGTGGCAGCCGTCTTTGGCCAGTTGAAGTGCCAGAGTGCGGCCCATGCCAGATGCGGCGCCAGTGATTGCGGCAACTTTGCCGTTGAATGATTTCATGTGTCGGTCTCCAATGTGCTGTGTTGTAGCTGTAATTTGACAATCGTGGTTGTCAATTTAATGTTGGGCCTGCATACTGTCAATGCCTATTTTTTGAGTATATCTTCCAATTATGAATGCGAAAGCACCGGAGCAAATTGCCAAAGCCGCAGGGCGTCGTTACCGTGGGGTGTCCAATGAGACCCGCAAGGCCGAGCGACGGCTCAAGTTGATTGAAGCCGGCATCAAGGTGTTCGGCTCGACCGGTTACCATGCTGCCACGGTGAAAGGTTTGTGCCAGGAGGCAGGGCTGACTGAGCGATACTTTTACGAAAGTTTCAGCAATGCAGAGGCTTTGTTCACCGCCTGCTACCTGCACATTACCGACACTCTGCGCGAGAAGTTGCAGAAGGTGTTATTGGGTATGGAAGACGACAACCTGGAGCAAGCCACCCGCACAGGTTTGACCGTGTTTTTCAGCCAGTTCAAGGAAAGCCCGCAGGCAGCCCGTATTTTGTTGGTCGAGGTGTTGACGGTAAACCGGCACCTGGAAGAATTGAGCTTGAAAACTTTGTACAGCTTTGTGGAAATGCTGGAAACACTGGCCAAGCCGCTGATTGAGCAGCGAAAGGACGGGGCAGTGAAAGGCCTGGATTCCACTTTGTTGGCCTCGGGCCTGGTGGGGTCCGTGCTTTATATGGCCGCCCGTTGGAGCTTGGACGGTTGCAGAAAACCTGTAGAAGATGTGGTGGAAAACGCCATGCTGATATTTCGTGGCGTTGGCCTTCTGCTGACAGAATAAAAAAACCCGCCTGATGGCGGGTTTTTTATAGCTGGCTTATTTGCCTTGCCAATTGTTTCGCGAGTTACTTTGCAGCTTCAGGAGCTGGCTCAGTGGCTGCTTCAGCGGCGGGAGCAGCTGGCTCGGGTGCTACGAAATCAGCACCGACCTGTTTGCCCATGTAGGCCACTGCGCGGGCTACCTCGATGTCGTCGAGGTCAGAATTGCCACCTTTGGCAGGCATGGCACCAATGCCATTCACAGCGTTTTGCCAGAGGGTGTCGAAGCCTTTGCTCAGACGGGCTGACCACTGGCCTTGATCGCCGGTTTTTGGCGCACCGGCTGCACCAGCGGTATGGCAGGCTGCGCACGCTGCGGAATACACCTGTTCGCCAGTTTTCAATACCTTGGGTGCGTTCGCATCCACAAAGTCAACGGTACCCACAGGTGCCAGGCGCGCGGCGATGGATTCTTCGGAAAACGCATTGCTGCCAGCGGCAGGCTTTTCGCTGCTGCTGACGTAGTAAGCCAGCAGAATAATGACGAAAATCGGAATGACAAACGCGGCAACCACTGCATAGATAAGTTGCTTGGGTGTCTTGATTAGAAGTTCGTGTTCGTTTGAATCGCTCATACGACGTCCTGATTGAAAGCGCTGGTTGAAACGTAATTATTAGGGCTGCACAATACTGGCTGACAAACGCCGGTGGACGCGCTTGCGGGCGTGCCCGATTGATGTTTAAGCCTTGCGACATGTACGCAGCTGCAAAACAACTGTAAATTGTATCTTGAAAAAGGCTTTAAACCCAACTATTTATTGCTGAAAAATGCAAGCCTGTGCTGCAAAGGGATGAGATTTTGAAAAGTGCATTGAGCGAAAACCATCGTTATGGTCTGCCCATGGTGGTGGTCCACTGGTTAATGGCGGTGGGCATTTTGACGGCTTTTGGCGTGGGTTTGTACATGGTGGACATTCCCGGTATTACCCCGTTCAAGCTGAAACTGTTCAATTGGCACAAGTGGTTGGGCGTTACCTTGTTTGCCCTGGTGTTGTTGCGCATGGTGGTTCGAATGTTGTCGAAAACCCCCAAGTACCCAGCACATTGGGGGCACAACACGGTGCTGTTGGCGAAATTGGGGCATTTCGCGCTGTACCTGTTCATGTTGGGCGTGCCGGTGTTTGGCTACCTGTATAGCTTGGCCTCGGGTTACCCGGTGGTGTGGTTTGGTGTAATCGAGCTGCCCGTGCTGATCGAAAAAAATGCGGAATTGAAAGAGTTGTTTAAAACCCTGCATGAACTTTCAGGCAAAGGCTTGGTCTTGTTGGTGGTGGGCCATGTGTTGATGGCCTTGAAGCACCACATTCTGGACCGCGACGGTATTTTGGGCCGCATGATCCCCGGAATGCGAGCCGACTAATTTTTCGATCAATTGCCGATTGTTTTCAAGTTCTGCAGGATTCACCATGACACACCCATTCGCCAAGGCGTTGACAGGCCTGGCATTCTCAGTTTGCAGCATGTCCGCCCTGGCCGCACCCATTGATGCAACGCAAAGTGAAGTCAAGGCCACATTCAAACAGTTCAATGTGCCGGTCAGTGGCAATTTCAAGAAATTTACAGGCGATGTGCAGTACGACCCGGCCAAGCCAGCCGACACCAAGGCCACCCTCAGCGTAGACACCGCCAGTTATGATCTGGGCGACCCCGAGTACAACAAGGAAGTTGCGGGGAAAGACTGGTTTGATTCGAAAAACCACCCCAAGGCCACCTTTGTGATTACTGGGGTAACGGGCAGTGGCAACAATTTGCAGGCCACTGGTGATTTGACCATTCGCGGCATCAAAAAACCGTTGAAGTTTCCTGTGAAAATTCAAACAGTGGGTGGCAAACACACCTTCACTGGCAAAACCCAGATCAAGCGCCTGGAGTACAAAGTGGGCGCTGATGGCGAGTGGGGCGACACCAGCCTTGTCGCCGATGAAGTGGTGATCGATTTTAAATTGGTGGCGCCTGCGAAGTGAGCAGACACACCGTGTAATACACAGCAACAACAAGGAGTTAGGGATGTTCAAGCAAGTATCAAAAACAATGTTGGGCGGTGCAGTTGCACTGGGCATGTTGGGTGCAGCCCATGCGGCGGTGGACACTTACATCATCGATCCAAGCCACACTTTCCCGTCATTTGAGGCTGACCACATGGGCGGGCTTTCGCTGTGGCGCGGCCAGTTTGAAAAAACCAAGGGCATGGTGACTTTGGACCGTGCCAACAAAACCGGTACCGTGGACATTGAAATTGATGCGGCCAGCCTTGATTTTGGCCATGGCAAGATGAACGAGCACGCCAAAGACGTGGACATGTTTGATGTGGAAGCCCACCCCACGATTACCTACAAAGCCAGCAAAATGCGCTTTGAGGGTGACAAACCTGTTGAAGTGCTGGGTGATTTGACCCTGAAGGGAATTACCAAGCCTGTGCCTTTGAAGATCAATACTTTCAAATGCATTATGCACCCCATGAAAAAAGCCGAAGTGTGTGGTGCTGATGCGGTGGCTGAATTCAAGCGCACGGACTTTGATCTCGGTTACGCCGTGGACCGCGGATTTTTCCCGGAGGTAAAAGTGCTGATCACCATTGAAGCCGTGAAGCAGCCCAAATAAATAATGAGGGAATAAAAAAAGGCCGGTGACTTTAAAATCACCGGCCTTTTTATTTGCCGCAGACTTTACTTGCTGTCGGCGGCGTTTTCAAGTTTGCTGTGTGCTGTTTCGCCGCGGGTCTTCCACAGCGAGAACACCACACCACCGGCAATCAGGCCCAAGGTCACGCTGAGCGAGAAGGCTGGGGGGAATTTTCCAATGAAGTTCACCAGGAAAATTTTGCTGCCGATGAACACCAGCACCATCGCCAAGGCGTACTTCAGGTAGTGGAAGCGGTGAATCATCGCGGCCAGTGCAAAGTACAGGGCACGCAAACCGAGAATCGCGAAAATATTGCTGGTGTACACAATGAACGGGTCGGTGGTGATCGCAAAAATTGCGGGCACAGAATCAACCGCGAAAATGAGGTCCACAAACTCGATCAACACCAGGGCCAACAACAGGGGTGTCGCAAAACGCACAACCTTACCGGTTTTTGGATCTGGCTCGTTCACCACAAAAGCGTTGCCGCGCAGGCCTTCGGTAACACGCATGCGCTTGCGCAAGAACTTCAGAATCGGGTTGTTCTCAATGTCGGGTTCGCTGTCGGCCATGAACCACATCTTGATACCAGTGATCACCAGGAAGGTACCGAACAGGTAAAGCACCCAGCTGAATTCTTTCACCAGTGCAGCACCCAGGCCAATCATGATGGCGCGCAGCACGATCACGCCCAAAATACCCCAGAACAACACGCGGTGCTGATATTGGCGGGGAATGGCGAAGAACGAGAAGATCATGGCGATGACAAACACGTTGTCCATCGAGAGTGATTTTTCAATCGCAAAACCGGTGAAGTAGTTCATGCCGCTTTCCGAACCCAGGTACCACCACACCCAGGCACCGAACAAACAGGCAGCCGTGATGTAGCCACCCGAGAGCAGCAGACTTTCCTTGACCCCGATTTCGTGGTCATCCTTGTGCAGCACGCCGAGGTCGAAGGCGAGCAGCGCCACCACAATACCGACAAACAACAGCCAAATCCATGCGGCTGTGCCGAGAAAGTCGGTGTGCATGAATTCCATTAAAACGTCCACTTTGATACTCCATGAGGGTTGAATTGAACACGGCGCCATGGTGTACCAGTTGTGATTTCGAAAAAACCAGTATTTAATGAACTATTACTTCGGTTTTTACGAAGTTGATTTGAGGAGTGCGGAATGAGCTTGAATTATCGTCACTTGCATTACTTTTGGATGGTGGCCAAAGAAGGCGGTTTTGCGCGAGCAGCTGAGCGCATGGACATGGCGATTCAAACCATTAGCGCGCAGGTGCGCGAACTTGAAAAAGATTTGGGGCATCAGTTGCTAAAGCCTGATGGGCGTGGCGTGGCATTGACTGAAGCCGGGCAGGTGGCCTTTGCCAAAGCTGAGGAAATTTTTCAACTGGGCCAAAGCCTGCCGGAGTTGGTGCGGGCGGTGGCCAGCAAACCGGTGAAGCGTTTCAGGGTGGGTTTGTGCGATGGCATCTCGAAACTGGCGGTGCATGCCTTGTTGAAGCCTGTGTTGGATACGGAAGACCTGCACCTGACTTGCCATGAAGGGGAGCCCGAGCAGTTGTTGGCGGAGTTGGCTTTGCACCACCTTGATTTTGTGTTTGCCGGGCAGCCTCCGCCCGCCAACCCCAACTTGCGCATGCAAAGCCGTTTGTTGAACACGACAACGGTGGATTGGTATGGCGCTTCGAGGTGGGTGAAGAAAAGCAGTGTGAGCCATTTTCCGCAATGCCTGGCTGAATTGCCTGTGCTGTTGCCCACTGGGCACTCGCGTTTGCGGGTAGATTTGAACTATTGGTTTGAGCAGCAGGGAATTGTGCCCCACGTGGTGGGCGAATTTGAGGACAGTGCCTTGATGTCGGTGTTTGCAGCCCGCGGACTGGGTGTGTTTCCGGTGAGCCGCCTGGGTGTGTACGACACTGGAACCTTAAGCGGTTTGCGCTTGTTGGGGCAATGCCCGGATTTGCGTGAGGAAATTCATGGTGTTTGGAACGTGAAGGGAATCGACCACCCCTTGGTGGTCGAATTGTTGGAAGCTTAAGCTGCGGCCACTGCGGCTTCAATTTCCGCAAAGGTGCTGGCTTTGACGGGGTCCATCACAGGAATGCCCATTTGTCGCGCAATTTGTGTGGAGGAGAACAGGCCCACCACGCGCATTTTGCCTGTGCGGTTGTCCACCACCAGCGCGTGTTGCCGGTTGTGTTCACGCAGTGTGGCAATAATATGGCCCACCTCTGCGCGGGACACTGCGCCAAACTCCAGAAACTCCAGGTCGGGCAGTTTCACCATCACATCGTTCACCGTCAGCTCGGGCACATTGCGATTGCTGGATGACGCCTCCTTGATTGCGCGTTCGCCAGCCAGGTCGTTGGCCGTGAGCAGGCCTTGAAGATGGCCTTGTTCATTGCGAACGAACAGCAGCTTGACGCCACACACAATCATGGTGGTGCGGGCTTGCTCAAGTGTTTCAGAGCCGGAGATACTCACGGGGTGTATGCGCCGAAGGTCTGTCATGGCGTCGAAGGCGGGCGAATCGGCCGTCAGTTTCAATGGGCGGCTGGGGTCGCTGACCGTGATGGTGTCGGTGGCGCTGGCGCTGATGTGTTCGAGTGCTTGGTAGTGTTGTCTGATCATGTTGAAACCCTTTTTTGACACACAGTCTTGTTGCATCCGCTGGTTTGGGGCCAGCGGGCGAATTTGCAGGACGGACTGCATGCAAAAGGGTACAGGCACAAGGGTTTGTTGCCTTGTGTCGTGGCAGTGCAAGCACCGTCCACTCAAAATTTAGTCTACGCTGCTGGCGAAAAGTTTCAAGTCAGTAAAAGCCCGGAGGACACAATTGAACACCTGCTTTTTCTGTGGATGAAAAAGCTCAAGTTTTTCCGAGTGGTGTTCAGCCGTGCCAGGCTTACTTCAGGGGCGTACCCAAGGCATAAGGCAGCAGGTTCATGACTTCCTTGCTGACACCCATGGCCAAGTGGGGCGTATCGATTTCGATGTGTTCAACATTGGGGCTGAAGCGGTCGATACAGGCCTGCCAGCTCACGATGGAGTCTTTCTTGCAGTACAGCGCGACGATGGGGCAAACAATTGGATGCTCGAACCGCTTTAGCGTGCTGTTTTCAATCGATTCCACATCGAGCCCTCGAATGTCGTAGAGCGTTTTGACCGCCGTGTACTTGGGCCCGCCAATCACCGGGCTGCCAATGGTCACAATGCGGCTCACGTTTTGTTGCACCTCGCGTGCAGCTTCGCGGGCCAAATAACCACCCAGGCTCCAACCCAGCAGTTTGATGGGGGCTTGGGCCTGCTCGGAATGTTCCTTGATGTCGGCAATGACCTGTGGAAGCAGTTTGCCCACTTCACCGTGATTGAAACCAGCAGACCAGTGCACGGCTTTGTAGCCCAGTGAATCCAGGTAGCGCTTAATGAAGGTCATGCTGCTGGAACTGGCCCCAAAGCCGGGCAATAGCAACACGGTTTGACCCTGCCCCACATTTTTTCGGGCAAGAAAACGCCAGCCTACAGCCAGCTTGGCTGCCTCGAACGGTGTTTTGGCTTCGCCCAATAACAGGCTGAGTTTGGGTTTGCCAATTGAATTGCCGTAGCGTTTCTGGAATTCTGCTTTGTTCATGAGGTGTTACAAGGTTGTGCACACCCGAGAAAATACGGCAAGGCGGGGCTGTACACAAAGAGTAATTCCTCTAGTGGGGGTCAGCTTACTGCAACAGTGACAGGCTTTGGTTGGCCAGGCGAATGCGCAGGGCCAGTTCCCGGGCGAGGTTGTTTTGGAGAATCTGGCTTAATTCGGGTTGATGTTCCAGCAATTGGTCGAATTGTGCAGTGGGCAGAAAAAGCAGTGTGCAGTCGGTGTCTGCGCGAACTGTGGCTGAACGCGGTTTGCGATCAATCAGTGCCATTTCGCCGACCATGCTGCCAGGGCAAAATCGCATGAGTCTTTCATTGCTGTGGCCAGTGCGGTGCCACGCACTTAATTGCCCTTGCAACAGCACATACAGGCCGCAAGGCTCAGCGCCTTCAGTGAACAGGGCGTGGCCAGTGGGCAGCCCTGTGGGTTGCCAGTGCTGGTAGAAGGTTTGTATTTGTGCCGGGGTCATGTGGTCGCACAGATGGCTGTTCTCTAGCGCGTTGTCGGTGCTGCATGCCATGTTGTCGACCGCTGTTTGACCCAGTAACCGGTTCTCAATGTGCCAAAAGGCGTCGTCAATGTGGCCCTGTGTGGAGATGCCCAAACGGGTCAGGCAATTGCGCAGTAGAAGGTCGCCGCCCATGGCTTGTTCAAGTGTGGGCAGCACGGCCACGGTGTGGGTGCGGAGCCCGCCTTGTTTGAAAAGCCGCTCGAGACAGTCGCAAGCGGTGTCGTCAATGTAGCGAAGGTGAGTGAAATCGAGCACTGCGGATTGCGCCGGTGCCAATTCATCTTGCAGACGAATGGCAATGGCAGGCGCGTTGCCAAAAAAGAGGTTGCCCTCAAAGCGCACCCAGGCCAAGTGTTCAAAGGCGGCGTCGAGTTGTTGACGGTGGGCGCGTGGGCGCATGCTGCGTGAACGTGCCGCTGGCTTGAATTCAATACTGCGCAGGCCACTGCCCGATTGTTGCTGCAAAAAATAGGCGGCCACAAACAGCACGCCGACCAAGGTACCAATCAGCAGGTTGCTGATGCCTGTGACAAACACCATGCTAAACACTACCCAGACGGTGAAGCGTTCTGTGGGTGCCATTTGCTTGCGCGTTTTGGGCGTGGCAAACCGCGTCAGCAGGCGCAGCGTGCTGCCCTGAATCAGAAAGAGCGAACTGACTGCCACCGCAGTGGCAAGAATGTGCAGAGGCAATTGAGCCAGAATTGGCCAGGTGAACAGCAAAAGCAGGCCCAGCAGGCCGACGTACCAGGCCTCGCTTTGGCGGCGCTGGGCACCTACACCCAGGGCAGCGTTGCTTCTGGAAAAATAGTTCGAGGAGGGCAGTGCCAAGGCCAGGCCGCACAGCAGATTGGCCAGCGACAGGGCGTTTAGTTCCCGGCGGGTGTTGTGCCGGGTGCCCAGTGTTTGGTCGACCTGCAACAGCGATTGCATGCTTTCCAGCACCACCAGCAAGGCCAACACCGCCGCACCCACCAACACCTGAAGAAGGAGGCTGGGTGTGCCCAGTAACAATGCAAACACCTGTTGAACACTGTTCATAAAGCTTGTTGTATTCGGGGTTTGCCACAATGGGTGGCTGGGCATGGCGGCTACGGTTTGCACGGGCAGCGTACCGGGCCATGCCCACAGCAGCAGCGCATGCAGCGCAAAGCCGCAGGCCAGGCCGTACACCAGGCCAAGTGGGTTGGGGCGTATGGCGCGGAAGTACAGCAACACGGCCACTGTAATTGTGGACACGCTAAGTGCCATGGGTGAAAACAAGGCGGGGGTGCTGGCGGCTTGCAGGGCGGTGGTGTACACGGCAAAGCCCAGCATGGCGGGCAGTAATTTGTAGGCTGAGAAAAGACCCAGTGTGGTGTTCATGCCAATGAGTACAGGTGCTGGCAAAAACTGCATCAACTTGCCCACACCCTGTTGCTGGGCCAGTGCAATCAACAGGCCGGCCAGTGTAATTTCAAGGGCCAACAACAGCATGAGCTCAGTGTGGTTGCCGGTAATTTGCAGAAATCCGAGTAAAGAGCCTGCAATTATCAGTGCAGTTGAGGAGCGGGGGCCGCCGAATTGAACTGGCGCTTTTCCAAGCAGGGCGCCCATGAAGCCGCCGATCAGTGCGCTGGCCAAGCCTGCGTAAATGCCATAGGCCAGACCAGCCTGCCCCAATGGGGCAAAGGCCAGCATGCCATAAACAATTGCTTGAGCGTATCCACCGAATGCGACCAGTGCGCCCGCTTTGATTTCGGTGTTCAAGGAAGAACTCGCGCAGCCGAAGTTGGGTTGAAACTTAGTCTACGCGAATTGCATTATTTCGAGGTGGGCATGACGAATTCAGCACCTTTCTCAATGCTGTCTGGCCAGCGCTGCATGATGGATTTCTGACGGGTGTAGAAGCGAACACCCTCTTCGCCGTAGGCATGCATGTCGCCGAACAGGCTGGCCTTCCAGCCGCCGAAGCCGTGCCAGGCCATGGGCACGGGAATGGGTACGTTGATGCCTACCATGCCCACTTGCACCTGACGGCCAAACTCACGGGCCACATTGCCGTCGCGGGTGTAGCAGCTGACGCCGTTGCCGTATTGGTGGCTGTTGATCAAATCCAGACCCTCGGCAAAATTCGCCACACGCACGCAGCTGAGCACTGGCCCGAAAATTTCTTCCAGGTAAATGCGCATGTTCGGCTTCACGTGGTCAAACAATGTGCCACCGGTGTAAAAGCCGTTTTCGAACCCGGCGGGTTTTTGGCCGCGACCATCCACCACCAAAGTGGCTCCTTCATCCACGCCAATTTGCACGTAGTCTTCGATGCGTTTCAAAGCCTCGGCGGTCACAATCGGCCCCATCTCAGCCGACAGATCCATGCCGTCGGTGACTTTCAGGGTTTTCAGGCGGGCAGCCAGTTTCGGGATCAGTTTGTCGCCCACATCGCCCACCATCACAGCCACGGAAATGGCCATGCAGCGTTCACCCGCGCTGCCGTAAGCCGCACCAATCAGCGCGTCGGTGACCTGGTCCAAATCTGCATCGGGCATCACCAACAGGTGGTTTTTCGCGCCGCCCAGGGCTTGCACGCGTTTGCCGTTGCGGGCGCCTGTTTCGTAAATAAATTTTGCAATGGGGGTGGAGCCCACAAAGCTGAGTGCGGCCACATCGGGGTGGTTCAGCAGGGTTTCAACGGCCAGTTTGTCGCCATGTACCACGTTGAATACACCATCAGGCAGGCCCGCCTCTTTCAGCAATTTGGCCATGAAGTTGCCAGCGCTGGGGTCGCGTTCGCTGGGTTTCAGAATGAAGGTGTTGCCGCAGGCAATCGCCACTGGGAACATCCAGCACGGCACCATGCAGGGGAAGTTGAAGGGCGTAATACCCGCGACCACGCCCACGGGCTGGCGCAGGGTCCAGTTGTCGATGTTGGTTGAAACCTGTTCGGTGTAATCGCCTTTGAGCAACTGAGGGATGCCGCAGGCAAATTCAATGATGTCGATGCCCCGGCTAACCTCGCCCTGCGCATCGGTAAACACTTTGCCGTGCTCGGCAGTGATGATGGCGGCCAGTTCGTCGCGGTGCTGGTTCATCAAGGCCAAAAATTTGTTCATGATGCGCACGCGTTGCAACGGAGGCTTATTGGCCCAGCCTGGCAAGGCGGCTTTGGCGGCCTCCACGGCTTTGTTCACAGTGGCTACATCGGCCAATTCAACCTGGCGGGCGACTGTGCCCAGCGACGGGTTGAACACATCGGCTGTTTTGCTGCCAGCAATGCTCACGGTGTTGCCGTTGATGAAGTGGGCGACAGTTTGATCGTTCTTGTAGGGTTGCATGAGGAAAGCCTGCTTTTTTGCTTCGGAAGCTGACTATTGTGGCGCAAGCCGGGTGCGGGTTGAATCGGTGCTAACACCAAGCGTCCGAAAATTCTTGGTGCACTGGCAATTTACTGAAGCCTGTCAGTAAAGCCCTGATTTTTAATCCAATTGTGTTTGCCGGAGGTATTACTGACATAAGGCCTGTCACTAAGGTGGGCCCAGAATGAAAGCAGAGGAGACAGCAGTGATTACAGGCTTGACGAACAAGGCCGCGTTGCGGCGTGGGCTACGGGTGGGGGCAGCCAGTGTTGCCATGTTGGTATTGGTGGGTTGCCTGGGCAGCAGCAACAACGACATTGCTGGCACCGATGGGCGAACCAATCCCAACGAAAATCCCAACCTCAAATACGATGTGAGCATTACCCGCACCACTTACGGCGTGCCGCACATTCGAGCCAAAGATTATGGCAGTTTGGGTTATGGGCAAGGTTATGCGTTTGCGCAAGACAACCTCTGCGTATTTCTAGAGGACCTGTTGACCATTCGCGGCGAGCGCTCTCGTTTTTTTGGTCCCGATGGGACCTACACCATCGAGCCCAATGGTTCGACAGCCAACAACGTGGCCAGTGACTTTTTCTGGAAAAGCCTTTTTGCCTTTGAAGAAGAAGGCGCCGATGGAATTACCCGCAATGCCTGGCAGCGCACCCGCGACAAGACCATTCCCGATTTTCAGAACGTAGTGGCCGGTTATGCCGATGGCGTGAACCGCTACATTACAGAATTGAAAGCAGGCGAGCATGAGTATGAACAGCCCGATGGCAGCAAAGTGCCTGCCCATGCCGCCTGTGCTGATGCTGAGTGGCTGGCCCCAATTACCACCGATGACATGTACCGCCGCTTTGTGCGCCTGGCTGTATTGGCCAGTAGTTCGGTGTTTGTAACGGAAATCGGCAATGCCCAACCCCCAGGTGTGTTGCCTGGTTTGCCTGCCGGCGGTGGTGCGCCGGCGCTGCCTGTAGCCAGTGCAGGTAAAAAAGCAAAAATGCCAACGCCCGCGCAACAGGTGGCTTTGTTAAAGGCCAACCCGAACCCTTTCACTGCCATGCAGAACAAGGATCACTTCGGTAGCAATATGTATGCGTTTGGCAAAGACGCAACCGCCAATGGCCAGTCGCTGGTGTACGGCAATCCCCACTTTCCATGGAAGGGCACCGAGCGCTTGTACCTGAGCCATAACATTTTGGAACTCAATGGCGAAAAGGCCATGGACATCATGGGTGTAGGCCTTTACGGCGTGCCGGCGGTGTTGATTGGTTTTAACGAGCACGTGGCCTGGAGCCACACGGTTTCAACGGCTTTCCGCTTTACGCTTTACCAATTGCAAATCAACCCGGCCAACCCCACTCAGTACATGTACGAGGGTGAGATGCGCGACATGATCGCCCTGCCCACTGAAATTGAGGTGAAGCAGGCCGATGGAAGCATCACCAAAATGCAGCGCACCATGTATCGCAGTCATTATGGGCCGATGTTGGTGCTGGAGGCCAGCGGAGTGCCGGTGCTGGGCTGGAACCAGTTGATGGCATTTACGCTTCGCGATGCAAACCTGGAGAATGACCGATTGATCAACCAGTTTGCCAAGTGGAACCTGGCGAAGTCGCTGGAAGAATTTATTGGTTTACATGGCAGTGAACTGGGTGTGCCGTGGGTAAACACCGTGGCCAGTGGCCCTGGCAAGCCTGCGTACTATGGTGATGTGACTGTGGTGCCGCATGTGACCGATGAAAAAATTGCCGATTGCGCAGCTGAACCTTTCAACACTGTGGTGGGTCAGTTGTCACCAGGCTTGCCTGTGCTCAATGGCTCACGCGAAGCCTGCGAATGGGGCAGCGACCCCGATGCACCTGCGCCTGGCATTTTTGGCCCGGGTAACTTGCCCACGCTTCAGCGTGACGATTATGTAACCAACTGCAACGACAGCCATTGGTTAAGCAATCCACGTCAGCCGCTGACTGGATTTGACCGGATTATTGGTGATGAAAATGCGGAGCGTACCTTGCGTACCCGTTTGTGCACCCTGCAAGCGGAACGCCGTTTGGGTGGTGCCGATGGTTTGCCTGGTAACCGTTTTACGCAAGACAACCTGAAAGACATTGCGCTGAACAGCGAAATTTATTCCGCTACTTTGGCCAAGCAATCGGTGGTGGATGCGCTGTGCCAAGTACCTGTGTTGTTGAGTACCAGCTTGATGCCAGTGCAAACCGCGGACGCTTGTGCCGCTTTGGGTGCTTGGGATGGCAAAGCCAACCTGGACAGCAAAGGTGCACACTTGTGGCGCGAGTTCTGGAGCCGGGCCATTGCCAACCCAGGTGGTTTGCCGGTGGGCGTGCCCCAACTGCATTTGCCGTTTGATGTGCCAGTGCCTTTGTCGTTGCCAACCAATTTGTGGGCCAATGGCTTCAATGCGGTTGACCCGGTGAACACACCCAACACATTGAACATTGCCAATCCTTTTACCGCAGCTGCTTTGGCCGATGCAATTTTGGCGGTACAGGCCGCTGGTTTTGCGCTGGACGAGCCTTTGGGCAATATTCAAAAATCTGGAGTACAGGCCAGTGCCACGCCAATTTTCGGTGGCACCAGCCCGGAAGGCGCATTCACGATTGTAAGTACTGAACCAGGCCGGCTGAATTCGGAAGGCTATAAAGTGACCTACGGCAACAGTTACATTCAGGCTGTAACCTGGGATGCGAATGGCAAACCACAGGCTGACGCGATGTTGACGTATTCACTCTCCACTGACCCGGCCAATCCGCACTTTGACGATTACACCAAGGCGTATTCCCAGAAAAACTGGGCTCGTTTGCCTTACACCGATGCTCAAATTCAGGCAGCGAAAGTGGGTCAAACCAAGGTGTTACGCCAGCAAAGGGCGTCAAACTGAGCTTGTTATAAATGTTAAATTGTTAATAAATGTAAAGTAACAATATAAGGGGGTGAAAGCCCCCTTTTTCTTGGATGCCAGGTTTGCAAAGAGCGCAATGTGAGGTAGTTATTACTCTGATTTCAAGCCCTCATGTTCAATCGCCTGCGTATTGCGCGTTTCACTTCAGTTCTGTTTTGTGCATTCATGGGCTTGTCTTCCCTGGGTTGGGCCAGTGAGCCACGGATTGCAGTTTCCAAGTCGCCCCTCTCCTTGCCATTTTTCGTGGCCAAGGAAAAAAACATGTTTGCCAAGCACAAAGTTGAGCCCGTGCTGATTGAATGCCTGGGCGGTAACCGATGCGTGAAGGAACTGACGGAAGGGCGGGTCGACATGGCCACCTCGTCGGAATTACCGTTCATGTTTGCTGTGTTTCAAGGCAAACCGATCAGCTTGGTCGCGACATTCAATACCAACAAAGATGACATGAAATTCGTAGTTCGGAAGGCAGCGGTGAAAGGCGGCACCAAGGGTTTAACCGGCAAGCGAATTGGTTATGTTGAAAAAGCGTCGTCGCACTATTACATGGATTTGTTTTTGCTTTACAACGGCATTGACCCCAAAACAACAGTGCCTGTCGCTATGGGTGCTGATGCCTTGGCCAGTGCCTTGGCCAAGGGTGAGGTGGATGCAATTTCAGTGTGGGAACCCTGGGGGCAAATTGCATTGAACCTTGGTGGTGACGAAGTGGCAGTAGTTGATGCTCCGAAGTTGTATAGCCAAACTTTCAATTTGTTGGTCAGCAATGAATATCGTTTGGCCCAGATGCGCAAATCGACTGCTGTGCTCAGCGCGCTGGATGAAGCCATTCAATTCATTAAGAAGAACCCGGATGAGGCCAAAGGCATTATGGCGCGCAATGTGGGTGTTGACCTTGACACAGTGAAGACTGCATGGCCCACCTATCAGTTTGAGTTGACCTTACAGCAGTCACTGCTGAGCACAGTGCAAGGCCAGGCCAGGTGGGCGCGGCGCGAAGGGCATGTGGGCGCTGCTTTGCCCGAGCCGGAGTTTCTGAACTTTGTGGATTCCAGCCTGTTGCGAAAAATTAAACCCAACGCTGTTGATTTTGTATACCCATGAAACCAGTTTTGCGACTTAAGCAAGGCGTGCTGATTGCCTTGGTGTTGCTGATCAGCCTTTCTTTGGTGGCGGCGGCAACTGTGGTATCAATTAGCCAGCAGCGTAACTATGTGCTGGAGGAGAGCGTTGCCGCGCGCAAAATTTCTCGCTTGTCCACGCGCATGCTGGTGTTGACGCACACAGCTTCGGAGTACATGACCGAGACCAATGTTCGTCAGTGGTGGGTGGTGCATCAATCCATTTCCGATGAGCTTGATCATTTGCATTTCTCCGATGAAAGTGGAGAACTTTCCCGTCAGCTTGATGAACGTTTGGGCGACTTGGCTGCCCTGTTCAGTGGTTTCTCTCACCTGCAACATTCCGAGGTACTCACTCTCGATGAGCGTCGAAATAGCGTATTGACGGATCGCCTCATTTCCGAGGCCGAGCAGTTGGCCGAGTTGAGTTACAAAATTTCGGACACTGCTTTTGATCGCCAAGAGGCATTGACCCACCAGCGCAAAATGATTGTTTTGGTATTTACGCTGTTGTTCGGTATCAATTCTTTTTTGCTACTGTTGTTGATCCGTTATCGAGTGGTTAGACCCTTGGCGCAAATTGAGAACGCCGCGAACGCTATGCGTGCGGGCAATCTGAATTCGCGTTGCAACTTGCCGGAAGGCGATGAATTGGGCGATGTGGCCGCTGCACTCGACTTACTGGCCCTTGAATTGAACAACAGACTGGCCGATTTAACATCGACCGCCCACCTGTTGGAAGTGGCTGGGCGCATGTGTGGGGTGGGTGCCTGGACACTGGATGTAAATACCCATGAATTAAGCTGGTCAAAGCAAACCTACGCGATTGTGGAGGCCGACTTCACCCGCCAGCCTACCCTGGACGAGGCGATTGCACTTTATCCCGAGGAATCCGCCGCGAAGCTTTCCAAGGCCTTGGAAGACGCTGCAAGCACGGGTGCCGATGTCAACATGGAATTGCAGTTGCGCACCTACAAGGGCAATTTGATTTGGGTGCATGTGTTTGGCGAAGTCATTTGGCAAGGCGAAGGCGCACAACGCAAACCCTGGATGATTCGGGGGGCATTTCAAAACATCACGGAACGCCGTCGGGTTGAGGAAGAAATCCGACAGGCCAAAGAGTTGGCTGAATCGGCCAGCAAAGCCAAGGGCGAGTTTTTGTCGAACATCAGCCATGAAATTCGCACCCCTCTGAATGCCGTGGTGGGCTTGGCCTACATTTTGAAGCAAAGCAAGCTGGATTCGTCGCAGCTGGATTTTGTCGAGAAACTAGAAAATGCAGGTCGGGGCCTGATTGATTTGGTCAGTGGCGTGCTGGATGTTTCCAAAATTGAAGCCGGGGCCATGGAGCTTGAAAAGCGACCCTTCTCCACCAGACATTTGATGGACTCCTTGGCCGACTTGATGACCGGTGCAGTGGCCGACAAGTCGATTGAATTTGTGGTGTCGGTGGCTCCCAATGTGCCCGACCACTTGGTGGGTGATGAAACCAAACTGAGGCAGGTGTTGGTGAACTTGGCGGGCAATGCCATCAAGTTCACCGAGAACGGCTATGTGAAAGTGGGTGTGACGGTGGATCAACTGGATACACAGCATTGCGTGTTGCGTTTCATTATTCAGGACACTGGTTTGGGCATGGACTCGGCTGCCATGAAACGTTTGTTCCAGTCGTTTTCTCAGGCGGATTCATCGATTTCGCGTCGCTTTGGCGGCTCAGGCATTGGCCTGGCTTTAAGCCAAAAACTGGTGGAATTGATGGGCGGCACCATTTCCGCTGTCAGTGCACCTGGGCAAGGTAGTTTATTTGCCTTTTCATTGATGTTGAGCCTGGATTCGCAGGCCAGTGCCACGCCTTTTGCCAAGGAATTCGCTTACGACGTGGTGCTGGTGGACAGTTTTAAAACCCAACTCGACAGTGCGGCCCACATGGTGGAGTGGAGCAGTGTTGTTCCCCAGTGTTTTTTCAATCCCGAGCACGCCTTGAATATGCCACCTGGCCAGCGCCCACGATTGTTTGTTGTGAATGGCCAATTACATGACACGAATGCAATTGAGTTTGCCGAGAGGCTAAAGGCATCGCATGGCCCCGAGACAAAGGTGGTGTTGATGGTGCGACCCAAGGAGATTGAGGCGTTGCAACATGCTCTGAAGGCCCGTCAAATCGATGCTGTGTTGCTGAAGCCGCTTTCTTTTTCAGCCCTGAGAAATGTGTTGCAAGAGGTGTCTGGCAATGCTTCGGCAGCCAGCGGTGCGGTCAACCGATTGTTGAATCAGAATGAGTTGGTGTTTCTTGCCGGGCTCACTGTGTTGGCTGTGGATGATCACAAACTGAATTTGATGATTCTGAAAAAAATTCTGGAAACCCACGGTGCCAAGGTCATTCTGGCGGAATCGGGGCAGGCCGCGATTCAGGTGCTCAGTCAGCCCAACCACAACGATGTGGATGTGTGTTTGATGGACGTTCAAATGCCCGAGATGGACGGTATGGAAACTTGCCGGCACCTGCGCGACCAATTGGGCTTGCGGCAGCTTCCCATACTGGCTTTAACAGCTGGGGTATTGGAGGCCGATCATCAAATGGCGCTGGCCGCCGGCATGGATGAAGTGCTGGTGAAGCCCCTGCAAATTGACAGGGTGCTGGACGCTGTCAAGCGGTGGGGCGCACATTTAAAGCAGAGGGTTCAAGTGCATTGAATGTTAAATTGTTAACGATTGTAAAGTAACAAACAAAGGGCTTGAAAATGCCCTTATTCACCCATGCGAGTTGCTCTCACCGATGCAATATGGAGTTGTTAAATCGTGAGGGCAGGCGCTATGAAACAATTTCAATTCAGCACATGGATTTACTCCCTGCTGCTCGCCTTGCTTTTGGCGGCTCAAAGCGCCGACGCTGCCGATACAGTCAGAATCGCAGTTCCACCCTCGCCCATGTCGCTGCCGTTTTATGTGGCCTTGGAGCGAAAGTTCTTCGAGAAACACCAGATCAAACCCCAGCTGGTGGAATGCAGCAGCGGACAGGATTGTGTCAAAGCGCTGGGAAAAGGAAAGGCAGACTTTGCCAGTTCTTCCGAATTGCCAGTGATGTTTGCTGCCTATGACAACAATCCAATATCGGTGTTGGCCACCTTGGTGACCAACAAGGACGATCTGAAATTTCTGGTGTCGAGCAACTTGCTCCTTGACGGCCAATTGAGCCTGGCTGGAAAGCGAATTGGGTATGTCCCCAAGTCTTCGTCACACTACTACATGGACACTTTCTTGTTGTTCAAGGGAGTGGATACGCAACAGGTAATCGAGGTACCTATGGATGCCTCAGAGCTTCCCAAGGCCTTGCTGCAAGGCCATGTGGATGCGATTTCCGTTTGGGAGCCCATGGCGGAACAAGCGCTACAACTGGGGGGGCATGAAATTGTGCAAGTGGAGGCACCACGCCTTTATACCCAAACCTTCAATGTCAGTGTGCGCAACCAGTTCAAAACCGAAAAGGCTGCGCAAGTGCGCAGCGTGCTGAAAGCCTTGGACGAGGCCATTGATTACATTCGTGATTACCCATCCCGGGCACAAGCGCTGTTATTTCGAAAAAACCTGGTGAGTCAGGAACACATCGAGAAAAACTGGAGCGACTACACCTTCCGCATGACTTTGCAGCAATCGCTTGTAAGCACGTTGCAAGGCCAAGCCCGGTGGGCCAGGCGTGAGGGCCATGTTCAAAACAATCTGCCCAAAGAACCCGAGTATTTGAACTATATTGATGCGAGCTTCTTGAGGGAACACAAATCAGACCATGTTGATTTTGTGTATCGCTAAACGATTTTTATCCAAGTGATCGGCCAATGAATAATGTGATCGAGTACCTGCCGCACGGCTTCTGTATTGCATGGAATCCGCAACTGCTGGCCATGCATGTCATCTCGGATCTTTTAATTGCAATCGCTTACTTCTCGATCCCAATCGGTATTGTATATGTGGCCAAGCGGCGACCCGACGCTGAGCTACAACCCATTTATTACCTCTTTGCCGCTTTCATTCTGGCTTGTGGTGTGACCCATGTGATGGGAATTCTCACCTTGTGGGTGCCGCTGTATTACACCCAAGGCATCACAAAAATTGTGACCGCAGTGGTCTCTGTGGCCACCGCAATTTACCTGTTGCCCAAGTTAAAGCACATCATGGCCTTGCCCGACCTGGGCAAACTCACACAAATCAACACTGCACTCGCCGAGGAAATCGTATCCAGACGCCAAAGCGAGGCATCACTGCGGCACTCCCAAGAGCTTGCTTTGCAGGCACAAAAAACGCAGGCTGCCTTTCTGGCAAATATGAGCCATGAAATTCGAACCCCGATGAATGGTGTGTTGGGCACGCTCGACTTGCTGCTTGACACGGAATTAAGGCCTGAACAGCACCAACTTGCAGCCGCATCCAAGCGCAGTGCCGCCTCGTTGCTCAGCCTGCTCAATGACATTCTGGATATTTCAAAAGTTGAAAGTGGGCAAATGACCTTGCGCCGGGGCCCGTTCGAACTTAGCGATGTACTTGCTGATGTGGAGGCTGCACTGGTATTTGATGCCAAAAGTAAACACATCGAATTGCTGTGCCCCGCAGAGACATTGCCCAAAATCACTTATCTCGGCGATTCGGTGCGCATGCGTCAAATTTTGTTGAACCTGGTCGGCAACGCAATCAAGTTTACGGATGTGGGCCATGTGAAGGTGGTGTGCCGGGAAGTGTCCCGAACCGCGCAACAAGCCGTGCTGGAATTTATGGTGCAGGACACGGGTGTGGGCATTGCACCTGAGCATCAGAAAAACCTGTTCAAGCGATTCACGCAAGTGGACAACTCCAGCACACGACGCGCGCAAGGCAGCGGCCTTGGCCTGGCGATTGTTAAAGAGTTGGTGGAGCTGATGGGTGGGCAGGTGCGTCTGCACAGCGAGCCAGGGCGGGGCACTAAAGTAGTCTTCTCTTTGAAACTGGGACTGCCCGGGCCGAATGGCCAAATGGAAGGCGATCCGGCTGGTCAACCCACGCCTGCAACACACAGCCCAACTGCGCCACCTGTGCAGCAATTTCACGGAACAATTCTGGTGGTGGAAGACGCTGCCATGAACCAAATGGTGGTGTGCAAGGTACTTGAGCGCCTTGGCCTGGCGAGTAAGGTGGCCAACAATGGTCAAGAGGCCATTGACCTTCTTGCGCAAGAGCAATTTGACTTGGTATTGATGGACGGTCAAATGCCCGTGATGGATGGCTATGAGGCCACCGCGGTGATTCGAAGCGGCAGCGTGCTCGGCGTAAACCCGAATATTCCGGTGGTGGCGCTCACCGCACATGCCATGGTGGGAGAAGACAAAAAATGCCTGGATGCCGGGATGAACGACTACCTGACCAAACCTTTGGATCGTGCCAAATTGATTGAAGTTTTGAACAAGTACCTGCAAAAAGCCTGATTGCATTGCAGGCTGGGTTCAGGCAGCCTGCATACTTTTTCTCAAGGCCAGAATGTGGCGCGCGATGTTGTGCAAAGAATCGAGTAGCTGAAGACAACTGGAAGCATCGCTGTCCCTGGCTGCTTGTTCAAGTTGCTTTACTTTCGGCAAAAACCGCTCCAACCCCAAATTTTGGGCCACGCCCTTGAAGTAATGCGCTTTGCTGGCCAGCCCCGCATAATCGCCCGCATGAACCCGGTTTGACAAGTTGGCTTGTTCGCTGAGGAACTCTTCCAGAAACAAATCAAGAACTTCAAGTAACAAAGCCGAATCACCACACAGGCGATCCAGTGTGGTTTCCAAATCCATTTCCGTCGACAAATTGCTCAAGTCCATTGCCAAAGTCTACTTCAAATTGTTCATGCGCTCTTCATGTTCTTTGCGCAATATTTTGCGCAATTCGGCGTTGGCACATCGTTTCTTTTCTTCGTCGGTGCGGGGCTCCAGGGGTGGCACTTTGCCAGGTGTGCTATCGGCATTCATGGCCACCATGGTGAAAAAGCAACTGTTGGTGTGTGTGGCTATGCCTTTGTGAATGTCTTCAGACACCACCTTGATGCCCACTTCCATGGACGTGTTGCCGGTGTAATTGACACTGGCCAGAAAGGTGACCAATTCACCCACACGAATGGGCTGACGAAACAACACCCGGTCCACTGAAAGCGTAACCACATACATGCCGGCATATCGGCTTGCACAGGCGTAGGCCACCTGATCAAGTAACTTCAAAATATGCCCGCCGTGCACTTTACCGCTGAAGTTGGCCATGTCGGGGGTCATCAGCACGGTCATGCTGAGCTGGTGATTGGGAAAGGGCATATTGGTGCTTGCAGGCAGGAGTGGTTGAAGAAAACAGTGTAGCGCGCTTGAGTGCGGGGTAGCACGTCTACAATGAGCCTTGATTCATTTGCGGAGAACACTGTGGCTGCCGAGCTGACCAAATACGCCATTTGGCTACTAAGCCCCCTGGGTTTGTGGGTCACCCTGACTGTGCTTGCGGGTGTGGGCTTTTTTGGTCGAATGCAGTGGCGTGTGCGCATGTTGGTACTGGCACAGCTGCAGTTGCTGGCGTTTAGCTTGCCCTGGGTAGGCGATACCCTGTTGGGCCCGCTTGAAGACGAAGCCTTGGTGCTTGAAGCCAACCGGCCTTTGCCACCCAAAGTGGATGCGATTGTGGTGTTGGGTGGTGGTTTGGAGGGACGGTATGACGGTGTGCGCGCACTACCCGATTTGAACGATGCCGGCGACCGTGTGTGGCAAGGCGCAAGGCTTTACAAGCAAGGCGTGGCCCCACGCATGGTGCTCAGTGGCGGGCAGTTTCAGGCCGACCCCCGCAAGGAAGCCGAAGCCCTAGGTATGAAAATGTTCATGCTCGACATGGGTGTGCCCGAAAATGCTTTGGTGATTGAAGACAACTCCCGAACCACTTTCGAGAATGCCCTGCGCACCCGCGAATTGCTGGGCAAGGATTCGCGAAATATTGCACTGGTGACTTCTGCATTTCACATGGGGCGTTCGGTGTTGTGGTTTGAGAAAGCAGGTTTTACTGTATACCCCGTGCGCACCGATATTCGTGTGCTGAATGAAAGCCGCGCTTTTTGGGAATGGTTGCCCAAGCCGCAGGCACTGGATGAAAGCACCATTGCGATTAAAGAATACCTGGGCCGCCTGCAATTGAAAGTAAGTGGTGCCTATGAAACGGGGGGACGCCAGTGAAGGCGCTCAAACTTTTGGCGACTGGTTTGTTGGGCCCTTTGTTTTGCTTGTTGTTAACCAGCACTGCGCACGCGGGCCCTGTGCTGGATGCCATCTACAAACGCGACGCGGTGCGTTGCGGGGTGAGCAGTGGCGTGGCTGGTTTTTCGGCCCTGGGCAGCGATGGGCAATGGCGCGGGCTGGATGTTGATGTCTGCCGGGCTGTGGCCGCTGCCGTGTTGGGTGATGCGCGGAAAGTGCAGTTCACCCCCTTGAGTTCACAGCAACGTTTTGCTGCTTTGCAGGCCAATCAAATTGACATTCTTTCCCGCAACACCACCTGGACCTTGGGCCGCGATGCCGGCCTGAATGCGCATTTCGCCGCCATTACTTATTACGATGGTCAAGGCATTTTGATGCACAAACGCTTTGGCGTGAAAAGCGCCAAAGAATTGAAGGGCGCCGAAATTTGCGTGCAATCTGGCACCACCAACGAGAAAAACCTGAGCACTTATCTGGCCTCGCAAGGCATTACCGCCAAAGCCATTGTGTATGACAATTTTGAGGCAGCCTACAAAGCCTTTTTCAGTGGCCGTTGTCAGGCGTTTTCAACCGATGTGTCGGCATTGATTGGTTTGAAAAGCAGCCAAAGCGGCAAGCCTGATGATTATGTGGTGTTGCCAGAAGTTTTTTCCAAAGAACCGCTGGGTCCCGCGGTGCTGCGTGGTGATGACGAGTTTTTTGCCATCGTGAAATGGACGGTGTTTGCGATGATTGAGGCTGAGGAGCTGGGTGTTGGAAAAGCGAATCTTGATCAAGCTTTGAGTAACACCAACCCGGCAGTGCAGCGCTTGTTGGGCGGTGCAGAAAACCTGGGCAAACCACTGGGCTTGCCGCGTGACTGGGTGGTGCAAATTCTTCGGCAAGTGGGCAATTACGGTGAAGCGTTCGATGCCAATTTGGGCAAGCAATCGCCCCTGAAGCTTGAACGTGGTTTGAATGCGCTGTGGACCCAAGGCGGGCTCATGTATGCCCCACCGTTGCGCTGAAGGTACTTGTCCGTGAACTTTGAATTTCTCAATGACCCCGCCGGTTTTGGCCTCAGTGAAGGCTGGCTGCAGGTGGCATTCAGTTCACCCTACTGGCAAATACTGCTGGCGGGCTTGTTGAACACCTTGAAAGTAGGCTTGCCCGCCCTGTTGCTCAGCACGTTGCTAGGCCTGTTCATCGGCTTGGGCCAACTGGCAAAGCACCCCCTGCTGAAGGGGCTGTGCAGGGGTTATGTACACCTGTTTCGCAATGTGCCTTTGTTGCTGCAACTGTTGGCGATTTATTTTGCCATCACCCAGTTTCTACCCATCGCCAGCCAGGCATGGTCGCTGGGTGACAGTGTGTTTTTGAGCAAAAGTGGCTTGGTGTTTCCCTCGTTTTCAGAATCACCGGTGCGCGGGCGGTTTTCGATTGAAGGTGGCTGGGCACTAAGTCCGGAATACCTCGCTGTGTTGCTGGCGCTGGTGGTTTACACAGCCGCTTTTGTGGCTGAAATTGTGCGCGCAGGCGTGCAGGCCGTGAAGCCCGGTATGCGTCAGGGCGCGCTGGCTTTGGGCCTGAACAATGCGCAAACCACCCGCCACGTGGTGTTGCCGTTGGCCCTGCGTGTGGTGGTGCCTTCGCTTTCCAATCAGTATTTGAATCTGTTGAAAAATGCGTCGCTGGGTGTGGCGGTGGGTTACCCGGAATTGGTGTCCGTGGCCAACACGGCAATTAACCAAAGCGGAAAAGCGGTGGAATGTGTGTTCATCATATTGGTCACCTATGCTTTGCTCAGCGCGGTGGCTGCCGGCCTGATGAACGTGCTCAACACCCGCGTCAACCGGGGGGCCTTGTGAACCCCGGCCTGTTGCTTAATCGCTTTTTGTGGCTGGCCTTGCCACTGCTGTTGGCCCCGCTGGCGTGGGGCCTGCTGGATTGGGCTGTGCTGAGTGCGGTTTTTCGTCCCGATTTGCAGGCTTGTCAGCAAGCCGCCGGGCAGGGTGCCTGCTGGGGCGTGGTGGCTGAAAAATGGCGCGTTATTGTGTTTGGCCGTTACCCGGCGGAGGAGCAATGGCGCGCGGGTATGGTGTTGGTGCTGTGGTCAGTGTTGCTGTTTGCCACGGCTGCAAGGGTATTCAACAGCAAAACCACATTTGCGCTGTGGGCGCTGTTGCTACCAGCCAGCGCCGTGTTGCTGCATGGTGGTTTAGCCGCTTTGCCAGTGGTGCCCACTAACCTGTGGGGCGGCTTGCCACTTACGCTTGTTTTAAGCACTGTGGGTTTTGCCATGGCCCTGCCGTTGGCCGTGTTGCTGGCCTTGGGGCGGCAATCGGCATTTGCCCCATGGCGCCGGTTCTGCATTGCTTACATTGAACTGTTGCGAGCCTTGCCACTGGTCACAGTGTTGTTTCTTGCCGCCTTTGTACTGCCCTTGTGGCTGCCAGGTGAGGGGTTGGACCTGTTCACCCGTGTGTTACTCACCATCGCATTGTTCAGCGCCGCCTATCTGGCGGAGGTGTTGCGTGGCGGCTTGCAGGCCGTGCCAGCCGGTCAGGGGCAAGCTGCCAAGGCACTGGGTCTGAATGTGATACAGCGCAATGTGCATGTGGTGTTGCCGCAGGCGATTCGGGCTTGTTTACCCAGCCTGACCAACAGTTTTGTCACTTTGTTCAAGGAATGCTCACTGGTCACCATTGTGGCCTTGTTTGAATTGACCGGAGCCCTTAGCCTGGCCCTGGCCGGGGATGTGCAGTGGCGCAGCTTTTACCTGGAGGGGTATTTGTTCATTGGTCTGGTGTACTGGGCCTATTGCTTTGGTTTGTCGAAAACAGTCAAATAGAAACCGGCATGCGCTTCTTAGAGTTGAATTTCTAGCGCAGAAAAATAATTAAGTGTACATTTGTACACTAATAATAAAACACACCGTCGAATTCCGTTTCGGAGACACCGCATGAGCAAGAAAGAAGAACCCAGCACCAGCGAGAAACTGGAAGGCACCTTGATGTTTGTGGGCGACACCATTGCGCAGGCCACCACACGGGTGCATGAATTTCACCGCGCCATCAGCGACATGCCATTCAAGGCAGTGGGTGCCGCCACGCTCAATGCCAGCAAACCTGTTGAATCGGTTCACAATGAAATTACTGATTTGGTTTACGGCGCCGTTCGAGAGGCGGGTAAAGGCGTATTTTCGGGTGCAGCCTGGGTGGTTCGGCAAGCCAACCAAAGTCTGGCCTCCCCGCAGGTGATAGACCAGGCCATGGGTGGCGAACTCATGGATGATGTAGACCACCTGCCTGTACCCAGCATGCCGAATGCGAAAACCGACAAACGGGTGTCGGCGATTTCCAGCGCGATCAACGGTGTGTTTGGCGACCATTTGGCTGCCACACGCAACCCCATGCAAGTGCACATGAAGTTGTACGCCGACGGTCAGCTTTTGCAGGCCGACCAGGCTGCGTTGATGGCACAGTTTCCCAACGCCCAAAACCACCTTGTTATTTTCGTACACGGCCTGTGCTGCAACGAAGACAGCTGGCAGATGTACTACAACCCCAGCGAACCTGCCACCCGCCCTTATGGCGACAAGCTGCAAGACGACTTCCCGGTTACTGCGCTTTACCTGCGTTACAACACCGGCCGCAATATTGATTCCAATGCCCGGCAATTCAAGCGCATGTTGAACAAGCTCGTGCGCAACTGGCCTGTGGCGGTGGAAGGCATTACGCTGGTGGGCCACAGCATGGGTGGTTTGGTCAGCCGCGCGGTGGTTGAAGCACTGACTGACGACGACATTATTTTGAAACGCGCCATTCGCGATGTGGTGTGTTTGGGCTCACCCCATGCCGGTGCACCACTGGCCCGCCTGGCTGCGGCGGGTGAGCAACTGTTCAGCAAGTTTGAATTGGCCAGGCCGATTGGCCGGGTGCTGGGTGTGCGTTCACGCGGTATCCGCGATTTGGACCACGGCTTGGGTGCGCTGCAAACTCGCGACGGTCAGGAAGTGATGTTTCACCTGATCGGTTCCACGATCGGCGACCACACGTCATCTTGGTTAAACACCACGGTGGGCGATGGTTTGGTCACTCCCGATTCTGCACTGGCCGACGACACTGGCAAGGCGCAACGTGTCACCTTCGCGCAAAAGCATCATATGACGTTGCTGAACGATCCCGATGTGTTTCTTGAATTGAAAATGGTATTGCGCCAACACCTGCGCCCGCGCTTGGTGTGAAACCTTGCGGCGCGATTAAAAGTTGTAGGTGGAAGTTTTGCTTTCCTGCAAAAACACACGCTGCGTAGTGAGCAGGTAGTTCACCAACAGGTCGGCATAGGTGCGCTTGAATTTGGATTCACGCATACCTGTTTCGACCAGGTTCAAGCCGTAATACTTCAAGGCCAGGTGGGCTTGCTGGCATTCTTTGGTCCAGCAATCCAGCGGTTCCAGAATCTGGTTCACTGCATCCTGAAAACCGGTGGTGAAGTTCAGGAAATCTGCCTCGTTCATGTCTTCGATCATTTCCAGCGCATTGTGCTCCGCATGCATGTGTTGTGCATGTGCGCCATTGCGTGGTCGGGTTTGAAATACATTCAGAAACTGGAACAACAGAGGTTCGGGCAAATGGGAGCTGGGTACACCGTAGAGTAACTGCACACGGCTTAAATCGATTTGCAATTGCATGGCAAACAGGCCGCTGATGTTGCGCGAACTCAATGCCCAACAGGCCCCCAGCGTTTCAAAAAACACCTCGCGCTCGAAGGAATATTTTTTGTAAGGGCTGCTGTGCAACACTTGGTAGGGTGCTCGAATGGTCATGCTGAATCCAATGCCTTGCCGTTCATCGTTTAAGTATTGTCGTCGGCAATTTACTGGTGTGGCATCGCATAGGTGAGGGTTCACCGTTTACGGGGAGGTTCACCATTTCAGGGGGTAGGTTTCCCCTAGGTGGGGGTGGTCTTCTCCGCCATTTCAGAATATTTCCCCACCAGGGCGGGCCACACGGTGCGAATTTGGTCCAACACCTCTTTGGCTTCCATGGTTTGGTTGTTCAAGCCCTGCTCGAACTCCCGAAATACCTGATGCAAAGCCTGTTCGCCCAACAAAGCCAGCAGGCTGACCATGGAGTGAATTTCTCGTGCGAAGGCAGCCTCATTCAGCTGATCCAGATGACCGCGCAGCTTGGCTGGCAGGTCGGCACAATGTTCCATGAACAGATTGGGCAGGGCAGGTGGTGTGGGCAAAGGTAAAGGTGTTTCGGCGTGCAACAGGTCGGCCAGGGTGGCGTACAGCACGCGGGCCTCGACAGGCTTTGCGATAAAGTCGTCCATGCCCAAATCCAGGCAACGGTTACGTATCTCGGAGAATGCATGCCCGGTCAGGCCCACCAGGGGGGTGTCCATCCAGCGGGTTTGGTCACGCAGCCAAGCGGTGAATTCATAGCCGTCCATCACGGGCATTTCAAGGTCGGTGATGATGATATCAAAGTGGGGCGCATCGTCGGGGTCCAGCAATTCCACAGCCTCTTGGCCGTGTTCACACACCGTGACCTGCATGCCCGCCGCTTTCAGATACGAATGCACCAGTTCCTGATTCACGGGGTGATCCTCCAGAACCAGGGCACTTTTGCCCTGAAGGCTCTCTGGATATTCCCGGGGCGTTCCGGGCGGTGGCAAGGTGGTTAAATCGAGGCGCGGTGCGGCACAAATGTCTTGCATCAACACCGGGTGAGCAAGGTGTATCAGTTGTTTGGTGAACTCAGAGGGCAACAGTTGCAGCAGAGCACTGTCGGCTGAAAGCAGATCACGGTCAATGGCCACTACCCGCAAGGCCGGGTTGCTCAGGTGCTCCAGGAGTTCCGCGGGCAGCGGCTCGCTGGGGTCGAGTAAATCGGATTGCAACAATATCCAGTCGCAGGAATTTTCATCCAGCTGCCGTATGCACTGCCCCAGGGTACTTACCAATGTGGCTTGCATACCTGTGGCATTCAAAACCGACATCACGCAGTCGGCCACTGGTCCCGGCTGGTGCAATAACACGCCATTTTGGTAACCCAGCGGCAGGGGTTCAATCAAAATATCGCTGTCGTAAACCACAGGCACCGAGAACCAAAAACAACTGCCAACACCCGGTGTACTTTCAACTGAAATTTGGCCACCCATGCGAATCACCAACTCGCGGGCAATGCTCAAACCCAAGCCAGTGCCGCCATAGACACGGCTTATGCTTGAATCGCCTTGTGCAAACTTCTCAAAAATCCGCTCCACTTGCGATTTGCTCAAACCCGAGCCGGTATCGTGCACCTCAATTCGCAGGTCAAGTCCGGTGTCCGAACGGGTCTGCAGTTTCGAGAACACACGCACTGATCCGCTTTCCGTGAATTTCACCGCATTGCTGAGCAGGTTGCTCAGTACTTGTCGAAGCCGAGAAGGATCGCCCACCAAGCGCTGACCCAACTGGTTGGAGTAACCCGGCGCAACCTCGTTCAGCAACATCAGGTTACGGCTGGCTGCCTGGCTTTGCACCGCAAGAAATGAATTGGCCAATACCTCGTCCAGCGTAAACGGAATGTGCTCGAACTCCACCATGCCCGCTTCGGCCTTGGAGTAATCCAGGATGTCGTTGAGCAAACCCAGCAGCGATTTCGCTGCATCTTGTACTTTCAGCAAGTAATTGCGTTCCTGCTCGGGCAAGTCTGACTTCAAGGTGAGCGCGGTCATGCCCAGAATGGCATTCATGGGTGTCCTGATTTCATGGCTCATGTTCGCCAGCAGCATGCCGCGCGCTTCTACTTGCGCTTCTGCTCGTTCACGCCCCATTTTGGCCTCGAAGGCAATCATCTCAGCGGACCTGGCTGCCTCGCCTTGTTCCAGCTCGCGCTTGAATGATCCGATCATCAAGGCAAAGCCTTTCACCAGATTGCTCATCTCGGTCACAAAGCGAGGATTGGGTAGGGTAACGCTGTAATTACCCTGCGCAATTTGTTTGCTCACCTTGTTCAGTTCTCGAAGCGGTGCCACCACAAAGCGTTGCAACACGGCCAAGCCCACCAAGGCCATCAAGGTAACGAGCAAGCCCAGGTACAAGTCGAAATTTGCGGTGGCTTTGATGTTGTTGGCCTGGGCAGCTATCACGGTTTGAAAGCCGAGTTCCACTGCGCGAATTCGGCCCTGAATTTCAGCGCGAATGGCGTTGCTCATGCCCAGGTATTCTTCCGAGAACAGCATTTGAATCGCGAGGTCGTCGCGGATGGGTGCTTCCGATACATACTTGCTCGTATCCGGATCGTACAAGCCTTGGGTCAAGGCAAACACAATTTGCTCGCGTTCGCGCAAACGTTTGCTTAAGTTCAAAATATTGTCGACCGAGGCCTTCACATCAACACTGAGGTTTGGCGCCACATTCTGTGGAGAAAGCAAACGGCTTTCCAGGGTTTCACCTTTGGCGGGTACCAGGGGTACGGCTTCGGTGTTGCCCGCGATCAGCTTGCTCCAATACACATTGTCGACAGGCTGGGCATATTTGCGTGCGCCCGCGTGGGCGTCCAGCAACTCGTAATAATTCACCAGGTGCTGGCTGTTTTTGCTGACCACAAAAGCGGCCACCAGGGTTTGCAGCGCATCGAACTCGGATTGCAGCAAGCGCAATTCATTGATGGCATTCAAACGCGCGGTGAGCAGTGCTGTTTGCGAGGTTTGCAACTGGTCTGCACGCTCGCCCATCCACACATTGGAGGCCAGGCCGAGCAAAGTGGCAAACAACACGAAACGAAACAGGGCCGCCAGCTTCATCAGGCAAACAAGGCAAGTTTGGACAAGCCCCTATTCTTACCGGAAAAGCTTAGTGCGTGTGTAGTGATTGCAAAATGAGCCAGAAAGCGGCAATGATCATGACCGCTGCAAAACTTCGGCGCAGGGCCTTTTCAGGCAGGTAGTGGGCAATGGCCACGCCTGCCGACACGGTAAACAAGCCGCCAAAAGCCAGGGGCAAACCCAATTCCCAGTTCACCCGGTGGGCATTGGCATAGGTGGTCAGTGCCATCACCGAGCTGGGTGCCACCAAGGCCAGTGACAAAGCCTGCGCCGTGGTTTGGGTGTGTTTGAACATGGTGGTCAACATGGGTGTGGCCACCAGGCCGCCGCCCATACCCAACAGGCCCATGCTGGTGCCGCCCAGTATGCCAACGATGGGCATGGTGGCTGTGCGGGGCTGATCGCTGTTGTTTGAATTGGCACTGGGGTTCTTGCGCAGCAACAGCATGCGCAGGCCCACCACCAAAATAAACAGGTTGAATATCCAGTGCAGCAGGTCTTGATCCAGGCGCACGGCCAGCTTGGCTGTTAACCAGGTGGTGACTGTGGCAGTAATACCAATGGCGGCCACGGCCAACCACGGCAATTTGTGGTGCTGGTTGTAACGCCACCAGCCAATCAACAAATTGGGCACCATCAACACCAGTGCGGTGCCTTGGGCCAGGGCCTGGTCCATGCCAAACCCGATAATAAAAAGCGGGACGGCAATAATACCGCCCCCGATACCAAACAGCCCACCGAAGAAACCCAAAGCCGCGCCCAACGACAAAACAAGGAGCAAATCAGGAAGAGCGAGCCAAGACATGGGTGGTGTGCCGTAGATGTGGAAGCGCCCAGTGTATTCGTTATAAAAATATCTACAATGATTCAATATTTAAAATATTATTAACAAATACGCACGAATCATTGTTGGGGTTGTTTTTGAAGCATTTGTCAGATCTTGCTTTTTTCAGCGAACTGGTGCGCCACGAAAGCCTGGCCAGTGCGGCCATGGCTTTTGATGTGACACCACCTGCTGTCAGCCGCCGCCTGGCGGCACTGGAAAAAAGGCTGGGTGTTCGCCTGCTTCACCGCAGCACACGGCGCATTGGTTTAAGTGCCGAGGGTGAACGTTACCTGGCCGAGGGGACCAACATTCTTCGTCAAATTGACGTGCTGGAGGCCACCTTGCGTGCCGGGCAAGACACCCCGCGTGGCCTGCTTCGGGTCAACGCCAGCCTGGGTTTTGGCCGCAAGCATGTGGCCAATGTGGTGTCGGCCTACCATGCCGAATTCCCTGCGGTGGAGGTCATTCTTGAACTGACCGACCACCCGATTGATTTGATTGAGGGCGGTTTTGATTTGTCGGTGCGTTTTGGCGAGCCGCCTGACCAGAGGTTGATTGCCCAAAAGTTGGCCAGCAACCGGCGCATATTGTGTGCAGCGCCTTCCTATTTGGCTGCGGCGGGTGAGTTGACCACACCGGGCGATTTAACCCGACACGACTGCCTGGTGATTCGGCAAGAGAACCACACGTTCAACAATTGGCAGTTGCGCAACGGCAAGCAGGAAACCACCGTGAAAGTGCACGGGCCCGTGAGTTCAAATGACGGTGATGTGTCTGTGCAATGGGCCTTGCAGGGCAAGGGTGTACTGCTGCGTTCCGAATGGGACATTCAGCAGGAACTGAAGACCGGCGCGTTGGTGCGTGTCTTGCCTGACTGGGCGGGTGCACCGGCCGATATATTCGCCGTGTGCCCCTACGCCAACCCCATGCCCGCCAAGACCCGCGAATTTATTCGTGTTACCCGCGAGGTGTTGGCCAGCCAAGCGGGGTTTATTGTTTAGTTTTTAGCTGCTCACTTGTTGACAGCCACACCCAATTCCATTGGCACGGTTTTGTCATCATTGGCTTTGGTTTCTTTGGGCGAATCGGTTTTGACGCGCTCGGCGGGCACACCCGCTGAAGTCAGCCCGGTGCTTACCAATTGCTGGCGTTGTGTGGCCAAGGCCTGCAGTTGTGCAGTGCTCACTTCCTCTGAGTCTTGCAGCTTTTGAGCCAGCACGGCGTAGAAATTTTTGCCTTTCAGTGCATTCACTTCAGCCTCGCTCAGCTCGCGCGTGTCTTTGAACAAATTGGTAATTTGCCCCAAGGCCTTTCCCGCCATACCTTGTTCCAGCTGGCCCGGGTTGGCCTTTCTGAAACCGGTTTTCATCGAGGCCAGTTCACCGCCACTGAAACGTTTTTCAAACAACGCCTCAATCGCTTTTTGGGTGGCCTCATTGTTCAGGGCGAGGGGGCCGGGGTTTTCACCGGGCTGCAATTTTTCGCCCGCTTGGGCGGCCACGGCGCGGCGCATTTGAAGGTTCTGGATGGCGGTTTTGTCGACCGGCGCCCAAGTGCCTTGCACGGTTAAAGCCAGGTTGGGGCGAGTGGTCAGTGCTTCGCCCAGCTTTTTCAAACCCTCGCGTTGTGAGGGGCTCAGCGTATTGGCCCCGGCGGTGAATTCAATTTTGCCCAGCTCATCGGCATCGCCGCCGCCAAACAAGGCACCCAAGGCCCGGAAGGGTGCTGTCACAATTTTCGTGAGCACATTGCCAATGGCTTTCCACACAATGGCGCCGTAGCTGAACTGCGGGTCGTTCAAGTCGCCAGTGATGGGCAGGCCCAAATCGATACGGCCGTTGCTGTCCTCAAGAATCGCGATGGCCAACTCCAGGGGCAGGTCGCGACCTTGCGGGCTTTGCACACGTTCCCCCAGTTTCAGTTTGTCGACAATCACCTGGTTGCTGCTGTTGAGCTGCTGGTTTTCAATGTTGTACACCAGGTTCAGCGACAATTTGCCCGATTCAATTTTGCGGTTGGCAAATGTGCCGGAATAAGGCGTCAAATTGCGCATTTCCACATTGCTGAATTTCACTGCAATGTCCATGTAGGCGGTGGGGTCGAGCAGGTTAATGGTGCCTTGTGCATCGGCCTCACCGAACTCATCCACCGCGCCCTTCAAGGCCAGTTCGCCACGAGTCCCAGGCTTGTTCGACAAGCCGTTCAACACACCCTCCAGGCTGTGAATGCGAGTGCCGAAAGGGATGAACAGCGACTCATCGGCAAAGTCCAGTTCACTGTCCGCAATGCTGAAGCGATCAATGTTGACTGCAAATGCGGGGGGTGCATTTGCAGCTGGTGTTGCAGGTTCAGCTTGTTGCTGCGTGGCCGTTGTCGGTTCTTCCTTGTTCACCAGAATTCGGCTGATGTTGGTTGATTTGTCTTTCGCAATCAATAGCGAAGTGTCCAGACCTTCAAGCGTCAGGCGTTGAATATTCAAGCCTTGTGCATTGACACGCAGGCCGGGGGTAAACAGTTTTTTGAATTCGAAAAACGAATTGTTGGTGCCTGCTTCATTCAGCCGCAAGCCCGCCACAGTCAGGCTGCCGGCATAGCCTTGTTCCTTGGCGTTGTAGGTGGCTTTGCCTTTGGTGTAAATGGCGCCGCTGACCAGGTTCAGTTTGGCAAATTGGCCGATGAAGGGCTGTGCAGGTTTCAAGGCCAGCGCATTCACCTCAATGTTCATTTGAGTGGCTGCGGTACTGGGGTTGATGTCGCCATTCACAGCAATGCTTCCACCACTGGCCACATTCAGGCTGGCTTTCAGTGGCAGGGTTTTGGAAAGGTCTTGTGTCACACCGCTGGTTGATACCGCAATACTGTTCAAGCCAATGTTTAACGCGGGGCTCACTGTTTGGTCTTGAATGTTGGCATTAATGCCGGAAAGGTCGATGGTGTTGACTGCGTAGGTCCAAGGTTTTGCAGGTGCCTCGTCGATTGTTTCAGGCGTGTTCTTGTCCGCTGGTTTCTTGGCAGGAACCCAGTCGTTGATCGCTGCCATCAAATCGAGTTCACCTTGGGCGTTGCGCTTCACATTCACAGCGCCACCTTTCACAGTGGCGGCGTTCACCTCTGCATGTTGCTCGGCAAGGTCTACGAGGATAGGGCCGACTTCAATCGTATCCAGGCCAATCGCCTTGGCCTTGCTGGCATGGTTTAACTGAAGGCCAGCCAGCACAATTCCGGTGAGTTCAGCTTTGTTGGCCTGCAAATCAAAGCTGGCGTTGTTGATATTCAGCTTGCTGAATTGGGCAGCAGCACTGGCACCCTGTGGCTTGGCGGCCATGCTGAATTCGCGCACTTCTGCGTTGATGTTGCTGATCAACACTTTGGGTTGCGCGGCTTGATTGGCTGAGGGGTCACCATCTGCGGGGGCGGTCTCATTGGCCTGCGATGCAGTGGCCTCTTCCTTCAGGTTCACATCAAAGTTCAAGGCCAGGTCGGCGCTACCAGCAGGTGGTGCTGTGGGCAAAAGCGGCGCCAGTAGGGGTTCAAGTTTGGCGAGGTTCAAACCCGTCAGCGAGAACTCACCCGTGGCCGAAGGGTCGGCCAACTGAATTTGCGCGCGCAGTTTCAGTTCGGCGTCCAGCCCGGTCACGGCATTCAGCACAAAGTCGCCGTCGGTTTCGGAACGGGTGGCCAAGTCGCGCAGCTCCAGGTTCAGAGGTGCAAAGCGGGTTTTCAGGCCATCGGGTTTGCGGCGGTCTTCAAAATCAACAGCTGCATCGCTGATCAACAAATGGCTTAACAAAAACGCAGGCGGCTCGGTGTTTTCCTCTTCAGGCTCTTCGGTTTTGAAAGCATCCAGAAGCGCGGTGAAGTTGTTCTTTCCCTCGGGCAGCAGCGCCACATTCACGTTCAGGTTTTTCAGGTCAATTTGATCCAGCGCAACAAGGCCAGTGAACAGGTCAGTACCGGAAACGTCCACAAACAGTTGATCAAACGCCACCAGCTGCTCGCCCTCGGGTGTGGTCAGGCTCAGTTTGGGGATCCGAACGGTCAGCGTGAAGGGGTTGACCTCGGGCAAGTCCATTTTCAGCACATGGCCGGAACGTTCAAGCACCTGCTTTTCAGCCTGCCAGTGCACCAGGCGAGGCAACCCGGCCCATGCAAACAAGTAAATAAAAACAAGGATGAACAGGGGTATCAACACCACTTTGGTGCGAAGAATATTGGCGATTTTCATTTTTATTGGTTGTACGGTGGACATATGCCGTCAGTATCCTAGATCCCAGCGCTGGTGTACACTAACGCCTTCTTGCGCGGCTGTAGCTCAGTGGATAGAGTATTGGCCTCCGAAGCCAAGGGTCGTGGGTTCGATCCCCGCCAGCCGCGCCACTTATCAAGAAGCCAATGCAGCCACGTCCTCCCACCGTTCCACTGGCACCCAACGCGATTCAAAAAGGCACACCGCTGAAGGTCTTGATGAACCAGGAGTCAATCGAGTGCCTGGCCCAGAACATTCTGTATGTGCACAAGGCATTTCCCGCTGAAGCGTTTTGCCAGCACGCACTGACCAATCTTGAACCCTTTGAGCTGATGCAGCGTGCGCAACACATTGCAAAATCGTTGCGGGAGTTTTTGCCCGGCAATTACCAGCAAGCTGTGTCTATTCTGATCGATTCCTTCACGCCGGCAGAAACCGAAGTGGGGTCTTTGGGGTTGGCTGGGTTTTTCTACATGCCGCACAGTTTTTTCATTGCCGATTTCGGTTTGGACCCAAGTTACAACGACGGCGACGATCCCTTCGATATCTCCATGCAAGCCTTGCGTGAACTCACCATGCGGTTTACGGCAGAGTTTGCCATTCGACCTTTTCTCATTCACCATCAAATGCGCACCCTGGAACAGGTTAGCAAGTGGCTGAGTGACCCCAACCCGCATGTGAGGCGGTTGTGCAGTGAGGGCACACGCCCCAAGCTGCCGTGGGGAAGGCGGATTCAGTCGTTTGTCGCAAACCCGCAGCCCACATTACCCATACTCGAATACCTGAAAAACGACGAGTCGTTGTATGTGCGACGCAGTGTGGCCAACCATCTTGGAGATATTGCCAAAGACCACCCCGAAATTGCGTTTTCAACCTGTGAGCGTTGGTTGAATGAAGGTGCGTCCAATGAATTGAAGTGGGTGGTGCGCCATGCGGTGCGTTACCATGCGAAAAAGGGCGATGCCCGGGCTTTGGAAATCAGGAGCAGGGCGAAACTTAATCATTCACCAACTCAATAAATTGTATGTACATCGAAGGCACCATTAAAACCTGGAATGATGATCGTGGATTCA
>FWPV01002391.1_pt1 | contig 46462 bp, 43 predicted proteins | sample 2228371 | NCBI WGS metagenome assembly FWPV01 (sample SAMEA103939776, study PRJEB20133) | metagenome | reverse complement strand
TCGGGAGGTATTGAGTAAAAAAATTGGTTTCGCCAATGCTGTAAGCATCTGCTTATCAATAAAATGCTCATTACCTCCTTCTAAAGGAATGTGAAATGACAAAACGTCGGCCTGCTTTAAGACCTGTTCCAATAACGCCGGCTTAGCACCATAGGTTGGAACGATGTCAGTTTTTTTATCGAAGTAGAGCACCCGGGAATCGAAACCTTGTAGGCGTTTTGCAAATTGAGATCCTGTATTGCCAAAGCCAATGATGCCAATGCAAAGTTCCGATAATTCATAACCTCGGTTTCCTTCGCGATCCCATAGGCCTGCCCTTACCTCAGCGTCCGACTTCGAAATATTCCGAATCAGGTCAAGGAGAAGTCCCAAAGCCATCTCGGCTACGGCATCGCGGTTTCCTTCGGGCGCATTGATGCAGCGTATACCGCGCTCTTGCGCTGCCTTCAGGTCAATATTATCCATGCCGGCACCTGCGCGGGCAATGCATAATAGCGATGTCCCAGCATCCAAAATCTCTCTATCAATTTGAATTTTAGAACGGACAACCATACCGGTATACGATGCCAACTGGTGAAGAACATCTTGCCTTGTGATGTCAGGTCTATAGTCAAAGTCAATGTTTTGTTGCTTCAAGCCATCCATTAAAACAGGATGCATATCGTCAACAATGAGAATTCTGTGCCTCATACTTTTCTGCAATGTCAAAGAACGTCATTCAGCTGACTTCCACCCAAGTCAATTGAATTACGGGTTTGACGGATAAACGATGGATAGATTGATTTGCGTTGCATCATGCCCAGAGGTTCATTTCACGGAGGCGAATTTCATCCGGGAAGAAGATGCGTGCAGTTTGCTCAAACGATTCCGTGTAGTCGGAAATATAAAACTCATGCTCCGCCTCTCGCTTGTCGGCAAGCAGCTTCTTTGATGTGAGTTCCTTCTTTACGGCAGAGGCAACCGCATGGGCAGAGTCTAATATCTGTACCTTGCCTTTATAGTAGTTTTGTATCTCTGCTTGAATTAACGGATAATGGGTGCAAGCAAGAATCAAAGCATCAATATCCTCTAAGCTCTTTTTGGCCAAGTAGGAATTAATGATGGTTTGCGATATTTTATTATTGAAAAAGCCTTCTTCAATCATGGGCGCCAGCAGTGGCGTAGCCAATTCTGTTGAACTTAAATTAGGAAGTGCTTTTTGTATGCGCTTGGTATAAATTCGAGTACTGACCGTACGTTTTGTTGCGATTACTCCCACTTTTTGAATATGCTGCAAAGTAGCCAGTTCCTTTACTACCGGGTCAATCACGTTCATAGGGATGGCCAAACGACCACAGGCTTTTTTCACCTCGTTAAATCCAACTGCTGAGGCCGTGTTGCAAGCCACAACTATCATTTTGCATTCCTTTCCCAAGAGAAAATGTGTAATCCCCCTTGAATAATGCTGAATGGCCTTCGCTGATTTATCCCCGTAAGGCAAATGGGCGGTATCTCCAAAATAGACAATCCGCTCATTGGGCAACAGTTTCTGTATGGCAGAGGCTACGGTTAGGCCGCCAATGCCTGAGTCAAAGATGCCTATGGCTTGTTTTTTTGATTGCATAAAAAAAGCCGTCTAGTATGACGGCTTCAAAATTGCGAAAAATTCTTTCTATTTAGCACTTATGCCCAATTTCTTCCGCACAGCGTTCATTAGGTTGTCCTTTTCAGACATGTGCCAAAACAAACCCGGAGCTGCATCGATTACATAATCGTACTTCATCTCTTTGGATACATCGGCGCATGCTGTTTTAACCTTTTCAACTAGCGGAGTAACCAGGTCACTCTCATACTGAGCCAATTCTTTTTGTGCGTTCTGTCCGAAAGTTTGAATCCTAGTTTGAAGGTCGTTCAGTTCTCCTTCTGCCACCTCTAAGAATAGTTTGGTTACGTCCGGATCTTTTTTTCTGCGCTCATAATCGGCATACTTAGCCCGTAAGTCAGCTTGCATCGTTTCAAGTTGTCGGCTGTATTTCTCACTAAGGTTGTTCACTTTGGTGACTACAGAATCATACTCTGGCAATTCTTTTAACAAACTATCGCCATAGATGTAACCAATTCTCGTCTGGGCTTCGGTATAATTCTGTGCTGCAAAAAGTACAAAGGCCAGCAGCAGGGCTCTCATCATTGTTTTCATCGTTTGCAATATTACGTTTATTTCGGTGATTCATTAGGTAGGTCAGGTTCCCCTTCCCCATCATTGGTATTTCCTTTTCGATCTTCTGCCGGGGTAATGCCCATCTCTTCCAATACTTCATCGCTTCGATCGTACTTTGGATTTGTGAAGAGCATACTTACCGAGCCGGCTTTGTCAAAAATGAAATCCAAGGCATTGTCTTTCGCTACTTTTTGAATAGCATCAAATATTTTATCTTGGATGGGTTTTATGAGTTCTTGTCTCTTTTTAAACAATTCCCCATTAACCCCAAATTTGTCTTTTTGGTAACTTGTGAGTTCTTTTTCTTTGGTTTCAATGGCCGCTAGTCGTTGCTTCTTTACTTCATCAACTAAAAAGATTTTTTCTGCTTCAAAATCGGTCTTCAACTTTTGAATCTCGGCCTTTTTCTTTTCAATATCCTTTTGCCATTCCTGTGCCAGTAAGTCGAGTTGCTTCTGTGCACTGGAATATTCTGGCATTTTGTTCAAGATATATTCTGTATCAACATACGCAAATCGCTGGGCTGAGGTTGGAGCGATGTAGCAAAAAAATGCAGAGAGGATGAAAACTATCTTTTTCATGGTTATAGGTTTAAAATTGCTGGCCTATGAAGAAGTGGAACTGTCCTTTATTGGATGCCGGTGTATACGGATTCGGGTCGAAGCCGTAACCATAATCCAAACCAAGCAAACCAAACATAGGCAAAAATACCCGTACTCCTGCACCGGCAGAACGCAGCAAATTAAACGGACTGTAGTCCTTTCCGTTCAAGAAATTATTACCGGCTTCTGTGAAGACGTGGCCGTAAATTGTAGCCTGTGGATTTAAACTCAATGGATAGCGCAACTCCGCCGTGAATTTATTGTAAATGGTTCCTCCAATCTGGGTATTGGTTCTCAAATTAACCGGTGTAACGGAGTTGTCTCGGTACCCTCGCAGCGCAACTAGCTCACGTCCATCCAAGTTAAAGCCAATCAGACCTGCACCACCCACATAAAATCGCTCAAAAGGAGAACTACCAATTGATGGATTAAAATGGCCTAGAAATCCAAACTTAGCTTGGGTAGCCAGAACGAGTTTATCTACCAGCGTAGTGTACCAAGCGGCTTCAAACTTCCATTTATGGTATTCAATCCAGCGGTATTTTTCTTGTTCAGAGGCGTTGGAGTAATCTTTACCACTGAACAAAGAAAAAGGCGGGGTGACTTGTAAGGATAACAAAAAGGATGAGCCGCTTCTTGGATAAATAGGTTGGTCTACCGAGTTACGGCTGAGTGCTATGCGCAAGTTGACATTATCTGAGGTTCCTGTAGCGAATGAAAATACGCTATTGAAATTATTCAACACATACCGCTGGTAGGTGAGTCCGTAACTGATAGAGAAATAATCATCCGGCCATTTGAGCAAACGCCCTAAGCCGAGCGTAACACCGGTAATGGTGATGGATTGCCTGTTATCTTCTCCCTTCCTTACGCCATTGGTTTGAATGGAACGAAATACGCTCACGGAGAATGACTGCGGACGTTTTCCGCCGAACCATGGTTCCGTAAAGGATGCGTTATACGACTGAAAGAAGGTACCATTTGATTGGGCTCTAATACTCAATCGCTGTCCATCACCTGCCGGGATAGGAGTCCATTCTCCCGGCTTAAACATCTTTTTGGTAGAGAAATTGGTCAGGTTCAATCCTAAGGTTCCCACTACGAAACCAGCCCCAAATCCGCCTGATAATTCAATCTGGTCAGATGGTCTTTCTTCTACTGTAAACTCTATATCAACTGTACCGGCAGCATAATTCGGCTTAGGATTTACCTCAATTTTTTCAGGGTCGAAATACCCTAAAGCTGCTAACTCCCTCACTGATCTTTGAATGTCTGACCTACTAAACTTCTGTCCGGGTCTTATCCTAATTTCACGAAGGATGACATAGTCGCTGGTTTTCGTATTTCCGCTAACCGTCACCTTATTCACGATAGCTTGCGGTCCCTCCGTAATTCGGATTTGAATATCGATGCTATCATTCTCTACCCGCACTTCTACCGGCACGATGTTGAAGAACAAATACCCATCATCCATATAGATGGACGAGATGTCAGAACTCGTCGGGCTCATGAAGAGCCTGCTTTCTAGGCGAGCTATATCGTATACGTCGCCTTTCTTTATGCCGAGTAATGTATCCAGAAATCCTGAACGATACTTTGTATTTCCTTGCCAGCTAATGTCTCTGAAGTAGTATTTAGTTCCTTCTTCAACCCAAATTGAAATGCCCACTCTGTTTTCAGCGGTTGAATAAACAGAGTCCTTCAGGATTTTGGCATCGCGGTAGCCCTTTGTATTGTAATATGCAATGAGGCCTTTCTTATCTTCTCTATACGCTTCTTCAACAAATTTGGATCGTTTAAAGCGAAAGATGAACTTCTCTTTTGTTTCACTCATAGCCCGCTTCAATTGGCGATCGCTGAGGCCTTCATTTCCGATAAATTCGATCTCTTCAATTTTGGTTCGTCTGCCCGGGTCAACCTGGATGATCAATACAACCATGTTTTTTCTATCAGGCGCATCCACCGTCGATAGGTCTACTTTTACGTTCAAATACCCTTTATCGATGTAGTAGGCTTTGACCTCGTTTCCTGTTTTCTGGAGTAGATTTTCGGTAACCATATCGCCCCCTTGCAAGCTTAATTCCTCTCTGAGGTTTTTGGCTTTCGACTTTCTTAGACCGCGAATTTCAAATTCATACAAGCGAGGGTTTTCGGTCACTCGAAAACGGAGGTAAACTTTGTTTTCTTTTATTTCATCCAGTATCAACTGAACGTCGGTAAAGAGTTTTTGATCCCAAAGCTTTTGAATGGAAGACGTTAATTCATCGCCGGGGATGGTTATTTGTTGGCCTGTGTAGAGACCTGTGAATAGTTTTACAATGTTTGGATCAAGGTAATTAACGCCGTCAACTTGAATTCCGCCTATCTCGTATTTTTTTGGAGATTGGAAATTGAGTGGCAGGTAAGGATAGGTTTCTTTTTTCGCCGTATCGAGCTGCGCATTCAGGGAAATGAATGAAATACAGAATAGTAGGGCAAGGAGAGTTCTCGCTGGTTTTTGCATCATGAGCTTGTCTGTTCGCTGGTTTTTCCGAATCGTCTTTCTCTTTTTTGATAATCTAGTATTGCCCTATATAAGTCATCTCTTCTAAAGTCGGGCCAAAGTATCTCCGTGAAGTAAAGTTCGCTGTATGCAATCTCCCAAAGTAAGAAATTACTGATGCGCAACTCTCCGCTGGTGCGGATTAATAACTCCGGCTCCGGAATATTGTGTGTAGACAGGTATTTGGTTATCAGTTGATCATTGATATCCTCTGATTTCAATTTACCTGCAAATACATCCTCAGCAATGCATTTAACAGCCTTTGTAATGTCCCATTTTGCAGAATAGCTAAGAGCTAAAACCAGGGTCATTCCATTATTGGCTGCGGTGGCGTCAATGGCATCTGCTAAATTCTTTCTACACGAATCCGGCAAAGACTCCAAATGACCAATTGCATCCAGTTTAATGTTGTTTTTGTTCAGCGTAGGCAATTCCTTTTGAATGGTCTTCACGAGTAGGTCCATCAAGGCATTCACTTCCGTTTGAGGCCTCGACCAATTCTCTGTTGAAAACGCATAGAGTGTAAGGTATTTAATTCCAAGCTCGGCGCAAGCTTCAGCCGTTTCGCGCACCGCTGTAACACCGTGCTGATGTCCAAAAATTCGGAACTTACCTTTCCCCTTAGCCCAACGGCCATTGCCATCCATAATGACAGCGATGTGCTGTGGCAAACGCTCACTACTAATTTGTTCCTTTAAATTCATTCCGGGCAATCAGCGCAAAATTAAAACGCGAAAATAAGCTTTCACGCTAAACTATACTCAGTAATTTGAAAAGCCGCAGCGAATTGGGGTAAAACGATAGGTTAAGGTAACCCCTGCCATAAGATACCAATCTTTTGCGTGCGGATTACCCCGCAGGTCTCCAGAGTCGGCTTTTCGTTCAAAAGGTTCAACACCTGCAGAACGATCTGATAATTGTACCGCTGTACTTCCTTGTCTTTGAAGCAGCAAGGCAAAATCAGGGTAGGTTTTACTTACATCATCTAGGTAGTCTGTGAATGTTTTACGGAAGCCCAGTTCTGCGCCAAAAACCCAATTTTCTGTGAAGGCAATTCGATACCCAATACCCAATGGAACAGAAATACCAACCAATAAATAGTTTCTACCGCCATCCAAACGTTGTCCTTCCGTTCCATATTTATGGAGTTCTACAACCGTTCCGTTATACCTTGTTTTGGGATTGAAATAAAAGACATTTAAGCCTGTAAAGACGTAGGGTGTAGATTTATGTTCTCGGGGTCTAATTCCGAATTTTCGGTAGTTGAATTCCAGTCTATTGTCTAATTCCCAGATTGGCGAGAAGAAATCCAAGTTGCGGTTTTTATACTCGTTGAAATTATAATCACCTCCGCTGATTTTGGCGTAGTTGATCCCAAAGCGATAGCTCCATGTTGAAGTGAAGTTATACTTACCAAAGGCTCCTGCACTAAAGTTCGTTTCTGATGGCACGATGACGCGCGCTAAATCGCCGGCATAATTTGACCCACCAAGAAAACCACCCACCTCCCATTTCTGAGCAGATACGGTCTGAACACAAAGAATACAGAAAAAGCCTAAAAGCCTAAAACGAATAGCATTTAACACGATTTCCAAGAATTGTATAGGTAATCGTTATTCCACCATAGGCGTACCAATCAGTTGTTGTTGAATTTCCACGAGCAGGCCCTACAAAGGTAAGCGGGTCATAGTCTCTTGCTGCTCTAATATCTTGTGAAGAGCGGTCTGCCAATACACTTGAAAAACCTCCTTCTGCTATACCTCCATATGTTTGGTCAAGAATACCCGGCTCAATATACGTTAAGCTCACATCGTCTAAGTAGTCATTGAACGTTTTTCTCAAGCCATACTCTAAGGTAACAGACCAATTGCGAGCGAGTCTCATCTTCAATCCTCCACCAAAAGGTATCGCAAATTGGGTTAGGTTGTATTTCTTTCTAGCTTGAAATTGTGTTGTGCCTTGTCCTTCCGTTCCCAGAGGCTGAAGCTCAATCCAGCGGTCATCGAAATAGGCCTTTGGATTGTATTTATACACGGCAACTCCAAGAAACAAGAAAGGCGTAAACCCTTTGCGGGAACCGGCTGTTAAGGTTGGGTTATAACCGAATATATTCCATTCTATATTACCTCCAAACTCAAACAATTCAGAGCGAAAGCTGAGGTTTCTATCTTTATTGGCTTGATTGGTTGAGGTTGAATCCGCACCTGAAATTCTGCCGTAGTAGGCATTTCCCTTTAAGGTTAGGTAGTCGTTAATATTGAAGCGGCCAACAAGTCCTCCTGCGAAATAAATGTTCTCGAATCGCTTCTCAGACAATTCTCCCATGTAGTTGGAACCTCCAAGCATAATCCCGACCTCCACCGATTTTTGCGCGGAAGCACTTAGGCCAATTGCCAACAAAACACAAGTAAATATTCTTCTCATACCCTGGTTTAGTAACGTAACTCTGGAATGCAATAGTATAAAAAAAACGGGTTAAGCGAACTTAACCCGTTTGCGAATATAACTTTTAATCTTTTATTAATTACATCTGTATGGACGGATGGTCTTGTACAATGTAATTCCAGTGAAGTAGTACCAGTCGTTGTTGTCTGGATTTCCTCGCAAGCCACCACCAATCTGACGTGCAACAGAATTTCTGTCTGTCAGCAAATAGGCATTTGATCCTGGCGCCGCTGCCGTATTATAATTTGCGCTTACATCATCCAAATAATCTGTAAACGTAAGTCTAGGTCCGAATTCAAAGCCTAAAGTCCAATTTTTTGTAATGTTATATTTAACACCAATACCAAAAGGCACTGCGATTTTAATTGGGCTATATGACTTACCCGGTTCAGTTTCGATTGAAGCGAGAGCTACTCTATCACCGTTTAAGAATGCCTTGGGGGAACTATATGCAGCGGCAAATCCACCAAAAAAGTAAGGGGCAAATTTGTATTTTTTCGAACCTGCGATATACTTCATGATGTTGATTTCTAGCATCCCGGAAAGCTCAAAAACCGGTGCATGAAAACTTAAGTTTCTTGCGATTCTCGTATCATTTTCACCAGCGCTGCCAGGAGCCAATCCATCATTGTTATTTAGTCTGTCATACGCAGCGATGTATCCTATATTGAAATTACCTCTTAAAGAGAAGTGCGGATTGAGATTCAATCTGGCCAAGACTCCACCTGCAGGACGGGTTCCTCTTAAACCATTTACCGCGTTCGGAGTTAAGTCCCCTCTGTAAAAAGATGCTCCTGCAAATACACCCAGATCATAGTCTTGTGCTTTAGTCATAGTAACGCTGGTTCCCAGGATAAGAGCCAGAATGAAGTACTTCAGTTTCATTATAGGTTGATTTTTAATACTTTCAATGTCAAGTGCTGCAAATATATGGAATAATTATCGATATAAGCTCAAAGTTTTTAACTCATGCTTATTAATTTCTCACGTCAACACCCCAATGCAGTTTCGAGCGCAGGGTTCTCAGGTAACTCGATTGATTTAGCTTCACTAAATTCACCGTAAAATCCGCCTTGCGAATCGCCATTTTCACTTCATAACCAATACTCTCCGATCGGCTGTCCATACTTACCAGAAAACTGCTACTCCTGCCCTCAATTTCAAAAGTTAAAATACTCTCGTCAGAAATGATGATTGGCCGTACATTGAGGTTATGAGGAGATACAGGTGTAACGGCAAAAGAAGACGATTGAGGAAATAAAATGGGACCTCCACAGCTCAAGGAATAGCCCGTGGATCCTGTTGGGGTAGCCACAATCAAACCGTCACCCCAATAGCTGTTCAAAAACTCGCCATTTATAAAGGCGTGAACGGTAATCATACTCGATGTATCGTTCTTGTGAATTACAAAGTCATTTAAGGCAAAAGGGGTATCGCCAAATAGTTTTTCATCGCTTTCTAAGTATAGCAAACTTCTGCGATCCAGCGTATAACTTCCGTTTAACAGCTCGTCTATGGCATAGTAGATATCATTCTTCGAAACACTAGCCAAGAAACCCAAGCGGCCCAAATTGATGCCAATAACCGGAACACCGCGGTCGCGAATGAGCGTTGCCGTTTCCAGCAAAGTTCCATCCCCTCCCAAACTCATCATAAAATCAAAGGTGCTAATTTCCGCATCGCCTTCTCTGAAGATGCTGCCCTTAAGCTTACCTGCTTTGCCCTTTTGAATAACTTGATAAAAGTCTTCTTCCACAAAAACTTCAACTCCTTTGTTCCTTAACAACTCAACCAAGAATACGCAGAACTCGAGCGACTCTTCATTTAAGACTTTCTTTCCGTAAACCCCGATTTTCATATTGGTGCGGTAAAGTGAATATAAAGTTGGCGCAATCCCAAATTATTTAATGTGTATTCAAATCTAATAACCTTGTCGTAATAGGTGGCTAAGTCCAATCCAATACCGTATCCTGAAAGCCACTTGTTCCTGTAATCATTTCCGAAGTTATACCGTCCGGTTGAAAATACTTGTCCTGCATCTGCATAGGCCGTCAGGAACAGTGCTGTTGGGGCTTTTTTGAAAAACTTATTCTTGATGCCCGGAATGTCCAAAACAGAATTAAAAAGCCGGTATTTGATATTCCCTTTAAATAAAACAAAGTGTTCTCCATCAATCACAAAGTCTTCAAAACCTCTGAGAACATATTTGTAGCCAATAGCTTGGTAAAGGTTATAAGGCTGTTCGCCGAAAGAAAGTTTAGACCTTGCGCCTAATCCACCGAACCACGGCCCTCCCAGGGCGAAAAATTTCTCTAAATTCAGTCGGCTATTAAGATGCACCGACTTCGATTCCATCAAATACCGCGGCTCAAAATTCCACTCTAGAAAGTGTCCTTTAAGCGGATAATACACGATGTCTCTCTCATCCCATTTCAGGGTATAAAAGACCTTAAACGAATTCTGTTTATCGCGCCCTCCGGCCAAATAGCCGGGGTTGTTTTCAAGATTCAGCACGGTATCGCTTACGCCAATTTCTTCCCAACCTAGTGTAATCTGCTGTCTGAGGTTCAATTTAGGACGAATATGCAGGGATAAATCAAAATGACCTTGCCTGTATGCCCGCCGGTTTGGATCAAATAGGAATTGAAGTCGGTTACTATCTGTTCTATACCAGACTTCGCGTGTGCTTGTATAACCGGTTTGAACCTGCATGCCCAGACTCCGCTTCCCATTGATGAAAGGCACGTAGTAGTCTATTTCAGCTTGGTTGCGGTATCCTACCACGAGTTTTAGGTTCAGCACCTCGGCCCGGCCTCGAAAATTTCGATGACGAATGTTGATCCCCGAATTGATGCGACTAAAATCTTTTGATTCCCACCAAATATTAAAATTTCGATCTGCATAGGTCACTGTGGGGTAAGCCCAAATATACCATCGCTCACTTACTTTGATTTGGATGTCTAAAAAGCCTTCGCTTGAGTCAGAAAGAAGATCTACCGTATTGAATAATCCGGTATTGAATACCATATTCCGACTGTACTCCAACACTTTCATTACGTCCGATTCCTGAAGGGTATCGCCGAGCTTGAAATCCAACTCTCGCAGAATAATATAGGTTTTCGTTTTACTGTTCCCTTCTACCCGAATGCTGCGCACTACATAGCGATTTTGTGCCGAAACCAGCTGAATAAGCAGTAAACATATACTGAATAAAATAGCGCGTAGCGAAGTTGACATATTAGAGGTCGAGGTACTTCATCAAGTGATCATACCTGCTTTTCATTCCGCTAATATCTTCTTCATGGAAATACGATGCTACCACCTTATAATTATATCGCTCAAAAGTGGCTCTGATTCCTTGAATATCCCTCGTATTGAGTTTAACATGCACTTCCAACTTTGAACTACCTTCAACCGAGTTCAATTGTACACTCAGAACTTTTGCATTGTTGTATTCTACTAACCGAGCAATCTCCGATAAGCTGTAATCCGCTGCCCCCATCTCTAAGGTTATGATGCTGCCTGCTTCACTAAAGCCTGATAAATGAGCGAAATGCTTGATGAGGTCTTTGGCTGCAATGATTCCTACAAATTCCTCTTGGTGATTCACCACGGATATTACCGTAGAATTTACTTCAGCGAAAATTTTAACAATCTCAAAGAGGTGCTGGTCGTCGTAGATTTTAGCCGCAACCGCTGTATTGATATAGTCTTCAATCTTCTTCGATTTTGGCTTTACGTCCATGATGTCAGCGGTGCAGACATATCCCAAATGCCTACTCCCCTCCACAACCGGGAGAAAGGCCACATTACTCTCATTCAAAATCTCCAGCGCTAACTGAACGCTGTCTGATTTCTTCAGAGGAAATAACCGATTGGATAAATATTCTTTCGCTAACATGCTTATACAAACAAATACAAAAAATCAGCCACTAGGAAATCCTGCCTAAGAAACGCTTAAATTCTCAACATGTTTCAGCCAAAGCGAAATCATTTGCTTCCCAGAAGCTGTCAATATGGCCTCCGGATGAAACTGATACGCCCAAATTGGCCAAGTTCTGTGAGCAAAGGCCATGGGCAGCCCTGATTCGGTATGTGCCGTAACCTGCAATTGATCCGGGATATCTTCCAATACCAAACTATGGTATCTGCAGACGGCCGTAGTTTCCCCCAAGCCATCGAACATGGCATGGTTCGCTAAGTGAATCGTGCTTAATTTACCGTGAACAGGCTCCGTTGCTTTGACTAAGCGAGCCCCGAAATGCATTCCGAGAGCCTGAAAACCTAAACACACGCCCAAAATCGGATACCTGCCAACAAGATTTGGAATGAGTTCCATCAAAATACCCGACTGCTCCGGTCTGGCCGGACCGGGTGAAATAACCACGGCCTGAAAATCTTTTTGGAGAAGTTCTTCTGCTGAACAGGTATCGTTTCGAATAACCTCCACCTTGGCGCCTGCTTCTTCCAAGTAGTCTCGGAGGTTATAGGTGAACGAGTCGTAGTTATCGAAAAGCAGGATTTTCATTCAAACGCATTCATCACCTCAATCACATACGCAATGTCTTCTTCACTGTGAATGGTGGAAATAGGAAGACTTAAAATGCTTTGGTGTATTTCTTTTGCCAGTACAAAATCAGCGGGATCTAAGGTCCAGCCTTTCTTAGCGAATACATCCTGAATGGATTTTTGATCGCAAGGGGCAATCGGATAGTGAATTTCCGTCTTTATGCCGTGTTCCAAAAGATAGGCTTTCAATTCATCTCTACGCGGGTGTCTGATTGGAAAAATATGGTATACCTGCTCCGTATCTTGATCCGGAGCCGGCAATACAAACTTAGTCGAATCCAAACCTTCTCTGTAAAGCGCAGCTAGCGCTCTTTTATGCTCTGTGATAGCGTCCAAGGCTTCCAGCTTAATCCGAAGCATGGCCGCGTGAAGCTCATCCAAGCGCGAATTATCGCCTACAAATTCATTCTTGTACTTGATGTTGGAGCCATAATTTCTCCACGCTTTCAACTTCACATAATCAGCCTCATCAACTATACTCAAACCTCCGGCATCACCTAGGGCACCAAGGTTCTTCGTTGGGTAGTAGCTAAAAGCTCCAAATCCAAACGTACCCGTAGCTCTGCATTTGTAGGTAGCTCCATGCGACTGCGCGCAATCCTCTATCAGAACCAAATTATGCTGAGTACATAACTCCATGATTGGGTCCATTTCGCAAGGTCGACCATACAAGTGCACCACCATGATGGCTTTGGTCTTAGATGTAATTTTATCAGCAATCTTGGTCGGGTCAATCAAGTAGGTCTGGATATCAGGCTCCACAAACACAGGTTTATAACCTGAATTGATAATCGCGTTGATGGTAGCGATATAGGTATTGGAGGGGACAATGACCTCGCTATCAGCCGGCCAATCTTGAATTTTTAAAGGAAGTTCCAGCGCATCAAGGCCAGAAGCGACACCCAGGAAATAATTGGAACCGATGTACTCGTTAAATTCCTTTTCAAAAGCAGCGACCTCATTGCCTAAAACAAACCAACCTATTTCTAAAAGCGATTTGAACTTCGCTTCATAGGCTTCTCTAAATGGCTCATTTAAGCCGCTCAGGTTTTCATAATCAATGTTCCGGATAGGCTTCATCAATGTAGTCATTTATGTCGTAAGGTGTAGATGCCAATACCAACAAGACGGCTCCTTCAGTAAAGTGATGCATGGTATGCCAATCGTGTCGATCTACATACAAGGCCTTGCTTGGGCTATCCAGCACAAACTCTTCAAAACCTTTTCCTGCATTGGAAGAAACCGTACATGAGCCGTGAATACAAATGAGCAATTGATCGGTATGCTTGTGTCGGTGTCCGCCGCGGGTCACATCCGGTTTACCGTGGATATAGTACACTCGCTTCACATCGAAGGGTAATTCTTTTTCAATGACCCGAAGTTCGCCGCGGTCGTCAGAAAAGGCTTTAATCTGAATAATATGCGCCATGTGCCGACAAAAGTAAACAATCCCTAACGCGACTATGCAAGCCTTGGGGGAAATATTCTACCAAGAATATTTCGCTTAAGCCACGCTATGTGACCCACAAAAAGCGACTCTTTTCTATACGCAGCCGCATCGCCGGTAGCATGAAAATCATCACCCGGGAACATGGTACTAAGCTCCTCTCCTTTCGCTTTTAAGGATTGGATATAGGGTTTATAGAATAGATTCTTCACTGTATCGCTTAGCACATAGGATCTCGGTGCGTATATCGCTTTCCAACCTTCATAGACTTTAACACCGTGAAAATGGAAAAATACGATCGGAAAGGAATTTCCATTTATTTCGCCTACAAGCTGTTTCTCCTTATTTAAGCTGAAGGCGTATTGTTGGCAATTCCAAGGGGCCACGCCGCCTCCCAAATGTTCCAACTCATGAACAGACGGGAATCGCGTAGTCCAATCATCGAGGTATTTTTGATCACCAAATTTCCCGTCTTCTACCCTCGCATAACACCACTCTAAACAGCGCTCTCTCCACCATTGAAGCACATCTCTACCTTCAGGGTTGTTTTTAAAGTACATGAACTGCACACAGTACTTTCCTCTCAAAAATGATTGGTCGTAGCGGCGGGTATAGCGATGAGACGTAATGAGGACAGATTTCCCACTGGCTTCCATCTCGTCGATCAAGACCCGCGGATTATGGTAAAAGCGAAGGTCGGCATCCAGGTAGGTGCAATTCTCCACTTCATATTTATCTAATACATATTGAATTGTGCTTGAAGTGCAGGTCCAGCAGTACTCTGCCCTGCTGCGTTCCGGCTTCACTTTGAGCAGTTGTTCATCTTCAAATTCGCTCAAGGATATCACCGTCATGTGTTTCAAGTTTAGCTCCTTGAGTACTTCCTCTGCTTTGGCGTTGAAGGCAAAAACATAAAGGTGAAAATCGTCGCAATGCTTTTCTAGCGAATCATACATCACCAAACCTCGGCTGAGGTAGTTGGAGTCGAAGAGGGTACAAAAATTCAGGCGACTCATTTCTTTTTCACTAAGATGATGTTATCGAGGTAGAAGTCGCGACTCTTCCCAAACAAAGGCCAGAAAATGCTCCAGAACAGATTGAACGGCGCTATCAGTAGCAGGGTCAACAGCAAATTGACTGCACCGGATTTGGTTAAAGTTTGTTTGTAGATAAAAGTATTGAACAGTTGCACTACTGCGCGAATGTCGTTCACACTTTTGCGGTGTTCCACTACTTCAAAACCATGTTTCTCCATCACATGCTTTAAGCCAAATGAGCTGTAGCGAGCGAAATCGTAAGGCTGTTCATGCTCGTCCCAAGCAAATGGAACCGTGAGAAGTAGCTTTCCTCCCGGTTTTAGTACACGGGAAATCTCGGCCAAGAACTCATCCGGATTGAACACATGTTCCAATACCTGATTGCAAAGAGCGGAGTCGAAATGATTATCGCTAAAAGGAAAGGTTTTGCCGTCGTAGTAAACATCAATGTCTTCCCCTTCGTGGGAATGTCCGGGATTTTCAATATCCATGCCGAGATAACTCTTTGTATGAAACAGGGCCCGGTAGGGTTTTCTACCACAGCCCACATCGATTAGATCGCCGTCCAATTGCTGAGCCAGCTCCTTCATGTGTTTGTGCAAGCCTTTTCTAGCGAAATAAAAAGGGTTGATGAATAAGCCTAATAAGCCTGGATTGAAATCTTCTTTATGCTTTATCTCTCTGAAGCCCATCACATTTTGCGGCGGTAAAAATAACTTTTGAATTCGGAATTGACGTTAAAGATATCCGGACAATGTACCAGCTTTTCCAGCGTATAATCCGACATAAAGTTCTTGAATTTCTGTTCGGAGAAGAACCAGGCCGGATAGCTAGCCTCGTAAATTTCAGGGGCAATGCGTTGAACGGTAAGTCGGTCTTCTGAACCTTTTATCACCGGATGTTTATCGATTAAAATCGCTTCCGGCTTAAATTCCTTTAACTCGCGAAGCACTTCGTAAGGCTTTTCCAAGTAAGGTAAGACGCAACCTAGGACAATGACATCAAAAGGACCGTATATCCAGGCCTCTTTCAAATTGGAAGCGAAATGCAATCCTTCTTCCTCAAACTGAGCCTTCCCTAAAGAGCTAAAACTCTCTTGCTCCACAATCACCCAATTAAACTTCAGGTTAGGGAACTTGTGCTTAAGCGGAAAGTAATGTGAGCCTAGGGCGCCTCCGAAGTCGAGCACATTGAGGCTACTTTTCTTTTGAGCCAGCTGCTCTATCCAAGGAAGGAGATCCCATTGGAATGCATCGTGAAATACCTGACCGTCTCTTTCGTAGTTTGCGTGTCCATCGCGCACCTCTCTGCTTGCCTCCAGCACCTTTTGAGTAATGGCATCTTGGTTGTAGCCGGCCGAATCGTTTACGGCATCTTGCCAGTTGCTGTAATCACCAAAATAGCCGTAACCGGTTTTAGCCGATTTCCGTTTTAGCCATTCAATTACCAACCAACGAAAAATGCCTCTGTAGCGCATGGGCAACGAATTAACGCAGAAAGCACGAGCTAAAAAAATCGGTCTAAGCCCAATTTCCGGAGTATGGCTGTGCGTCGCGTTTCTTTAAAAAATTTAGCAAAGGCGGAATACGCTTCGGCTGAGGGCTGAATTTGATCCGGAAACTCAGGCATCTGGTTGGCTAAGAAGGGGTCGAATAAATCCGTCTTTTCGCTGTGTGTTCCGGAGGCATCGTTGCCCAGGTTTCGAATAAGCGACTTACCCGGGTATAAGGTCAGCTTGTTGGCCAGAAATGCCGAAGCATACCAACGTACCGCCCAGCTTTGGTTTTCGCCTTTCACCTGTCTTTCTAGCATGCGGGTATAAGGATAATTGCCCTGAAAGTCGAATTCTTTCTCCAGCTTCTTTTTCTTGAGCGATTGCAATAAAATACTTCCATCAGATTGAAACAGCTCCCAGCCGCGGCGCCAAGTGGCCCAACCCCAGCAGTCGGCACCTTTTAAAAAGAAACTGGAAGGTAAATCTTGAATAGGATAGGTGTAGGCGTGCACTGAAATCACCTCTTCTACATTCTGGTATTTCTCCAATGCTGAGTGCATATAGCCTAAGAAGAAAGGCGAACACTGCATATCGTCTTCTAAAACGATAACGGATTCATAGTGTTTGAGAATATCCGATACCCCTTCAATGATAGAGCTGCTCAAACCCTTATTCCGCTCAGCCTCTCGTATTTCAACGCTTTTAAATCCCTCAACCGTTTTAAGGTAAGCCCTCACCTCAGCGACCGCCTTCTCCTGATCCGGTTTCTTAGCTGCATCACTAAAAAAAATGACCTCCAAAGCCTCCGCCCCCGGATTCCTTTTCAAACTTTCAACGGTCTGTTCGAGGTGCCAAGGTCGGTTATAGCAAAATATGGCGAGGGGTGAATGGATCAAATCATTCTGCTCGTTAAGGATTCGTAGATCTCTTGAAGGATAGCTTCAACATTGTATTTGAGCGACCATTCCGGATAGTGTTCCTCGAATTTCGTGATATCACTGATCCACCAAATGTGGTCGCCAATTCGGTTTTGTTCTGCGTAAGAATAATTCATCGACTTACCTGTAATATTTTCAGATAAAGTGATGGCTTCTTTCATGGAGCAATTGCTGAATCGTCCACCTCCAATATTGTATACTTCTGCCACTCTTGGGTTCTTGTAAAAATGATGGAACGCACTCACAAGGTCATTGCTGTGAATGTTATCTCGAACCTGTTTTCCTTTGTAGCCGAATATCGTGTAGTGCTTGCCTGAAACAGCACATTTCATCAGATAAGCCAAAAATCCATGTAACTCAGCTCCTGAATGATTCGGGCCTGTTAGGCATCCACCTCTAAAAATGGCAGTCTTCATATTGAAGTAACGACCATACTCTTGTACTAAAATGTCAGCAGCTACTTTGGATGCCCCAAATAACGAATGCAAGGTTTGATCAATGCTCATCGACTCGCTAATACCATGTTTGTAATATTCATGGTCTTCTGAGATTTCCCATCGGTTTTCAAGTTCAACAAGAGGTAAATAGTTCGGGCGATCGCCGTAAACCTTATTGGTGGAAGTGAAAATAAATACTGCATCCGGAGCAAATTGTCTGGTGGCCTCCAATAGATTTAGCGTTCCATTTGCGTTGACTGAAAAATCGGTAAAGGGTTCTTTCGCCGCCCAATCGTGCGAAGGCTGAGCCGCAGTATGAATTATAAGCCCTAATGAAGTATTGTATTTCTGGAAAATGGCGAATATTTCGTCTTGATTCCGGATATCGGCCGTCTCTAAACTATAGTTTGGATACTTTTCTTTAAGCTCCTCTCCTTTCCATTTGGTAGACGCATCTTGTCCAAAAAAATAGGACCTCATATCGTTGTCTATTCCTACCACCTGATGCCCTAACTCACAAAAATATCGAACCGACTCAGAGCCGATTAATCCGGATGCCCCGGTAACAAGAACTGTCTGCATTGCTAGTATTTTGGGGGCAAATATCCGAAACTATCTATATACTTGTCAAAAAGTTTACAATGAATCTCCTCAGGCCAATTCTGTACTTCTTACTCCGACTTTATTCATGGCCTTTTCAATTTCCCATAATTCTAAAACTGACCTTTCAAAAGCTCAGAAGAAAGGCTTTTTGGAATTACTATGATTCGGTTTTTTTAAATGATTACCCGCACATCAGAAGAGCATGCGAACTCATCAAGAATCAGGAAAATATAGTTGTATTCGACATTGGAGGCGGACAAGGTACCACCTTAAAATTGTTTGCCGCTGAATTACCCCATGCCCGGATTGAGCTATTTGAACCCATTAGCAGCAACTTTGAGATTATTCAAGGGCAGTTTGGCCAGAATGCTATGATAAAACTGCATCAACTTGCGCTTGGTTGTGAAGAGGGTGAGGCTGTTATTCATGTAGCAGACAGAGTTACTTCTTCTTCCCTCCTTGATTTAAACCCAAATGCACATGCAGAAGGCTCCTATTTGGCTGGTGCATTAAAACCAGCTAGAGAAGAAAAAATTCAGGTTAAACGAGTAGAAGCTTTTCTCGATAAACACAGCAAAATTGACTTGATGAAATTGGATGTTCAAGGCTTTGAATTAAACGTATTAAAAGGCGCCGGGGAAGCTCTAAAAAAGGTGAAGTATATCATTCTTGAAGTATCCAATCACGATGGTTACAGCGGTGCTCCACTCTATCATGAAATTGACGCTTGGATGCGTGAACATGGGTTTGAACTAGCTGATCTTTTTCCGGGAATCAAAGAATCCGGATTTCTAAAAGAATGGGATTGCATTTATTTGAATTCGAAATGGAAGTAGAAATTATTGAATATTCTAATCCAGGCCACTTTACCCTTGTTGATTCAGTAGCTCGAATTTTCAGTTCAAAAGATTCGAACAAAGTTAACTTGTGTGTTAAAGAACATCATGTAGATAATGCCCAAAAGCTCATAACCCGCCTGAATCGGTCTAACTTGAGCTTTAAATTGCATTCATTTGAAAAAGTAAGTACTTCGCTCAAGATTATTATCACTCCGGAACATGAACTCGACTACCTGCTGAAATGCACTGCCTTCGGTCAAACTTGGATGTTTGTTCACAATATAGATGATTGGTTTGAGCTCAGTTTAAAAAGAGGACTTCGGCAGGCCAGCGATGCTTTATTTGGCGATAAAAACCCAAAACTCGCCTACTTTCTTTTGAAACGAACATTGAGGGATAATGGACTAAAAAGAAAGGTTGTAGCGCAGGTGCTTCAGGACTCCAATTCCTATTTCGTTGTCATTAATCAAACGCTAAAAGAGGAACTTAGCCGGATAGTCCCTGCTGCAAAAATTAAGGTTATTCCATTTTCCGTTTATGACGACAAACTTCCGGACTTAAGTGATTCAAATGTTCGCATCCGTATAGCTATTCCAGGCTTGTTATCTCAAAAAAGGCGTGACTATATTAGCGTTTTTAAAGCGATGGAAACCTGGCCCAAAGATTTACTGAGCCAAATAGAAATTGACTTACTTGGCGGCATAAGCCAAGCTACTGGTGAACGTTCGGCTGAAGTAGTGGAATATGCCAAGAAGCTAATCCAGCAGGGCTATCCTATCATTTTACGAAACAACCGTTACATAGAGCTGGATGAGTTTGATGTTGAATTAAGCAAAGCTGACATTATTCTAGGCAATTTAAACATCGATCAAGGTGGAGGAAGCAAATACGGTAAAACCAAAGAATCCGGTATTCCGTTCACGATGATACGTGCCGCAAAACCAGGAATTTTACCTGAGGGGTATAGTACATTAGAAGAAGTGAAAAGTTCTACTTTATATTTCAGCAACTATAAGATGCTCAGTTCAGTTTTTGAATCAATTTCAGAAAATAATGAGCTTTATAAATTGAAAACAAATGCACATTTAAACTCTAGACATTTTATTGACAATAAATTACTGAATCTACTATGGGAATAATTACAAAAATTGGTCAAATATTAAACCTTCAATCGCTCGAGTACATTGGACGGGACGTTGATATAAAGAAACAAATTAGGCTTTACGATCAAAGACAGATAGAGTTGGAGAAATTGTGGGAAGAGAATCCAAATCCAACAAACACAGAAGCACCGCATAAGTTAAAACAGAGCACCATTCTAGCGATTAAAGAGAAATACAATACCAATATTTTAATCGAAACAGGAACTTATTTAGGGAAAATGATGGAATCAATGCAGCCTCATTTTAAAACCCTCTACTCAATAGAGATAAGTAATTACTTAAATCAAAGAGCAAAAAAACTCTTTGGTAAATATTCAAACTTGAATTTTGTTCTTGGAGACAGTGGCGAGAAAATGAAATCTGTGGTGAGCACAATCCAAGAACCAATCCTATTTTGGTTAGATGGCCACTACTCAGGTGGAATCACTGGAATGTCTGATGTAGAAACTCCAATTGTAGCAGAATTGAAGGCCATTTTTTCACATCCGCTTGCTGATAAACATATCATTCTTATTGATGATGCCAGAATGTTTAATGGGACTAGGGATTATCCTTCAATTGAAGAATTGAAAAATTTTATTGAAAAAGAAAAGCCGAATTTTTCAATCTCCGAAATCATTAACGATATTGTCGTACTTAAATCTAATAACCTATGAAAATAACAACACTAATTATCGCTGGAATTATTTCCATCAAATGTCTAAATGCCCAAGATCTAAAATCTGGACTCAAAGTTCATCTAAAATTCGATAATAACATTTCCGACAGCAGTGGACTCGGGAATAATCCGAATGCTCAAGCTGGTTCCTTTACTTCGGATAAATTTGGTAATTCAAATTCTGCGTTACGCTTAACTTCTGCCAACTCACAATCACTTTTCATTCCGGACAATTCTATTTTGAGTGCGGAGTATACGGTCTCCTGTTGGGTTAAAATGGAATCACTACCTACAAGTTTGAATCAAATGGTAATAACTTCAATTGGAGGAAACTTGAAAGAAAGTGGATTAAGTGTCACAAATAATTATTTTGGCTATTCGGGATGGGGAAACTACACAACTAGTCAAAATAACTCATATGCTTATGCTGATGGAACTCTGCCTACCACAGGTTCATGGCATCATGTTATAAGCGTAAGAGATAATAGCTCTATTAAACTTTTTGTTGATGGGGTTTTGAAGAGCTCTTTTTCTGCGCCTGAAACCACTGTCTTTAATGGTGGAAACTTAGGTTTATATATCGGCAAAAGAGCTGATAATAGTTCTTATGCAAATATTAGTATTGATGAATATAGGTATTATTCAAGAGCCTTATCAGCTTCAGAAGTACAATTGTTATATTCGGTATCAAATTCAATCCCAAGTGCATCGCTGATAAACTTAACCCCATATCCCAACCCAACAAAGGGGCAATTTTCGATTGAACATGAGTCAATCAATTCTAACACAAGTGTCCAACTTTTTAATGCCCTTGGCTCGAGAATCTCCAACGCCTCAATACAAACCTATGACGGCTTAGTTGATATCATGATAGAACAGAAAGGCCTATATTTCATTGAAATTAAAGTCGGAACTTCTCTCATCCGTTCCAAGATTACAATACAATAAGAGAATATCCATTCTTGATTCCAATAGCCGCCTAGTGCGGCTATTTTTTTAGAATACGATTCCAAGACTGTTTTAAAAGGAGATTGACATCCTCGCTCAATCCGAACCCAAGTACCAAGGCCGAAAAGAGAAGGAAGAACCCGGCACTTTGTAGGAACAGATTTAACCAGATGGAGCCGGTTAATCCCAATTGGCTAGACAAGAAAACGGATAAAGCTGCAAAGATTAAGGACCATAAATTCTTCATGTTAAAGGGCTGGAAGCCAAATTTCACCCAAAGAAATACATACCTAACCAGATTGAATAGGGTGAAGGAAGCGAGATTGGAAATGGCTGAACCTTGAATTCCATAAGCCTTGATTAGGAAATAATTGGTTGGTAGAAAGGTCAGAACCAGAATCACATAAGATAGAAAATTAAACTTCCAGTACTTACTGTTATGGAGGATTTCCGCATTCTGTCCGAAACCTAAATCAATAATTCTGGCAATGCCCAGTAATAGGACAACCTCCTTCACACCCTCATAATTCTCGCCCAAAACTTCAAGTATGAAGTCAATATTTACCCAAATCCCTCCAAACAATAGCAATGCCGCCAACAACTGGTTGATTGCTGTCTTTTTGTAGATGTCTTGAATCAGGTTCAAATCTTTGTCCTTCCATGCTTGGGATATCACGGGAGCAGCAATAGCACTCAAACTGCGATAAGGAACTTGAATTATCGTACTTATAAAATGTCCTGTCTGGTAAACCGCCACACTGCCAAGGCCTGCCAGCGATCCAATAAAAAAAGTGTCAGCATTCTCAGCCAATGCCGAAATAATTAAACCACCATAAATATACGAGCCAAACAGCAACATTTTACCCTTAAGTCTTCTCGTCACCTTGCTAAATGAGAACTGAAATCGCAGCAAGTCATGGCTCTTCAGATAAAAGAGTAGAGATAAAATAAGTACAAGGTAAATCAAGGAATACGCCGCAACTAAACCAGAAAAGGACAATACTTTAAAGAATAGTAAGATTACTAAAAGACTAGTAATCAAACGCAAAACAACTTCCCTTAAAAATGAGGGTACTTCCGTTTTATAATTGGTATAACTATACGTCTCCAAAGCTGTGTACAGAATAAGAAGAGCAGAATAGGGAATAATCCAATGGTAATAACTCGCAAAAAGCGGTGATTTCTCTAAGGTTTTTTGAAGCACCAACCCTTCAGCTAAGTTTAAAAATAAAGTGCTTAGAAGGATTCCAAGTACTGGTAAAATGATGGAAACGGTTAAAAAATCATTTTCATCCTTCCTCAGGTATGTTTTATAGTAGGGAAAGAACTTGTTCATGATGGATGTATTTCCAAATGACGCAAATCCCAAAACGATCTTACCCACCGCAACAAAAAGGAAAATGAGCCCCGCTTGTTCCTGACTCAAGTACCTGGCAAACAAGACCAGAATATTAAAAGCGCCTAAAGCAAAGCCAAAATAAATTAAAAGCGAAGTGCTAATTCCTTGTTTTCGAATGACTCCCATTCAACAGCAAGATTAGCATTTTTTTAATTGTCTCTTAACGCGAAGGCCTAATAACTGTGACATTTCCTTTACTATTCACTATTTCCCCTCTGACATCAGTATACTGGACTAGATAACCATAAACTCCTTCCATAACAGGGACTCCATTATAAGTACCGTCCCAAAGAAGATGTACATTGTTAGTTTCAAAAATTATTTCACCCCAGCGATTGAATATCATCATCTTAAATTCGCGCACCGGGCAAAAGGTCGGTCCAAAGAAATTATTTAATTGATCTTGATTGTTCGGAGTAAACGCATTCGGCATATAGGCAATGCAATCGCAATCTTCAAATTCAACATTAAATGTGTCTATAAAAGAGCCACAACTATTTGAAACGCTGAGCCAATAAGATCCCGACTCTGTGATGTTCTGGAATGTATCCGTTTCTGCGTTGTACCAAACATAGACAGAACCGGGCCAATAGCCTGCCGACAAATTAACCGTATCTCGTCGGCACATTATCGTATCATTCGGGAATTTAAAAATAGGAGGGTCTACCTGTACCACTTCAATGGTATCTGCTAGACTGCAGCCAGCCCTTTCTGCGGCAACAAAGTAAATACCAGGAGTATCAATCCATACCGTATTAACGGTATCACCAGTTGACCAAAGTAAATTTGCTCCGGGATAGCTTGTTTGCAACTGAAGGGAGTCTTCCGGACATAGTATACTATCACCGTTAATAGCGGGAGGCAAGTTAAATCGTTCTACTTCCATCGAATCACTGAACTGGCAAGCCCCGTTATCAACCGTCACCTTTACTTTGCCTTGAGATGTGAAGATGGTGAAGGAATCCGTGCTTCCCGTATTCCAAAGGATGGTACCAAGCTGTTGATTTATGTGATATAAGCCGGTATCAGCATAACAAAGCAAAGTTGGACCAAATAAGCTCAAGTTAGATTTGAGTAGATTAACCGTGTGGGTATCTGTAATACTGCAATTATTTCTGAATAAGGTTACCTGGTAAGAACCCGAATCACTCAGTACCCTCGGAAGTGAGGTAATCCCATCACTCCAAAGAGCTGTAAGTCCGGCGTTAGGATAGTCAATTTGAATATTATTAGGAAAGCAAAGTGTTGTATCTATGCCACGTAAGAGCGTATCCAATGCTTCGACTTGAACTTCGAACGAATCTGCTACGCTGCAACCCGACCATGAATCGCTCAGTCCGTAATAGATTCTGCGACTTGAATCTACCCACATCTTTACTTCATTTTTTGTACTATCATTAAAATACAAACCGGGAGACCACCAATGTCTGTTACTACTTACCGTATTAATGAACAATTCCAAACTATCTGACATACAAAGAATTGTATCCATTACTTGATCTAACTGGGGTTTTTCTAGGATATAAACGTAGGATTTAAACGTGTCAACCCCGCAGAAATCTTGAATTCTAAGCTGTACTTCAAATGACCCGGGCGTTTGGAAATAAACTTTTGGTGGTGTTTGCCCAATGTAACTGCTTGGGCTAGCTGCAGAGCCAAAGCTCCAATCAAAGCTTGCTCCTGCTTTACTTACAGATTGATTAGAAAACTCTATCGAATCGCCGGGACAAACCACGGGCAAAGGAGCATCCCATTTCGCGAAACTTCGACAGCAATTTCCATCTACGAATACGAAGACTGAATCTGCCGATTGATTTCCCAAGCTATCTGTAACGATTAGTTTAATCCAACTTGAATTCAGAAGTGATGCCTTTGGTGTTCTCTGTGTTGAATCATTGAAATAAGAGGACGGAGACCAATGGTACCTTATTCTTCCAATTGAACAGGCTAAGTTCTCAATCCCTAAACTAAAGGTGTCGGCGCTGCAAACCGTATCTTCTGCTGCAATTGCCACTCTAATCTGATTAAAAACAGTAATGGATTTTTGAATTGTATCAAAACAGGCAGGACTGCCGTCGTCGCCTACAATTAACTTAACAGTATAGTTTCCCGGTATGGGATACAAGTAATTGGCTGTGCTATAGTTACCAACTAAAGAATCACCATTCCCAAATTGCCAATTATAGTAAACGATATTTTTCCCTTGACTGAATGATGTACTGTTAAACGTGCTTGCCTCTCCAGCGCAGCGAATGATCGAATTAAAGTCAACATTAAGTGTACATGCGGTATCACTAATTGGCCCATTCGAGCAGAAGTTGGATGTGTCCACAATTCCAGTCCAGTTTTGAACTGTGCTATTCACGTTGAGACTAAGTACATCGTTATTTTTAAATGCTACAACGTTGGTATTGGACATGACCAAGTTGGTAACAGTGAATACAACATTTCCTTCATGGCATCCTCCGGCAAATCCGCATGGGTTGGTCTTCACCATCATTAGATCGGAACCACTGGAATTAAATCCGTTGGTATGCAGTCCAAAGACCATTCCACCATCCGGGGCTTCCGTAACACATTGACTCCATGCGTCTTGCATTTCACTTCCCGTGCTACCAAACTTCTTAGACCATAAAATACCGCCCGATGAATTAAACTTTATGTTAATGATTTCATTGGAGTTACCAAATCCAGTGGTATAACCTGTAACCACTAAACCCGAGTCTGAGGTTGCAAAACCACCCGTTGCTCGGATGTTTCCTCCATTGCTTAAGTTTCGAGCCCAAAGCACATTACCACTTGTATCTAACACCATGACTTGCAGACTATAACTAAAGCCATTATTGGTACTATTTAGACCTATTAAAGCAATATTTCCGTTAATTAAAGTGGCTGCAGCGATTGGGGCATCGAACATGTTGGTATAGATGCGCTTTTCTGCCAAGACTTGACCGCTTGGGGAGACTTTAGCCAGATAACCAACATATGGCGTCACATTATGATCACCATGACCTATGAGCCAAACATTTCCTCCTGCTAATTCTTGAAAAGAAATGAAGTGATTAGTGGTGAGACCAGCGAATCCAAATTTTCGGGTCCAAAGTGTATCCCCTGCTGTGTCAAGTTTAATGACATAGGCATCTTGGGCTCCTGATTTAGGAGCTGAGCCAGAAGTCCCTCCAACCAAATAATTTCCATCTGAAGTTTGAAGAACAGCTCTTCCATAATCTGTTCCAGCCCCACCAAGTTTTTTCTGATTTTGTACAGTTCCATGTTTGTCTAATTTTAAAAAATACAAATCTTCTCCTTGAGCGGAGAAGCCTGTTGTAACAGCAGTAATGGCGAAACCAGAGTCACGCGTTTGATCAACTTTGATGCTGTAGCCCTTCTCTGTGCCGGAGCTTCCATACGATTTTGCCCAAACCACTTTACCGGTGTCATTCATTCGAATCAGAAACACATCCTGTCCCCCAGCTCCAATTGATGTGGTTGTTCCGATCATGGCATACCCACCATCAACACAACGAATTAAGTTGTGCATTTCTTCGTTGCCAGTTGCTTTCAGTCGTTTCTGCCAAGTAGGTGTTGCAGAACTGCAATTTCCCGCGTCTATGCTGCCAACAGATATCGTAGCTTGACCGGAGCCCGTACCCAAACAATTTGCATCAAAGACACTATCTACCGTGAATGTTGTGCTACTTTGAGGACTAACCGGAAAATAATGAATTGGACTTGTGATATTATCTATCCAATATGAAAATGAGCCGTTACTTAACTTAACGCGCCATGGTCCAGTGCCTGTCAGTTGCAAAAGCAAATTGGCAGAATAGCCACTTGGAATAAAATAATTTCCGGATAGCGCCGCAGTTGGAAGACCAACCCGAATATAACCAGGGTATTCTATGGAGTCTGCTCCTTTGGAATTTGTTACCTTTAGTTTTACACCATATACACCCGGAGAAGAGTATGTGACAAGCGGATTCTGAGCATTCGATGTGCTAGGGCTTCCTCCTTGAAACTCCCAATACCAAGAGGTAGGAATTCGAAGTGATGCATCCTGAAATTGGACAGAGCCGCCAGGGCATACATGAACCATATTGCTATTCAATCGAGCATAAAGTGCCTTAACACACACCCTCATAGTTGCCTCAGCATCAATTCTTCCGGCTCCTAAGTTTCCTGGATAACTCGGATTAAGATTGTCTATATTTACCGCATTGGATTTGATGCAGTTTTCAACTTGATCAGGGCTTAATAATGAATCTTTCGATAACATAAGCGCCGCCAAGCTAGCCACAAGCGGACAGGCCATTGAAGTGCCATCCATATATCCATAGGCTGAGCTTGAGGTTGCCATACAACTCCAGATTGCAACCCCGGGAGCCATTACATCCGTTCGAGCTCCGAAATTTGAAAAAGTTGCTTTTCGATCCAAACTATCCGTAGCGCCCACGGAGATTACATGATCATAATTTGCTGGATACATTGGAGCATCGGTATTACTATTGCCAGAGGCTGCAATTGAAACCACATTGTTATCGTAGGCGAAGTTGAGCATCGCTTGAGTTGTTCTGGAAGGGCGATAACCCCCAAACGACATGCTTAGAACCCTTGCACCATTTTCAACTGCATAACGAATTGCTTGATCGATGTTTATAATACCTGTACCTAAGTCAGGTGACGTTTTAATCGGCATTATTCGGATATTGTAGGACAGTGATGCAATACCGCGGTTGTTATTCGATTGAGCGCCCACAATTCCTGAACAATGTGTTCCATGACTATAACCACTTAGGTTATTGGAAGGTGGGTTTGGATTGTTATCACCATCCGCAAAATCCCACCCATCCGCATCATCAATAAATCCATTGGCATCATCGTCTAGGCCATTACCCGGAATTTCATCTGCATTCTTCCAAAGTATTGGAGCTAAATCTTCGTGATCTAGGCGCACCGCATCGTCAATTACCGCAACCGTTATAGCCGGATCCCCTCGTGTATCATCCCAAGCGAGTTCCGCCTTGATTTTGCGCAGGTTCCACTGTCGATAGTCTAAATCATTCGGGGTATGCTGAAGTTGATAGACTGGAATTTCCTCAACAAAGTCTATCCAATTCTTCATTTCAGGCAGACGCAGGGCCATTGGTTTGAATTCCTCTCCCTGAATAGTAAGCAGATAGACAGAACGTAAAAAACTGTCATTAATTCCCGGAAAAGCTTTTTGAAAAGAAGTGAAATAGCCTTGGTTTTGAAGCGCACTTAGACTATCATTCTGGGAGGCTTCCGCGAGATCCGCTAAATTCAATTTTAAATAAAGTTTATTGATCTCAGTTTGGCCAGAAAGCCTAGTTATCCCGAGACATGAGATTAGTACAAGCAAATACCTAAGGTTCATTGCATCAAAAATATACTTTTTAACCGTTTTTTGCACCCATGCCTACCCTCTATCTTATTCCTTCTCCTATCGGTGAATCGTTTCGATTGCCTGACTTAGTGCAAGAGCTGCGCATGTTCGTGGTGGAGAACTTGAGGGATACGAGGCGGTTTCTGCGTTGGAACTTTCCGGATTTTCCAATCGACGATTGCCGGTTTCTGGAAATAAATAAAAATGCCATGGACCAAGCCGCAATTACACAGTTTCTAGATCTCTGTGCCAAACAAAAGGTGTCGCTAGGTTTGTTCTCCGATGCCGGCCTACCCTGCGTGGCTGACCCAGGAAATAGCGTGGTGGAACTCGCGCACAAGAAGCAATTTCGGGTTAAGCCACTTTCCGGCCCCTCCTCACTGATGCTGGCTTTAATGGCTTCCGGCTTTAACGGACAAGCCTTCAGCTTTCACGGGTATTTGCCCATTCAAGAAGCTGAACAAATTAAACGCATCAAACAACTGGAAGAAGAATCCCGCCGATTCAGCCGAACACAGCTTTTTATCGAAACACCCTACAGGAATGAAAAACTCCTGGAACAACTCGTGAAAAATGTTTCATCTCAAACGCGAATCTGTGTGGCTGCCGATTTGGATACACCTGAGGAAGAAATACACTCGCTTTCCGCGCAGGAATGGAAACATAAGTCGGTGAAGCTGCACAAACGACCTTGCGTGTTTCTGCTCTACGCGGGTTCCTGATTTGCTTTTTTCAAAGCGGTCAATTACCTTTGACTAACATCCGTTAGCTATGCCGAATACCTTCGCCAGCAGAAAGGAACAAATCATCCATGTAGCCGCTGAATTATTCAGTCAGAAAGGCTATGCCGGAACGTCGATGCGGGACATTGCCGAGCAAATGGAAATGGAGGCTGCCTCGCTTTACAATCACATCAGCTCCAAAGAAGAAATCCTGCATACCATTTGTTTCTCCATGGCCGATCGATTTTTGGGCGGAATAGAAGAGGTGAATGATATTTACTTCAACGGGGAAGAAAAATTGCGCATGATGGTAAAATACCATGTGGCGATTTTAACCTCATCGCCGGAAGAGGCCAAGGTGTTTTTGCACGAATGGCGCCACCTTTCAGGCGAACACCTCCAGAATTTCATCCTCCTACGCGATCGCTATGAAACAGGAATTGTGGAAATGCTGCAAACAGGAATACAGGAAAATGTGTTTGATGATGTAGACAAGAAGTTTGCTGCCTTAAACATCCTATCATCTGTAAACTGGATTGTAGAATGGTACAAGCCGAACGGAAAAATGAGCCCGGAAGAAATTGCCCAAAAACTGTGTGATTTCATTCTGAGCGGATTAAAAAAGAAACAACCTTATTAAATTATAACCATGTACGGAAACGCATACATCGATCCGGATGCCAAACAAGAGCAGTTTGAAGACGATCCGTTGAAATTAGCCGAGTTTGAGGCTAGAATCGCAGCAGGTGAGAAAATTGAACCGAAAGACTGGATGCCGGCAGAATACCGCAAGCAGTTGGTCCGGATGATTGAACAGCATGCTCACTCTGAAATCATTGGCGCCTTGCCTGAAGGCACATGGATCACCCGTGCTCCGGGATTTAGAAGAAAATTGGCTTTGATGGCCAAGGTTCAGGATGAAATCGGGCATGCTCAGCTTCTCTACAGCGCGGCGGAAACCTTGGGCAAATCCAGGGAAGATATGATTAGCGACTTAATCAGTGGCAAATCAAAATATTCAAACGTATTTAACTACCCGGCCTTTACTTGGGGTGATACAGCGGTAATCGCTTGGTTGATTGACGCCGGTGCTATCGTTAACCAGGTGGCCAATAGCAAAGGTTCCTACGGCCCTTATTGCAGAGCCTTAGAACGGATTTGTGCGGAAGAGTCTTTCCATTTGAAATACGGTCACGATAACGTGGTTTACCTCGCTACCGGAACCAAAATCCAGCGTCAGCTTGTACAAGAAGCCTTGACTCGCTGGTGGGGACCCATCATGCATTTCTTCGGACCGCCAGATAAGATGTCTGTTCATACCGAGAAATTGATGCGTTGGAAAGTGAAAATGGCTACCAACGATGATATGAGACAACAATTCCTGAACATGTATGTGCCTAAAATCTGGGATCTCGGTTTGGTGCTCCCTGACCCGAATCTCAGAAAAAATGAAAGCACAAGTCTTTGGGAATACTCTGAGCCGGATTGGGATGAATTCAAACGTGTAATCAATGGCGATGGCCCGCTGAACAAAGAGCGTTTAGCCGTTCGTAAGATGGCTGAAGAACGCGGTGCGTGGGTGCGTGAAGCATTGAAACGCAAAGATGCCCAATACGTTCAGCCTTTGGCTTAACTTTGTGATGTATGAAAAAGAAAATCTGGTTGTTTATTTTCATTGGCATCATTAATCTTTTGGTGATTGCCAGCTTTTTCTACTTCACTAAAAAAATCAGAAACGACGATAGCCTGAAAGTGGGCTCCACTTCAGTTCGCTAATAGTAATCCCCGCTCCTTGCGGGGATTTTTTTTGCCTATTCCTTTTAGATAATCGCTAAATTCAAAAATTACTCCTCTCAATGCAACGCTGCCTCGTGCATCTGTCGTTCTGGGAGTACAATGTCAAAACCAGGCTACTACATAGGCATGACAGAAGAAGAACTGATTCAGGGATGTAAAAAGCAAAGTAGACGTCACCAAGAGGCGCTCTACCGCAAATACGCCCGGAAAGTTTACGGTGCCTGCTTGCGCTATGCTGCATCCGATGCAGAAGCAGAAGACATGATGCAGGAAGCCTTTATCAAAATCTTCCGGAATATAGAGAAGTACAAGCCTACCGGTTCTTTTGAAGCTTGGATAAAAAGAGTCAGCATCAACGTGGCCATTGAAATTTACAGGCGCACCAAAAAAATCGTGTATATCGAGTCGTACGATGAAGTGCGAGAACCTTCATTCGATCCCCAAACATTGGGTAAAATCGACGCCGATCAAATTCATAAATTAGTAAATCAACTGCCCGATGGCTACCGTGTTATCTTCAATTTGTATGCGGTAGAAGGCTATACCCATGTGGAAATAGCAGACATGTTAGGTATAGCCGAAGGGACCAGTAAATCGCAATTCTCCAGAGCCAAAGCGCATTTGGTAAAGATGCTGGAAGAGCAATTGCATATCAGAAAGGAGGACAAACATGTCAGATTCTAAATGGGACGATATGTTCAAGCAATACAGTGAGTTCGAGAAAGAGCCTGCGCATGATCGATGGGGTGCTATCGCTAGTGAATTGGACAAAGATAAAAAACGCCGATTCGGCATGTGGTGGCTTTTCGGGATAGGTGCGGCAAGCACTTCCATGGCACTCATTTGGCTGTTCTGGTTGGCTAATCCCGAGCAACCTCAAGCCGCAGAGCAAATCGGGAAAACGCAAACCAAGAGGGAAAAAACGCTTGCCGAGAGCGGAAGCAAGACCGAAAAATTTACCGAAAGCAAAGCAGTAGCTGAATCGGCTTTGCCAATACACTCTTCAACGCCGAATACCCAGCCGGTTCCCTCCGAGCCTAAACCTTCTCGGAGTGGTTCCGCTGGTTTCGTTGCAGAAACCCTAACCCCGGGATTAGCCGATCTCCTCGCTCCATCCGCATCAGCATCCACCAGCGATAGACTGCTTGAACTCGCTATTGGTAATCCGCGCCTTTTTGCCATTGCATTAAAAAGCATGGAAGCGCAAAAAATACACATCGTGCACCAGAGACCTAAAGCTCTGCAAGAAGAAAGCGAGCCTTCTCTAACAAGAACTAAGTCGGCATCCACCGGCTTTGTTTTAGGCATTCAAACGAGCATCGCTTATTCAAGTTTCACACCTTCTGCGAACTTGGGTGCCGATCTGCCAGCCTCTATGTCGAACTACCTCAAAGAGAATCTGGCCCTCAGGAAAGGTATGGAATCAGGCGGATACAGCGTAAGCCAAGGTATTCAAGTTGGCTACCAGTTTACACCCAGTCTGAGTTTGCAAACAGGCATTCGATTGATTCAGACTACGCAAGTTTTTCAATACAATGCCAGCACCGTAAACACTGACCCGCTCAATGCACCGCAAGATTTGCCGGAAGGCGGTTTGAGCACCTCACCAAGCTATCAGCTGCCTTTTCAGCAAATTGAATCCGGTAGCGATTACCGTGTCGATAACAAATACTACGGAAGAGAAATACCACTGAGCCTTCAGTATAATGTAAAGTTAAAGGGTAAATTCAGGCTATTGGGACAAATAGGCGGCAGCTACCGTTGGATTAGCAGCGGCATTCTGTACTTCCCGGATATCGATAACGTAGGTATGCTTTCGCTCAATAACCCAACAGATTACCCGGGCATACGCAGCACTTGGCATACCCATTTAGGCGTGGGCTTATCGTACGAATTGAATCATGGATTCCTTATCAGCGCAATGCCGTACTTCAATATGGCTTTGAATTCCAATATCCGATTCAACCGCTTTATTCAGCAAAGACAACAAGAGTTTGGTTTGAATATCAGCTTGGTGCGTACAATTCGAATAAGCCAATAAAAGAGAAACCGATATTAACTTTCTATTCCCGAGATTCTTAGGTCAAAAACAACTAGACTGAAGAACTCGGGAATTTATTTTTCTAGCTGAATATTTATTCAACTAATAAAATCAGCGAGTTATTGCATTAAGAAGCGGTAATTCCTCGTCTTATTCTTATTTTCGCACAAACATTTAATATTATGGCCTTAGAAATTAAAGTTCCGGCAGTAGGTGAATCCATCAATGAAGTAACAGTTGCTCAGTGGTTAAAGCACGATGGCGACTACGTTGAAATGGACGAAGTGATTTGTGAATTAGAATCTGATAAGGCCACATTTGAATTAAATGCAGAGGCTGCAGGTGTATTAAAAACCATGGCTGCCGAAGGCGATACTATCGAAGTAGGTGCTGTTATCTGCACCATAGATACGTCGGCTTCGCCTTCCGCTAGCGCACCTGCCCTTAAAGAAGAAAAGAAAGCTGATGCTCCGGTTGCACAAGCCGAGACCAGCAATGCTTCCACATACGCTTCCGGCACCCCGTCACCGGCAGCTCAGAAAATTTTAGCAGAAAAAGGCATCAATCCATCTGCCGTGAATGGCACCGGAAAAGACGGTCGCATCACAAAAGAAGACGCCATGAATGCCGAAAAGAAAACCGCGCCAGTAGCCGCTCCGGTAGCTCAAACTACCGCTCCATCCAATACAGCATTTAGCCGAAATACACGGAGCGAAAAAATGAGCAACCTGCGCAAAACCGTTGCAAAACGCTTGGTGGCTGCGAAAAATGAAACGGCCATGTTAACGACCTTCAATGAGGTAGACATGAAGCCTATCATGGATATCCGCAAAAAGTACAAAGACCAATTCAAAGAAAAGCATGAAATCGGTTTAGGCTTTATGTCGTTTTTCACCAAAGCCGTTTGCGAAGCGCTGAAAGAATACCCTGCGGTAAACTCGTACATCGATGGTGAAAATATTGAGTACCATGATTACGCTGACATCTCCATTGCCGTATCCGCCCCAAAAGGATTGGTAGTACCTGTGATTCGGAATGCAGAGAGCTTGAGCTTGGCTGAAATTGAGAAAGAGGTATCGCGTTTGGCAGGCAAAGCACGCGACAATAAATTAAGCATTGAAGAAATGACTGGCGGAACTTTCACCATCACCAACGGGGGTGTTTTTGGTTCCATGATGTCTACACCAATTATCAACCCGCCACAATCTGCTATTCTGGGTATGCACAACATTGTTGAACGTGCCGTGGTAGTGAATGGAGAGATTGTAATTCGTCCGATGATGTATGTGGCTCTATCTTACGATCACCGTATCATTGACGGTCGCGAAAGTGTTAGCTTCTTAGTGAAAGTAAAGCAGCTTTTGGAAGATCCTATTCGCTTGATGCTGGGAGTATAAGGCATAGTGTTGCTTTACTGAATACTTGCTATATTTGTAAGTGTATTTAATGTAGCAACACGAATGTCTAAAACAGAGTTCCCAACCCTCGGCGACGAGATAAAACAGCGTAAATTCCGCAGTGAGGCTCAGAAAGCCATTCTCAATATTCTAGTTACATCCAATAAGTTGTACGCTAGTAACAATCGCTTTTTAAAGCAGTATGGCTTATCGCAAGAGCAGTATAACGTGTTGCGCATTCTGCGTGGACTGCATCCTGAAACCTCTACCGTTTTAAATATTCAAGAACGGATGATGGATAAGATGTCCAATGCCAGCAGACTGGTAGACAAACTTGAAGCGAAAAAACTGCTAACCCGAACCCAGAGTCCTACAGACCGCAGACAGGTTGAAATTCTGATAACCCAAGAAGGGCTAGATCTTCTGAAACTGATTGATGAGCCGGTAGGCATGTTAGAAAAACGACTCAATGATATCCCGGAAAAGGAACTGATTCGCATGAATGAGATTCTGGATCAGATTCGCTATTACGCGCAAGAAGAAGACATTTAATTAATAGAGCTTTTCTTGGTGGATGTATTCTTCCACCGGGGTTGGCACCAAATACCGAATTGACTTTCCGGCTTGCAATACTTCTCGAATAAACGTGGCAGATATGTTTAAAACCGGGGCATCAAAAACCCGCACTTTGGGGTGCATTTTCAGTTGCGCATGATCAAAGCCTTCTCTGTGGTAAACAAAAAGCTCATGTTGCTTTAAGATTTCTTCGTATCCTTTCCATTTGTGAAATCCAGCCAGGTTATCGGCTCCCATGATGAGTTTAAACTCGTTTTCAGGGTGTGCCGCATACAAATGATGTAGGGTGTTCAGCGTGAAACTTGGTTTACTTAGTTTGAACTCCACATCGCTAATCCTAAGTCGTGGATTATCCGCCACAGCCAGCCTTGCCATCGCTAAGCGATGCTGCTCATCTTCCAGCTTATCGTGAATTTTAAAAGGATTCTGCGGTGAAACGACAAACCATACCTCCTCTATCTCCGTAAACTCGATCATGTAATTTGCGATGATCAAATGACCAATGTGAATAGGGTTAAAAGAACCGAAGAAGAGTCCAACTTTCATGAGCCTAAGAAGGCAGAGACCAGGTCTTCTGCGTTTTTCAAGGTGGTGTTTAAATCATCGTTCACTAAAACGGCATTGAATTCTGCTTCAAAGGCTAACTCACGTGCCGCTTTGGCCACACGCTCTTTGAGTTTCTCCGGGCTCTCCGTTCCTCGCCTCGCTAAGCGCTCAGCCAAAACATCAATGGAAGGAGGCTTAATGAAGATACCCAAAGCCTTATCGCCGTATATCTTACATAAGTTCACGCCACCCACTACGTCCACATCAAAAAGTACATGTTTGCCTTGGGCCCAAATACGCTCTACTTCCGATTTCAAGGTACCGTAATACGACCCGGAGTATACTTGCTCCCATTCTACAAAAGCTTGCTGCTGGACTTTGGCTTCAAAATCGGCTTTGCTGATAAAATGGTAATCTTTGCCGTCTACTTCACCTCCGCGGGGTTCGCGGGTGGTAGCCGACACAGAAAAGGCGAGGTCGTCTCGGCTTTGCAACAAGTGCCGCACAACCGTGGTTTTACCCGCGCCAGATGGAGCACTAAATATGATCACCTTGCCTTCCATAGGGCGAAATAAATGCTATTGAGGTGGAATTAAAAGTCTAGCAACGAATTCGTGGGGCTAATGCGACTATAAGATATTCAGTACCTGCTCTTTGATTTTCTCCAATTCTTCTTTCATCGTCACCACCGCTTGCTGAATTCCGAAGTGGTATGCCTTCGCTCCCATGGTATTGATTTCTCGTCCCATTTCTTGAGCGATAAAGCCCAGTTTCTTTCCGCCCGAGTCCTTGTAAAGATTATCCAAAAAAAACTGGCAATGCTGCAGCAAACGCGTCTTCTCTTCGGCAATATCCATCTTCTCCAAAAAGTAAATCAATTCTTGCTCAAAGCGATTGCGGTCTATGTTTTCTATTCCAATAAACTCTTCCAAGTTGGTAGCAATACGCTCGCGGATGGTGTCGAGGCGCTGAGGCTCCAATGAAATAACCTTGTCTACCTGATTGCGGATAATCAGCACGCATTGCTCCATCGCTTTACCTAAAGCCATGCCTTCTTCTTCTCTAAATTGCTTCAAGTTATCAATGGCACTTTCACAGGTGGCGTAAATCAGGTTCCAGTTTTCTTCCAAACGCTCGTCTTCTTCCACCACCGAAAGCACATCCGGAAATTCCATAATCCGCATCAGGGCTTCATTCACATTAGCGCCTAATTCAAAGCCTAGCTCGGTAATTTCATCGTAGTAAAAACGAGCCAGTTCTTTGTTGATTTTATACTGTCCGGTATTCACCGAATTATTCTCAATATTGAAAAACACCTGTACCGTGCCGCGTTCCATTTTGGATTGCAACAGCTTACGCAGCTCCAGCTCTTTCGATTGATAAGACTTGGGTAGGCGGGCATTCAATTCCAGAAACTTGCCATTTAGCGCCTTCACTTCTGCTTTTACTGAAATAAAATCATTCTCTCCGGAGGCACTGCCAAAACCGGTCATACTTCTAATTGCCATCAGCTGTTTTCTTTTTTCTACTCACCAAATATACGCCTGCAAATATGAGGAGGATATATAAAACTTTCTCAAGGGTAGGCTGATCTTGGCGGTTAATCATCGCTAAAACCGTGGCTACCACCGGCTGTAAATAAATATAAGAGCCTACCAGACCGCTCGAAGCATGCCGCAAAGCCCAGGCATTTAAAAGGTAAGTTAAAAATGTTGTGCCTAGCAATACAAAAACAACAATACCCCAAGCAGACCCGTCAAACAGCGTCCAATCCACGCTAAACAGCTCCTCTGCACCAAAAGGCAATACGATCAAAAAACCGAAGAGAAAATTCCATTTGGATACGGTAATGGGATCATACTTGATCATGAGCTTCTTCACATACACCAAGTATATCGCATAACTGAGCGCATTGAGTACAATGTAGAAATCGCCCAACACGGTCTCTGACGCAAAGCGAAAACGTGAACCGCCTACCAACATCAAAGCTCCTAAAGCCGCCATGGCTACCCCGGTGCTCTTCACCCAACTTACCGCCTCCCTGTTGATTAGGCGAGATAATACAAGCACAAAAACGGGAGTCACCAACATGAGCACAGCCCCGTTGATGGGTGAGGTGATGCTGAGTCCTTTGAAGAACATGAGCATATTGGCTGCCACCCCAAATAAAGCACTCAATGCCAATGCGCCGAGGTCTTTTCGTTCTACTTTTTCACGCACAAAAAAGGTGTGTACTAACAAAAAGAGAATGGCTCCGCTGAAAACCCGAAGCAGAATAAAACCATAAGGCTCAATGAGCGAAGGCATGATAACCTTCGCTAAAGAAAATGTAGCCCCGTAGATGATACTGACCACAAACAGGGCAAGGTGTACTTTCAGCGTTGTGCTCAAGGCGGCAAATTTAGCTTATTTCATAAGCTAAGCGCACAGGATTCGGCTATCAATTCGGCTTCGAGATTTTTAAGGCTTTCCGGGAAAACGGCTAAAAAGTACCCCGGACGATTCAAGTAACCGGCAGCCTTTTTCAATTCTTCAGCGTTGAGTGTTCCTATAACATAATTCACTAAGGAGGATTTAAACACCTCCTTCTTTTGAATGAAGTTAAGCTCAGGTGGCAGGTTGTTCGGAAATCGGAAATAGACATCGAGTTCTTTTTGCGCTTCTTTCGCCGTACGCTTCACCTCAAAGCCATAAGACTCTGCTCTACTCACCGCTAAGACATCCTCTAAAACCGCTTTACCCGTTGGCAGGCTTCCGGCTCCCTTCCCCACATAGCTCTGTTCTCCCAGCTGAGTGCTTTCCACTAAAGCGATATTGTACTCCTGCTCAATTCCATAGCTGGCGTGTTCAGGTCCAACAAAAGCGGGTAGAACATAGGCTAGGCCATCGGGTTCAGCAAAGGCCAAAAGCTTGAGTCGTAATTGTCTCTGCCTTGCGTAATGTAAATCGCGGTACTCTACGGAGCTGATTCCGCCTTGGATGATATCTGTGGCATGAAGAACCTCCCCAAAGGCAAAGGCTGCCAGAATTCTCAACTTGCTAGCCGCGTCAAATCCACCAATATCAAGCGTTGGATCGGATTCAGCGAAGCCGAGGTTTTGTGCCAACTTCAAGGCACTGTGGAAGTCGAGATTTTCTTGGCGCATCTTTGTGAGTATGTAATTGGAAGAGCCGTTTAGTATTCCGGATACGGATCGGATATCCAAGCCGGTTAAATACCTATCCACTGTTTGAAGAATAGGGATACTGCCACACACGGCTGCTTCAAATCGAAATATGCTCTGGTGCTTGCGGGCCAACGATAGCAGCTCTTCCAGGTTGTCGGCTATCATTTTCTTGTTCGCGGAAACGAGATTTTTGCCGGCCTTGAAGGTTTTCCTAGCGATGTCGAGCGCCACTTCGGCATCGTCTATCAGCTCCACTACCGTATCAATTTCAGGATCGGCTAGCACGGCATGGTAGTCGTATTGAATGAGCTCTGCGGGTGCCTCTCGTTTTTTCTTGGGGTCCTTAACTACGATGCGCTTCACCTGTATCGAATCATACTTTTGCTGCAAGCTGTAGAAGCCGGTGCCCACGCATCCCAGGCCAATCAAGGCTATATTCTGTTGTGTTGTCTTAGTCATATAAACAAGGTTCTTTGAGGGATACGAACTCGGCCAACATGGCTGAGATCGCCTCCGATTCTGTTAAAAATCCATCGTGGCCATAAACCGAGTCCAGGCTCCGAAATCGTGCTCCGGGAATGGCTTCGGCCAGGTATTTTTGCTCTTCGATAGGAAAGAGAATGTCTTGGTTGATACCAATCACCAGTGTGCAAGCGCGTATGTTCGCCAATGCCTTCGCTAGTCCTCCCCTGCCTCTTCCTACATCGTGTGCATCCATGGCTTTCGATAAAGTCCAATACGCATGAGCGCTAAACCGATCGGCAAGCTTTTTACCTTGGTAACGCTGGTAGCTGGCAGCCTTCGGTATATCCGCACCTGATTCAATGTCCAGTTGTGTTTCGGCATAGGTTTGATAGCCTCGGTAGGATAATAAGGCAATCGCTCTGGCGGCCTCCAGACCTGAGCGGGCCGCTCCACCGGCACCAAACTCAGGATCTGTTAGCAAGGCCATTCGTTGCGTTTCATTAAAAGCGATGCCCCAAGGCGAATGCCGCGCATTGGTAGCCAGCAAAACAAGGTTAGCCATGCGCCAAGGCTGATCAATGGCCCATTCCATCGCTAGCTGACCTCCCATGCTGCCTCCCACTAAATACTCTATTTTGCCAATGCCTAAAGCATCTGCCAAGGCTATCAAAGCTCTGCTCATGTCGCGGGTGGTAAGTTCCGGGAAAGCTCTTCGGTAAACCTGACCTGTCTCCGGATTAATGGATTCAGGCCCTGTGCTTCCGTAACAAGAACCCAGGTTATTTGCACAGATAATGGTATAGTCTGTTGGATTAAAAAATCCATTTTCCCCCACAATACCCGGCCACCATGCGGCGGCATGTGCATCAGCTGTAAGGGCATGGCAAATCCAGACTATCGGCTTATCGGATTCCAAGTCGCCATAAACCCGGTAGTGCATTTCGAGCCGGGGCAATACCCTCCCCGACTCTAAGGCAAAAGGTGTTTCAAAGACGAGCTTGAATTCCATCTTAGTTCAAGGAGAAAGCTGGGTTGATCTCTTTGAAATTTTTCTCAACACTCACGCGGATGGGTGTTGAGCGAAGCAGGTTATCGTTTACCGGGCAACGCGATTCCACAACCTGGAGCCACTCCGCCAGCTTTTCAACTCCCGCATCGGTGTTCGGAATGAGGGTTACTTTGAGTCCTTGGAATCCCGCCCTCTCGTTGGTCGTTTTTCCAAAGAGCTTATCCGGATTAAGGTCGCCGCTAATTTTGATTTGCAGTCCTTTAAGATCGATTCCTTGCTCCTTAGCGATGAGGTGACCCACCACGTTAAGGCAGCCTGCATAGCTGGCCAGAAGGTATTCTACTGGATTGGGCGCCTCATCGGTGCCACCCAGGTTTTGAGGTTCATCAATAATCACTTCGAAATCGCGAAGTTTTGCTTTGAATTTCGCAGGACTTAAACTTTCGCCCTGCAATGAAAAGGTTAATGCTGACATGTTTTATTTTTGCATTGAACTGTTAAAAATGGGATTCGTCCCGAAACGCCTCCGTCTCGTACACGGAGGTTTTTTTTCAAACCAAGACTTCTGCTCCCACTTGTTGGAAGGCTTCTTGGAAATCATTTTTGATATCGTCTATATGCTCAATGCCCACCGATACGCGGAGCAATCCCGGTATAACGCCTGAGCTACGTTGTTCCGTTTCAGAAAGCTGCTGATGGGTGGTAGATGCCGGGTGGATGATTAAGGTTTTCGAATCCCCCACATTGGCCAAGTGCGAAGCCAGTTTCAGCTTGTTCACAAATTCATCAGCGAATTCTTTGCCTCCTCTGATTTTAAACGATAACACCCCGCCATAGCCATTACGCAGGTAGCGATCTGCCAAGTTTTTATAGGGTGAAGATGCCAAGCCCGGATAGTTCACAGATTCCACCAAAGGGTGAGATTCCAGCCACTCGGCTAAGGCCAAGGCATTGTCGGCATGGCGCTGCGCTCTGAGCGAAAGGGTTTCGATACCTTGAATCAGTAAGAAAGAGTTAAACGGACTCAAGGCCGGACCAAAATCGCGCAAGCCTTCTACCCTAGCTCGGATTGCAAAAGCGATATTTGGCAAGCCCAGTTGGTTGTTTTCTCCAAATACATCCCAGAATTTCAGTCCGTGGTAGCCCTCAGAGGGCTCTGTAAATTGCGGAAACTTGCCATTACCCCAGTTGAAATTACCTGAATCGATAATTACACCGCCAATGCTATTGCCGTGCCCGCCAATCCATTTCGTTGCTGAGGCTGTCACCACCGCTGCGCCAAATTCAATTGGTTTAAAGAAGTAACCTCCCGCGCCAAATGTATTGTCTACTACCAAAGGGATATTGTATTTCTGCGCCAAGGCCGCGATTGCTTCAAAATCCGGGATGTTAAAACCAGGATTGCCGATGGTTTCCAAGTAAAGTGCTTTGGTGTTAGCATCGATGTGTTTTTCAAAAGCCTCTACGGTGTCGCCTTCAGCAAAACGAACCTCAATGCCCAATCGCTTAAAAGCCACTTTAAACTGATTGTAGGTTCCGCCATAGAGGTAAGATGTGCTCACGAAGTTGTCGCCCGCTTGCAAAATATTGTTTAAGGCTATGAACTGAGCTGCTTGTCCCGACGAAACCGCCAAAGCTGCCACACCGCCCTCTAAGGCTGCAATCCGCTTTTCGAATACATCCGTGGTAGGATTCATGATGCGGGTGTAAATATTACCAAACTCTTGCAGGCCAAAGAGCTTAGCTGCGTGTTCAGAACTGTCAAATACATAAGAGCTGGTTTGGTAAATCGGAACGGCTCTTGATTTGGTATTGTCAATGTCATGCCCAGCATGCAATTGCAATGTTTCGAAATGATATGTCATGGTTATATGATTATTTTTTACTAGTTATCTTGAAAATGGACATAGCAATTCCCTTCAGGACGGCATCCTGTGAAAAAAACAGCACGAGGAAAGGGAATGAATGGGGTACGAAGTGATCCAACTGATTACGACGTAAACAGCCAAGACAAAGCTATGTCAGGTACCCAGAGGTTTTAATAAGGTATTAACAACAACAGCAAGAAGTGCCGTGCTGGTGCTGATGAACAGCAAAAGAAGCTACAGTTGACTTGAACGTCATTAGATTGATTGAACCAATCTCAGCTGAATTAAAAGCGGTCGTTTTCATGCTTTAATTACAATTAATTTATCCAACGGGAATTGGCACCTTTTCACCTTCTGGGAGGGTTGCCAGTGGGTCATCGAGCCCGTCTCTCGCCACATTCTTTATAAATCAATTGGCCTATTGTGGAGAATAGGTTGAATTGAATGATGCAAAGAAAAAACAAATCGGGTTAATACACCAAATTATTTTGTGATTTTTTTCAATCAGAATCAAAATAATATAGTTATCATTAACTAGTATTCTTCTAAAATAAAAAGCGAAGCGCTTGATTTCCAAGGCTTCGCTACGATAGAATGCGTTTAATCTTCTTTTATGGGAATTTCGGGAATTTGCTAAAGTCCGGTTTACGTTTCTCCAAGAAAGAGTTCTTTCCTTCTTTGGCTTCATCGCTCAAGTAATAAAGCAAGGTGCTATTACCGGCCAATTCTTGGATTCCCGCTTGGCCATCCAATTCTGCATTGAATGCCGACTTAAGCATACGCAAGGCAATTGGACTCTTTTCCAGCATCTTCTCGCACCATTGGATGGTGGTTTCTTCAAGTTGATCCAAAGGAACCACTTTGTTTACCAAGCCCATATCCAATGCCTCTTGGGCATCGTATTGATCGCAGAGGTACCAGATCTCTCTCGCCTTCTTTTGTCCAACGATACGCGCCAAATAGCTTGCACCGAATCCGCCGTCAAAGCTACCCACCTTCGGGCCGGTTTGTCCGAAACGCGCATTGTCTGCCGCAATACTCAAATCGCATATCACATGCAATACGTGACCGCCACCAATAGCCCAACCGGCTACCATCGCTACAACCGGCTTAGGGATACGCCGAATCTGCATTTGCAAATCCAATACGTTCAAGCGAGGCACCCCATCTTTACCTACGTATCCACCGTGACCGCGCACGGACTGATCACCACCGGAACAGAAGGCTTTTCCGCCCTCACCGGTGAGGATAACCACACCAACGCGATCGTCTTGTCTGGCCATTTCCATGGCGAGACTCATTTCTTTTACGGTTAGTGGAGTGAAGGCATTGTGCTTTTCCGGTCTGTTTATACTGATCTTAGCAATACCCTTGTAGAAGGAGTATTTGATTTCTTCAAATTCATGAAGGGTTTCCCAAGGAAATTTTGACTGCATGGATATACTTTTTATACTGGTTAAAAAACGATTGATTCTCTAGTTTGTTCGTGAAGACTTCCAATACCACGGGGCCTTCTTGACTCTGCATGGCTTCCAATCCGGCTTGGAGTTCTTCCCTATTTTCGGCACGAATATACGCACAGCCTAGGTTGGCACAGAGGTCCTTTGCATTTCGTTGGTGAGCCGTTTCAAAGAACTCCTCCAACTCAGGTTGCTTAGCCGGCCCATCGATGAGTCGGAATATGCCGCCACCACCGTTGTTCTGCACTATAATCTTCAACCTCGTTTTGGGGAGATGATTCCACAGTGCATTGCTGTCGTAGAAAAAAGCGACATCCCCTACCATAAGGTAATGCGTCTTTTCATCGCTCACAGCCATGCCCAAGGCTGTAGAAACACAGCCATCTATTCCGGAGGTGCCGCGGTTGCAGTAAACGCGTTCTGCCTGCGTTCTCAAGAAAGAGGCATAACGCACAGGCATACTGTTGGCTACGTGCAGCACGGCGTCTGATGAAGGCATCGCTAGAAAAAGCCGACTAGCCGTAAATTCCGAATACCGGGCAGTAAGCCAAAATCCGGATTCATGCTCCTGCATCTGCTGCGACCACGCGCGCCAAGATTCGGCATACGCCTGATTCCAACTTGCCTGTTGCTCGGCTATAAACGCATCGAGCGAGCCTTTAATCAACTGGGGTGAGCTAAAAAATGGATCGGCGAGGTCGCCTTGCTCTGAAAAATGGTAATGAGCCTTGGGTGGAAATTGCCTAAAGAAGGCCTTCATCGCCTTAGGCAATATGGCGGCTCCATCGCTCAAAAGCACATCGGCTTGCATAGCGGCTTTTAAGAGCGGATCTTCTAACATAAACAGCTGTTCCGGAACCGGGCTTGATGTAAAACCCGACATTAAATCGCAGAACTGCGCCGGATAGGCTTCTCTTTCTCTTTGCTGTGCCAAATGGAAGCCACGGAGCACGAATACCTTTTTCCCCGAAAGCTCAGGCCAGACTTCATGTTTCGGCTGGGCATCAGGTGCTAGCCGGAGCGGAATGCCCGGAGTAAACTGCCGATTCGGTTCCGGGTACAAAGGCTCCTGAAGCGGCACATTGATATGCACCGGTCCCGGAATACCCTCCATCGCAACTTTTACGGCTTCCGCAGCAATGCTTTGAAATTCCGCTAAGGAGTCGTATTGCTCCGGTGTGCAAAGGGAAGTCTTGACATGAGCGCCAAATAAGCCGTTTTGCCGAATGGTTTGTCCATCCCAGCGGTCAATTAAATCGGCCGGACGGTCTGCGCTGAGTATGAGCAGCGGCACCCTTTGGTAATAGGCCTCCACCACAGCCGGGTAAAAATTAGTGAGAGCAGAGCCGGAAGTGCACAGCAAGGCAACCGGACTTTGGCTACGGATGGCCATACCGAGGGCAATAAAACCTGCTGATCTTTCATCCGGAATAACCGCCAACTGAAGCCGTTTGGATCGTGAAAAGCTTATACTGAGCGGGGCATTGCGTGAGCCAGGACAGAGCACGGCATTTTTTACTCCCATATAGTGGAGTTGAGCAACAAAATTGTCTATAGCTTCGAACACGCCTCGCAAAGGTAAGTTCCCCGCAAAAAACTTTTGGCACATCACTTGAAACTATTTGTAATCCAAACTCTGCTCGCATGAAAAGAATTATTTCACTCTCCTTGTTGCTATGGCTCGGAACCGTTTCCAAAGCGCAACCATACCTAGGACTTCATTTTATCGGCGCCAGCCCTTTGAATGAACTTTGCGACTCTACTTACCGCCATGGCTTCGGCTTCGGAATGGAGTTTATGTCGAATAACCTTATCCGAAACGTCGCCAACCCTGACCGCATCGACTTTCGCATCGGTGGCTCCTTCGAATTTTTAGCACATGGCAAGGAAACGAGGGAGATTGTTTTAAATACCATCGCCAGTGACCCGGGCGACTATACCGTGAGGAACAACCACCTCGGGTTATTGCTAACCGGTCGATTCACCTTTATAGGGAATGCCCGCGTTTCTCCTTATGTAGATGGCTTTCTTGGACCACGTTTTTTTAACACAACCGAATCCATTGTTCCACAGAGGGAAATTCAGGGTTTTGAACCGAGCGAGACCAATATCTACAATAACAGCACCTTCCACTATGGCGCTAGCTTAGGCGTGTTGTTCAAACTCAATTCAATATTTGCTGTAGACACGCGAGTGAGCTATTCTGACGGAACAGAGGCTAACTGGGCAGTGCTGAACTCTGCTCATTTGGATGGTAATTTTCTAAAATACCAAAGCACAAAAACCTTCACTGATTTGCTGGTTTACCGCGTAGGATTCACCATACGGTTTAACAAAAGTGAACGAACCCGAAGCATTACTCCTTCCACTCCTTCAAACGATCCTTCTGTTACCCCGGTAAGACCGAAAGGTTCTACCGTAACCCCAAAACCTGCTCCAGCGCCTAGGCCAAGTACGCCAACTCCAGCGCCTTCACCATCACCCCAGCCGGTTGAGCCAAAGCCCAGCCCTAAGCCATTGCCTCCACCTAAACCACAGCATTAAGATTTCGATACGTAGCGTAAAGCAAAAGGAAGACCCGAGAGGGTCTTTTTTTTGCACCAAATCGAGTAGGAAGATAGCGAAAGAATTTTCGCTATCTGTCCTCTCACACCACCGTGCATGCTCTCGCACACGGCGGTTTCACAAACG